>JAABUL010000687.1_pt1 | contig 71195 bp, 71 predicted proteins | sample 5559151 | NCBI WGS metagenome assembly JAABUL01 (sample SAMN10711876, study PRJNA513368) | rock metagenome | isolation source: Antarctica rocks | place: Antarctica: Victoria Land, Pudding Butte sud | reverse complement strand
GTTCTCCATTCAATGATGGCTTCCTCGATAGATCGAATGGTGGAAGGAACAAGTACGAGTGAGCTGAGACCCGTACCATAATCCATAGCGTCTGTATCATGTAGGTGCTCGCCGATTTCTTGATGAAGTGAGGCTTCGGCACTACCTAGAGAGGCGTCCATGGGAGTATGACCGGGACGTTGATCTTGCGCCAAGCTTAGAGGGAAGGTAGAAGTCTGACTTGGGCGGTGATCTTGGATCAAGTGTGGAAGAGAGTTCGGAGTCTGGCCAAGGCGGTGATCTTGGACCAAGCCTTGAAAATATGGACCATGATGCTCTACCAATTGATTTCTCCCATAGGCAACATTGTTTGCTCCTTGCAGATCGTCTCGTGAGCTTGGGCTACACAAGGCACGGTGATTTGTTGCTTCGCTAGCCGTCATAATTGCTGATGGTTGTGAGCTCGTAGTGGTGAGAATGAGTGACACGAGCGATAAGCTATTCGAAAAGCGGTGCCTATAACAGTAGCTGCACGACTGTTATGAGCAATGATGTGAGCTGCACGTTACAAAGCTTTGGAACGTAGTATGAAACGAAAGAAGTAAGACAGCATGCAGAAATCACAAGGAGGAGCGGTGGGGCAATAGTCTTAACAACCGCTAGGAGGGTCCAAACAGCCGCTTAGGGGGCTCTCACAGCAGCGGTGAATCTCTGTTAAGAGTGAAGCTACAGAGTCTTGAACTATCCCGCTGAGCTCCCGCACATCAATGTGAATTTATACCAACTGACGCTTTACTGGCGGTCACATAGAAGTCCGCGGGACTTTTCCCAAGTCGCTAGTTCATCCCATAAGCCCGCAAAAGTGACAATGTCGGATATTGGTTGATCTTTCCTGCCAGCCCTAGAACGATCTACGGTGCATCTCAGCGTTGCGTTCGGGAAAGACTGCGTATATATAGCATCTCGGAGAGTATTGAGTTGAGAAAGGCGTGAAGTGCACATACCTCGTGAATAAGGCTTCCAATACCGCAAAGCCCTTAAGAGAACAGCCCTTGACAAGTCCATCATCCTTCAAATTTTGAGATGAGAAAAGTGCGTTTATCAGATGAAGTCAAATGTATCACCACCCTTATTTCTAAGCAACGAAAGATGTCTTTTGGTCCCGACAGTTCTTTCGAGTCTCAAGACGTCCAGCCGTGAGAATAAGCTTCTAACGTTTGCTTCGCTAGCTTCCACTTTAGCCTCTGCAATACTGGAACCCAAGAAGCCCCCTACAATTTCCCGATAGAAAATTGGATTATCTGGTAATCCATACATGATAACCTTCTTCACTCCCCTAAGATGATAGCGCCTGAAATGGTGGGCTCGCTCGGTATATAGCAACACTGAGTGGCGACCTGTGAAGAAATGGCTTCGCGCTCGAGCAACATCACGTACCGACGTGTACTCCGAAATGGAGCCAAATGAGATACTCTGAGTACTCGAAGAAGAGGCCAAGTAATTCCGCACCCGTACAAAGTCTGCATATAACGGAAAGTAAATAAGAACGCCTTGGCCCCTTCGACCACCGCTGTCTGAGTATTTCGTCAAAGATGGCACGATCGAGGAAATGAAGTATTTGAACCTATCATCAGGATCTGTGACTGGGCTTGTTGAGTCGTAGCGTGAGAAGGTCTGCTTGAGTGTAATACCCAAGTCAAGCATCGCACCATCGCAAGGCCTCGACAACTTCACCTTTCCCGCCACATTCCGCATATTTGAAGCGAAAAGCTTGTTCAACGAGGGGAAATTGAATGCAGAGAGCAAGATAGTTTGCCTAAGATATTTGGCATTCCCGTCAAGATACCAGCCTCTGACGCGACTAAAGTCACAGCCATGGGCTTCCTTAGGCTGTAGGTTGAGATGGTCGAAGATGTACTCAACATGCTCCCAATTTTGCATGATGAGTGCGTCAGCTTGATCAACGATCAGTAGTTCAATCGAGCTGAGAAAATCATGATCCTGTTTCTTGACATCCTCCACCCCCAGTGCCATCCGAAGCCCGAGGGGACTTGCAAATATGACGTCGGAATTATAGAATTGTGCGAAGTACTTGACCGTTTTCCGAGTGAACTTCATGCCGAGTCGAAACATGTCATCATCATTGCCGCCAAAGAGCTCCCTAAAGTCTGATGGCTTATCCTCCGAAAAGTCGTCTTCGCCTTGAGCGTAGGAATCTTGGAACCTTTTCCGATTCTCTTGCTGTTCTGGCTGACATAAAGAGGTGATTGTGTCAACGTATCTTACACACGATTGGCGGGTCGGTAGTATGACTAGAACTTTCGGGCGAGTGAAACCTTGATCGCGAAGCTCCAGATCTTCGTCATGGTTTTCCTTGGATAGTCGTGAATTGTTCTTAATTACCTTATCACGAGTCTTGATAATGTGGTTCAATAAATGTAGACAGGTAATTTTCCGAAGATCTTCCGCATTGTTGATGGATCTATGGGCAAATAGGAGATCTCGGTAATTAAAGATCGATTGGGCTACATTCCCAGTCAGGTCGTTGAATGCCGGCAAACATTTTGCCGCAGGTACTTTGAGCTTTTCTTTAAGCTATACCAAGTTTAGAACCATGGGGGAAATGCTAGCAGAAATTCTTACATCTAATTCTTGTGTACTCCGAGGTATATTTGAGCCAGTCAACGGCACGTTCTTCAAGCTGGATGGATATTTGAAATAACATGACCAAATTGAGTCTCTATCTGCCTTTGCCAGTAGCCACTTATCGTTTTTGACATCTGAGATGCAAAGAGCAACTTCCATCTCATGTGTACCGGCAAAGTGCCTCATAAAAGGGTCATCTAGTGATATGAGACCGAGTATGCGCACAGGCTTTGGGGGACTTACTGTCGTCAGCATCATCCAGCTCATTAGCATTCTCAGCATCATCCAGTTGGTGGTAATCGATTTCCTCTGGCTCTTCTGCGAGATACAAATCTTGATCCAGATCGTCTTCCTTGTTAAGATGATTCTTGTGCTCGACCTTGCGCTTCTTCCTCTGGGGTTGCCCGGGTTGATTGTTTGCATTCAAGGACTCAAGCAGTATGCTGTAAGGCTTGGCAGTATTGTTGGCCACAATGTCATCTTCGCTAGTACTCGACAGACCACCAGTTACGGACCCATCTTCATCATCATCTAGCTTGGGGCTGTCATTGCTTTCACCAGAGTTATTATGAAGTGGTTCTTCAACCCTAGAAGAGAGGAAAGTCGATTTATTGTTGCCATGTGCTTTGGCATTTCCTCTTCCTCTTCCCCTCCCTCTGCCTCCTCCTCTGGGTTGGAAATTATGGAACCCTCTTGAAGATCCTCCACCACGAGTGAATGGTGCCATAACTTTGAAAGTCAGGTGTGTCAGGATTCCCCAACTAAGGAAAGCAAGATATGTCAAAGGATCTAATCTAATCTTAGCGCACGACTACTATCCCACAAAACTTTTCGCCAAGAGTAATTTAGGGTTATTGTTCCTGGGCTATCGTTTGCCAGATCATCTATGGTCAACAAGAGGGGAAGTAGTTTTATCCTGCACAACAAAACGTGTTGAACGACATGGTGGACACTGACTCCTTCCTCCATCTTGCTAGGCCTTTGGGTCCAGCGGCAGTAGGATCGCAACCAACAACAGCGCCTCTAAACGTGATAGTACAGCCTCAAGTACGTCGCCGCCCAGATCCTCCATGCTGTAATCTTAAGTTTTGGAAATAGGCTATCTTCTCCATCCTCGACCACTCCCTTCGCCGCAACCCCGACCAAGAGCGCGTAATTGGCACCCTCCTCGGCGTCCGAAGCGAAGATGGCCAAGAAGTCGAAATCCGCAATTGCTTCGCAGTGGGGCATACAGAAACTGCCGAACAAGTCGAAGTCGACATGGAATACCAAAAGCAAATGTTATCGCTACATCTCAAAGCTAACCCCAAAGAAGTGCTTGTGGGCTGGTACGCCACCTCCGCGGAACTCAATACCTTTTCGGCGCTTATTCAGAATTTCTATGGAGGCCAAGGCGATGGAACGTGGCCGCATCCAGCGGTGCATCTTACTATAAGTACGGACGCGGGCAAGGATATTGAGGCTAGAACGTATATTTCGGCGCCCGTGGGAGTGACGGCGGAGAGGGCAGCTGATAGTGCGGCGTTCATACCTGTGCCGCATGAAATAAGGTATGGGGAGGCGGAGAAAAGCGGCTTGGAATTGATTTCGGGCGCCAAAGATAGTGTGGACAGGACGGCGGACGTGCTAACGGATATTGAGTCGCTGGAGAGGGCTATTGAGGAGGTACTGGGGATGCTGGAGAGGGTGTCAAAGTATGTGGAAGCGGTGATAGAAGAGGAGGCGCCACCGTCTAGTGCGTTGGGGCAATTTTTGCTGAATGCTTTGGCGTTGGCACCAAAGGTGGATCCGGTGGATATTGAAAGGGATTTGTATGTTGAGGCTCTGCGCAGTTTGATGATTTTGACTGACAGCGTACAGCAACAATCACATTCAGGATGTCTTAGTTGTTTCTTACCTCGCCAACACCATCCGTACACAAATAGATCTTTCAAACAGACTAGCAACGGCAGCGTTGACCATGGGTGCGGGCGATGGGCTAGGGGGTGGACAGGCTAACGGAGCTGGCTCAGAAGGTGGGGGAAGGGGAGGTGGACAACGTGGCGGGCGGCGCGGTGGAAGAGGGAGCAGTGATGCCTGAGTGCTTATTTGAGATATCTTTGCCATACTCAACCTTTCTTCGGGCAACATGTTGATTGCATGGCAATTGGGCAGAAAAGGCATGGCGTTTGGGTTCGGGGCTCACGTGCCTTGTGAACAATCTAACATAAAAAGCATAAAGGGTTCTGATAAGGAACTCTACCTTTTCAGTTCTATTCTATAGGCTTCACCTCGGTTTTCTAGAAGCTCCTCACTATTTTTCAATTCCACTTGGTTTATCCGAACCAAATAATCTCCCAGCAAACCTGCCGCAATTCCTCCACCAGTAAGCCAGGCCCCGTTCCTAAACCACCACCAGCAATTTCCCACTTCCTTTAACTTCACTCTCCATATCATCAACCCCAGCGTTGCAGCCGCACTCCCACAACCACCCACGAAGAAAACCGGTCCAGCTCCACTTGCCATTCCCGCCACTGCAAGCAAAACGACCTGCAAAACTGCCAACCCTGACAACACTCGTTTCGTCTCATGCTCGTGCCTTAAGGCAATACTTTTGATGCCAGCCTTAGCATCGTCTTTAATGTCCATATGAGCGTATATCATATCATATAACACCGTCCACGAAACACAGCTTGCGTACAAAGCCGCGACAGCTTTTGCAGCAGAAGGCTCAGCGAGTGTGTCAATACCCAAAGCGGGGAAGCCCATGACTGCACCCCAGGAGAAGGTGAGGCCGAGGATGAATTGGGGGTAGTCTGTTACTCGTTTGGCGAGGGGGTAGGTCGCTACTAGGAGCAGACTCGGGATACCGTAGTAAAGACACGAAGTTGGGAATTGTAGGAGTATGCCCAAGCCCGCTAGGAGCTGGAACCCAGTGAAGGTCACGGCCTGAAAGGGCGTCACAGCACCCCTCGCAATAGGTCGAAGCCGAGTCCTTGCGACATGAGGATCTAGGTTTCGGTCCCAAAGATCATTGATGGTGCACCCTGCTCCTCGCATAATCAAGGCGCCGGTGAAGAACAACAGGGAGGTGGTGAGAACAGGAATGGGAGGCGAGGCGGTATAAGAAGCTGCCATGAGGGTTGAGAAGAGGCATGGAAAGAAGAGATAGTAGGTCCCGGTTGGTTTATCGAGGCGTATGAGTTCGGCGTAGGGGATCCATGAGTGAGGGAGGTGAGAAATGAATCCAGTTTTAGGGGGCTGATATACCAGTGGTGGAGGAATTGGAATGGCGGGTTGAGTTCCGGAGAAGGTTCGAGTATTATGGTCGTGCTTCGGGTTCTCAGAACTGTGTGGCAGGATGTTTGATGTGAAGATTGTATGGCTATGGTGCGAAGACGAGATAAAAAAGTCTGTTTTATACGCGCACCTCAGGATCGAGGGTCTAAAATGTCGTCCAATGGCTCCATTTCTTCGGAGGTATCGAGTATTGGCTAGGTTCAGGAAGAAACCTCTGGAGGCTGCCATTATGCCAGTAATTTGTATTAAAGCCTCGCTCGGTATAGGACTCAAAGCCTGTTGAGATAGTCGAAAACCTTCACTAATTTCCTAAACTATAGAATTCTAAACATCGTTTCAAAATCTGCTCCTTAGTAAAGTCATACACTGAAGTTTGTCTAAAATAGGAAAGTCTTTGAGATAAAATATTTTGGGATGAAGAAAGAGCGGGTAGAGATGAAGAATTAAAGGAGACGACGAAGATGGTCGAGGGTAAACTATGTGCATAGACAAAAACCATACAAATACAGAGTGCAATACATTCTAGAAGTCTAAAACAAAAGAGAAACCTCAGGCAACCATTGAACCTCTGGTATCACTTGCGAAAGCACCTAAGCGCGCGGACTGATTGGTGTTTTAGCGCGGTGTCTCCGATGCTCCACTTCGAGCTTCAAAAAGACATAGGAACTTTGTTATCGTCCACAGTCACCACAATACTCCCACCTTCAGTCTTCCATTCTCTAGCTTCATCGTATCTCGTTGAGCCTTGCGTCTCATCAAGGAAATAACGCTAAACAATTCACGCTAGTCAACACTCATCGAGTTCGTTCCTCGAAGTGAGATGAATGAGCCCGAGGCAACACCTCAAGCTTGAGCACCATTGCTGCGCAAACTTCAGCACCGATCTATGGCAGTCCTCCTATAGCTTTGGAAATCGACATCTCACTTAAGTGCAAGCCTGACACCAAAATGCCAGCCCAACGACCATGTGCGTCGTTTGACCCCATCTCACCGGACTTTGACCTCACCGCTTTTGTTGAGGGGAACCCTAATTTCGAGTATGTCGTTCGGATATCTTGTGATATGATTGAATACCAAGGGCTGGAGGCATTTGAAAAGCTAGTTCTTCTGCATGTTATAATTGGAGGAAAGCCGCTGGTCATTGAAGGCTGGCAGCACAGGTTGAACGAGTGGACATTTACTAGTCAATGGTTACGAGATAATCGTAGCAAAAGATGTGAGTTTGGTACTCGAACGTCCTAGACATTGCCCTAGCTTACCACTTGATGTAGTTGAGCAAGCCCGTAACCTCACAACCAAGCAGAATATGGCACTCTCGATCGGTCATTACCTGAACAATATGCCCAAGCTCACCAACCAATGGAATGCTTACAACTACAAAGACCCAGATCGGCAAAGGATTTACCTCAAAGATATTGACTGTCCCGAAGTATGGCACGATAAGTTGAAAGAGCAAATACCTCCCAGCGTGTTCTACCTCAATGACAGTACTGGGGATATTGGTGGGCCTGGGTCGACAAACGAAGCAAATCCAAACGGACCAGGTAGTAGGAAGGGCCGTGGTGCTGCTAGAGCTGGGGATCTCATGAGCTGCCTACCACCGAAGATGAGGGCTGAAAACATGATGTGCTACATTGGGCATGAGGGTACATATACTCCCGCTCATAGAGAAATGTGCGCAAGTCTAGGTCATAATCTCATGGTGGAAACCTCGAGTACTGTCGACGACGATGGAAAGCCGGCCAAGCCGGGCTCCTCCATCTGGTTCATGACAGAGACCAAGGATCGACACTTGGTTTCAGAGTATTGGCTAGCGACCTTAGGCCATGATATCGAGGTCGAAGCTCATTTTGCTCAGATTAATGCCTGGAAAGCAGCACCGTTCAAGACCTATATCGTAGAGCAGAAGGCCGGAGATTTCATCCTAATCCCGCCTTTGGCTCCTCATCAGGTATGGAATCGTGGCACAAGGACAATGAAGGCGGCATGGAATCGGACTACGGTCGAGACTCTGGAGATGGCACTGAATGAGGCACTTCCCAGGGCAAGAATTGTTTGCAGAGATGAACAATACAAGAATAAGGCGATTGTCTTGTTCGCCCTTGAAAAGTATTCGGGTCTGTTCAAGCAGGTAGACCTGCAAAGGCAGGCGACAACTGACCAGCAAGTCATGCTTGACCTCAATTACAGCCCAAAGATACGTCAACTTCAGAAAGACTTCAGGCGACTTTTCAACCTCTATACTCAGATACTGCTTTCAGAAATGCTTGCCCCAGTCTCGTCAGGTGAGAAGAAAGGGCAGTATCTACCTTATGATAGCTACGTTACTTGTTCGTACTGCCGATGCAACATCTTTAATCGGTTTTTAACGTGCACGTCGTGCGTTGTACCCCTTGAGAATGGCGACGAGGACACCTATGATATTTGCATGGAGTGCTTTGCGATGGGACGAAGTTGTAGATGCAGCTCCAAATACAAGTGGGTGGAGCAATTTCCATGGCAAGACCTCGTTGGAAAACATGAACTTTGGAGACATCAGATCATTAGTTTCGACGGCGGGCTTACAGACAAAGCGCCTCAGTCGCTTGAAGTTGAGAGACAGAACTTGGGAAAGAAAACCTTGGCCCAAGTCTGCCAAGAGCAGTTGAAAATCCGACCTTGGCAGGACCCCACGAAAGAGGTCAACAACAGATTTCCAGACGAAGATCTGTCGGATGACGCCCGCAAGCTTACGGCCAAGTCGAAAAGACGACGATTAAAGAAGGCACGGAAAGATCATATGTGTTGCCATGTGTCTCATTTCCCAGAACCGCTTTGGAGACTTGCTCACTGCAAGTGCGGCCGTGTCTACACCTATGGGAGTTTGTTTAGAATGTTCGACCTGATGCCATTAACTGTTATGGAAAATCCCAATTGGAAGTGTCCGCACTGTCTCAAGATTTGCTCATGTGGAACCTGTCGCAATATGAAAGGTATGAAACCTTTCGAGCCAACCGGAACTATGTTAGGCCATGATACCAAGAAGGTCGCCGACCCAAGAAGTGTCGAGAGCCTCGTCAACTTTAGCATCTCCAACGTCGGTTGGATTAAGAAATTTGGGGACGATGACCCTCATGATACGAGACGTCTACGGCGTCGGAGGGATGAGGCAGAAATCGAGAAATCCAAAGATCCTGCTCTTGATGATCACTATGTCAATGACGATGAGCTTACTCCTACGAGCTCCCAGCCTCCCGTCACCTCTCAGTATAGGGAGGGAAGTATACCCATTGATCCGATGCTTCATACAGACCAACCATCCTCACGACCTCATCGAAGCGTCGTGCAGCCTAACGCAGGTAGTAATCACGTTGATACCCTAACCCGCACGGCAGGTGAAGATAAAAGGTCTCGGTATACTGCACCTATAGCTAGGATGATGGAAGAGAATCCTCGTTATGGCACATTCACCACAGAGGATACAGGCATCACCTATCAATACCCAGATCCTACTCTACCTCAAGCCGCGCCTTCCCCTCAGGTAGACCGCTATCCTGGAAAGCTAGCACAGAATGGTCAGCAACCGCACAGTGATCCGCAGATTCATAGTGGCATGAAGCGAAAGCGTTCAGATAGTCGCACCATAGTCCAAAGTGATGTTGTCAATTCAGTAACTAATGAGTTTGCGGGAACACCAAGGAACGACGCCAACGCTCAGTATCACCAAGCGAGGATAGAAAATACATTGGCGGAAGCAAGACAAAACGATAGATACATCAGTGCAGAAGCTGCTTTCTACGGGAGGTCGTTGCTGGTCATATGCCGGGTAAACGGGTCTAGGTTGGCTGAGCACGTCAACAAGACACACATCGACCCTCAACTCCAGTCACATCCTGGTGTTAACAGCTCTGGAACTGAGGTACCCGAGAATGTGATTGTTCAACCGGATCTTCCAGTTTATTCTCACGCTAGTACTGCAAAGCCTAACGCGGTTGTCAAAAAGAAGAAAGTGAGGGTTGAACAAGACGAAGATTTCTCGACCAACAAAGCACTCCATCAAAAACCGTCAAGAACGAGACCAAGTCTGTCCGAAGACTTGCGAAAAACTTCGGCGAGGTACCAGGAAATCTCAAGTGACACCGACGATACTGATCGATTCGAAGAAGCTTACCGAACAGCCCCTGTCCAAAAAGTCCAGAAGACACGCAAACTGCCCGCTTATTTGGCTCGCAAGAGCGATGGTGACCCTATTGCGCTTCCGAAGGAGTTATCCAACGAGCCGAAACTTCGTGGCCTCCCCAGGAGAAGTGTTCCTAACCAACACCGACAATCATCCTTGAACGGATTAGTCACAGAAGAGCACGACCGCAGTCACAACCACTCCCCCGCTCCTCTGCGTAGCAGTCCCACAGCCACCCCTCCACCAATCGATCCCCACCCCGCTGCCCCCCTCCCCGCCTCCGACGCCTCCATCAACCTCTCCGAACTCGGCCCCGGCGCCACAACCATTACCCCCATCGACCCGGCCCTCGCCCAAGCCGAAGCCAACCGCAAAGCCAAGCTCCGGGCTTTACAATGGGCCGAAAGCGAATCGGAGAATGAACAGTCGGAAAGCGAGAGTGAAAGAGCTAGGGTCGCAGAGCAGGCTGTCAAGGCGGTGAACGCGGCGAGGGAGAGATTGGAGGAGGGGAAGGCGGTGGCACCCAAGCGGAAGCCGGGGAGATCACCGGCTATGACGTCGATTTTCGATCGGCCGGGAAAGATGGTCAAGATTGCTTCTATGGAGAAGGCCGACGCGAAGTAAAAGGGAGGAAAGGGGAGGAAAAGTTTGCCGGGTGGGTTTTCGAGTAGCTGAGAGTATGATTTGTGAGCATGAAATGTATTACCGTATAGTGATTTATGAAGACGGCAAGTTTCGGCGCCTTTAGGGCAGGGAGGGTTGGATGTACAAGCACCAAAGCGTTGATGTATGTACGTTGTATGTACATTCCCTCTTCTTCGCCTATGGATGAAGAGGGTATGGTTCGATATGATGTCCTTAAACATTAGTGCAAAACTCCAAATAAAGTCTCCTTCTCCTAGTCACATGAAACTTAACCCATCCACCACCCCCTCACTCCCCTCACAAAACCCACGCCGAAACCCAATTCTCCCCTCAAAGCACACCATTTCCGAGCATTAAATAGCTTAACCACCTCTAAAGGGGATAAATTGTGTGTTTGTTGAGATGATGGGGTGAGTACATTGGTGTTTTTTGTTTTTTTTTGGGAGTAGATGCGTTTCCGTGCTTAGCGTGCGGAGTTTTTGGGTGTTGAGGATGGGTTTGTGGGTATGTGGGTGGGGGGTTGGAGGGGTTGTTTGTGTGGGGTGGCGTTGGGGTTTGAGGGGGAGTTGATTGGGGGGTGGTAGGTTGTGTGTGAGAGCTGAGAGGAGGGTGTAAGGGGGGTTTCAGGATGGTCGAATGGTGGCGTCTTCCAGTAACGTCGCTGTCATCGTGTTCTGCTCATGTCGTACATATGAGGGTGTGAGAGGCTCGGGAGGCGAGGAGGGAGCAAGGTGGTGATGGAATTGAAAGATCTTAGTTGGATTGGGAGATTTAAATCAAGGCCGTTGGAGCGGTATGAAATATTCTTGGCTGCTTGGGTTTTTTGATTCCTTTTATAGCGTAAAGACAGTGCATGCAACGCTCGATCGCAGTAGCTCTCCTATATTTGGAAGAAAGGACGGAAGCGATATATCCATCTCCGCTGTTCGATCAAGGGGGTCTATGGTCCGTCCGGGTATGTGAATGGGGTGGTTTGTGCATCGTGGAATTCGTCTTCTTCGTCGCTGTCTCCGAGATCTTCGACTTGTAAGTTACTGAGTCCTGAGCATGCAGAGTCTCCTTCAAGTTCCGTTTCTTGTGTATCAGGTCCATCCCCCTCGCTAGTACGGAAAACCCCTTCGATCTTATCACTCCACGTTGCTTTGGACTCATCTTTGAATACACGGCATTCTTCTTCGCTGTCTTCAGAGGATCCTCCATCTTCGTCACTGCACCAATCATCTAGCTCGGTCTCACATCCCTCAGTCTCAATCGTTATCATACCTTTTCTGTACCTACTTTGTGCTTTCGGTGTTTGCAGGTTGGCGAAGAATGCCGCTCTGGGTCTTTCATTTGTAATGGTACCCGTGCTCGTCTCGACATACTGAAAACTGCGGTCATCTAATTTGATCTTCTGCCACCCACGAGGTAAAGGGGGAAGTGGGGTTTCCTTTGTTCTGATCAGCTCTTGGAGGTCGAACCACCATGGCTCCCGGCTGCGATCGACGGTTGCACAACTCCGACCATACCAATCTCTGGAAGTTATAGAGTACATCGGACGGTAAGAGTGAAACGGTGCGAAATCACAGTAGAAAATGTTCAAAAGAGCAATTTCATCCCATCCAGCGTCTCGTAACGAAGAAGAATGCGCCAGCTCCCGTCGGACAAATTCTTGTATATCTTTATGAGCGCGCACCACTTGCTTCCAAAAACCGAAAGCGAGTGTTCCAGCGGCTAACGCCATAGTAGTTGGTGTATGACCATGGCGGTCAGGTAAGTGAGGGTTGGCTCCTCGACGGAGAAGGTGCGACACTGCTCCACAATATGGATCTGGTGGGGGATAGGGATATAGACTAGCGCAGGTGGAACGTATGATGAAATGCAAAGCGGTATACCCAGCTCTTGGATCTTCGTCTGGTCCGGCCTTCTGAGCGTCAAGATCGACACCCTTGTCAATCAACAGGTTAAGCATTGGTATTGTATCATCCCCCCAACCAGCATATAACAGTAGGATCATGATGGGTGTCTCATTGTCATTGAGATGATCGCGGTCGGAGTAAGACTCCTCCTGTGTGAGTAGCCAATAGAGAGCCTTCTTTGCAACAGGATTCCACTTAAGACCTCGCAAGCACCAACGAATATGTAGTATTAGCCAAGATGTGTCAGCTTGTCCGTACGTGACCAAGGCGCGGAAAGTATCTACAACCTCATTTTCCGATCTATTCGTCACAAAGTGAACCGGTGCCGCTACGTTTAAAAGAGGTGATCTACGTTGCCAGTATTAGTGGTGGATGTAAACGCAATATACGAGTCAACCATATTAACAGCTAGCCTACCTTAATTGATTGCATGGCGCATCTACAACAGCGCCGGCTTGAATCAACAGTTTGCACATTAAAGGATTACAACGTAATGCTGCCCACTGAGACTTGTCAGCTTCGAAGTTTAACGATATATTGAGCATAAAGCAGTTCCGTACATGCAATGGTGTATATCCTCGTGGATCGACATCAAACGGCGACGCAAGCTTGTGCTGGAAAAGATCTTTTACGCCACTTAAGTTTCCATCTCTAGCATACTTGAATATCAAGGCATTTTTAGCCACCAATGGAAACTGCCGGGCTCTCCAAGTCCAGCATCCAAACCTTCGAGATATTTGCACATTAAGGCTACGAGTAATTAGCCATGGAGCTGGTCGAATCACAACGTAAGTCTCTAATTCATCGTTTTCAACATGACCGAGAAATCCGTCTTGATGAGTGATCTTGATGGCTCTGGATCGCCACGAAAGTGTGCCAAATATAGTCTTGTACTCTGCAAAAGTCCATTGTGCTATTTTCCTCCTTCCAGACAACGGTTTTTCGTCGTGATTAGCCCCCAACTGCGGTCTTAAGTTTTCATCGTTGTCAGCATGCTCAACATAACCTGTACCGTGATTCTTGTCTAGGCCCAAATTTGGAGTCAATGCGAGTGGTGATCTAGTAAGTATAGAACGAGCCTGCTTCCGTTGTCTTGCTCCTAGGCCCGTTTCCTCAACTACATCTATTTCACCGTGGCTCTGCATTGTATCTCGGATTGCTTTTCGAAAGACTTGCTCTAGCTCGGCGCCGAGAAAAGTACTGGCATTGAGGTTGGTCCGCTCTTGGATACGTTCTATCATTTGCTGGAGCTCTTCATGCACATCAGTAATATGCTGGTCAACATCTGTTGTGCGTGAGCCAATCGTAACCAGCTCCGTGGATATACTCGAGCTCTGCAAGGCTATGTCGGCGATGCTGTTGTTTAGCGCTACGAAGCTGCGACCAAAAGACTTTCTGCAAATGAAATCAACAACCCAAACACTTCATGTCCTTAACATGTGAACAAACTCACTCCGCTATGACTTGACGGATCAAAAGCAAATCTAGCTTAGTATCCGCTAAAGATCTTTGGAACTCCGCAAGATTGTTCTTCTTGAGAGTAGATTTGAACGAACTCCATTTACGTTTGATCGAGCGTTTCGAAGCGAAACCAGGTTCTAATCTCTCAACAACCCGCTTGAGATCCTCTACCTTACTATCACATCTCGTTAGGATCTGAAGTAGGACAGGGTTATTATTCTCGTAAGACCGGAACCCTTGATCAAGAACATCACAGAACGTTTGCAAGTCACTGGCGACATTGCGAATCGCAGACGGTGCGTTCTGAAACGAGGTCCAGAAGTCGTGCAAATGCTGCACCTTTTCCGCTAATTGGATGAAGAGCGATACCACACTAACCACGCTCGCCGAGAGCGCGAAGGCTTCCATCCTCAGGCCAGCAGTGGGTAACTTTGAAGAACTTCATAGACAAATTATAAGTAAACGTACTGAAATGGGCTACGGCACTCCAAGATTCGCCTCATATTCCCTGTCTGGCCGGAGAAGGCTGGAGGTTGAGGCTGAGCTGAAGCTGCGTCATTGCATGTAGGCTGCAGACTCCTTACTGGCTCAACCACCACAAGATTTAATTGTAGTAGAGCTGTATCATTGTTGTTCCGTTTTGCAGAACGTTCGAAAGATTAAGCCAATATATTAATTGAAGATCCCGAGGGTCGGTTGCAATCGTTGCCCACTAAAAAAGACCACTACTAAAAAATACACTAGCCTCCGAATATCAAAGTCTATAAAAATTCACATAGCATCACGAAGCACACTCAAGCATCTGTTAAGAGCTTCGACTCATGATAAGGACTATGAGTTGATAAAATCAAGGCTCTCTTTCTCACACCAACGTAATTTTGCGGTAATGCATGCTTTTGAGAAGACCTTCAGTGAGTAAAAAGTCATCAATAAGAGGAGCGATGGTGCGTTCAAACCCTTTTCTTCTGCTTGGCATAGTGATGGGAAGGTGCTGGAGGTATCTTATCAATGTCAGATATGGACCCGATTGTTCCCTGTGATGCGGAAGCATTTACAGTTCATTTAGACGATAGAACTGGGACTTGGACACGGACTACGTCCCATTTGCCGGCTATGCTACAACACCTAGAGCATGTCCTGTACGGGTGTTACGGAGATTCTGCATCCCAGGATGAACAGCAATAATAAGCTGTATAAACTTAGAATGGGGTGAGTTTTGACTCTTGTATGGCGAATTCTAGGAATTCAAATCACGCTGGTGGCAAGGAAACGTTGAAGGCCTTTAAAATGGTCTTACCTTGATTTTCTCGGTTTACTTACAGTATCAGTATAGTAGTTGAGTATCAATACTGAGAATGGAAGTTGTCTCGACTAGCTTCGGCCCCTCACCATCTTTCGAATTCCTCAATTCTCTGAAATCGCCGGAATAGCATAGGAAAGCTCTCCCCGTTCTGTAAAGGAATTCAATTTCCTTCAAAAGAAACCAATCTCTTCAGAATTCAAATATTTGACCTGTGTACTGTACATATCAACCTAAGCCGCAACTCGAATGCTCTCACGCAAAGCTATTGCATTTGAAAAGCGACAAACACACTACCTTATCCTTCTCAAAAACCATCCAGACCCAAAACGTATCTCAGCCGGCTGTTGAAAAGAAGAAAAAACTAATTAGGCTGGCCACGGCTAAGGGATTTCTCGAGCCTGCCGGCAGAAGAGACGTGATCGAACCAGACGCTGAAGACGAGATCTATTCGCAGTGAGAAAACCCGCAATCCGCTTTCCGTTTTCCCCAATTGTCCCGAGAAGCCCATGCTGCAATGCAAGCATGCACGCCCGGAAATGGTTCTGCTGGCCAATTGACATACGGAAGTGGTCTGATCGGCGTACGTGAACAGGCCCCCCTTCGGAGGGGTTGGAAAGTGAGTAGAGAGGGTAATTTGCCGGTGATAACCTGCGCGTGTCTAGCATGCAAAGCGCCGTCCGTCAGCGTCATGAAAATCAATGGGTTTGGTGTTGGCGTCCTTGACGATCTCACTTCGATGGAGTCGGGTATATCACCGGTGGCCGTGTAGTGCGGATGGATGCCGCACTCGCCAGGAGCGTATCCCGCTGGGTTCTCTGGTAGAGGGGCCGTGTGAGCCCGGGGGGGGAGGGGTTTTCCTTGAACAAAGTCGCCGTCTGGGCGCCGGGGCAGAGGCTGCAACCCCATGATCCGCCAATGAATTGGTAGAGGTGAAGCGGGAGCACGCAGGTGCAGGGGGTGCGTCGTGGCACTATTGCTCGAGTCGTGCTCGATCGCTGTCCCGCTACCAAATCCTAGATGCCCATCGATGGCTCCTCTTTTCCCCAGGGGCTGCAAGGCTTCTTTTTTTAGCAAACTCAGTACAAGAAGTCTTCTCTCTCTCTCTCTCTCTCTCTCTCTCGTGAAATTGTAAAAGAAATTATCGAACGAATCTCTCCTTCTAATAGGTACTTTCGCGTCTTCCCGTCCTCATGACTCCCTCCTTCTCTGCAAGAGATACCATACCGGACCAGCGCAGGTTACATACAGCGCAACCGACCAGGACACCAACCAAGCAGGGTAAGTATGTAGCTTCAAAAAAAACCAACTTTACATATCGCTCCTCCTAGGAGTCTTGCTTGGATCTATATAGACGAACAGAATCAGAGCGAGCGCATAGAAGACTGAGGCAGCGCGACTTTCGTACAGTAGTAGTTAGTTGCCAAAGTTAATAAAAAAAGCGATGAGGTGCAGAATCGAGAAATCAAGGCCCCTTTTCAATGAACGTCTACTCTCCGTGTTGGAAGAGACTGTGGAAATCAACTGTCGCAATTCCTCCATGATTTCTTTTCTATACCCAAAAAATCGGGCAACGCAATAGAACTTGTCGGATTTTGGCATCTACAAACGAGCCTCCTTGCAGAATGTGTAAGTATGAAGGACGATGCTTTGATTCTGTTGTCCAGTATTCCCTTCCCCTTCCCCCTCCCCCCCCCCGCCATCGTAATCAGCATACCCTTCCAGCTACATACATACAGTAGAAGACACTCAGGAACAACGAACTCGAAACGCCTTTTCCGCTGCTATCTTTGGGAGTTCATTCAACAAGCTCATAGCGCGAGCGATACCTGAATCTGGCACCGTTCATGTATAATCGATCAACTGGGAAAGGAAATTCGTTCGTCTTCGACTAATAGAAGACTCTGCTGTCTATGTTTTACATATCGAGTCGCCAACTCCCGCAAAAGTATCCTTTCGTTCACGAAATCATGTTCTTTCAATAGTATATCTGCTACTGACTGGGTTTCCTCACGATAAAAAAAAATCTTCAATTCATTCTCACACCCAGTGGGTTGGGTTGAAAGCCTCGTCACCCAACCCATTGCGCGGCGCAAGGGTATTTGGCGATGATAACTCATGAGAACGATAAAGCATCGCTTGCTCTGCGTTTTGACGTAGGCCCCTAGAACTCTCTGAAGCGTTCACGCCCGCAGAGGATCCCCAAGCGCCCTTTTGTGTTTGAAAAAATCCCGCTTGTTTGAAGAAAAAAACCAGCGCCGCACGCCACGCTTGATCGGCGGCACACGGGTAGGACGCCTGATAGCTACCCCTCATCTGACCGAAACAAGAAGCATCGATTCTATCGATTCGCTGAAGGGAGGGGCCAAGACATGCATATGTGCTCGAGGCACGACAATCGGGCAACGCCGGAGTGTCGGAGCAGTGAGCACAACCCTTCTCTGTACACAAGAAGAGACCATCTGGGATGGGCTTGGTCGAATTTGCTTAGCCAGGTCCAAGTCGCCTCCAATTTCACTCAGTCCTGATGCTCGAGTGACTCTAAGCCAACGTATTTCGCCAAAAGAGAAACACCGTTACTCGAAACGTATTCATCCAGTATAGACAACAGTATAGTCGCCCTCCAGTAACGACCCCTGTATCTGCGGCTGACAGAAGCGAAACATCGGCGATACTCCGGCCCCACAATCAACCGTGACGCTCCAGCAAAGGTATGTGGGCGTAAACGTAACGAATGCGGTCGTGCCGACCTGCTGTCCCAAAGTGTGCGAAACGGTTGTTGTGGTACTATTCATGATAGTAGTGCTGGTGGACGACGCGACAGCTTTCGCCCAAGTGTATGAAGCTGAGACCTCCGCTTCACCCCCGACCCCCAGGAAGTTGAATCCTGCCGTGATGCCGACACTGACTCCCACGGAATTGGTAATGGTTTGTTCTTGTCCGGAGGTGAAGGAAGTGGATGTGGTGACACCGCCGGACACGATGAATGAGCATGCTGTGCTTGAGCAAGTTTGGGGATCTGCGACTATAACTTGTCGCCCGGCTTGTGGAATGGGATGTGAGACGACATTGACTTTACAAGCACCGGCATCAAAATTGTCCCTCGCCATCAAGCTCTTGTATTCAGACGCCTTGCCTGTCGGCGACTTGCTCTTACGGTTGGTTGATGCTTCCTTTGAGGACGAGCTCTGCAACTCTGCTGTGGGGTCTGGCTTTTCCTTTGGTAGCCGTTAGCTTCGGTATCTGTCTTATGGTTGCAGGTAATCTTACCTCACGTTTTTTCAGGAGCGCGGCATCACCGGCTACCCAGGGTCTGCAGTCGTCATCTCCGCAGCAGAACGTGGAGAATAGTGAGGCTTTGCTCTGAAAATACGGTCAGTTCTGCAAATGTGCTGCGTCTTTTCGATGACATCAAGAGTATTACTCACGGGGATTGATGAATAATAACAACCAGCATTTTTTGCTGCAAGAATGGTATTGCCAGGTGGAGCACTGAACCCCAGAGAACCGTAACTTGACTGAGAGTACTGTAAGGCGAGTACAACGCGGCACCGAGGCCCGAGTTCACCAATCTGCCAGTAGACATCGTATCCTGAGCCGACCTTAGCCTCGGCGCATGGAAATGTGGGATTGGTGATTGGTGTCCAATAAGGGAAGTTGTGCGCGCCGTTAGTATTCGCGAAGGTCATGTTGTTCGCCGTATGGCCACTTACAGTGGCGCCTTCGACGGGTTGAGTGCATTGTGGGTCGAGGTAGGGTAGCAGCGCGTATGAATCCTGGGCCACGACTTTGTTGGCAACAAGAAGAAGCCCGCACGCAGTAACAGTGGAGATAGAGCAGCGCATTGCAGAATGATTGTGTCTGGAACAAAGGAGGAACCAAAGATTGAGAAGAACTTGCGTTTTATGCCTAAAAATGCTGATTTTGAAAATTTTTGAGCCGGATTGATCGTTCACACTTCAATAAATAGGTAGACATGATCCTCTTCTTATACTTCTCGTGAATTAGACTTCATTGAGCTCTGCCTTCGATTTGCTTGCTGGTTTTCTGCGCCTCACCAACCCCGAGGTTGCATCCACTAGGCACTAGTCTTTCATCTTTCATGTAGCGGCGCTTTCGAGCTCTCCCACGAAACGAAATTCGGGTTTGAGACATCCAACATGGCGAATATTAATCGAATGTAAACACTCGAGTATATCATCTTGTCCTTGGGGGCTGTTGTGTCCGCACAGCCTTGATGTGGTTACAGCCGCGCCACTAAATGACGACGGCCACAGCATCGGCATGAGCATGGCCATGGATACGAAAGATAAGGGCTTGGCAACTCAATATCTAATCGATCGCTCCTAAATAGCACGTTTCTTGACGCGAGAGTGAGCGCAGCTCGCTGGACGTCTGGTTGGAAGTGACCGAGCCCATACTTGCAGGTTCTCGTAGACAGGCTTCAACGGTGGGAACGCTTCTAAAACGATAGACGTTCCGGTAGAGCAGAGCGCAGGGTCCTGGACGAAATTGAGTTATGGAAGGAGATCTTGGCGAGTAGAGCACGATGATTGAGGGCTTCCTTCCACAGCGCTTTCCAGAGCACCTTGAGAAGAAACGAACGTTCACAATAGAGTTTGCAAGATAGCCAAAGCGAAGAGATTCGAAAACCACAATCTCTGGACAGCCAACATGTTCGGCATGCTCAACATGGACAAGACCGATGAAACATCGTCATCGCTAACGCCCGCTCTTTCGTCTGCATCACTCGGAGGACACGACGCGGTATCTGGCGCTATATTGTTTGCGTCGAGCGCGGCCGTTGGACTTTAGAAGTATTGCCGGTTGTGTCGAGCATGTTGGAATACAACGTCATATGGGGGCATTGGTACGGAGTATACACGTTGAAGCTGGATAGGAGTCTATCTACTCCGTAGGAGGAACAAGGTGAAACTCTACTAGCGGGTCATCAGCCCTACCGGCCCGAGATAGGCGGAGATTGCTAAAGTACTATCCGAGCTCTAGCGTGGGTCACCCGACCCGTAGTCTCCAATACTCCGTGGTAATCTTCGGCTCATAGGGCTGGCAGGGCTGGGGCCCGCTAGTCAGCACCTACCATATTCTACTTCCGTACTCCGTAGATAGCCTTCTATTAGCAACAACCAACATACCTTATCAATGCCCCCATATGAGATGACGTCAACAGGGGTGGTAGGAGTGTTGGCCTGAGGGTAGTTCGTTCTCTGTAGCGGTGTTCCATCGGTTTTAGCTTCGATCAGCAGGCGCCTAGGAGTATTCGGAGTTAGCACCGACACCTCAGTCCCCAGAAGAGGTGGTCAGAGTGAAAGTATTCTGCGTGGGAGGCGAGGAATGGGCTGGAAGTCTGAGCAATCTCAAAGCCCTTAAAATAGTCTTTGTCTGTCCATACCTCTTCGATCAACCTGCTTGGCAGGTCCAAGACCGACACTCAGGGATCCTTCATCACTCCTAAAGATAGTCACGAGAATTAGCTCTCGTAGTCTTTAAATCTCAAGGACAAATCCACCCTCAACGTTTCAGACCCCCGAACCCCAATTTACTCGCCAGGCTTTCATCTTTCCGATAGCTCTCCTCAACAGCACTATCACCGAAGTCCGGACGATGCTTGCGGCGGCGGTGAGAAGAGCTATCGTTACTCTCACCATGACTTCCCGAAGAGTTTCTATGACTGCGGCGTGCGGAGCCGCTTCCAGCATCACTTCCAGAACCACGTGTGTGGTGCGATAACTTGCTACCTCTTTCGCCGTTGGCAGGTATCGGTAATAAGAACTCGCCGTTTTTGGTCGGCGACGGGGTGCTTACGAGTTGTTGGTGCACGATTGGGATATCGGTTTGGGTAGATTTGTGGACACGGGAGTTACTGCCTTCTTGAAAGACGGTCCCCTCTTTAGCTGCCGATTTTTCGGGCTTTGTTGACGGTGAGCGTGTTTGAGAGCCAGCATCGACGTGTTCGGCGCCGTCCCCACGCAGAGTAGAAGCATCGTCCATTGTCGAGGATCTAGACACTCTTTGCGAATAATGCTTTGCTCTTGTGGTGCTCAGCGATTCACTAGGAGAATGACTTCTGACATTCCGGTGCGGCCGAGAAGAAGGCTCATCCAGTACGTCATTGCTTGAGAGATCACGACTGAAGACCGCGTCATCTTCATTGGTCACAGGTGTCGCTTCAGGAGGTTCGCGCATTCGAACCAACCTGCACTTCCTACCAGAAATCACGAAGGCCCTAATAGCTTTCTCTCCGTCTTGTCTTTTTTCACGGAACCGCTCCTCCGAAGGTCTGGGGATATGCAGGTACCGCAAAGGCCCTCCGTGCCATGTCCCTAGTATAATGCCTCTGGACGATCTTCGCTTAATATTGAAATTAGATGAGTCACGCATGGTCAGTCTTTGATTGACTTGCATCCCCCTGCTTTTGAAAAGTCTGGTCATATCTGATCGCGCTATAGACGTATAGCTGGTCTCGAGAACAGACTTAGACGCTTGTTCAGCCCGATCCTTGAGTCGGCATGTTTGTCCAGGGGCTTTCGGGTATCCGAGACATTGATGAGACACGAGGGCGAATGTAGCCGAGTCGAAAGTGTCCTTGAGCAGCGGGGCCCACGTGTGATCCTTTCTTGGAAGAATAGCAAGCTGCTCGGGATCATGGAACTTCTTAACGAAGGCAAAAGCAGCAAGGTCACCTTTCCTATTGACACCGGATTCTTTGAGGACTTCCAGGCAACGTGCAACTACTGCACCAAGCTCAGCTTGCCATTCCGGGTGGTTGTCATAGAGTTCCACAAAGGCGTTTGGATCACTATTGTTGAGAGCGTCAAAAAGCGCTGTCTTGTAGGTCCTTAAGCCCACTGCTGGTCTGTAGATTGCGGATAGATATTCGATCATTGAACGAGATCGTATGAGGTCCACAAGACGGCACCTTCTTGCGTTCCTGGTACATAGACTAACCTCGAGACCGTACCAAAGAAGTAGAAGCCGAGGATTGCGGAACCTCGGCTCTAACTTCCAACGATCCAACAGGCTCTGTTTCATGAGGATGCCTGGATTGGTTTTGATTTGAGTGTTCCAAGCGACTTGTGTACCAGCATGTCCAACAGCAATATTGAAAGATGATGACTCTTTGTATTTGAATGGCTTTGAAGTCCCAATCGACTGCAACGCCATGCCTTCTAGACCTGTTTCTAAACTCATCTGGCATGACTTTCGAGGTACGAGCCCATTCGGAAGGCCATGACCAATGAGTAGATAGGGTAAGTTGGGCACGAAGAACTGGGAGGATGGACATTTACCGAATTTTCCATCCAGAATAGCAGAAAAGTGGCTAGGAACTTCATCCACCTCGGCAGTGATTTGAAAGCTTCGATGTTCCGAGGCACCGATATAACCCCCAGGTAGGCGATACCAGAGCCAGAAATCCCCTTCGGTAAATTCAGATGCTTTCCAAATGGGTCCCCAGATTCGAGCTAGATCGATTATTGTCGTCCTGATATACGAAAGAGGCCTGAAACGTGGTGGAGGAGCTCTTTCGTGAGGGTTTATGGCAGGAGGGCTGACATAGGGGTATTTATTCCATTCATTATGAAATTGCTCTAGAACCCAGACGTCGCGGTCTTGTATGAGCTCACCCATACACTTAAGGCTTCTTGGACTGAAAAACAAACCAGGAAAATCCCGCCGCCCGTAATTTACCATCTCCCCTTTGGGAAGGTCATCCGAGATGAGGACGTCGCATTGATAGAACAGCGCTTGACTCAGAATTGCGGCGAAAACCTCCACCTCGTCAATGAGAGTCTCTAAACCTAGTTCCAAAGTCTGAATGCATGTCTCAATACGCATTTCGCCATTATCGTAAGAGTCTGAGATTATGGTCTTAGATCGAGTATTCTCTAGTTTCAAGGCTTTAGTCTGTCGGCTACTCCGTGGATTATCGGCATCTTGCTCTCCTTTGTTGGCGGTCACCTGGTCAGATTCGATGCAGATTGTGCTCTGATCACTCCAGCTCCACAATAAAGCATGCAGGATGTCGTTCAAGGATTGTATGATTTTCGAGAGGCTTAATATCTTGAGTGACATCAGCTCTATGACCGCGCTTCTAGCAGTGGTGATTCCCTCCTTATTAACAGATTGCGCCTGCTCAAACCATGTGATAGCATCCATGGTGGGATGAAATTCGTTGAGGTACTCGGCATCTCTGCAAACAGCAATCAAGTAATCTCGAGCTTTCAATAGTCTCTGGACTTGTTCGCAAGTGTCGTTCCAGGACTCTTGACCAGGGGTCAGGAAGGACTGAGGTGACAAGTTAGATGTCATTTTATTCGCTTCCTGTACTGATCTAGCTTTAAATGCAGCCACAACTTCAGCCAAACTCCCCTTTTGTATCGAATGGTATTTGTTGTTATCGATCATGGGAAGAGCTGCATCTAAACCAAGTTGACCGACACGATGGTCGACATCAAGAACTTGTATCCATACGTCCCTCAGCGACATTGGACAGGTTTTACTATCAGAGTGGCGCCACGTATCAGGCCAATTCTTCCTATTATTGTGATGCTCTTTGACAGCATATTCAGTTATAGATAACTTTCGATTCCAGTCCGAAGGATTTAGCAGATCCTCATCGGTATGCACGTTCGAGTATAGTTGAATTGGTCGTGAAACCTCTGTTAGAGCCGGCAGTGCGTTCGATTGTAAGGAATCTTGCGACTCAACATCCTCACCGTCTACCCATGCCTCATCATCTTCATTCGAAGACCTTTCCGAATTCACCTCACGGTCTGGTGAATCGTAGATACCTGTGTTTTGTTCGAGGTAATAAGGGCGTGGTTGTGAAGTAGTATCTGGGAAAGGATGCCGGTTACTGGGTACATGAGAAGAGTAAGCCTTATAAGGATAGTTAGGCGGATACTGTGGATAGATATGTTCGTCTCGATCCCGCCCTACGATGATCTTAGGCGGCAATGCAGGATTCCGTGTTTGCAGTTCTCCCGAGCGATACCCGGATATTTTAGAATCTGAATTGTAGGCATCCCAGAATTTTTGTGGACGAGAGGAGTCAACTCCAGGAAATGGTGGGTCATAGAAAGGCGTTTTATGCCGATTTGCTTCAGTTGTAGCATGGCGACTAGGAGCCCGTCGCCTTTCAAAGCTCGGTGGGCGCCGTAAATGTCGTGGTTCATTGTAGTCTTCATGTTCGAGAAACCCAGGAGAGTGTTCATTGTAACTTGGAACTCTTCGTCCTCTTGTTCTACTCGAGTATGACGGTATGGGAGGTGGTGGGAGAAACGTTTGGTAGGGGTCCGGGGGTAGTGAAATTGCTGGAGGGTGAAGTGCAGGAAGCAGTGGATCCATCGGATCGTAAGGTTGAGTAGGTAGTGGAATTTCCGCCCTATCTATCCTTGATGTAGAGTAAGGACTAAGAAGTAGCGCCTGTTCATGGTCAAACCTCCTACGCTCGTGGTACCGCCTTTCGATTATATCTTTGTCTGCGGAGCCAATTCCAGCTCGAGGGCCCTCTTTAAAGTAATCTTCATCATCTGTGAAGTCGTCACCAGCTCCAGATGGCATAGGATCCAAGGCTTGGCCGGATTCTCTTCTTTTGCGCTCGTCCCTTAGATTGTTATAGTAGGCCAGTTGGTCCCTGTATATTTCCGTTGTTCCACTTGTTGGTGGTTCTTCAGACCGATCCATTGTTGCAAATGGACGGTGCTAAAAATTCCAAGTTTTCGCCAATTCGCAAGACGAATCACTAGTATGACGGCAATTGTTCTTTCTCCAATGCTTTTGATGATGTGCCGGCCCCAATTTATCAGCAGTGATAGATCTGTCGCCTCCCTCTGTCTTAGACTATGCCCAGAAGTAGCCTCGCTTAATAAATACTCTTGATAAGAAAGCACACGCAGGAGTCGCATCTTGAACCATTTCCCAAAACCTACCTTGCACGAGGCAGTATTTAAACGCTTTCATTCGACAAGGCTGCGGAAATTCAAGACCACAACGCTGGTGGCTGTGCCACCCCTTCTGCAGAGTCTGCAGAGCACGCACCAACCATCATTGGCTGGTATACCAAGCCACACGGAAATCTTTTTGCCTTCAAGGATTGACTTACCCATGCAGTCTAAATAAAAGAGGCTTACTCCGTACTGTAAGATCATTGGCCTTGGCGCAGCCGATGGTGGGGCTGGACTGTTCAAACCTTTCCTGTATTCTGCGATATGTAGTATCTTAACGCAAGAAGGGTCATGATAGAAGGCCAAATGAACACAGAAATACGAAAGTATTGTTGATCTCAATGAAGTCGTTTCGGAAGTCTTTCGGAACGATGAGAAATGACAGCGACTTCGTTCTACTGAAAGTGGCTCGGTCCGGGATCTACGAGGTCACGTGATGCTAAAGCCTCGAGTGAACTATACGAGTGTAATCCATTCGGCCCATCTTTGCTTCACTTCAACATGTCTGCTTGCTTCTGCTGTTGACATTTCCCAAACCCTTGTTTTCCTCATCATCATCATCATCATCCTTTACGGTCAGCACCGTCCTTCATCAATCCCACGAACCCCCAGCATCGAAATCTCAATCTCTAGATCCACCAGATATGTCACAACTGCGGCTTTCCCTTCGCTCTCAACTTCGCCCTGTATTCCCCAACGGCGCCGGCACACTAATGGCGAGAAATAGAAAAGCCAAAACACTATTCCATCTTCCGTAGCCAAGATACTTGTAAAGGCTCGGTGCAAACGCTGGGAACGCAAAGGCCAATCAATATACTACGTAGAAGTTGCGACACCGCTGACGCCGATGCGGTATACCTACTGTACCAGCCCAGCATATATGCCTGCATAGCTTGCATACTGAGAATAATCCCGCACCCGGCGCCAACATCCGGCATGATCCAGTGCAATCTCGTCTGCGCAGACCAGCCGTACCATAAGAGTCCAACGGGGATGAGCACCGCACCGGGAACCATGAGAGGAACACAATACTCGGGAGCGATGGCACCTCCAGCCTTCCTTTGGGGGTAGGCCCAGATTCGATCGGTGATCCGTCCACCACCGTGTGCGGCTATGGTGTAACCGACTACGAGAGCGAGGTAGTGGAGTCCGCTTCTGGAGACGGGTTGGTAGGTAGCGGTCTATCCAGAGTGGGGCGAAGGATGAGAGAACGATGTAGAGGATGCCGAAATTTTAGGCTAGGAAGAAGGAAATTATCTGGAGGGTTGGCTGTGTTGCAAGAAGCCTAATGGGACGAGTCAGGCTGATCCGGAGTTTTTTCGATAGTGTCAGGTGGGATTGGTCGAGCTCCGTATAGAAATTCCTTTACTTTGACTAGTCTTCAGAAGATGTTTGGCTTTGTTTGAAAGTATTACTAGCTCGAACGTTTCTTTAAAGATGAAAAAGGCTAGTGCTACAAGAAGAGTATCGAAGATGGAGATGGACCAGAATAGCCAGCGCCAACCTACGGCGTCGGTAGGTACAACCCCAAGGATAGGTCCAACGGCGGGTCCAAGTCGAGGCACGAACGTGGAAATAGCAAAGGATTTACCTCGTTCCTCTGGCCTCCAACAGTCTGCCAAGACGGCAAAGAATTTCAGGCACCCCGAGCTATCTTGTCAGTCCAATCACCCAACAATCAGGATTTTCTCTCAACTTGATATAGGCCATTACCCCATAAACCTATTGTCATGGGGTATAAAACTGTGCCTTGTGCTAAGAGCTGGCTCTCCAAGCACCGCAGGCTGATTAACGCCCTACCCAGCGAACTTCCACCTGCCACCTACCAAAGACGAGCAATTTGACATACATGCATGAGTAGTGGGCCTCTGAACATGAAATCCTCCAGTAACATCATATCTTGCCTATCTTCCTCCGATACTAGGTCTAGATCAATGAGATCTAGCCCCTGCAGGTAATTGCCTATCATGTCTTCGGTCGCAATTATACAATCGACGCGTAGGATCTCCTATAATTCCATTGTTGATTCGGCGTTGTCAGTACGGATCCCTGCGCATCTCAAGTACAACTTCAACAAACCGGCATAATGGAGTCTACCTGCTACTTTAGCAGCCAGACGTTTCAGAAGCAATTCAGTCAGTGCTAACTCCATTGAAGTTGGTCTCTTTACTTATACTTGTGTTTCTGTTTCTCGCATTCATTACGTCCTCTCACTCTACATCACTGTTTCAACAGAGATATACCGCAGTAAAAGGTCTTGATTAGGACAAACGAGATAGTTCCAGCTTGGGTCCCATTGTCCTGCATTCGGGATGCTCACATTACCGTGACCCTCAACCCTTTCGAGTCTGCTGGGCCAAACGGAGCGAAGAAGTCGTGCGTAATGCTGACGTCCCTCTGTGTGGTTTCGTACAATTTCATCTCAAAGTTACGAAACAAATTTCCAATGGCCAGATACAACTCCGCCTGCGCGAGGTTCATCCCCACACAGCTCCTGGGTCCTTTACTAAAAGGTACAAGATACCTCTCGATTGCTCGTTTCTCGTGAGGCGGTACTAGCCAACGCTCCGGCCTGAATTCATGGGCATTCGGGAAAAGTGACTCGTTGAAGTGAATGTCACGTATAGACATACTGATTGAAGTCCCAGGTGGGATGTTGAATGACTTGTATGCCATTTTCGCCTTGGGGTTGATCCTTGGCAAACGTCCTGAAACGCCCGAAGCAATACGAAGACCTTCGGAGATCACAGCCACAAGATAAGGGAGGTTTTTTAGTTGCTGATAGTTTAGCAGGTTAGTATTATCTACTCTGACAGTGCTTAGTTCTTTCTTTAGACGCTGCGCTTTGGCAGGGTCCAAGAGGAGGTAAAAAGTCGTTAGGCTCAAGGTATTGCCCGTCGTCTCGGTGCCAGCCCCCACAAGGGCTAGAGCTTCTTGGGCTAGACGAGAGACGGACTTCTCTGAACGAGGAAGGTCCGAATTGTAGATTTCGTGGAGAATTGTTGGATGAGACTTTGGAGGGCTGACCCCTCCTGATTCATGAACCTTGGCTGCTGCATCGTTAAGGTACTAAGTGTGATAGATGATTAGCGGATATCTTTCGGTCAATGGTGGATTACTGACAGCTTGATTATCAAACACGGCAAGTAGAGGCCCGGAATCTACTTTCGCAATGATATATCTAGGTATCGCCATGAAGATTGGAACAATAACAGGGAAATGTCGATTGCATACGCATATCTGCGAAAAGTCTCTCACCACGCGGTTGTAGCTGGCAGCAAAGTTTGGAGACTGTAGCATAAGCCTCGATCTAGGCAGTGCATATTCGGAAATGATGTCTGAAGAAAAACACCGATACGCGTTTGACAGATCGACCGTTTTGGCATTCTTCCTATGCTCTTCTAGTCTTGAAACAAAGGTCTGGACGCACTCCATGATCAAAGGCTTCAACCGAGAGATATTACCCGTAGAGAAGTATTTTGATAGGGTTCCTCTACGAGCATGGTGGAGCTCGGCAGGACCCGTTGCAAAAGTCGATCCAGGGCTTGCTATGAATGCGTAATACCAATGATCCTTTTCGAGCTTTGATGTGCTTGAAAACAGCTGGTCATAGTATTCAGGGTCGTTGATGTGGACCTCCCAAGGTGATATCCGTACGATTGGGCCTGGTCAACAATGTAAGTTGGCTTACCTCGAGCCACAACATAGGTCTAATGCCAACCGAATAGCTTATGCATTCTCTCAATTTCAAAAATGTACGCGCCCGCGCGTAGGCAATCGTAGTAGGACTCATACCATCCAGTGGCTGCGGCAATTTTCGGTCCAGGTACATTAGCTAGCGGACTCAGAAACATGCGGTAGATGACAAGAACAATGATGTATATCACAGCTACAACTGTAAGATTCAGGAGGATGCCAGAGTCAATCCTCGCAAGGAGTTGTCCTGCCGGTGAAGCCATGATTAGAACTCTTAATACACACTTTGATGTCAAATCTGCGTTATGAAGGGAGGGGGTTTTGCTAGTGAATGTTCCAGGCTTTCTTATCAGGTGACCAAGATGGTTCGGATTGGGTTAGGCTAGCGCTTCCATATATCATTCGATTCGTCGGTCCTTTAATATCGAACTTCCAAAAATTATTACTCGCATTGGTAATACCTTTCAACCTAATATGCATTGATATCGCTAGAGGGATCCTACTGCAAGATGGTGGAACCCTCCAATTATGTTTGTACTACGAAGGAGCCCGAGACTCCTAATCTTCCCATTCACACAGAGGGGAAGGGAAGAACATGAAGTACAAGCTATTATAGATGATGGTGCTGGAGAAACATGATTGCAGATGTGTAAGAAAGGGTGTTGGCGGTACGAACGAGAAGTTATGTGGTTCGATTAAATGGTTATATCTCCCTTTTCGACCCTCCTCAAACCCCACCTCTGTGAGAAGTAGGAGAACCAAAGGGCAACGAAATGAAGACTTAAGGTATTCAAGAAGAAGGCGCCTTAAACGACCCGAAGAATTCTAGTCCGCTTCCTCAAAACACAAACCCCCACGCTAGTCGTCGAAACCGCGATTCTACTCCCAGCAGCTCCGAGATAACTCGTCGCACTCGAAACTTCCGTCGTTGACACGGTTGGGTTTGTAAGTTCGGTAGTTGAGGTCAAAGGCCTCACGGTTGTCGGAGTCGCGATGACGTTTGACACCGACGAAAGCGTGGGAGTAGATATAATCGTCAGAGACGCCAAGGTTGTTGTGTCAGTACTAGGAGCATCAGTCACACTCCCTGTAGCAGAATTGCCACTAGTCAAATCAGTGTTAGTCATCGGTCCGGGAGAATTAGTGAGCAAACTTTGGCCGGAAGTAGTGATGGGCCCTGTGAGGGTAGGGAGGATCGTGTTGGTTGGGAGGGCGTTAGTGTTGGGGCTGGCGGATGGGCGGGCTTCGATATTTGCGTTCGCACAGTCGTATATGTCTGGGGGGATGGAGTAATAGCAGCCGCAGTAGGCGTAGGCTTGGAGGCTGTTGGGAAGGTTGAAGTTAGTGTTAAGTGCCAGGAGCGAGGACTTGGGGGCAAGAAAATCAGGGCAAGCGAGGATCGATGGGAAATAGGAGATGGAGGGAACCTTACGTATAATCAGAGCAATCGAGGTACCCGGTCTTTTGGTCCAAGCATCCCGTCTCGTTGTGATTATTTAGCATAAGACAGTCGTTGTACAGGGCGTAGTAATGCGCGCAGAGAACATTAGCCGATTCATTGATGTACACCACTCTGCAGGAGGATTAGCAATTGACAGGAGGTATTTAGACCGGGAATTGAGAATGCGGACAATTCGTTGTAGCATGAGTTCTCATTGTTCTGCGGATTCTGATTGCAGGCGTCTCGTATGATCTATAAGACAAGGTAAGCAATAGCCGTGGGCTTTGACAACGAGAGAAAGCTGACCGCGTCCTCGCTAACGCCTGGGGTGGCAGATTCACACCGCGCATTCTGAAGGCGCTCGGGCATAGAGCGTATATTTCGAGGACGGAAGGCAACGCCTTCTGCGCGATGGAAAGCAAGGAGGAGGGTGCAGAGGAGCAGGCATTTGAAGATGCTCGTATATCGATACATTTTGTGAAGCAGACGAAGGTGGTAGGTAAAGATGATGCGAGATTTGAAAGGATCAGAAACCAAAATCTGATGTTGCTGTGGTGGCTGACATTCCTCACTAATGCAGAATGTCGAGGAACGGATTCTCCACCTAGCTTCTTGGCAGGAGATGTACGAAAGCGTTATGACAGAAGAGTCTCGGCCTCAGTGGTCATGAGGTTCTGCCACAGACATTTACCTTCTCTGCCTTTGACTATCAGTTGTCATCATTGCGGCGTTCGAGTTGCAGTGGCGGCTCTGATAGCCATTCAAATGCATCTTGTTTCTCGCTGGACGGACGCATTGTTGACTGTCGGTTATAATGGGGTTTTCGATACTCTTTTTGCTTTGGAGCTTCGCTGATATCGAATAACTTTGAATTTGATGGAGAGACCTGCTGAGGTTGGTACTCCATTGTTGCTACTGGTACCTAACCGAAGTTGTTTGACTTGTAAATCTACCTTAGACCCCGCTCGCAGCCTCGCAGGTGGAGAACTCGCTAAGAACTTAAGGTAATTGTGAAATACTCAATGCTTGCATCGAACCGTTTTCATTGAGACCACATTTATTGTTAAGGCGAACTTGAAAGAGAATGTGCCGAGGATAGGTTGCATGAGAGCTCTAATCGTAACGTCCTAGATAGAGGAAAATTGCCTATGTTAGAATAGTGTCTTCGACGAAGGTGGGCACAATTCTAGGTAATTTCCCATTGTATGAGACCATGTAAACGCTTGGTAAGAAGACAGTAATAAATATCCTAGAACGCCCCTTGGAAGATATAGGCTAAAAGATACGCTGCAAGGGGGTATATGCCAACAAAACATCTGTATCCAACATCCTATAACAGAACCAATCTAACGAAATTCGAAAGACCCGGATGACCGCACTGCCCCGTGGCTATGAATAGCTCAGGACCTATGGCGGTGACATTGTAGCAGTCTCCTAGATTCCCACAAGAATTTATAGACTTCTCGTAGTAAGGTATAGCTTCCCCAGCATCGCTCTAGCCATTCTAAGACAGAAGGATACGAGTTTCGCGGTAGGTGTAGGCTTCATCTAGGATTTCTGCAGATCCCGGGCTGTAGGAACAGTCATCCGATGCGAGAGTAGGAAATTGTATCGCCGTGGATCCATTTCCGTGGCCTTTAGAGAAGTTTCGGTCGACGTCCAGTCTTATCCAACTTGCTGTGAATGGGCGACAAGCACTGAGTCTAGTATGCGTTTCATCCTGAGTCTTGCCCTTCCAGAACGCCATCGAAAAAACTACCGAGGACAAAGAAGGACTTCTCGTAGGAAAAAAAATATTGATCTCTGGCGCCGATGCTATTTCTTTAAAGGCCTGAAACTGCCGCAATTTGATGCCCGCGATAATCGAGGAAAATTGGCCGCAGCTCTGCCAGGCCAAACCGGTGCTATGTCCTCATTACTGTAAAAACCAACGAAAAACACCCCTCATGTTGGCTACATGCGCTCTCCCAATACCAGAAACCAAGACTCCATACAAATACCGACCAACTTTGGACCTGGCCTTCGATTCCGGAAGGGCGAGTGGCGATCCGTGTCGATCGCCGGAAATAGATCGCCCGGTCGCTTATGATATAGAACGAAGATCTCTAAATCCTTTCTGCCTTTCTGAGCCCGCTGGTCGTGTCCCAGGGAAGTTCAGCGACCACCAGCGACTAGGGATGCGTCTCCTCGAAAATGGTCCCAAAACCTCGCCACAGCTTGTTGTGCAACTCTTGAGTCACGGAAACGTCCACGGTAGTAGTTGAATACGGCAAACTCGTCCCTGCCCATGACGTAGCTTGTTGGTTGCGCTTGGATGCGCTGCCAGACTTCGCCAATGGCTCGTTCGAGGATGGCACTGACACTAGGATGGACCTGTCCGTCCTCACTGTTCTTGACAATTTCGAGTGCGCTGGCTACAGTGAGCTGAACGGGTGCGGTGCTGCCCATTGTTGATGACGGAAACGGAGTGTTGCTTGAGTGGTAAGTTAAGTGGAAGACAGCATGCGGAGATGCTAGGTGGTCGAACAGTGAGGACCGCCGAGGGAAAACCTGACATTCGGGCCATGTTATAACAATAATTCCGGCCAGCAATTTCCTGAGGCGCTAGGTAGCAGTAGGTACGCCTATCACACTGCTGAGGGCACTTTGCCCTCCATGTGGAAGGTTTCTTTGAGGTAGCGAATATCAAGGAAAGTCAGAGCTAGAGCTACGATACCGAATGTTGGACTTGCCAGGATCGCCTAGCTGCGTGCAAGCCAGCCGCCTGTGGAGGCTATCCATACCACATACGGTCTGACACCTCCATTATCCCGAGCCGGCAGAAGTGCATCAAGTGGTGATAAGGGAGAGAGCTTTTCGACCCATGCTCGATATCGCTTAGCAAGCAGCAAAGCGCAGTGTGCGCAAGCGTGGTTGTTACACAAAGTTTAGTATCCTGGACACTTCGTGACAGCGATCAAGCTTGTAGTAGTTGTAGCCTTGTACATTGTACCCCGGGGCGGACAGGGGAACTCCTTTGGGAGAGCGACCAGCATTAGCTATTGAACTTATCCTAACGGCAATGCTAAACAACCAGGCTTCTGATACTCTCATTGGAAGGTTATAACGTGACAGTCTATCACAGGAACAGCAGGGCGGCTGTTGGCGATTACAGAGGACGTCAAGGGGCTAAAACTTACTTTTTACTTCTTTTGACTTTCCTGTGCAACCCTGTAACGCCAAGTACCGGCACTTGTCGCACGTAAAACTGGAGCAGCTCCAGGCTTGTCGTCTTCTCCTTTCCATGGTTAATGTTATTGTTTTCAAGAAACCTAGACGTGTAGCTTGGACGTTGAGTCCAACGCTCCTGGCGGTGTGGAAGATTTTCTTCCTACAGTTCTAGAAGCCAAATTCGGCACTCAACTGGAGCTAAGGCGAGAAATCCTCCGGGTTGGGACTCGGTGACAGCGGTTCCCCTAAACAATTCCCGCAGATCAATAATCCCCACACGGCACACGAAGTCGCAAGGTTTTTACCTGCGCTGCAACCTTGAATTGGCTTGGTTTGGTGTGCCTTGATGTGCTTTGGCACGCTGGGCCCATACCTTAATTGACACTGAAACAAGGTTTATTTGCTCGAAGCAGTCATACCGCGTGCCCTCTCGCAGTAGTAGTACCTTCGTAGCTGCGAACTGTTAACCGGGCGTCCTGGGAATCTCTCGTGGGACTCTTGCCACAACAATCATCTTGCGACGACGGAGCAAGTCAAACCAATCATGGCTTGACACATCCTCCGCGGTCAGCATTTTTTGACATTTGTAGCTCCACACCGACTCACCGAGCGGAGCGTAAAGATCGCCGAAATCCGCGGATGAGTCTGTCAGCATAGGTTGATCGATCGATCATGTACCTCCCAGAATCGAGTGTAAAAGTTGTTGGTTTACGCAGCGCTATCTCCGCATTTCAAGGCTCTTGCACAACCCACCCTCGCACATGCTTTCGCGAGCCCGCCATTAGGCCAGTATCCAAGAGCCCAGAGCCCAGAGCCCAGAGCTGAGGCTCTCACGGCTCGAACCTATGTTACCAAAAGTGCTGGCCTCGAGTAACGGGACCCAGGTCATGATTGGGCTGACGTTGGGTGGAGATAATCCGGCAGTCAACTGCAGGACACATTCTTAGCGCCACACGTCAAGGTTTAGAGTTTGCGACTGGACTTCCAAACTCACGAATCCTTTGACTGACTACTACTGCACTGGATTAAACAAAGTAGGACCTGGAGGGCGTTGAAAGCAAGTAACCGACAGCAATATAAAAGTCAATCCATCAGTGGTGCGCCTCTGAGTTTGTGTTTCAGTATCTGCAGTTCTGCACCCTTCTGTGGCTCGGTGACAAATTTCTCATCCCATTATCCTGGTATAATATAACATACCAAGGTTGCCTCGTTATGTCCACAGGAGAAAGGATGCTAACGATTGTACTTCGTATATCCGTGCCCCCCACTTTCGCTCAGTTCTTCGCTTAGTGCTCGGCAGCCATGCACCACTTTCAGCCATGCACCACTAAATCTTCATATTTTTGATCCACCACCTTCAAAAATCCACCAAATTTCAACCACATGGCTGCTACTTACGCTATCATCGAGGGTCGCATTCAGAAGGCTATTGACGCCATAAACACGCGTGAAAATCCTAATCGAGCCGAAATTGCGCGCGAGTTTCGTGTTTCATATGACAGACTTCGATCTAGACTACGAGGTTATCAGTCCAAAACAGCAGTACGAGGACTGCATAACAGAGCTTTAAAACCTGATCAGGAGTCAGCTTTACGGCAATACTTAACTACAATGGATCAGTTAGGCCTGTCAGCTAGACTACACATGGTGCAATCAACGGCAAACGCCCTTCGTGCTCAAGACTTTGCTCGTTGGAATCCTTCACCTCTACTGAACGCTCAATGGGCCAAACGATGGTTAGATCGTCAGCCAGATCTCTTCAAAGCTAAACGAAAGCCTTTAGCAGCTGAAAGAAAGAACGCGCATGATCCGGAAGTACTACAGACTCATTTTGATGAGTTTAAAGAGGTGGTGGTCAAATATGGTATAACGGAGGATGATACATGGAATTTCGACGAAACCGGCTATCGTATGGGCATTGCACGCTCCCATTAAGTTCGTCCAGGCTTACCAGAAGAAATGGCGGGTTATTTTGAAGCAATTGCTCAAAAATCCTGGTGTATATAAAGGGTAGTTGAATTTAGTGGTGCATGGCTGAAAGTGGTGCATGGCTGCCGAGCACTAAGCGAAGAACTGAGCGAAAGTGGGGGGCACGGATACTCCGTAGGTACTTGTAAATGCCTACTTTGATGTCGCCCAGGAATCCTAGTTCTTTCCTTCGGATGGCCAGACTCCTTGCTCATACTTTGCTAATGAAGCGGGATCAAAGTCATGATGTAGCATTGCTCTGTCTTCATCCAAGACCAAAACCTATCCCTTTAACCGCTGTTTGCCTTCGGTTAATTTTTAAGGTTGACCCTAATCAGATGTGGTAAGGCTCGGTTGAAAAGGTTATATTTTGTAAATAGAAACAATATCAACAAAGCCCCCTATTGTTCTTACCCACCTCGATAAGAATGCCTTTCTGCGATGTAGTATCTGAATCTGATTCAACTGATTTATGAACTGATCGTCCTAACCTGCGTCCTATAACTGTTGTAGGCGATCGATATGAGCCTATTCAGATGCCTTCAAACGTCAGTTGAATCAATATATCTACACATACAACCGTCGATGTAGATCAGAAGAACACAAAGCCTCGTACGAGTTCTTGATTGAAATCAGCATTATCAATGCCTACAAACTCTCTTTGCATTCAGATGTTCCAAAGAAAGGCTAAATACACTGTTCATAGCGAGTTCAGGACGGCTCTGGCTACGGGTCTTATTCAGACCTCTCAAAAGGCAGTTTCTGAAGCGAAAAAGAATGTCAATTGGATCAGCAATTGAAAGTCCAATGATACGTTTAGAAAATCATCAAATCTGCAGAAGAAAGAGCCCGGAGGACCGTCGTGGGTGCAAGGAGATAGGCTTGACAGCCAGGCCTAGAAAACGAGAGCGGGGAAAGCGTTCTACCTTTGGCTGTGATATCTGTGATATCACCCTATGTAGAAACGGTCCTTGTTGGGCTGCATATCACTATAGCATCTGAATAGCATCAATAAAATCAGTTCAGGGTGATATTCTATGGTTTCTATTGGTGAACTAAGCGAATACGCTAAAAGTGGCCTCCCGTCAGCGGTTAAAGGGATAACTATTGACCACTGATGTTCTCCCTTAGTACCAAAGACTATACTGTTGGCTTTCGAACCTGGCAAGTTCCCAAGCGTTGCTTTCAGGCATAATCGACATAACAGAATGATAACATGCTCGAGCTCAATTCCTGTGCCTGACGATATATCTCGGAAAATGGGTGCCGCATCCACGCCTAATCTGAAAGAGCAAGAGGTACAACTTATTGTAATTCTAGGGCGTACCCCTGGCTGCAGTCTAAGAAAATTCTCATAGAGCACCATGAATATGCTTCATCATTAGCGTTAGTTAGGTGTCTTTGACGACTGTAGTACATAGAAGCAAGAATGCTAGAATATCGCAGTCCTGGAGGCAAACGACTTTAATACCTTTTAGTACCTAGGGTTTGTAGATTTCAGCCCTACGCTGCTTACGTGATACGGTTTCTGGAGCTGAGCTACCTAAGGTACTCACCTCAGAAGTGGTGCCTCTGTGAACACCGGGATGATCTGAGCTCAGTTGTAAATTCTCAACTCGTAAGGTAAGAGGTGAGGCAAGTCGGTCAACATGGAACGTATCCAAGTTTTTCATCGAACTACATGTTTGTACCTCCGAAATGCTATCAAACTACAGCAGCGAAACTTAAGCACAACGTCGGGATACAGCCTCCAGCAAAACCCATCATTCCTCCAACGGTCGCCTTTCCTACAGCTCCTATCCAAAACCTCCCGAAGGAAGCCCATCAACCACCTCCCCAGCAAACGCCTCAACTCAACCAAACCCCCATTCAACCCCACACCAAACCTCAACTCTCCTGAACCGTCACTATCGCTCTCCCAGCGTCTCCGGAAGCTCAGTCGAGAATATGGCTGGTCCGCTCTAGGCGTCTACCTTGCACTAACCGCGCTCGACTTTCCCTTTTGCTTCCTTGCAGTACGATGGCTTGGAACAGACCGTATAGGCCACTGGGAGCATGCGATTATGGAGTGGTTCTGGAGCGTGGTACCATATCCCTTCCCGCCTAAAGAGGAGGTACAAGTAGTGGAGATTACGAGTGTGGGAACGAAGGTTGAGGAGTATGGGAGTGTGGATCCGCAGAGCAATGAGGTCGGTATCCCCGGGTACGACCATGGGATCAAGGAGGCAGAAGAGAGAAACATGAGCGAGAATGCGAGTAAGTTAAGAGTAGCTCATTGAGCCAAGATCAGAGCACTATGCTGACGAGAGGCGAAAGGCATCTGGACCCAACTAGCCCTGGCCTACGCAATCCATAAAAGCTTCATATTCATACGGGTACCTCTGACAGCATCTATAACACCAAAAGTAGTGAAAGTATTGCGCGGATGGGGCTGGGATATTGGCAAACGAAGACCGAAAGGTCCCACAGGAATAAAAAAGGACTGAAATAGTCGAGTCCGAAGGGAAGTGCCGCACTCTCCTTGTACAATCTTAAAGTCCCCTCATAAACAATACTGTAAATGATTACATCTCTACTCGGGATGTTGTGATGGCTGTAGAAGGTTTTCTTCAATATGTAACCTACTATTGGCGCTACTTGCTGCCATTCATCAATGTATTCTTTTAGGAGAGTTTCTTAGTTCAGATGATAGAGCGTTTTTTCAGTGGCCGGACTAAGAAAGTCCACCCAAGACGCCCAATTTGTTCATTTTAGCCTCAAGCGAGCAGCACCTCCGTCTTCTCTACTCAAAGTCCCCACGATAAGAATTACTCGTAACCAGACATCCTGTCTCGTCCAACACAAGTATGGCTACTAGTAACACGACCCCGACATGTGGGCACACAGCGTCAACGACGCCAACCTCGACACCCCCAACTACTCCCAAATTTGAGCCAGAATGCATCGACTCATCGACCCCAGCTCCAGGCCCTCGAACATCGACACCGATGGCGCCAGCCAAGCCTGCCAGAGTACCGTCGAACCCAACCATGCCAACCGCAAACGCTCCAACCTCAACCCAAAGGAAGCTGGCACACACAGTATCAGACTCTACTCTCCTGCTTATCATCTTGGCCCATATCAGTCCTCCCGCTTGCATCTATATCGCCTTCGGTGCTGGCCGTTCCTTTCTGCTCAACCTTGCTATTACTGAGATCCAGCCGGAGCTGGGTACTTTTCATGCTTGGTGTCTCCTTTATATGTTCTTCCGAAACCCGGACGCAACATGCGCGGATGACACAACGCAACCAGACAACAATAGCGCTATGCAACGACCCATTGGAGCCTGGCGTGGTGGTACGGTCAGCGAATGGCCTGAAATCCTGTTTCGGGAGTTTCAGAAAGGTTTCCAAAAGGGTTTTCAGAAAGGTCTCGAGATAGAGCTGCAGCCTCGAGGGATAAGAATTGAGGTTCAGTACGAGGGAATTGATGAGGCCGAAATTTTTGAGGACAATTATGACCAGATTGCTGGGAGCTTGAGAGATTTGAGTAAAGAAATGGCGGAGGTTTTGCAAGAGATGAAGGAGCTTTTAGCGAAAGTTAGGCAAGAACTTCGGAAGCTATCAGGAGACAATCCTGAAGTACACCACGACTCCAACTGAGGACATAAGAGGTATAATTAGCTCTTACTGTAAGCCATAAGAGCTTAGCAATTGCCTTTGGTCCACTATCTCACTATATACTAGCCCTTATATACTCGCTTTGGTCTGCTTCATAGACCACATCGGACATTCCTACAATTTTCCATCAAGAACTTCTGGGCCTTTATACTGTCCCTTACTCCGAGAATTTTCCCTAAAGTTTATGGCACTCAACACCACAGCGGTACTACACATTGATCTACCGATATATCAACAGGGGGCAATTGCGAAAAAGATAACCTTCAAATTTCCCAGCAAACTTTACCGAAACAACCATTTTCCCCCCAGATCAACCCAAGATCCCGCTCGTCCCAATCACCAAGCTCCATGTGTACATATCCTCAAGCCTTCTAGCGCCACTCACCCCTCACCAGCTTCAAACAAACCGCAGAAACCACACCCCAACCATTACCCCTCTCGGACACTCCCCTCATGCTTCCCCCCTCGCTCGAGCCTACACTAAACCCTTCTCCCTCCCTCACACACACCTTCTTCTCCCAAGCCCTCATCTCCACTTCCCAGTATAGGTAGCTACTGCAAACACATCTCAGCCCCCCCCAACTCCACAACTCTCCACCTCTTCCTCAATTGGGTAGAAGCTATCGGATACTCTACACCACTCATTTGACTCTTTCGACATCATCCCTCTACCGCTTAAACCACCTTCTCGTTCTACCAAAACCCCACAGTAAAAACAGCACATCCCCTTCGCCTCCTAGATATCGCTCTTTCGGCACCCCCCCCCCCCTATATTTCTCCGCGTGAAAGTTTCACCCCCAAGCCTTTACCCTCCCCCCTTTCTATTCCTTTTTATCGAACTTCAAAACCCAACCACATCCACCATACATACCTCTTCTACTTTTACCAACCCCCCCCCTAATCCATCCCCATCCTCCACAGCCAACGCACCGCGCGTAGCCCGAGCCAAACATTCCTACTGTATGCATAATATAGCGTCCCGACACAGGCACCCGTATCTTCGAGTGACTACGACACCAGTCCCAAAAGCCGCTGGTCTTTTTCTTCCCCAAAAAACCCATAATCACGTCAGGAACAATCAGGGGTCAGCTCCCTGGCACGGCTGGGGATTGGAACAGGAAATGATTTGTTTGAGGGTTCCATCATACGATTGCAGTCGTTTATTAGAATTATCTATACCGTTCTAAACCAGGGTATCTAGTAGGAAAATGGTAGGTGCGCTAACCTACTATATTGTGCGAAACTTTCAAAATCCACGCTCGACGCTTTGGGTCCGCTTCCTGTGTTTACACCAATTACATATGTTTCAAATACACAGCCCTCCCACGCCCTCAGTAGGTGCAACGTCACTCCTCAACCCCTTCCTCCACCTTCGGCGCCGTCGGCGCAAACTTACTGTTCTGCCTGATCCTCGCGCCAAACTTATAAAACACGACGGGAATCGGCACCAGAATCAGGGCCACGCAGCCCAGCAGCGTGCCGGCCCAGTTGACGCCGATGCCTTGGAACATGTAGGTTGCGAAGAGGGGGAAGATGGCGCCGGCGAGGGAGCGCAGGAAGGTGTTTGCTGCAATTGCTGAGGCGGCGCTGGAGGAAAGAGAGGAACGGGTTAGTTATGTTGGGATGTGGTGGGGATATGGGGATTGGCTGGGAAAGGGAGGGGAGGCTTACAACATGAGATAGGCGTCGACGAGGTAGTTGAGGGCTTGGAGGAAGATGGAGAGGAGACCGAAGCCGGTTAGGAGCCCGGAGAGGGTTGGGACGATCCAATGGGTGCTCTGCTTGTAGCCGGACCATCCGAACCAGAACAGACCGCATGTGAAGGAGATACCACCAATTATCACCGGGGGAAGACGCCATTCTGGGATGGGGACGTTGTTGTTTGCCGCGAGTTTTTTGTTGTAGGAGGGTTGTGTGAGGGCGATGTATGAACCAGCCAAAAGCTGACCTATAATCATGCCGAAATATGGTAGTCCGCCAACACCAGGGTTCATGCCGTGGATTTGCTGGAAAACAATCGGGTACGCCGTAAGGAAGAGGTAGAGCAGGCCGTAGATGAATGACATGTAGATACTGAGCAAAAGGACAATAGGTTCAGTGACGAGCAGTCGAAGAGGACGACTGAAGTTCTTAGTAACGAGTTCCCGGAAGTCTACCTCAATCTCCTCTTGCTTGGCATGTATTCCCCAGTTCTTCGTTCGGCGGCGAAGCTCTGCAGCTTTCTGAACAAGGACCACCGGCGGGTATGTTTCTTCTAGCAGTAGCAAATCGAGGCCAAAGGCTAGGAAGCCCATGATTGCGACAAGGTATTCTGTCCAGCGCCAGCCCATGTGGGGATTCATGATGATGAAGCCGCCGATGAATGGGGCGAGGAGAGGACCGGTGAATACGGTCATGGAGAAGACTGTGATGGCAAGACCACGGGTGCGGTTGTCGAACATGTCTGAGAACACAGCGGCGACGACAGCAAGGGGGCAGGCGCCGAAGAGACCACCAAAGAAGCGGCAGAGGAGAACGGTTTGGAGGTCTTTGCCTGTTGCGGCGCCGACTTGGAAAATGGAGAAGCCGAACATGGCAATGAGGAGGGGGAGTTTTCGACCACGCAGCTCCGAGAGGGGAGCCCATAGTATAGGTCCTGTTGCGAATCCAAGGACGTAGAGAGAGAGGCCGAGTACACCGACTTCCATTGAGACGCCAAACGCTTTTGCGACCGTTAGAGTTGCTGCAGAAAAGATACTGCTGGCAAATGCCGACACCAACGTCGTATAACCCAGGATGACTGCAATGAGGATTCTGACGAAAACGTCAGTCAATGTCAATGGCACACAGCACAATACCCAATGGCTTACTTCTTCTTAAGTGACCAATTCTGTGGATGCAGCGGATCGTCCGGACCTTCGAATTGTACCACATATTCCTCTTGCTCTGGGAGAGCAGGCGGATATGGCTTCCCTGCACCAAATGGAGGTAATGGCTTCTTGGAACTTCGCGACGTCAGGCTTCGGCCTACGGTCCCACTATGCTGGGAGCGCTCTGTGGCTATCCGGCTTAGTACTGTGGGGTTCCTTTCGAGATCCCGCTGTGTGTCGACTCTTGACATTCCCATCTCTTCTCTGACAATTGAGACCGACGATGCCGACGAGCTCGTCGCATGCGAAGCCGCCGTCTCTCGTCTTTGTAAATCATTCTCTTCCTTTTCTTCCGGGAATCTCTCCGGGGACGCTGCTCGTTCGGCCTTTTCAAGGTCACGATCCACGATATCCATCATGTAGGGCTGTAGCAATTATAATATCTGGTATGGAGAATGTTCAAACGAAAGGTGGACGCTCAATGGATGAGAGAATAGAACAGAAATATGTACCTCATCCTCTGTTGAGGGTTTTTTCGGGTGAGTAATCGGACCCAGGAGTTACATACATCGATAGCCCCGACACGGCCGAAACTGAAAGCCGAAGGGTCGCTTCTTGGGTTTAGAATAGTTGATGTCTTAGAGGTGCCGTGTGTGCCTTCTTTTGCTACAAAGATCGTATCAAGATCCGCCTTACCCATCGTCTACCTTTTACTGTGTGTGGTACTTCCTTACCGTAGTTTATATTGGGAAGCCTTGAGGTACCTACCTTACCTTACCTTAATGATAATGCCTCGGCATGCTCGGGTGGGATTTTACCTTATGTGCTTATGCTCTTCGGGCGACGGCTTAATGAAATGCATTATCTCGGCGTTAAGAACCTCCGGCTTTACCAGTTGATCTGATGTCATCCATCACGAGTCTTCACGAAAGGAAGATGGGGGAAAGATAGCGAGTAGATGAGCTGATCACAAGCGCGAGATGGTCTGTCATTCCACGCAAAAGTAATGGGATTCATGCCTAATGCTAAACTCGCATGCTGCTATCGGCTTAAAGCATATCTTGTCTAGATCCCTTTACTTCTCCAGAAACACCCAACATCTACTAGCTCACTGCCCTCGCCTGCAACGTTTGATCCGCAGACCATCTAAGCCTCCATAGTCAAACTCAGTAGCTTGTCTCCCTCTCAGCTTCTCCTTCCCTTGTTTCTTTTATGAAGTAATGCAGCTCGATCAACGACCGATGGAGTTTTACCCTGGATCATCCAACGCCGGTCGCTGATGCCGCCGCGGGGGTATGATGATGCCGCTAAATTTAATAACAGGTAAATGAATGGTGCACGAATGATCCTGAGGTGCACCAGAAGCAATTGTCAAACAGAGCGCTGGGCTCGCCCCACAAGGTAAGCGTAGCGAAGAGCCGTGCAGGATCTCGTCGTGACGACTGTTGAATCCGCGAATGTCATTAGACGGCTCTCATTTGCCGTCTTCTCCGTTCTCTATTGGTATAACCGGCGGAGGTGCATGCTGTGCCGGCAGATGATGATGAGGTCCTTGAGGAGGTGGTCCGTAATTGTTGCTGGGGATACGATGTGGTTGAGGATAATGGTATTGTTGCTGTGGGCTTTGGTTGTAGTGCGGCTGTGGAGAACCATAGCTTCCTCGCATGGGCATCACTAGACACAAGTTAGCGTCAAGCTACTTCTCGTTGTGTTCTCTCTCGGACTTACTGTGCGGAGGTGGCTGTTGCGCGTATACTGGCTGAGCATATTGGGGTGTGTTCATATAAATCTGCTGCTGCTGCCCTTGATGAGAACCTTGGTGTGAGCCTTGATGCATCATCATCGGAGCTCCTGCTCTACCAGGACTGGGATAGTTGCTGGGAGGCTGAGATTGTCCGCCGTATACCTGTTGCCCAGGGAGATACATGGGCATCTGCGGGTTGTAGTGTACGGGGATACTCTGCGGTGGGCCAACGTATCCTCCCTGGGATGACCCATGAACCATCATAGGAGTAGCTGTTAGCGGTGGCCCTTGTGCGGGTACCATCTGAGGTGCACCAGGGAATGGCCTGAACTGAGCATGTTGCGGCCCAGGAGGAACCATGCCGTACTGATTGACTGGCTGCCCATACGCCAGTTGCGCTGTCTGCGGCATTGGTGAATGATAAGCCATGTTGCTATGCTGCATTCTAGGTGATTGGTAAACAGACGATGAAGATGCAGGTAAGTGCATACGATGGTCGTCATATTGATGCGACCCACTGGGATAATGGTGTGGTTGTGGCTGAACGTGATACGGCATTTGCGGAGGTGTCTGTATGTGCGGTATTGGGTGAGATCCATGCTGAAGATGGAGTGGAAGTTGGTGCTGATGAGGTAGTGGCGGGGGGATGGGAGAGTTTGGTAGAGGAGATACCCTGGTGGACGCTGGGACAACATCGAACATGTCCTTGTAAGAGATTGTATTCTCTTCTTCGCCGGCATTGGGGGCTTTCCAGGTAGGTGGAGTTTGGTAGGCATATCTTATACCACCATTTGCAGCTAAGTCATCTGCCTTTCCATCGTTTTGTGCTATCTCCTTGAGCCGTCTCAAGGGATTGAAATGTTCTGAGATGGATGGTCTTTTCGCGGGCGGTAGCGGCTTCTTGTTTCCAAAGAAAGCGCTTGGGCTAAGCGCACGCGAGGCAGGGCGAGCGTTAGGAGTAGATGACACGGGACTTGATGTAATGCTTGGGTTGGCGATTGGTTTAAATGCATTTGCTGCCGGGTTTGGTCGGAAGTCTGGAGCTTTGACATTAAACTTATTGGCAGAAGTCGCGGAAGTCGGAGTCCTCAAAGCACTCGATGTTTGGGAGTCGGACATTGGAGGCGCATTAGCTGTGGGCCTTGCTGTAAGATTCCTTGGGATGGTATGTATAGGTATCGGATTAGGCACGGAGACAGGTATTCCAGCCTTGTGCTGCCGGTGACTGTCTGCAAGGCGGTGACTAAGTAGACCTTGCCCAGATTTTGGAGATACAAGTGGCATATTATTCGTGTGCTGTTGTCTCTCTCTAGATGCACCTTGTGGGCCTTGTGGTGCTGGATAGGCTTGACGACCATTTAAAGGTTCTAGACGCTCGCTAGTAGTGGAGATGCTAGCATCAGCTTGTGGTCGTGAGGTGCTTGGGTCGTTAGGCATGGACTTGGGAGCAGCGACCGCACTCTTTTCCGCGTTGCGTTGTGCTTTTTCCATAATCTCTTCTTGTTTTGACTTGTCTTTTGCTAGAATTGGCACCAAGTCTTTAGGGACTGGGGTTTTAAGGGTGAAATTCTTGGAAAACTTCATGAGGTCATTGAGCTTGATTGCTTTGTCCTGGGTCACGCGTTGACGGCGATGGTCTGAGACTCTCATCTTCTCAATATTGGCAAATTGACGGAATGAGTCCAGGACATCGGTCTCTACATTGGCCGTAGCAGAAGCGGCAGGTATTGATGGCTTTGAAGATCCGGATGGACGCAGATTGTTTGCGACCATCTCCTTGCTTGTTGCATTATCCGCAGTGTCTTTCGCAGGTTCTGTCCGAACGTTTTCTTTCGTGGTCAATGGAGTTCCCTCATTCTCCTTGTCAATCGCGGTAGCTTTTTGTCCCTCTTGTAAACCCGCGTCTGGACGAGCAATCTGTGAGGAGATAATGGCAGGGTCTACAGGCGCGCCAGCAACAGTTGGCTTGCCGGTTGGAAGGCGGCGTGCTGGCGGCATGTACTTGTTCGGCTGGCTCGACTGCAAAGGTGGATATTCCTTTCCTTGACGACGAACACCACTGTACCTGCTGAGAGTCAGCCTGGCTCATTCAAAAATCTCATGTAGACTTTACTTTTCCTCTTCGTCAACCTCGTCATCCTCATCTTTTAGGCCGCGTTCTTCTCTTATGTGAGGATTTTCGGCCGACGTTCCCTCTATCTCACGTGCGATGCGCGCAGCTTCTGCCTCCTGTTGGCGATACCGTGGATTTGATTTGTTGATACGCGTAGTGTAGATGTTTTCGTCGTAGTCAGTGCTCAAGCCGAACTTTTGTTCGTTCGCGTGAAATTGGTCCCAAGCTCCGTCGGACTGTTCGAGAGAAAGGTCCACGTCGCTCTCCGCCGACGGCTCCCAGCGTTGAAGACTTCGCTCGCGTACAGACATATTTCCTGAGATATCAGTATCGGTTCGGAACCCGGTGTTCGAACCTATACACTTGGTTAGGTAAATTGACACAAGTGTCAGGCAGAGGACACCTACCATTTTGAGCCTTGTCCTGATGATCAAAAGGAACACTTTGCACTGCTAAATCGGCAACTTCCTTAATGTCGAAAGACATCGAATGTTCTTCCCCAATGCCAATATACTCTCCTGAAATCTCCGGGCTTCCGTTAACCTCGTTCTTGTTACCGGCTCTGACTTGTTGGACCATCTTGAGTAAATAGGCTGGCTCATGGTTCTCCATGTCTGCGCCAAAGAATATTCCAGTGAATATATCCCCGTTCTTGACCGTGAGCGAAGTTTGAAGGCCCTATTGTAGTTTAGTATTAGACTTCGGAACGCTAGCTATCTGGAAGTAGCTTACCATGAAATTTCCAAGCAAAAACAACAGTCGATCATTCGCATGTCTATCTGAAGCGTTCATGTCTTGTGTGACGGTGGTCTGTTGAAGTGTGGGCTTTGTATGAGGTCCAGCACCGTTCTGCTGAGCTGGTGTGGTTGATCGTTGGGTGATCGGGTTCATGCCTGACGTCCAGGCTTTTTGAGGAGGGTTCCTCCTGTGGCACGTCAGTAAGCTTGATGGGCTCTTAGCGTTTAATGTAATGATTTCTGATTGCGTCGGACTGTACACCGAATTTCGTTATGCTCGAGATGAAGACAAATATTTGTCTTAAAGTGATACAGTTGCAACATCAATTGAGTAGCTCCGCGCACGTAACGTGGAGAAGGACTGGGAGGAATGATGGGAGGCGCAGTGACGGAGAAAGAAGGGTGAAGTAGAATTCACAAGTCGGGTCCATCGAAAAGATCGCTTACCTCTGACCTCCATCGCCAGGAATACCAGCTTGCTTTCGATTACCGTCAGCAGCTTTGTTGGATAAATTATTCGACTTTGATTGTTGTCTTCCTGGGTTGCTGGGGATTGCGGCGCTGGTGGCATTGCCATCTGTGCTCGCAGCTCCGTTGACCATTGTTGTAGCCATGTCGGATCGGTTGTGTCCCGCCGTTCAACCCACGGGCCGGGACTGAGCTACGGTTAGACTGCGTGTCGCCGAACTGCACAAGAGCCCCAACTGAAATCTGATATAACTTTCGTGACTCTGTAAGAGGAAGGCGGAAGACCGCAGGGGAAATTGAGATTGGGAGAGAGAGTCGTTGAATGTTTCGAGCAAGGCACTAAAAACCAGCGGGTGCGTTGCCAAATCAGGTCGGGAACTTCAGGGTTTAAGCCGCCGGGTTTGGGGCCCCGCTAGCTTCAGATGGGCAATCAAAAAGCTGGTGCGAAGGCACAATCAATCATTGTTTTAGTACGGAGGGTAAAGAGGACAAGTAGTATTGTATATTGTACCTTACCTTACTTTACGTTCCGTCCTTCAGTCGATCACGAGATATATGATGAGAAGTGTCGTTAAGTATCACGTGGATGACGTTGGGGTGATTGCCAATTGACAGTCAGGAGAAGAGAGGAACACCTGTGAATGGAGAAGTCAGAGAGAGCAATTGGGCGGATTTGTGAGGTCAATGTTTCCATCGATGAAAACGAGGCTTAGCGTGACACTTTCATGTAATACTTAACCACGCTAACCCGAAGCGAGCTCCGCATATACGATACCTTACCTTCCCTTACCCGTGCGATCACAACTTCCGACGGACAACAATGTTCTGGTAGTCTTGCCAGCCGACCTGTTGTCTGCTACCAAGGACAATGCAAGCACCTTCCAGCTCACAGCGCTCAGTCCAGCGAAGATCGCCGGCGGTCGAGACGCCAAACCCTTCTCAGTCGGCGGCAATGATTAGCAGCTCGTCTCAGGTTGTTCCAGGGCCTCGCAGTTCCTCTGGTTCTGGTAGATCGTCGACTTACAGACGGACAAACGTAAGTGCTACCCTCGGCAGCATTCCGCTTTTGGGAAAGGCTTTATCACCGTGCTGATTGACATGTGCCCAAAAGCCATCACAACAACTATCTCAGATTGAGAAAAGTGTCACACATCTCCTAATAGCAACCAAGCAATTGCTTGAAACACTTACGCAATGGTCTCGGCATACTGCTACAGAGGGGGAGGTCTCAGATGTTTACGTCCGTCTGGGATATGAGTTCAACATCGCGTGCAGAGCATTCAATCAAATCGGTGTCGAAACAACAGATCTTGGACCCGTACCCGAGCTTCTCCGGGCAATATTAGAAGAAACTCTCAGCCAAGAAGCTAGCTCAGCGAGCCTGGACAAATTTCTCCCACGAATACGGGATATCATCATTACCCTCCTGCATGGCCTGAAAAGAAAACAACAAAGACTGAGGTCAAAACAGGTCAAAGACAATGCCACAGCTACATCTATTGCTGCTACTACAAGCTCTGCTAGCTTGAATACTGGCCTGACTCAAATGCTAGAAGATGTCCCCTCGAGAAGGTCAGGCCACAGGGGGTCTGAACGCCGTGCCGGAAGTGGTGGAAGCACGCTAACTGGAGATAGCCCCTACGAAGAACCGAATGTAGGAGAAGAGTCAGGATTGCCGTCTCGTTTCACCGGCACCCTGCCTACACGGCAAAACAGCGGCGGGATACAAATGGAGTCCAACAATCGAATACTCAATCGAGAAAGTCAAAGGTCAATTCCAATGTCTCCTTCTGGCTCTTCTGCCTTAAACGCGCCGGCACAGATGGCCCCAGCTATTCCACCACACACTCTCTCTGAGTCAGTTGCTATACCGGAACAACGAGCATTGTCACAACGGGACAGCCCATCATACCATCCACCACCTCCTCCGCCTCCAAAGCAGCAAGATGCTTTGGCCGCGTTACAAAGGGGAGGGGATCTTGAAAGGCGCGCCTCAAGAAGATATTCGGCCTATCAGATATCGAAGCATCTCGGGGCATCGCCAAACGGTGTTCCAATGCTACCACCGGCTCAAAATTCGCCGATCCCAAACCGAGGCAGAGACGTACGAGAGTCGATGAATGCCGTTCGAGTCAGAGGTTCTGGCCTTCACAGCAGGCAAAGATCTAACAACCGAATAACAGACTCTTCACCCATACGACACCAAACCTTTGCTCAAAGAATATCCGAAGAAAGCAACCAAAGTAGCAAGGCGGCTCTCGAGACCTTACAAGACAATAGTCCTCTCGCAAAGACTTCGCAGGAAAAACACGGAAGATCTGACTTTAGCCCGGCCGATGCACGCCCAAATCTCAGCGCTACGTTGAGCGGACCCTCAAACGACTTCGATCCCGTGCCTATGTATGATGAAGACGAGGGGAACGCGTCTACATCCGGCAAGCGCCCGGTGCGAGAGGTCGTCGACGATCGGGGCGCTTCTGCATCCACCATCGACATTGAAGCCCAGGTCGCATCCAGTTCACCAGAGTCCCAACAATTCATACCAGAGGACTCTCCACAGCCTGAGAAGGAACTGACTTTGTTTCTACAATATAAGTCTAAGATCAAGAAGTTTGTGCTTCAAGACGGAGCCGGCGATCTCTCTATCGCCAGGCTTCAGCTGGCATTTATTGAGAAATTTGCCTGGAATACTCATAGCAACGGCAACGATTTGCCTGAGATCTATATCCAAGACCCAGTATCTGGTGTACGCCATGAACTAGAAGATCTACGGGACGTGAAGGACCGGTCTGTGCTGGTGCTGAATGTCGAAATATTGGATGAAGTGAAAAGGCACATTGATGAAGGACTTGGAGGACTTCGTCGCATGGTAGAAGGCGTTCGGACTGTTGTAGATAGCCAGCAGACGGTTATACAACGAGTTTCGGACACTCAGCAGGACACAAAACAGGAGCTCATGCGACTCTCTACTGCTCCCACAACACCAGCAAGTCGTGTTTCATCCTTCGACAAGCCAATAATCAATGGGATTCGACTAAGATCATCTACGTTCTCCAAGGACAGATCGAGCCAAATGTCGGGCATACGGTCCTTGCGACAAGACCTTTCGATGGTACGCCAGACGGTCTCTTCCCTAGTATCTGAGATGAATATCTCAATGAATACTGTACGCACAAACGCATCCTCAATCAAGACGATAGCAGTTGAAGGTGTAGTTCCATCCTTGGATAGTTCGACTGGGCGAGCGTATGTGAACGTTGGCAAGAAGACCCTCGCCGAGGATTCGGAGAAGATTGTCAACCGTGTTGACGATCTTCAAGACGTTGTGGAAGACTTGCGGAAAGACGTAGTCGCGCGAGGCGTGCGACCTTTGCCACGCCAGCTTGAGACTGTCAGCAAAAACATCAGCACGGCAACTGCGGAATTGAAGAAGATGCAGGAGTACCTCAAACGTGAAAAGCCCGTCTGGACAAAAATCTGGGAGAAAGAGCTTGAATTAGTCTGTACGGATAGAGATCTTCTTACCATGCAAGAAGAGCTGGCCACAGATCTTGAGGATGATCTAGAAAAGGCTACGCAAACTTTTGCCCTGGTCGAACAGGCGACAAAACAACAGAACCTCCAGTCGGGTCAAGGCGGCTCTGTGAGCTTGCGTACTACCTCGAAAAGCTTGAATGCCATCGCTGCGGACCATGACGTTGATCCAATGAAGGCCAAAGACGGTGTGCTTGGGGAGGTCCGAGCTTTGCGACCGAACCATGAAACTAGGCTAGAGGCGATTGAACGAGCCGAAAAAGCGAGGCAGAAAGAACTCGAGACCCGTCGTGAGGGTGAATTTACGAAAGAGCTCGGAAATTTTGTGGAGGAAGGCAGATTAAAGAAGAGTGGGGGGGTGGAAGAAGCAGAGAGACTGAGAAAGGCGAAAGACGAAAAGAACAGGCGGGAGGCTTGGGAGAAGCAACAGGAGTACTTGATAAGCAAGGGCAAAGGCGTGGAGGGGGGACCAGCTACAATGGAGCATATGGAGAACACGGCTACGCAGGATGAAGGCATAGTGAGTCCAGAAGTGGAGGATGCCAAAGCGCCAGAGCAATCGGTCGCCGAGAGCGAGTCAAAACCCGAAGAAGAAGGTAAGCCCGCTTGACCACAGACGTTGCCATTGCCTACAGAAGCTGACCAACCCAGTAACCTCCTCATCGACGCGTACCTCCTGGCTCCCTGCCATCTTTACCGGTTGATACTTTTGTGCGAATGTATCCTCCCTAGCTAGCTACCAGCATTTCACATGTAGCGTTTATTCAGCACAATGCTGCTGGTTTTGAGCGAAGGCGTATGGTGTTGAGGCGACAGAAGATTTGTCTTTCCTTTGCGCCGTGTCAAGCCTGTCAGAACCAGGCCCCATAGCCATCTAGGTAACTCAAGATGTTTGTCAATCGCTAGCGTTCTACAATCCGTACATAGTTGATTTTGACAGGAAGTATTTGACATTTACAAGTAGAACGTATCTTCATGTGTTTTGATGGCTGAGATAAACCGAATGAGGGAGTAGCTTTTCGTAACCGGAATATCATGCTGAGGAGCTGAATCCCTACCAGTCAAGGTTTGTCGAAATTTCCCCAAGGTTAAATTACTATTCGAAGAGATCGGTTCCTATCGTTTCTTCAAAATCACTGCACGCTCTGGTGTTTATACTCTTTTTTATTACTATCCCTATTCGGTCTGCTTAATTCAGTAGCAACACTCATTCTTATGCTGTATTTTTTCTTTTCTCCATTGTCTTTGTTAAAGTAAATCAGTCCTCGAATAGTTCTTAAGGAAGAGGTGGAGACAGAAGGGTTTTTCTAAGAGCGCAAAGGACTATGACACGGAATTATTATTTCTTTTGAAGGTAACACGGTTGTTTGAATATGGTGAAGAGAAGCAAAGTAACAGGTCGCGGGAGTCGACGATGAAGTGAGTATAGTAAGCTACTAGTGCAATGCACGAATCGAATGTTTGTCAAAATACTGACGTCGGTTTCACTGCTTCGGGATATTAAATTGAAGTTAACGGTTATTCTTACTAAGGTATCTCTGAGCCCACTTTCACGTCTTAATGTTTACGTTACGTCTTAGGGATAGGAAGCCAGGATCGAAGGCCTGAAGGAGAAACAGAGAAAGGGGACAGTTACATTCCCCGTCTCAAAGGTTTGGTGAGAACGTGGACTAGGACGAGCTGAAAGGTTCGGCGAGCAAAATGCCAGGAAGGATTTCTCGAGCTCTGATTAGCTTTGTATGTAACTAATAGTGAGGTATGATTTCAACTTCGAATTCGTATTGCCTCTTCTACCTGATCCTTTCTCTTTTAGAGGTTTGTAGCTTACCTCACCGACTGTGCTCGACAAAGTTTGTGAGTGAATGGAATGCCAATAGATCTGTTTAAAATGTCAGGTAAAACAAAGATAAATATCCTGTCGTGTCTGTTTGGATCGAGGATAAAGCGTTCTCGTTCAGCACTTATTACCGTCATTTTGATCAGAGAATAGCTTATGTTAAAGTTAGAAGTATGATCGCAAGAGTTTCTTGGTTTGTTGAAATGAGATCTTAAACGTTGTGGCCACGGCGTTCTTGATGTCACCCTCAGAATTTTCGCAAAGAAGTCGGATTCTGGAAACATCACTCTCACTATACAGTTTTGGATATTCCGTGACTGAAGAAGATTCTGCTAAAATAAAGGCAGCCGCCTGGACGAGAGCCAGTGGGACTCTTCTCAAGAACGTTCGCCAGCCCAGCGCGACTGTGTGTATCCGAATCGCTTCCGCCTAGTTTCGCAGCTAACAAGCTTTTCGATTCAGCGACCGTCAGCGCTGTGACATGAAGAACGTTACAGCTTGTGGTAATTAAAAAAATTGCGATTTTCTTGTTCCGCGTTGTCAGTAATATGGAGCCATTTGGAGAGCGAGGAAAGTAGTCGGCCAGCCGGTTGGAGGATCTATTACCCTCGTAATTGCCTCCTCCATATAAAAGATCAATGTCGTCAGCGTTGTCAATCACTAGAATTAATTTTCCGGACGCTTCCTCTTCAAACCAATTTTTGACCAGCTGGAGCTTATCAACTTTGGGGTTCTGTGAGTCCCATCTGTCAACCTTGGTTTTTTTGGTAATATCCTGATAGGCCTTTTCCATACGCGGAGCAGTGCCCGCATGAACCTAATATATAGACATCGACTTGGTCGACTTATACTTGAGTGCGATTTCGAGTGGTATTCCGCGTTTTACTAACAATCATCAGCCAAAGTCCAACACTGAGGGATTAACCGAAAATGGGTTTGCAGGTTCTTCCCGACGTGTCGTTACAGCTACGTGCTTCTTTTGAGGGGCAAATTCATTATTTGAAGACTCACCCGATACCACCGAGACCTATTAGTGCAACACGGTTATGCCTGTCAGGCACACACATTATCTTCTCGGGACGTGACATGTATTCCTTTCTGCCAGAGAATTCTTCAGAACTTGGGAAAGCGACCAAGAAATGAGCTGTTGAAGTAGCTGGGATTGCGGTATTCGACCGGGTTTGTTTAAAGGATTAGAAACATACTCTTATTACTTGACTGAATTCCTTCGGTGTTGATACTAAAAAAACAAGGGGTTAATTTCGCCATAATCTACAAAAGAAAAATGTAAGCAAAGTCTTCTACAAACACACATTGCTTAGCTCGAAGATTCCGAGCACAGTCCCTCACACTGAATTTTTGCTCCTGAGCGGTCAAATAAGTCAAACTAACAGTCTCGATTTCAGGTTGTTTCTGATACTCCTCCAAGCCTACACTTTGAAGACCTTGCGCGACATTGTAACGAAAATAACGTTTTTTATCTAGAAGATCTCTGTTTCGAGCTGCGAACTATCCGCCGTACGTTCGGTCTCTGTCGCTATTCCTTTTAAGGTATCCATTAAGATCCTGTGGCGCTGTCCCTGATGGGGGTTGACCCAGGATATCCGGTCCCAATAGACACGAAGCATTTTACCATGGGTTCTAGTTGTCCATCCTCGGGACACCAGATGCTCTGTGCTTCATTCCAAATGTGCTCGACAGGATTGTTAGACCTTAAAGCGCCATCTACATATTTTTAAACGCCAATGATTATTGGTTCAAAGAAGGTAGTTGCGGCAGATGTTGCAAGGGCAGCATCAACGATAGTTGCTTGGTCATGATTAGATTCTTCAAGCAGCGTGTAATCCCGAAGAAGAACAGTTGTTGTGTTCTCATAAGCCGTTGCGCATACAAAGCTGCCAGCTATCAATTTAGACAAGTAACGATCATCTAGTGTCTTACACTCGGTAGTTTCGATCTTCCTCAGAATTGGAGAGCTCCGTTGCAGAAAAGACCCTGTTTTCGACAATCTTTCTAATTGACTCGATCAATATTTTGGAATCGAATCATCCTTGCACATTTCCCCAGAAGTTGACCGGAAGAGCGTGCTTTGTTCTCTCGAAAATGTCCTTGAACATGGTTGTATATGCCGTAATACACTCATCGACGTCCGTTTGGAGACGACCAAGCATAATAGCGATCAAACTATTGGCGTTAGCATTGGTGGGAGATTTCGATGATCCTGTAGTCAGAACACGTACCCTCCTGTGCTTGTTCTACTGATAAGGTCAAAAAGCTCAAATGGCTTCACAGAAGCCTGCCTTTGAGCATGACGCTCTACATTGACCCAGTCCATTAAGGCCTTAAGAATCAGTAAAGTTGATAGCCCGCGAACGCCTCCACCGTTGAGCGAAAGCAGGCAAAGACCTGTCTCGTCCAAAGGGTCAACCCCTGCTTGAGCGAAAATTTATTACTGGTGCATGGCAACATCTTCTATGGCTGGGGTAAGATGTTGATAGACATGCAAAGATTTGAAAATCTCGGTCAAAGAGAGTCAGCGTATTTGGCTAACAGCTACGCCAGCGAGCAAGACCAACGCGAGAGGCATCAAGGACAATGCACACGAAATAGTCGGAGGAAATGAATGACAAGAGAAGATGGAAGACGAGAGGACCGGCGGTATTCATACGCTGCGAGGGTAGACAGAAATATGCCGAGAATGACGATTCTCTTTTATATCAACCAAAGCAAACGTAATGTATAACAAGATTACGGAGTATGAAGATCATAGTCCTTTGCGAATCTTGCGCCTTGTTCAAAGCCTGTTCGGTGTTTGTATTAAAAGCTGTTGTTGGAAGCAAATGTGCTAGCCGACACGTGACCCTCTCCCAGCCATTCTCCGTGCTTGGTGCAAGCCCAACCTCCCCATACATACACGAGCATGATAGATGAATTTGACGATGTGATGAAATATTTCTTTTCAATTCTCATATTCCATTATGCGGTAATTACAATTCATATGTACATACTTGAGACGGTCTAACAAATTCACAAATCATACCTGCACCAGAACTAAAGTCTGCCAGATCCTGTTAAGTCTCTTGTTGCGCTCACTGCGTTCTGACCTCTAGCTCCCCCCTTCTCTCTGCGCTCAATGTTACTTCTAAAGACTCTTCAGCTGGCACCCATTTCGCTGCTACTATTCATTGCCAGCACTCCTACGACAGCGCAAACCCTCGAAGCTCGATGCCCCAACAACTTCCCCCCCCGGGCCAAATATTTCCCCGAAGACGAGCCTCTAGTGAGACGAAACTGCGACATACAAAAGAGACTGGTGGATCAGAGACCAATTGGTGTGCAAAAGATGAACAGTGATGTGGGGGAGATGTTCTTCTTGGAGTATTGGCGGTTTGAAGGAGGAAGTCAGGAAACAACGCTGCGGGATGAGCTGGGCCTGATAGAAAGAAGGGATAAATCGTTACGAGTGGGTTCGGATGAGGACGATATTACACCCTTGGGAGCTCGGTTCAACGTGACCTCGTTACCTCATCTGCAGGCTCCTTTCTCGCTGCATGCAAGTCATGAAGAAGCTTACCACGGCCCTCTATCACCACGCGCGGTTCTTCATTTCTTGAATGGACGTGCCTTCCAGTGTCCTACGGGTACGGCGAGCTGCAACTCCATCAGCCGACCAAACAGTTGCTGCCCCACCGGAGAAGCTTGCCAGCTCATCACGGATGTTGGCCTAGGAGATGTGGGATGCTGCACGCAGGGCCAGAGCTGTTCGAACCAAGTTTCAGATTGCCAGCAGGGCTACACGAGCTGTCCTGGCAGTTCAGGCGGAGGATGCTGTATACCGGGCTACACGTGCAATGGGGTTGGCTGTAAGGATTGATCGAACTATCCTTTGGAGGCGAAAAGACTAACAACATAAATCTCCAGGCGTCGTCAGCTCAACAACCACGATTGTGGTCAATCCGTCAGTCACCGCAAGACCGTCCTCAAGCTCGACCCCAAGTCCATCAACATCCACCACCGTGGTGGTTGTGCCAGCTCCCTCGCCATCCTCATCAACTACCCCCTCCTCTTCACCCCCATCGACAACTCCAACAACTTCCCCATCTTCCTCTTCATCATCCACGTCGTCCACATCTTCCACGCCAACCACCACACTCCCCTCAGCAATCATAATCACCACCACATCAACATCCTCCCCTCCCCCTTCCTCCACCACCGCCACCTCCTCCACCCTCCCCTCCAGCCTGAACGCCCCCGTCCGCCCCACCTCCAATGACCCTACCACCCTCACCACGACCTCCCCTCCCTCCACCCTCACTGGACTCACCTGCCCCACAGGCTTCTACCAGTGCAGCGCCTACTACCACGGGGGCTGCTGCAGAGTCGGCCGGGACTGCGGCATGACGAGCTGCCCGAGCAGCGAGAGCTCGACTATGCTGGACAGTGGCGGCGTTACGGTCGTGGCGGTTACGGCGAGCGCGGGGAGTTGTGCGACGGGGTGGTATAGCTGTGGGGCGGATGTCGGAGGCGGGTGTTGTCCGAGTGGGTACGCTTGTGGGAGTAGTTGTACGGCGACGGCGACGAGCTCGGGGAGTGCGGTTGCTGGGGTTACGGGGAGCTCGGTGGCGAAGGAGGCGGCAAGTGGGGCTGTGGGTGGGTTGGGGTGGGGGGTGGTGTGGATGGTGGGTGTGGGTGTATGCATTGGTGCGGTGGGTTTGATGTGAGTGCGCTACTAGGGCTAGGGTAATGGGTATTTACGTGCATAGCGGTGGTGTTTCTGTGTTGGGATTTCTGTATGGACTCGGGGCCTTTCAAGGGTTTATCGCGGCTTACTTTTCTGGCGGTAGGGTTCAATCATGATGCCGTATATACACTAGATTGTTAGACAAGAAGATTTCTCGCTCGAGGATTTCTACGATGAGACCGTTATCGTGCTCTGATACTCGGAAAATCTCTTCTGAAATCAAACGACTAGCCTGATGCAGATGGGATAAAAAAAATGTACAAGGGGAGGGAGATCCGTTCTGAGGCGACTACCTATAAACCGAATCACACGATCATCCTTCCCTATACACTGCATTCCCCCCCACCCCTCCGCTACCTCCACGTATCACTCACCACCGCCGTCCCCGCACACGGCACCGTAAACCCCCTATTCGGATCACTCTCCCACACCACACTCCCATCCGCATTCCGCTTCACATACTTATACGCAAACGCCACCCCGGGCGTCAGCCCGGCCACCGTCACAGCCCACACGGGATCCGCGCTGCTATACCCACTCGCGCTCATCGCGACCGCGTTCGCCGGGTTCCAGTTCCCCAGCGCCGCGATGCTGCCGACGAGGTACACGTTCTGCCCAAAGGCCGTGGCTTCGCGCTCGTTGAAGGTGATGGCGCAGGTGGTTGCGGCGGTGCAGGCGGGGAGGGTCGGGTTGGTGTAGGTACCCTGGGCGGAGGTGGCTTGGCAGGCGGTGGTGGGGGGGGTGTTGCTTAGGGAGGAGGACCAGGAGGCGGGGAGGATGCCGGCGCGGCGGGCAATGGCGGTTAGGAAGGAGGCGTAGGACCAGGTGAGGTCGATGGCGCTGAGGGGGGAGCCCGTGGAGCGGGAGAATTGCTCGGCGAGGGCGCCCGAAGGGGGGGTGTATTTTGAGATGAGGGAGAGGTAGCCGTCGGCGTAGGTTTGAATGGCAGTGGTAAGGGTGGTGAAGGGAGGGGAGGTGGAGGGGTAGGTGCCGGGTTGGATGGAGGAAGAGAAGTCTCGGAAGAAGGGCAGGGAGGTGCTTGTGATTGTGAGGGAGCCGAGCTTCTTCCATTGGTAGACGGCATCGTAGAGTTGTTCTGCCGCGGCTGCTGTGTTGATGTACCTGGTAGGGTGGGTTAGCCGGACAGAGCCGTGAGATGAGATTGGGCTGTGAGCAAGTGGAGTGAAGCTGATGGAAGCTTGTAAACTGCGAGTGACCGGTATCTAGAGCTGCAGCGTCGGAAGAAATGATGACCTATAAGCAGAGCGACTAAGGAGGAACAGGAAATACTGTTCACTTCAATGTTGAATGACATGTCTACTTGGAAGAGTGGAGAAGCGATTTATGAGCAGTACAAATCGAATTGTAGCTTTTCTTTCTGGAAACGTAGAAACTTAAGCGAGACGCAGGCACAACGATGACTTACCATGGATTCCCTCCCATGTAAACATCTTCAGGATATCTTCCTACAGCAACAGCTTGACCTTCAGGAATACCCGAGTTGATGCTGTAGATTGACCTGAACGAATCCGTAATGACCTTGTGGTTCGCTAGAGCTTTAGCGGAACAGGGCTGGAAGGTCGAATCGTCACATCCGGCAGCAGGATCAAAGGTATGGATTGAACCGATTATAGAATTAGCATCCTTGGCATTACGTCCGTTATTCTCATTGATATTAGCTAGGATATATTGCCCGTTCCAGTAGCTCTGCAGGAAGCATAGGACCTGCGGAGCTTGGGAGACACAGCCTGGACAAGACTTGCCAATCTGCCCTGCGAGAGCATTGCCCTCAACCAAGGCACGGTGCTGTACAGCCGTAGTGAAGAAAGATGAACCGTTGACTTCTTCCCAAAGATCAAAGCTGGTCTGATTCCAGTATTGACCCACGTAATTCAGGTCGTTGGATATGATCGGCCACACAGTGGACGTTACAGTAGAAGTTTGACCATTCGCAATCAGCCACCTCGAATAGGCGATGAGAGCAGTTGCTCTCAAAGCTGGCCCGTCACGCTGTGGGCGGCCCCAAGGACCGGTGAAGGCGGTTCCATCGACGTTGAATTTGGGTTCAGCGAGTCCAGCACCGTTGGATAGATCACCAGAAGGATTTGAGACCGTTTGGAGGTGTGCCTGAGCTGAGATGTAATTCTTAATCTGCAGTTGCAGTGAGGTGTCCCCAGCTATGAAAGTGTCCACCAACATCTTGAATGTTAAGGCGGAGTCTCGTGTCCATGTATAGTAATCTAGGTCATCATGAGCGACGTTCTGTTATTTTAAGTAAGACCAAGAAATTCGATAACCGATATTAGATAATCCTAGACACTAGATTTATATGGAGCAAATGTGCTCTCGCGGGCCCAAATCATGGACCCGAGAAGTACTCACGCTCGCAGAAAGAAATTTGGCTTACAATTCGGGTTTGACGTCGAGGGGCTTGCAACTACCAATCCAGATGCAGCCCCAGGAACTTTGGATCCAGTAGAGCCGATATTGTTCAGTACGCCCTGCAATGCAATTGGGCTCTCTGAAGCAATGAAGCTTGAGAGTGAACCCGTGGCTCGCTCTTCACGTCGGAGATACTCTAAAGGAGTAGCAAAAGAGTACTGCGTCAAGAATGTTGCAGTACCAGCAAGTCCGGCAAGCAGAGATATGTAAAGCATCTTGGAGGTGATGTCAGTAGGCTGAGAAATGCGTTGCAGCGAGAAGGACACTTCAAGCGATCTTATAGAAACATATCACACACAGGGAGAGGCGAAGCTCAACAAGAGGAACGGCCACTACGAGAAAAATGGGAATAGCTTCGAAAAGGACGGGACAGGAGATCATTGGGTTCATCATCACTTCATAGGGCTCTAGAAATGCCTAGGCAACTGATCAATAAATCTCTCGTAATGTTACAATTGCTTACAAGTGCGCTCGTGGAGAGGTAGTACCTCTCGGGGTAATGGCCTGAAGGAGGTCGAGGACCGTCCATATCCCTATCAAGTATACAGGATAGGTAGGTGAGTAAAGGAAGGTAGCTGTAGTCTACCCTAGGTGGATGTCAATCTGGGGGAAGCAAGATTTGCGGGGGATCTGCACTAGGATTGATGGCGGCTAAATGACCACATGTGAGCACGTGAGGCACAACAACAGAGTGGAATCTTGCACGCACGTCTGAGGTACTGAGGCAAGTGGAATCACCTCAACGACAGGCACCTTACTAAGCGTGTTGCTTACTTCAAGGCACCTTCATACCACCACCTACACACCTTATGGCTTCTTGACTACCTCAAGGTAGCGTAGCATCTGACCACCTCGCTGCCTCGCATTGATCTAAACCACCAGACCTGACCGGGTATCAGCTGGAGCTTATGCAACCCCCGCCAGTGCTGTGCATTTCCATTGCATGATAAGGGCCTACTAATGCATAGGTGTTTATTCCAATCTCTCTGTCGCGTTGCTAAAAGGCCAGCTGAGACCGTGCGGACGAGATGGTGCGTGGACGAAGCCATCGTTGGCAAGGGTCGGAATCATCAGACGACCTCGTACATCGAATCCTCATTTTCTCTTCTATTGACCGCCTCCGCCTTTCTCCCATCCGTTATAAGGCGGGTCCTTCGGCTGCCGTTGCCTTGCAGCAAGCCACCATTGGTTTACAATTACCAGAGTCCAAAGTCCCGGATCCAAACGAACCCATGGTGTCTTCCAGGTAGACCGCTACACATAACCTCGGCATTATTCTGCGCTTACTTCCATCGTTTTGTATACTTGGGTGGATGGATGCGTTGCTTCCCATGAGGACCAATTGAGGGCTGACGAGGCAGATATTGCCGCAGCGAGCACTTGTTTCAGATTGTCAAGGCCGGAGTACTATGTATGCTGACATCATGAATCCTGTTGGGTACTGTTGAATTGTCATACACAGCATTTCTCAACACAAGGATTGATTCGGGGTACTGGTTGACCATCCCAAAAGGAGCTTACGGAAATACGGTGTTCACGTAAATGAGCGATTACTAACTCTATTAAGAAGGGTTGAAAGTATTATTTTGCGGCTGGTTTGTAATTCCCGTCCATCTTCTATCATTTCAAAGGACCCATGATCCTTCTGAGGGAACTGGGAAGGATGTTACCGTGCTCTTTTCGCTCCAATCAATTCACAATAGTTGTCTTCGACCAATATATTGATTGGAGTGATTCCCACTTTGATGAACCAATGGTGTGCTGAGCGGATGGAACGTCCTTGCTGACCTACTATGTGACCTTGGTGCATTGAGACGGGCAACTCCTACCTTATAGTGAATCTTCATTATATGTATATATGCCGTTGGTATTATTGCCTAAGTGTTACTGTCTTACATCTTTGTTTTACTCTTCTGTCTTATCGGTATCGGTACGATGCAGTTCCATATCCTTTTCCAGATTGCTTTTGCTGTAGCTTGCTTTGGTGCCACGCCTGCTCAATGGCGCTCTCGCTCCATATACCAGGTCTTCACGGACCGTTTTGCACGTACAGATCAATCTACTTCTGCAGGCTGTGATACCAATGCTCGAGTCTACTGCGGGGGCTCGTGGCAGGGTCTGATTGGAAAGCTTGATTATATCCAGAACATGGGCTTCACTGCGGTTCGGTTGCTAAAGCCCCCTTTCCGGCACCTGTATGCTCATAGTCCCATTTCCATAGATATGGATATCCCCTATCACGCAGAATTTGCCACAACATACCGGCAATGGGATGGCTTATCATGGTTGTGAGCAGCAGAACCCGACCCAGTTTTCATTATGCGTCAAGCTCAATCCAGAGTGCAGATTGGCAACAGAATCTTTACGGGCTTAACTCGAACTTTGGTAGTGACAGTGACCTCCGGGCTCTCGCAAGCGCCATACATGCTCGCGGGATGGTAAGCCTGAAGGGCTCTCTTTGTGTTCATCGCTTACCCTCTCGAAGTATCTTATGGTCGACATCGTTGTCAATCATCTCGGCTGGGCTGGAAGCGACACCAGCATTGACTACTCCCAGCTGTCACCTTTCAATAGCAAATCATCGTTCCACTCGTATTGCACAATTACGGCTTACGACTACTCCTCAAATCAGACAGGAGTCGAAGATGTACGATCAAATCTATTGTACTAGTTAGGCATCCTCTTAACTAACGTTCTTAAGTGTTGGCTAGGAGATGAGACTGTCACTCTTCCAGATGTCGATACAACCCAGCCGGCAGTGATTGATACCTACATTTCATGGATCAAGAACTTGGTTTCAGCATATTCAAGTACGGGCCCTTCTCCACCGATACTATAATTTTCTAAATTTTCTAGTTGATGGTCTTCGCATCGATACCGTGAAACATGTTCAAAAGAGCTTCTGGCCTGGATTCAACGCAGCCGCCGGAGTTTTCTGCGTTGGAGAAGTATTTCATGGAGATCCAATTTATACGTGCCCATACCAGAACTTTATCGATGGTGTGCTGAACTACCCGCTGTAAGGACTCCTACTTCTTTACTAAGAAGGAAAAACTAATATCAGAATCCCTATTAGGTACTACCCTCTTACACGAGCTTTCCAGTCAACATCTGGCAGTATGAGCGATTTAGTAAACGAGGTACAATCATTAAGAGCAATGCAAGGATTCCACACTCCTTGGCACTTTCCTCGAAAACCACGACAATCCTCGCTTCCCATCATTGACAGGTGACCTTGCACTGGTCAAGAACGCAATCGCCTTCACCATACTCTCAGATGGGGTCCCTATCGTCTACCAGGGCCAAGAACAGCATTTCTCCGGTAATGGTGATCCATCCAACCGCGAAGCACTATGGTTTTCTGGCTACTCCACAACAAGTCCTTTGTACCGATTCATCGCCGCTATCAATCAAATCCGTAATCAAGCTGTGTATCTGTCTAGTGGTTATGTAACTTACAAGGCCTGGGTACTTTACTCTGACAGTAATACCATAGCGACGCGAAAAGGCTTCGATGGGAACCAAATCATCTCCGTCTTTACCAACAAGGGGGCCAATGGGAACAGCTATACACTGACCTTAGGCAACACAGGATATACATCCGGAGAACTTGTCATGGAGATTCTCACATGCACAGCGGTGACAGTGGAAAATAGCGGCAATCTTGCGGTACCGATGGGTCAAGGACTGCCAAAGGTAAGGCTTGAGCACTTTCAGGGTTTGGAAAAAGGATTGGTGCTGACTTGTGAAAGGTATTCTACCCAGCAGCTCGGTTGACAGGCAGCGGTATCTGCAGCCTCTGAACAGTCGGAAAGTTTGGGAAACTTCAGTGAACATATTTCCGTCTATTACCGAAAGCAACCTTTCATATGCATGAACCCAGCGGCTCTGTACATATCAACTACAATAGTAACGAAATTATTTCCAGAGGCGGACAAACTGTTCCACCGTTTCGTGAACATGTTCATCCTTCTTTGAATTCAATACAACATCCAGCTTCGTTCATTCTTATGTGCTACTAGGTAGCGTATCTCCTTGTCGTCTCACTAGGAAGCACACAAAACCAACCCCTATTGAATTGCCCCAGTCCAACACAGCGATTCCAGCACAGTCGCCTATCTCTATTGGTCTAGAGACGCATATCTGAAATGAGCGGAAACCTTCAGGACACTGTCGGGTTTGAATGCAAGGCTTTACTCTGCGTTGTCCATCCTCGGGCTGGATCTTCGGACACGGGGACGGCGGAGCTAAATCTGGAGCCAGAAGGTGCCGGCAGGGGAAGTAGCATACCGTAGGGTTGGGTAATCCAGCTTCAAAGTTCGATAGGCGGACTGACGTGGCTTATGCGGCACTCTCGGTTAACGAGATACCGAATGGGCCTTGTTGACAGAGTCTTATAAAGGCATCCCAGCCCACTTCGGACGCAGATGGAACATGGCAATGGGATACAGGCAGTGAACAACAAGAGATGCTCCCGATGCTGTTTAATAAATTGCATGCTCACTGTTAGGCAGCTAACCCGCTATTTTTACGAAAATTGACCTTTTCAACGCCAACGTTCTCTACGCCGTTTGCGTCAGTCTTCAATTGGTATACATATAGTACCAACACATCCCCTTGCACCTACACGTTACAATCAGTAGTGCCTCAAGCAAGAGAAGCTTAACAGCACTTACATCCATCAAACAGAAACTCGGCGTAGGTTCCTCTCCCTCCGCCCACCATCCCGTCCCCAAGGCCCCCGTAGCACTCCCAGGATTCACGAAGAACTTCCCCTCAAGCTCATACGCCTCGAACTTGTGCGACCCTCCCCACAACAGCACGTCCACATCCATATGCCGCGCCGCAATCAACAGGCTGTCGGCATCTCCCGGCGGTATGATCGTATGTCCATGCGTGAACCCAATGCGTAGCGAGCCATGCATGACAACTTTCGAGAGCGCGAGGTTTGGCGCTTCAACATCAAAGTCGCCTTTGACGATTTGCAGGTCAGGTGCGATTTGGCGGAGGAAGTCGTAGGTTTCTTTGTCGGTCAGGTTGCCTAGGCACAGGATTTGGCCGATTTTGCCTGGGGCGAGGAGCTTTTTGAACTGCAGGCGCGGTGTTTAGCATGCGCCTCAATATGTGCGCGGGTAGAGTCTCTACTTTGGCTGGTATATCCTTCCACAAAGATCAGTCTCTCGATGCCAGCGGAGCGTACTTTGGGATGGATATGCTCATACGGGTGCGCGATCGGGGATGAAGAGGTCACCAAGGACGAGAACAAGCCTGGATGCCATTACGACTTGTGGTCGTACTCATTGGGCTTTGCCCTTTTCCTCCTACTTCTTGCGTCCCCGCTGACCTTGCTGCGGGACAATAGTGTTGGTCTTAACTTGAGCGGAGGCTGAATGCAGTAATGCGTCAAGAAGACCTAGTTGTCGTTGGGAGCGCACGTAGGTTGGGCACTTGATTTGAATGTCTCAAAATTTGGGGAGTCTGGAGCTGCCTGCGCGTTCAGAAAGCTCACATCGACAAGACCCCTGTCGATATTTCAGTGGAGTATTCGACAATTTCGGCTTCCTTCAAGCATGCGATCTCGTTCGGTCAACGGAGTCAACAAAGTTATAAAACAGTCTCCTACAAGTCTATATCGTCTCCCCTTCATTTCTCCCTTACCAAAGATAGAAATCTTCTGCAATCAAAATTTGTTTGCTGAACCCCTCTAACCCGTCATTCTGGCGCTCTTTTGCCGAGGACCCTCCGATTCTTTACCCTGGCTACCCCACGCTCCCGATTGAGTCTCATCTCGAGACATCTGGAAAAAAGACCAGTCCTCGAGATCAATACTCCCTTCTCCACCGAGAGACAGTCCACCGAACAAGACGACATCCCATATAATCCACTAACAAGAACGCCTCCCAAGGACATAAAAGAGGCCAAGAAGAGCAAGATGTCAAACCAGCCAGAACACCCCGCGCTTCTAATTCCAGGGCCCATTGAGTTTGACGACGATGTCCTTCAGTCGATGAGCCATTATAGGTACGGAACCTTCCACAATACCCTAGGGTACAACCACAACTAATTCACTCCCAGCCAGAGTCATGTTGGCGCCCCCTTCGTCGCTACCTTCGGGGAATGTCTCTCCATGCTTAGGAAGCTCTTCCAAACATCAGATCCCGCATCACAGCCCTTCGTCGTTGCCGGCAGTGGTACACTTGGTTGGGATATGGTAGCAGCCAATCTGGCAGAGCGGGGCGAAGAAGTCCTAGTGCTACACACAGGCTACTTCGCAGACTCATTTAGCGATTGTTTCGAAACATACGGTGTCAAGGCTACTCAGTTGAAAGCCCCCATTGGAGACCGACCCCAACTTCCAGAGATAGAGAAGGCATTGAAAGAGAACAAATACAAGCTAATCACCATCACGCATGTGGATACCTCGACGGGTGTTTTGAGCGAGATCAAAGCCGTCTCAGAATTAGTGCACCAAGTCAGCCCGGAAACGCTAGTGGTTGTCGACGGTGTATGCAGTGTCGGCTCCGAAGAAATTCAATTCGATGCGTGGGGCATTGACGTTGTCTTGACGGCTAGTCAAAAAGCAATCGGCTGTCCTCCTGGTCTCTGCATAATGATGTGTTCAGGACGGGCGATTGAGAGAATGAAAAGCAGAAAGTCGCCGCCAGCGTCATACTACGCTTCAATGAAGAACTGGCTGCCAGGTATGTCTACTCTCCACTTTTGCCGTAGTTCCCTGACTGACACTTGGTCCAGTAATGCAAAACTACGAAGCCAAGAAGGCATCCTATTTCGCGACTCCTCCTGTTCAAATAGTGCATGCCCTCCACACTACCCTAACCCAGATACTCTCACGGCCGCTGTCCGAACGATTCGCCGTCCACCACGAAACATCCCGCCGCATCAAAAAAACCATCGAATCACTGGGCCTCAAGCAATTGGCCTCAAAGCCGGACAACCAAGCCAACGGCATGACAGCCATGTATCTACCCGAAGGCGTCAAAGCTCCAGAGATTCTGCCAAACCTGATGAAGAAAGGCGTCATCTTTGCTGGTGGCCTTCACAAGGAGATCGCTGCCAAGTATATCAGATTTGGACATATGGGTGTGAGTGTGACGAACCCGAAGAGAGGGGATATTGAGAAGGCGCTGGAGGCGCTCAAGACGAGTCTGGCGGACGCTGGTTACAAGCCGTAAAGGCGTCAGATGATATGTATTTGTCTTATGGCATCATTGTATAAAGATGAAGTTGTGGGCAACGTTTGGTATTCTTGGTACATTGTAGGGCAATATGTGTAAATGACTTGGATCACTCCACAACATCTTCAACGACCGACCACAATCCGTTTGAGGATTCCAAAAGAAAAAAGCATCAAAGGGTTTTCCAATTGAAGGAACGTCCACTTGAGCCTTCAATGTTCTCATCATATTTATTCCAGTGGAAACTTTTCTACCCAATCTGTTCTCAAGTTGGCGGTTGAGAATGTAATACCAGTGACTTGGGAATTTTCTATTCCAAGGGTTCAAGAGTGTTCTATATGTGAGAGGCTTTCTGCAGTGCGATATCGCAATTACAATTTTTTATTCCGAGGTTTCTGAGGTTGAGAAATGAACCAAATGCATTTAGGGCTTCAATTGAGGCTACAACTTTTCGGGTAAGCGTAGTAAGACAGTCCGCTTCCATTAGTCATGCTGGTCAACGACCTGTGGTCCAGACCTGGTGACCATTGATATATTCATCATGTAATTCATTCTTGCGATGAGCATGAATGCCTTCTCACAGCCACGACGGAATCAGCTTTCGAGTTCTTCGAGATGGTTGATCAAGACGACGCCGCGAATGCCCCGTTAATACAAGGACAATATCCAATAGATTACCCACAGCATGACGCTAACGACAATGATGCCGTATCTCGCCCTCGAGAAAACCAACTGACTGCTCCAAGTGCGTTCATATGGGCACTCACCGCTGCTGCGGGCATATCTGGCCTGCTGTTCGGTTACGAGTCCGTAATGACTTCTTTATATTCTCTGGATTATCGCTGATCTCTCGTAGTACTGGTGTCATCTCCTCGACTCTTGTGTCTATTGGTTTTGATCTTTCTCAGGAGCTGACTACGTTTGACAAGAGCCTCATCACTTCTTGTACAAGTCTCTTTGCCCTGGTTGCTAGCCCCGTTGCTGGGGTATTAGCGGACAAGCTTGGCCGTAAGAGGGTAATTCTGGTCGCTGATGTTCTGTTCATTATTGGAGCGTTGTGGCAAGCCCTCACTGCGAATGTAACGGGTATGATTGTAGGACGCAGTATTGTCGGACTTGCAGTTGGAGGCGCAAGTCTAGTCGTCCCACTGTAAGTCAAAGGCAGCAGCTTAGACTAAAGCGAAAAGCTTCCACTGATATCATAATGCAGATACATATCTGAGCTTTCGCCATCGGCTTTTCGGGGGATGCTGGTGACATTGAGCATTCTCTTCATCACTGCCGGTCAAGTCATCGCTTATGTGATTGGCTGGGTCCTATCTAGCCATGAGCACGGATGGAGATGGATGGTCGGTTTGGGTGCTTTACCTGCAATCCTTCAGTTCATGTTGATGATGTTCTTACCTGAAACTCCGAGATGGCTCATGTCAGCTGGTCGTACCCAAGAAGCTAGGGCCGTATTGAAGAAAGTGTATGCTCCAGGGGCGGAAGCAATCGTCGAAGAGGTACTCAGCGGTATTGAGACCGAGATGATCGAGGAAGATGCGGCAAGCCTGACCATGTATCCTTCTGCTCCGGAAGAGGCTGCTTGGCCGTGGTTCACTCGCTTGCAGCGGGGAATGGAAGAGCTTTTCAGCATTGGAGGAAATAGGAGGGCTTTGACGATTGCCTGCCTCTTGCAAGGCCTGCAGCAACTTTGCGGCTTTGTATGACAATCTCTCCAAGAATGACCTCTTTCTAATTCTATCTAGAACTCTTTGATGTACTTCTCGGCAACGATCTTTTCCCTATTGGGATTTTCCTCTCCAACATTGACGTCTTTGTCTATCGCTCTTACCAATTTCATCTGTACTCTAGTCGCCTTGGTTATCATTGATCGAGTCGGGAGGCGTCGTATCCTTCTTTGTTCGGTGCCAGTCATGATAGCTGGCCTTCTTTTGTGCTCCCTTGCTTATAGTTTCCTCGACAATCCTGTCAGCGAAGGCGGAGTGGAGATATCGCGAACCGTTGCTGTTCAAAGCTCATGGGCCATCGTCGTTCTTGTGGCCATGATCATCTATGTCTGCGGATACGCGATAGGTCTTGGAAATATAGCATGGCAACAAAGCGAGCTCTTTCCGTTATCAGTTCGCTCCTTGGGATCTGGACTTTCCACTGCGACGAACTGGGGCAGCAACTTCCTGGTTGGACTTACATTTCTTCCAATGATGGAGTTTTTGACTCCAGTGTGGACGTTTGTCATCTATGCAGCCATCTGCATGGTGGGTTGGGGCTGCGCGTGGGAGATCTATCCTGAGACGAAGGGACTAGGATTAGAAGACGTCAGGGGGCTCTTGAAAGATGGATGGGGTGTAAAAGAGAGCCTAAGGAGATTGGATGCTCGGCCTGGATAAAATCTTGAAACATAGAGACGTCCTATTTTGACTGCGAGACTCCTATCATAACAGCCCTGTGAGATAGCACTGGGGAAGCTCATAGCCGCCATATATGTGGTACTATATGAGTAACGACGACGCCAAACAGAGGACTCGCCAAAGATGAAAGCATAAAACATCAAGAGTGCTAGCGTCTTTAAGCCAGACACATGAAAGGCCAAAAGATTTGATTGGTGTTCGAAGGAACAACTGCTGTTTTGAGTGTGACGAAGTTGTTATGGTGAGCTAGCTCGCCAAGGGTCCGTTCAAAAACCAAAACCAACATGAAAAATAACAGAAGAGTTCCACTCCGGTGGGTGTACATCTCTTGTCGACTCGATCATAGCCCAAAAAAAAGTTTGGGATCTTCCGGTCGGCCTGATCCTGGCATTCGCGATAGTGAACTGAGGACGTGATCTTTCGGTCGGCTTGATCAAGCATTCGCGACGCTTTAAAGGGGACGATATCTTAGGATCGACTTGATAAGAGCTTTCGCGAGAAATCGAACAGCAACCCTTGGCCTAACACACTAGGGGTGGTGGTTTTCCGACTGAGCTAATCTGTCTTTTGTTAGCACAAAGGTAAGTGGTTATTTTGGAATATAAACAACACTTTTAACATTTTGGGCTCACTAGAAAAGTTTCACTGCAAGACCACCTTTATTCCTTACTCCATTAGCCTACAAGACCAAATTCCTTCCTTCTACTATCACCTACCCTATATCCAAACTCCGAGCCCAGGACTCGTTCTCACTACTAGTTTGCTGGTTTAACCGGAGTTCCTACTTTCTATTAAATAGGTGCAACTTTTTCGTACACCCCTTTTCCTACTTTACACCTCCCCTTTCGACTTTACGCACTCTTCCTCAGGAACAGAACGAAGTTTAGGGGCTAATACGAGTATAAGTACATGATCTCCAGCCGTATCACATCCTATAAAACATTGAGCGCACAATAAGCTATGAACGTAATCTCTAAAACGCTTGAACTGTACATGGAGGGAAAAGGGGTATATCCAATTATCCAAACCGAGTTAACTCCAAAATAACGTCGTACAGGCCCCTACACAATTCCAGAACCAGCCTCAAATAGAACGGAGCTGGACTATACACTATCTCTCCGCCATCTTAGTCGTTGCTATGTAACACATACATTCCCGAGATAATTTCCTCTGGGTAAAAAACTAAATGAGCAAACATTAATTAACATTAATGGAAAACCTCCTTCCATCGCTTTTCTACCTACACATGAAACTCAGCAAACCCCTCTCCTTCTTCCTCCCTCCTACACCAAGAAACTCATAACAACATCTCAACAACATCCAGGGCCCTCTCTTCCACCCCTTCCTTCCTTCCCACCCCCCTCTTCCTCCCCATCTCTCCTCCCCCCACCAGTCCCCCACACCAGCCCACAGCGACTACGACATAGCAACCGCACTCACAAAACAAAGAAGTCAAGGCCAACAGCGAGTTTAAAAAGCCACAACTTAACGCCTCAACTCAGCTTTACGGATCTATTTCAACAGAGATGTCCACGTAAGAAAAAGGGAGTGGATCAAAGAATGCCAGCCTACCATTACCTTTTTTTTTCTTTCAAAAAACCATAGCCAGCCACGACCAGCAATCATCTGATATGGACTTTGCAGGCTCGATTACTGCTTTTTCGTTCATTCTTTTGTTTAGAAGAGGGGGTTTTTAGTTCGGGGGGGGGGGGGGGGGGGGGGGGGGGGGGGGGGGGGGGGGGGGGGGTGGGGGGGGGGGGGGGGGGTGGGGGGGGGGGGGGGGGGGGGGGGGGGGGGGTGGGGGGGGGGGGGGT
>JAABUL010000686.1_pt1 | contig 71247 bp, 73 predicted proteins | sample 5559151 | NCBI WGS metagenome assembly JAABUL01 (sample SAMN10711876, study PRJNA513368) | rock metagenome | isolation source: Antarctica rocks | place: Antarctica: Victoria Land, Pudding Butte sud | reverse complement strand
GGAGGGGTGGGGGCGGAGACGTTGCGGGAGATGGGGGCGGGGTGAGTACAGTCTTGAGCGGAGACCCTTTCCGAACTGTGGACGAGACATCTGCTAATCGTGTGCTTTAGGGAGCCATTGGTGGGAGGTGAGTTCATTCGGGACGTGGTGGAGGGCAAGAGGGACGAGGATGAGGGCATGGCGATTAGGACTGGGGAGGTGCAGGCATGGTAGGTATGCATAGTAACATTGTTGTTGGATACACTTAAAAGAACGCCAGAGTCGTCAATCAGCTATGCAATGAAACCAGCATCACAGCTTTTGTCGTTTCCATCATGCCTCTTCAACACGGTCCAGCTTCATCTTCTCCTCCATCACACGGTCGACGTCGTTGTACCGAAACGCCGACACAGCCTCGCTGACGTTCCTGTACACACTCACCTCCTCAACCTTGTTGTCCTTGTCCTCCTTGCTGGTAGGCACGTTGTCTCCATCGATTAGTCTCCAACTCGGCCGCGCCCGATCGAAGCGATTGCGAACGTGCTGGGCCAGCCCAACAAATCGAATCTCGACACCCTGCCCAGCATACTTCCGTACCTCCGCCATGAACTCCCGCATCTTGAGACACGCAGTAGTATCAAAGTGGTTCACCCTCGACCAGTCGAGAATAACCACCCGGATCGCCGGGAGATCGCCGGCATCGTGTACACCAGCAGCCTTCCTCAACTTCCTTACACGTCGCTCGCCAACGACACTCCAATTGCGCTCCGCTTCGGAGCCGTTGGTGCTACTGTACTGAGCCGAGTGGTGCGTCTGAATCGTGTCCATAATCTGTGTTTTCATCCGCTGTGCGTTAGGAAAGAACAAGCTCTCGTTCATCTTGAAGATCCGCGTGTCCGCAGGAATGGTATTCGGCATACCCCTCGAGTCGTCGATGGATCTCTGAAGCTCCGACGGAGAATCTGCGCCGATCTGTGTAGTGCGGCTGAACGTTTGTCGTAGTAGAGACTGCACGATCATCCAGGCTACAGCAGAGCCAATACCAATCTCGGTGCTGACGAACAGGGAGACCCAGAAGGCGACCATAGCAGCGGCGAAGTCGGTGAATGAGGTGCGCCAGTAGTGGTAGTATGTCTTCGGTGAACCGATTAATGGCCAGATGGCGGTGATGACAATGGCAGAGAGCGTGGCTTTGGGAATCCAGTAGAGAGCGCCAGTGAGTTCGTAGATGGAGACGAGGACAACAGCTGTAGTGACGAAACCTGCTAGTGGCGAGCGAACTTTGCAAGACGAGTTGACGGCTGTGCGGGACATGGCCCCACCGACACCCATAGAGTGGAAGAAGCTGTTGATGAGGTTGACTAGACCAAGGTAGCACAGCTCCTGGCTGGTGTCCGTCTCGTAGTTGTTCCTGTTGCCGAAAGCGCGGGCGATGGCGACGTGCTCAACCGCCGCGGCGATGAAAGGAGCAATGGCGCGAGGGAAGACTTTGCTGAACAGCTCGGCTGTTGTGACTTCGGCTGAGATCACGGTCTTCTCGACTTCGGCGACCTCGAAGAGGAAGTTGTCGCTGTCCGGTCCTAGGGGTTTGTTGACGGCATAGCTGATGCCAGTGAAGACGAGTAGAGCGATGAAAGCCCTCGTGATGGACAGGTAAAACACAATCTTGCTCTTGTTACCCCAGCGCTTGCCCATCTGTTCGAGTATTACAAGAAGAACGAGGCTTCCAAAACCGATACCACAAGTGTAGCCGTTGGCTTGGGGCAGCATTGAGAAGACGTCGTGTATCGTGTGCGCGATACCGTCGCGGACATTTTCTTCGCCGAGCAACGAGTCGACTTGGCCAAGGCCAATGGTTATAGCTACCGCCGAGATGAAGCCGTTCAGGATGGGTGTTGAGACGAAGTCCAGAAGGAAGCCTAGCTTCAAGAAACCAAGGATCATCCCATAGATTCCCATACCCATGGCGACTGCGCTTGCCACCTGCTGTGGGGAGTAGCCTTCTTTGATCAGGTCTGCAACAACGTCGGCCGTCAGGAGGCCGATGAGCGATGTTGGACCAGTTGAAAGATCTAGAAGCTGTCAGCCGTTGATCTACTCATCATGCTGGCGACCTGACCTTTCGATGTGCCCATGAAAGCGTAGAGTGTTGCCGGAAGCCACGACGACATGAGGCCGTACTGTACCGGTATCGTGGCAATCTTAGCGTAGGCGAGCGATTGCGGAATGAGCATGATGCCGAGTGTAAGACCGGCAATGATATCGTTGAGGATCCATTTGTAGTTGTAACGAGGTAGCCATCCCACAATTGGCACTTTATCGATGAGATACTCTGCTGTGGCCCGGGGCAGCGCGCGAGCACCTCTCTTTGCCAGAGAGAAGCCTTGATGCCAAGTGACATCCGTCTGGAGCGAGTGCTTGATCCTGTCGACTTGCTTCATGGTTGCGGTCCAGATGTAGGAATAATGAGTCGACCAGAGCAAGAGTTGCACTTCAGGATTGCACTTCAGAATCGAATAAGAATGTTCCGTGAAAGCTCAGCAGATCACTGCGATGGACATGCCAGATATAAGCAGGGGCTGTACTGTCAGCCAAGGTTCCATCTGAGTTCCGGGACCGAAGTCATTGTGACCGGGAGATGGGACAAGCAACCTCTTGCTGCAGCTTGCCCATCGCTAAGCGTACACGCTGCATCTTGCCTGCCATCCTATCCAATTGGCTTTCTACCACGCTCGAGGTCTGCTCCTTAGGTTGACACTCGTTCACTAAGCCACCGCGGCCTTCCTAATCGACTGCGTGTCTTGCCGGCCATTGCGGAGTACATTGAACCAGCAGGACGTTTCGCTGCTAGTTGCACGACAAACATGGGATGTCATCGCCAGCCAAGGAAGAGGCGTGCGGGGGAGAGGTAGGGGTGGACTTTCAACTGTTGCTGGTAATATCCGGTAGCTGGGGTACTTTGAGGAGCTGGAGAGGCTGTACAATGCAACCTTATTGCTCTGGCTGCAGCAAGGCGTTTTCCGTTGCACCCGCAATTGCCGTTTTGTCTTTCTCCTCATATTCACGCGAGCAGATGCGATAGAGCCAGCACCTCGAAATTCCCAGGCAAGCTTCCCCTCGAGACGTGCAAGCGAGGAGAAAGAGCTTTCGCCCATCGAGTTTCTGGGCCGAGTCCGCTGTGCTGCATCAAACAATGGAGTCCATGATACCTCTGAGGTGGCGGAAACTGCCTCGGCGGATATCCCAAGAACTGCAGATCTCCTTGCAGACTTTGAACGGGCTCATCTGGTCTTCGCAATTGCTGTACGTCAGCAAACAATGGTGAAACAACGCGCAGATAACGCGCAGTTCCACCACGCGTTCCAGCACCGCCTCTCCGGCAGTCATGAAGGCTAATATGCCACCCCACGGCAAGGCAAACCGTGTGCTGGTCTCGGAGAACATGAGTGGACGTGGGATGATGAGGCTTATCGTGGCCTTGGCTACAGCTAGAAGGCTAGCTCGTCACGTGCACGCTCTCACTACGTGCACGATTTTCGAAAATTAAGATATTTTAGTATATATACTTAAGCCCTAATATAAAAAGGGTAATACTCGGTTATATACTAATATAAGCTAGGAGAATAAGAATATAATATAATATCTTAATAATATCTTATATTACGTTAGTTAATTAATATCTAAATAAAGTCGCGGGATTATTATATCTTTAATAACTTAATAGGTAGTTAATATTATAAGGTAAAATTAAGATATATTATAGATATTAGTTAATATTAAAGGTATATAAGATAGTTTATTATTATATTTATCCTAATATTATTATAATAGCTTATAAAGTTAAATACTATTTTAGTAAATTTATAAGCTTAATAATACTAATATAACTAATATAATAAAGCTATAACTTATAGATAATAAAGATATTAAGTAAATAAAGATATTAAAAGATATAAATAATCTAATTAAGTATTAATATTACTAAATAATAGAAGCTTAATAAGATTTACTATTATAACTAACTAAACTATTAAGATAATATACATTATAAGCTAATACTACTAATCTAATTATATAATATAGTAAATAATATTATATAGCTTAATAAGTAGTAATACTAATACTATTAGTAGTAGTTATCTATTTTAATATAGAATTTAATAAGAATTTATAGTTTAGTTTTTATTATAGTAAATATTATAGTTATATAAAAGTTATAGTAAGTAAAGGCTAACTAATAGTATTAACTTTATTTATATAATATAAAGTTAAGTCTAATATAAGCTATAACTTAAATAGATACTAGTTCTAATAATTTTATTTTATAATTAAACTTAAAACTATATACTAAGTAATAAAGATTACGCTCTTATAATCTAGTATAATAAATTATTAGTATATAATAATATATATATCTATAGTAATAGTATTTATAATCTAGTATAGCTAGATTATAGATATAATTAGAAAATATTAGAAAAATAAATTAATAGTAATATATTAAGCTAAATATACTTGTTAAAATAAAAATTTATATTATATAAAGCTATATAGCTCTATAGCGTACTATAATATAGTATTATACTAATCTATAAATAGCTAAATACTATAAATAAGCTTAGATTTTATAAATCTCTTTATTTTAAAGATTAATATATATATTACTATAATAAAATATAAGTTATATAGTCTAATATCTATATCTATATAGTATAACTATTATATATAAGTTATAACTTTATATTATAAGTAATACTACTATTATTAAGCTTATAAATCTATTAAGATAGTATCTAACTTTATAAGCTATTATTATAGTATTAAAATAGATATAATAGTAAACTATCTTATATACCTCTAATATAAACTAATATCTATAATATATCTTAAAATTACCTTATAATATTAGCTATTCGTTATATTATTAAGAATATAATAATTTTGTATTAGGGTACGCTCCGCTAGCCTTCTAGTACTACTCTAGTCCTACTATAGCCGCTTACCGCTACTTAAGCGCTTTACTCCTAGACTAATTCCTCTTCCTTAGATATTCGTAGCTACTTAAACCTACTACTTACTTATGTCGATACTACCTATTTACTACTCCCTTATATTTTGCGACTTAATTTAGATCTTAAATAATTAGCGTAATATAAGATATTATTAAGATATTATCTTATATTCTTATTCTTCTAGCTATAAAGACTATAAGTACTATAACCTATATCTAGAACCTTAGTAAGTATCGAGATATTAATATCTACGAAATCTTAAAATCGTGCACGTGGTGAGAGCGTGCACGTGACGAGCTAACCTTCTACAGCTCTTGTCGTGTCATGATGCCAATGACCCTTGGCGGGAAATTCTGCCGGTGTCGGTAGATCTGAAAAGTATCACGGGCATGACATTCACTTCTAACACTGACCACATCCCCTGACGCGGACTCAATCACGTGTGATTTTATGCAACATGCCTTCCTATGTAGCTCGTCTGCGATCGCTCCTAGAGCGCGGCCGCAAGGCCCTACTGCCCTCCGGCGAAGCAATCTCGAAGGTCCCAATCCTCGACATGCTCGCTCATAACTGGTACTTAGGCTTTACTTCCTTCGGAGGACCGGCGGTACACTTCCAGATCTTCCGCCGACTCTTCGTCGAGAAGTACCAATGGATCGACGAGACTGTCTACCAGGAGATGTTCGCGCTGTGCCAAGCGCTCAGCGGGCCTGGCAGTACGAAGATGCTGTACGCCATCAATGTTCTTCACTATGGATTCTGGACTGGGATCGCAGCCTTCTTCGTCTGGTGTCTTCCCATGGCCATTGCGGCATTCGGTTTGGCCCTCGGGGTCGAGCAGATTGACAAGAAACTGCCTGGTCCTGTTTATGCGCTGCTAAGTGGGCTGAACTCTGCAACAGTAGGCATTATTGCTCTGGCCGCGTACCAGCTCAGCGACAAAGCCATCACGGACACATTGAGCCGCATTCTGGTGTTCGTAAGCGCCGCTGCGGGCACGTTGTATAACGCGCTATGGTACTTTCCACTGCTCATGGTTGGCGGTGGCTTAGCGACCGTTATATGGGATCTGAAGCTGCTGCAACGAGTCTACCGGGCTACGAGACCTTCCAGACCAAGACCTGCTACACCACAGGCGCAGGATGCCGAACTGAGGTCTTTCGAACAAGCAGAAATACAGAGCAGCGTTCGATCTCGGCCAAACGTGCAAAGCCACGCTCCCGATAGACATTCTCCGATTTCCTCACCATCACCCAGCTCCCATTCCCACCCTGAGACTCACACCAGCCTAACCACATCCTGGAAACTCGGCGCAGCCATCATCGCCGCCTTCCTCGCCTCCTTTGCCATAGTCATGACCTGCCGCGGCATCTACGGCGGCTCTAACCGCGGCTTCGTAAGTCAAGATGCCAAAACCCCTTCATGACTTCTAGAATACTCTTAACCTTTCAACCCGTCTATGTTCACAGGACGTCTTCGCAAACCTCTACCTCGCCGGCACAATAATCTTCGGCGGCGGCCCGGTGGTCATCCCCTTGCTCCGCGAATACATCGTCGCTCCGGGTTGGGTCAGCCCTCGCGACTTCCTGCTCGGGCTCGCCATCACACAAGCCTTTCCCGGCCCGAATTTCAACTTCGCAGTATACCTCGGTGCGTTGTCAGTGAGCGGCTCGTCGATCCCGGCGGTTTTTGGAGCATTAATCGGCCTTGTCGCTATCTTCACGCCTGGACTATGGCTTCATCTCGGTTTTATGGGGTTGTGGATGACGGTCCGCAAAGTGCCTGCCGTTCGAGCGTGCCTGCGAGGGATTCATGCTGCTGCCGTAGGTCTTGTCTTTACAGCAGTGTACCGGCTCTTCGAGACAGGTTTCCTGGACAGCGAGGTGCAGAATGGCGGTAGCCTGAGCAGAGATCCGTGGTGGGTCGTGATCATTGCTTTGAGCTTTGTCGGCGGACTGCACTTTAAGCTCACGCCCCCGTTGGCTATTCTGCTGGGTGCGGCGTTGGGTTTGGTCAAGTACGGGGTGGACACGGCATAAATCAACACGGCTCGACGAACAAGCCATAGCCGCCGTTGTGTTTGCGGGGGTTTCCGCCGCCCAGATTCTTCTCTAGTCACCCAGTGCTCCAGCCTCTTTAGCACTACCCAGCCCAAAGGTACCCGCTGAACAGACGAGAGGCTGCCTCCAGGTCTCGTGTACTCGGACTATTACACAGCATGTACCACGGACTCTACGGCCAATGTTATTAACACGCACTACGATTCTGCTTGTGAAGGCAACGATCTTGTTCTTGCCTATCAGTCTTACGACTGCATATTTCTCCAACCAGATCGTAGAGATACATAATCTATACGACTTGAGGACCTACTGGCTGTGTTTCCTTGTCGTTATTGTAGTTTCAATCCTTGGGCTAGTATTTTTGGAACAATAACGGAACAAGTAGGTGGCAGAATGACTTGTACGTCACTGACGAGGATACTCTGGGAACGAGGCTATAGAAAGAAGGCGAAGCCTCTTTAGAGCTCGAAGGACGAATGTATCTCGTCTGTCGCCAATCGAGTTGCTGTAGACAAAAGTGAAGAGTGCATGAAGTATTGGTATCAATGTGGCTGCCTCCGCAAGAACAATACCAAGGTCTCATGAGTCGTATAAGGTCATCCATTTCTTATCACCATGCTTCAGGTCGCGGCGCCGGATCTTTGCCTCGCTCTCTTGCCCAGCTTTCATAACCTCCGGGGAACTTCGCGAGGAGTGCTCGCATCGCTTCCAAAGAGCTGTAGATCATATCAGTCCTGTTTCTTTCCCGCAGCATTGTACGTACTATTCCTTGTAACGGAGATCATTAGGGTATACCGCCAGTCCTTTCAGCTCCCAACGACTATTTAGCGCGTGTCGGCTTGTCTCTCAGATGCTAAGTTACCTGCTCATGCAGAAACGCAAACGTAATTCGAGGGTCACTCACAGGATGTAAAGGGCGTTCCGGTCCTCCAGATCTTCTTCTGGCTCAGATATTGGGAATTGCCTGAAATAAGCTTTCATATACGGCCTTCCAATCTTGTGCCTGAGGAGACCCCGTTGCGCAAGGTCCCCTTCCGATCCGTCAATAGCAATGGTCCAATACTTTGCTGTGTATACGTACACTCGTTGTGGGCATACAAGCATGTAGCGTCATAAACGATGGGCTCAAGGGCCGCCTCGTCGACGGATACGTTGCCGGCATATAGATCGCCATGCACTAGGCACGGTCTGATGCTCCTGCCGCCAGTCTCTAGGGGCCGCATCAGGCGAGGAATCACCAGTTCCACAATCGCGTCAAAGAGGCTCCTGAACTCCTGGTCAGGGTCTTGCACCGACTCGATCGATGACATCAAGTGCTTCATATAGTTAGTGAAGAATACTTCCCAAGAGCTGGTCCAAGCTGTGTGCTGAGCCAGTCTACCGAGATATGTCGGAGTCGAATACCCATACTTCCCGTTCGGCGACTCTGAGGTACTGTGCAGTTGCGCGATCTTATAAGTGAAAGTCCGTATGTCGGGAAGTTCGTCTATCATATCGATGAAGTCGCACAGGAAGAAGTGAATGCTCGGGTTAGAAGCATAGGTGCCGTGGGCGATTGGCCGCGGTGTACTGTGTGGTACGATTTGATGTAATGCTGTCATGGAAGCAAATTCACCTGCAACCGTGGCTTCGCCAATCGATGCAGAGGTAAGCTAGAAAGTAGGTCAGTGTGCTATCATAGTCAAACCTGTATATGGGTAAGGCTGCACACACTTTGATGAAGAATGACTTCTGCGATCCGTCTGCCTGCTCTGTCTCGATCCTTGCATTTCGGGACCAGAAGCTCGCACCATGCAGGAAGTTGCCCAAACTTCGCGTTCCAGGTGGGAGTTCTGCAACATGTAACAGTCAGAGACTTGAACGACCTGTCATCACAGACCGGGAGCGTACCCGCCAAGACATTTTCGTCTGTGAATTCAGCCCACTGCTCTGCAGGCTGACGCTGTTTGCCGTCGTCGGAGATGATCTTGTTCTCCTGCATGTCCACGATGAGGTGGTGGTTGCGAGCAGCCGGTGGAATCGAATGCGGGTTGACATGAAAAGTATCAGACATGTGAATGCTTTATCATCACTCGTTACCTCCTAGCTGAGGCCAGAAGCTTCCAAGGCTGGCTGAGATATATGCAAGAGGTGTCAGCATCATTCTGTTGCACTTCGAAGTTGCGAACCAGATGTTGATCAGCACAGAGTCATGAAGCCGAGTCACGAGCCAATTTTAGGGGTGACCCGTCGGGGAGACATTCTGTTTGTCCGCAAACACGAGGTTGCGGTCATCCAAGGCGGCCTTGAGGTCAGCGATGCACCTGCAAACACCACAAAGGACCGGCCGGTGTTCACATCCAGACTTCGATCGGCAGGGCAGAGCCCGTTCAAATCGCGCAATCCTGAACAAGGGCCGCTGCTGCTGTCGCCAAATCCGCTGTCCCCAAGGCGGAGAGGCTCGCCTTTCAGTCCGCCCGCGAGCGGGTCGATGTGGAAAGAATCTAGAAGCCTTAGTGAGGGAAGCGACACACTGCCAAAGCACTACACTTAAGCAGCAGGTCGCCAGACGGAACTGCACATTCTCGGGCCTGTTCGATCCACCTGTGCAAATCAGACAATGGTCAATCGGCAGTGGTTTGCAGCATATGGGTCAGCCGCAGTCTCTCTGTCGCTAGTGTTGGCATGTCTTCGAAGTACGTCAGAGCGGATACCAAATCTTTCGATACTCCACGTACAGCCCTATACACCTGCGTTCATACATATGCGGGAAATTCGCAAATCTGTTCATAGCACCGCCGTTGTCCAGTGGTACCAACATAACTCCTTGCTGAAAGTACCAACCATATCTCGTCAATCTCACACCCTACCTCCTGCTCGCGGTCATATGCTCCCTGGCCCTCTCCTGCGCAAGCTTGAACTGCTCCCACGCCTCTGGGTCCTGCTCTTGCCTGTATCACACACTTGTCAGCAAATACCTCAGACACATCGATCGCGGGGTAGGGTGGTAACATACAAAACCCTCAAATCCTCATAGGTCCCCCCAACCTTCTTTAACAACCCATCCCACCCCTCAGCATCCACAACACTCTTCAGCTCCACTCCACTAATGCCCTCGATCCTCTCCCCAAACTTCCTTAGCCTTTCACTCTCCTGCTCGCTCTGCTCCGGCCGTCGCCAAGGCGCCCAGTCCGCCCCTCCCTCGGTCGAGCGCGGAGAGTCAATGACTTCCCGTCTGAGCTGCTGGCCAATCCGGTGGAGACGTCCTTCCTCAAGCGAAAGCGCCCGGGAAGCGAGCGAGACGTCTGAATTGTGTCGCGAGACGGTAGGCCGGACGCCGTCGCCGGGGGCAGGGTCGTCGAGGTCCTCGTCGTCTTCGAGAGGGTCGGTGGTGCGGCTTGTGATGTTGACAAGGGCGTTGGATGATTGGTCTGTCAAAGAGGAGGTCTCGCTTGGCCCACCGTTTCCGGGTTGTTTGGGCGCAAGACGGGTTTCGGGATATTCTTCTTCGAAGCGCGTGATCATGCTTTGCAGCGTTTGGTCTAGAGTTAGCAGACGGCGGTACGCGAGGTCGTCGCCACCGGTTGCTTCTTTGGCGAGGGCGGGTTGCAGACGGGCGCGGAGCTGGCGCGCGCTACCGAGGAGGTTCTTGCTCATTTTTTTCGCTTTGCCTTGGTCGACTAGACCTGCGGAGGAGCCGGGCCGGTCGCGCGGGGTCATGGTGCCAGATGGGGTGCTGGTGCGGCGGCCATCGGTTTCTTTCTCGCCAAGAACGTATTGCAGGGCTTTCACTACGCCGGCGCCGCCGATGATATAGTCTTCGTCTGGTGCGGGCGGGTCGCGGTCGTGGTTCTCGGTGCTGCCTTCAACGTGGCCGACGAGATGGAGGAGGACGTCTGGGAAGCTGATCTCGCGGACAGCCTTTTCACCACCATGAGGGCCAGCGAGAGCGGTGGTTGCGTTAGTTGTCGAGGGCGCACTGCCCGTCGCTTCGGCGATAGCGAATTGCTCCATGTTGCGGAGCGAGTAGGCAACGATCTGCTTCGCTAATGCCTTGACTACCTCGCTATTATCCGGTGCCGGGACCTGCAGGACGACCAAGTCAGCAACCACACGAGCCATCGTGATGGCAGAGAAATACTCACATCAATATCAATACAAATCAAAGTCTGACTGACCCGCACACTGGCCATCAAACTCGCGTAAAGCGCACACGCCTCCTCCTGCTCCTCCTCGGTCTTCGCATTCGCCAGCGCCGTCAACTTCTCATTGTTCAGCAGACTTAAATGCGCAAGCCTCTCGCCTTCCGGAAGCACATCGGCGAGCGCAATGGCTTGCTTTGGACTCATCCCCACGTCCGCAAGATGCACACGTTTCAGGTCTTTCATCTGGCCAATGTATCTGCGAAGTAGGGTGATGAGACCATTGTCAGCGCCACACAAATCGCGATTGTGGCTGAGATCAATGAAGCGGAAGTTGGGCAGTTTGACTAGGGCGGCGAAGAGAGGTTTCAGCGATGCGGAGTCCAGGTTACAGCCAGCCAGACTGAGACCCCAGCATTTATGATCGGTTGAGATATTCAACGCGCTGGCAACGAGGTCCAGCTTGCCTCGCAAGTCGTTACCGCCGATGTCCATGGCCTGGCACACACCGGAACGAAGGTAGCGCAGTACGTGCTCCAAACCAGTATCATCGATTCCGTTTCCTGCAAGTCCAAGACGGCTCACACCAGCCATTATGGCGCCGTCGACGACTTTGCGGATCTGTGGCGCGGTGAGACCGCACTCTGACATGATGAGTTCTTCCAGCCTCTTGCCGCCAAGGCGTTCGCTGAGGCATTTGAAGAGTGCTTCTGCGGCATCGAGATCCTGGATATTGCCGTGCGGGCCGTTCGAAGGAGACTTCATCGGTGTAACGTGTGCGCTCGGTGGTAACGTATCAGGGAAGAAGTTCATCGAAACGTCGATGGTCTTGAGCGAGCGGCACATGTAGAGGAAGAGGCTGATGTGTTTCCAGCCCACCCGGCTCAGTCGCGGGTTGTTCCTGAGCGTGACCTTCTCGACGACGCCGGCCCGTTCGTGAAAGTGCGGGACTGGCACGCCTTCGCGATGTCGAGGAGTTAGGCTCTTCCGCTTCGTTGGTTCCGGCTTTTTCGCGGCCAGGAGGCCAGCGAGGATGCATCGCACGCCTTCGTCACTAAGGTCGGCGTCTTCAAGCTTGATGTGTTTGACAGGTACAACAGCCAGCCAGTCTCCGAGCGAGATCACATCCGCAAGCTGAAGCCGTGAGCCTGTAAGGTCCAGAAGCTGAACCACGCCCGGTTCTGCCGGTAACGTGGTATTCGGCCTGCTGAGCTGTTCTGTGATGCGCTTCAAGATTGGACTCTCCCTCAATTGACAGCATCGCCTGTATATCCGTGCCGGATCTGTAGTGGGTCGATCTTGCTTGCCAGCGTTCGGCTGCGGCTGCTGAGGAGTCCTCGGAAGAGACGTCGAAGATGCGTTCGGCGGTGAAGCTCCTTCGCCTCCCTCGCCATCCATCGGAAGCTCAATAGGTATCTGCCCATTCTCTTCGGCCCTCTTCCTCCTTTTCTCTTTCCTGTCCTTGCGCTCCGCCTCGCTCTTCTGTTTCTTCTCTCGTTTTCTTGCCGCGGAGTCTCTTTCTTCTGGCGTCGTCCCGATTGTTCCATTCTCGGCATCAACCTCGCCCTTGCCCGCCTGGTCTTTACCTGGAGTAGGCTTGCCTTTACTTTTTGCCTCCAGCCTCGGCTCTCCCTCCTCGTCTTTCTCTTCCACCAAAGCCTCTGGCCGCTTCAGTGCCTCGCCTTCTGCTCGCTCCTTCATTTTGAACTCTTTCTTCCTCAACTTCTTCTCCTCCTCGCCCTCATCTTCATCATCCATGTACCTCGGCCCACCCGCAATCTCCACATCCACGCAAAAACTCACTCTGCGAAGTCGAGCGGGATCCATCTCCGGCACTAAACATCGTTCCCGATTCGGATCCACATTCAGGACCTTCCGCGGACACACTCCGCCCGTCCCTCCTACCTTGGGTATATTTCCCGCCTGCGATGCCGACGACAATCTCCTCGAGATACTCGAAAAGAAACTCGACGATGACTCCTTCGGCTTAGCAGGCGTGTATGGTTCGCTCTCTTCCACAGCTTCGGAACCTGGTGTCGTCGCGGCACTGTTCTGGCTTGGCGTTTGTACCAGTCCATTGCTATTGTAGCTCTGGTTCGAGACCTGTCGCGAGAGCTGACCGGGTGGCGGACCAGGTCGTTCGGGTGTGCCCTGTGCGGAGAACTTGGAGCTGAGACTGTTCATCCATGAGGATCGTTTCTTGCCGCCGCTACCATCTTGGCTAACCCGCTCGGAGCTATTGCGAGCGAGGAGACCTGGGCGCTTGGGAAGAGCTTTGTTGGTGTCTCGAGGGGGTAGTGGTGTTGGAGTCGAAGGGACGGCATTGGTCGAGTCCTTTACGGGCTGGACTGGAGTCGGTGGCGTGACGTTGGGAGGCGATGGTAGCTTGTTTAGTTCAGAGTTGTTATTTTGATGCTGTTTTCGAGGTTCGCCACTTCTATCAGCGTCGGACGCGGATTGTGGTGGTTTTGCATCTCGTCTGACGTCGGGCGAGGACTGGCTGTGCTTGTGTAGGCTGTGTTGGTGGTGTTCTGCTCTCTGTCCGTCAGTGGCTGCACAATGTTGCTACAGTCAGGTGGTGTATACCCTTGTTCGGATGGTGCAGCCACGAAACATCGACACCATGTACCTCTTCCATGACTTTTACTTGGAGCACGAGCTCACTATTCGATCGCCCTCGCAGTTCTCCCAACTCTGATTTGCGACTATCGATCGGATACTTCTCTCGTCGTCGCCATCGTGCCGCAGATGCAGTGTTCAGTAATATCGCTTGGTCGCTCTCGACGTGCACTGGAGCGCCTGTTTGCGCAGCTGGTGGCGGCGGTGGTGGTGCTCTTGAAGGCGGACCCTGCGGAGGGGTAGGCGAGGCTGCGGTACTCTGCGGAAACGCTTGTCCTTGTTCGTAAGGTCGCAATGTGTTGCTGAAAGTCTCGATTCGACTGGGCACTGGCTTCCTCTTCCTCGCGTTGTTGTTACCGGGCGGTATATGTTGTTGAGGAACAGCAGAGTCATTTCTCGGTGGAGTCGCCGCCATCACAAAATCCATCGTCACTGCGCACGCGGGCAAGCTCGAGTCTCGGCTTCTTGACACCACGCAGCGCCTCAAGTTCTCCGCGATTTCGACCACGAGACAGATCACCAAACAGTTTGGATATTATTATTAATCAACACAGAACGCCGACCACTTCTCCCAAACTCAAAGCCTCCTGACCATCAGCTCGCACTCTCACATCACTCTCGGGCATAGTCGGCGCCATCTCAACGATCTGCCCTGTGCACACCCGGCTCTCCAAAAGAGGCAGAAGCCTCGAAGCCTCCAAACAACAAGCGAACAGCGTCAGCCTCACACCGACGACCAATCCTGTCGGATACCTCTCCCGGGGCTCTCTCTCGATTCTCGTGTCTTTGCGGCCGCCGCGAGCCCTCTCTCGAGCCCTCCTACCACGAGCTGATGCCATGTGGGCATGCTGACAGAAGCCCGTCGCTGACGTGCTCATCAAGCGACAGCTGAAGCACGTCTATTGCGCTCTCGATTGGAGGCTCATCAACTCGCAGTAGACCTAGCTGAGAGCGCATCACAGCCCTATTTCCGACCTCATCTGGGACTTGTGCTCGGTACCATCCACGCTCAGCCAGGCGGCTCTCGTGTCCCTCAATGCCTCGTTCAGCTCGAGTTCCGCATCTGTGTTATATGCGTGGCGGGAATAAGCATTTTCATACTTGTCAAATCCGAGGAAGAGTTTACGAAAGTGCTGACATCTGCTTCTCGCCCCTTCTCACAGAGAGCCGTGAGATGGTACGGCAGATACCTGACTGATGAGACTCCCAAGGATGCCCAGCATCGATGTGGTAAGCATACACTTACCTGACTGCTCTCCTACCTGATTTGCCAATGCAATTATGCGTTGAGTACGACCATTCTCCAAGCTTGGAGTCGAGTCTCGAGAATCGTGTAGCAGACACGCCCACATAGCGAGAGTAGTGCCTGGCGATGAGATAGGGGACAGTGATGCTTTCCGTACTCAGAGCTTGCCGCCTGTTACGACATTCTCCAAGTTCCCAGCCGAGACTCGAGTCTCATATGGCACACTTCACACGCACACAACGAGATACGCAAACGGAGATGAAGTTGTTGAACAGTTACATGTACGTTTTGATTCCACCTTCTACCTATGAACTCTACCCTACTCTACCCTACCCCGTCATCGCATGCTCTAAGCGAAAGTGGTCCTAGTAACACCCCCGGTAGTCTTCGTAGTCCTCGTCTTCGTAGTCTTCGTCTTGGTAGCCTTCGTCTTGGTGTTCTTGGTCGTGGGCGTCGTAGTTGGCGTAGTCGTGGGCGTCGTAGTAGGCGTCGTAGTAGGCGTTTTGGCTCAGTGGTTGGTTCAGTAGTGGGCTCAGTCGTTGGCGTCGTGGTCGGCGTAGTCGTGGTGGTTGTCGTAGTGGTAGCACTCCTCGTTGGGCCGGGAAACGGACACGTCCCTGCCGCCTTCTCCGTCCTGCGGGTCGGCGTCGGTGTCTCACGTACGCTCGTCGTCGGCAGTGAACCAACGGCGATGGTAGCGTGGCCGGAACCGGCTTGACCTTCAATGACGAGATCCATGTAGAGCTGCGTGCCGAGATGGAGGCCGACGGCTTCCCAGGCCCGGAAATGGTTACCTGTGTTGATGGCTGACGGGCTACGATAGCAGATTATCAAAACGGATAGCGGAGAGGTTAGAACGCTTACTGCCGCCAGCACGCATGCTTCGACGAACGGACCAGTACTCCTCGAAGTCGGTGTGGTCGTCTTGGATGGAGGGGGCGTTGATACGCTTCTTCTGCCAGATCTCGTAGGTGCCGCCGTCACTGGTCACGCAGCCGTATTGCGTGGAGCTGATGTTGTCGGACGGGTTGTGGTTGCCCATTGCCTCGATCACGTAGTACCTAAAGGGTTGGATAGAAGCGTTAGCAAGTGTCTCAAGTATCCGTTCGAGCTCAACAACACTTCAGAGCGCCGCATGGTGCTTGATCGTATATCGGAGAACACTTTCAACTCTCGATGTAACTTACTCAACCAGTGGGTTGGTCGTCCACCCGTACAGAGCGAGATACGCGGCCCCTGTCGTAGAGAAGCTCGCAGTGTAATTCACCTTCCTGGGATCTGTCAGTCATTGCGGTACGCTCGCTGCCTGTAACACCTTGCTTACAGGTCTCGTGCAGGCTGCCAGCCCTTGCCGATAACGAAGTTGCCTCCGGGAGGGTTGGACCAGTCGACCGAATACGCACCGGTGCCGAGATCGACATAGTCGACGTCGGCGAAGTCGTTCTCCCAGTACTGTCGAGCGTTTGGGGTGTTGCTGCTGGCCTGTCTGGCTTCGAGGCGTTCTGCTATGGCCCGACGGGCTTCCATAACACCGACAAGGCATGTTGGGTTGCCGCGAGGACGGTCAGGAGGGTGGCGGTACGGCAAACCATGGTTGTAGTGGAGAGATAGATTGAAGATTGAAGTCGAAGGAGAGTTTGTGAGATGCTAGGACTTATCTTATACTTGAACCATGACAGCCGTCAGTCGAAATGTATTGGCGTCCGGTCCGAACGGCCGGAAACAATGGTCATACTGTACGTGAAGCAGATCAGCATAACGACAATAAACTGATGTTGTCGTGAGCATAGGTTTAGCCGGCGGGAAAAGTAGTCGCACATGGCGTACATATGCAGTGTAAAGTGATACAATCTGGGAGTTGCTCGTTCCTGGAATCCTTTGCCAAGCGATTTATATGGCATATAATCTGGCTCGGTATATTGTTAGCAACTTCAGCATTCGCTTCTACCAAAGAGGTATGAATTGCTGTATGCGTTCACCCAAACTCGGTCAGCATATGCAATGCGTACTGTACGGATTTGATCCAGGCGAGGCTAATAAGCTTTTGAACCATGCTTGGTGCGCCGTTGAGGAGGCTGACTGGCAGCCCCATCTGCGAGAACGGGCGGCATACGAGAGCTGTTGGTGCTGGATATCTTGTTATTGAGTTGCACTGCATTAGCAGTCGCGATTGCACCATTCTGTTAGTATCTGGCTCTCCAACCACAGAGGGCAATGTGCGAGGTCGCAGGCACGTGGCAAGTGGGAAACAGGGATCGGGTTCGCGATATGCACGCTCTTGCAACCGGACCTGCGATTTGAACACCACGCCAGTGGTGTCTGCATAGATGCCGCCGATCATGCCTCTGCTGCCGGCTAGACAGACTAATCGAGATCCAGAGACTTGGTCGAGTCGAACCGTACCGCTCTATGGGCGCAAGAGAGCTATCAATAAGACGCAGTTGCCACGAGTGAGCACGATGGAGGCTATTCCCACCACGGGCAAGGCGGGAGATTCTTTGCAAGTCCATCCGTGGGCCGTGTTGTTGCTGTAGTCGAACATCACGGGACTTGTCCGCCTGCAGGCACCGAGCTTGAACGTGATTGTTACTGGGATAATCCCAGATGCGGATGCGTACGCTGCAAGGCAGGTTTCATCCGAGCCTCGAGTTCAGGCCGAAGTGCACGCTCTAATGGCTAGCCGCTTCGCTTGACTTGCAGGCCAGTGACAGCTCAGTATCGTTCGAGCACCAGCAGGATTCGTCGACAGCCAGAAGGGACGCTGGAAACCGGCTGTTGGGAAGAAGAAAAGAGGATGTAGGCGTTCAAGACGGTGGTTGGAAAGCACGCTCCCGATCGGGCAATGACCTTCGGGACCTCACCACTCGGCACCAACCACAACCACACCTCCCGAACATGCCCTTTCGAATATTACAGCCCGCTGGCAACTGTGGCTCAAGCACAAAAGCAGCGATACCATGGCGCAATTCTAGCTTTCGGTGCATGTGAATACGTGATAGTAATACAGCCACGGGAGAAGATTCGCCGCTGCCGCGAAACCAGACGCTCGCTCGAGAGCAACACTTCGCTACACATGCGTTCCAGCTGTATACAGAGAAGAAGATATGAAGGTGGAAACGTCGGGTACGCCAAGCTGCACGACGAACTGCATTTGAAGAAAGTAGGGAACGAGGCTGCGGATGCGTGAGAAACAGCGCACGGCAAGATGGGACGCAGCACGCACACGAGATAGCAGTGAGGGAAGGAAGACCTCTGGGAGAACAAGCAGAGAACCCAGTGCTGTTCCCATGCAGAGGCTGCGTACACATGGCGTGGTCGAATACAGACTGGCACATACGAACACCTCGCCAGCTGCCGATCGGCTGGTAGGGCGCTGGAAGCGCCGCTTCTTCATGCTCCTCAATCGATCGGAGAGAGTATACTGTGATCAGGCTCCCCATCGCTGATCGGTGGAGATCCGTGGTGATAGGTTGCTGGTCCTGAGGTCGTGTGGTGCGGTGTTGTGGCAGAGTGTCACCCGCCGTCGATGCGCAGCTTGAGCACCGGCTCATCTTCGGAGCTTTGGACACAGCCTTTAAATACTGCGTTCAAAATCCCACCAATATCGACAGCGTAGGCCAAGGCGGTCCTTCCCATAAGGGTTCCGGTCAAAGGAAGGCGCTTCCCCGTGGATTTACCAACAAATGAGCCAAGTTCGATTCCTGCGCCAAGGCAGAAGATTCCACCGATTCGAGGAATACGACAACGGGCTATCTAGCAGGTGCTCCGAGCATCCAGGTCATGATACTGCCTCCGACCGAAACGGCAAGAGATTAGCCTGCCCGGGGGTGAACTCTTTTGACCTACTGTAGGTTGAGAATCACTTTTTTGGCGCAGGCTGAGGCCTGTTACAGGTCTAGTAAATTCCTGAGTGCTTGACCAGATAGGTATGGATGACAACGATCTTCAATAAATGCACAAATATCAACTGTCGGGCGGCCTCTTTTCGAATATTCTTCTTCAACCGCACTCGATCATTGCTCCAGGAATGCTACAGAAGGCGAAAATCTGATCATAAAGCGAGTCTTTCCACTACGGTAACAGTGAGTAGTCCGCATAGCCGCTTTCATCTCAAACTACATCTTCAATGAAAGCGCTCGAGGCTATATACCTGCGCGATTCGGTTTGCCACCGCATCACCACTCATATATGCACCAGAGGTTGTCCCTGAAGAATCGAAAGGCGCAGTGTGCTCGCCGGCAAACCAGACACTCCTTTCCGGCATCCCATGCCTCATGACCTCGATCTCTCGCGCACCATCTTCAAGTCCAATCTGGAAGTTTGAGTAGCTACCATAGCCAGCAAATTCGTCGTTCGCCCATGCGGTGGCGAGGACAGCCTTCGGCTTGCAGGCTGGTTCCTCTTCATCAAAATTCGGCAGAAGCGAGTAATACGGTTTGAAGAAGTCCAGCAGTTTCGCGTCTCGCTCTTCCTCACTGGGCGAATCGGTAACGATTGCGGCAATGTGCAGACTACAGTCGCCGTATGTGTAGAAGAGCAGGGTCGGATGGGCACAACTGGCCGGCAAAGCCGCGAGGTTCATTGCCTCCTGATCCCAGCCACGCGGATTGATCGTGGAAGCGTAAGCCGGCGACATGTAATGCGTGAAGCCAGCGTAGTGCTTCTCCCGACTTTGTAAGGTAGGCTGACGCAGCGGCTCCCTTCCAGTCGAATCTGGTGTTGTTCTCTGCCGATCAATGCCATTCGGAATCTCTTGTTCACTCGGCAGCGGTACGTCCCAGAACGCCAATGGGAACGTGATGTATACTTTGTCCAGCGTCCCATACCCGACACTGTCGATCGCTTGTGCCAGCCGCTGCGGTAAACGAGGCTCGAATGCCTGCTGGTTGCGCTTCAACCATCCGAGGGGAGTCGTCACGACTACTTCGTCAAAGTCCCATAAGCCATTCAACGCGTGTATGCTGGCCCTCGACCTCTTCGCTCCCATGTCATCAGCATGAGACGATATCCGTACCACCTTACTATTGAGTCTAAGTTCAGCGCCTGCCACCGCAGTCTTTGCCACCTCATCCAGTATCTCACGATACGTTTCCGCAACGACAAGGTTCTCTCCCTCGATGCACTCTTCCAGCCAGAAATTTCTCAAACTCTGCCTCTCGATCGGACTGCCAACATACGCACCCCACATCTTGGCCACGCGCAGAAGCGTCTCCCGCTTTCGTTCGGCCTCTTTGGCAGACTCATCCGTGAACAGGCTTTGCACTTTCTCGCTCAAGAAGTCTGCAAAGCTTAGATCCACGTCGATCGAGTCCTGATGCGCTTTGCTGTACTTGAACGCTTCCGCAACCAGATCATCCCAAAGCAGGTCTTCATACTCCGATGCCTCTTCCGCGTCTATCAGCTTCCCATCTTGATCGAACAATGCCTCTCCGTCATCCCAACTGCAGACTGTAGTCCCGGTCTTCTTAGCGATATCGTTGATCGGGTTGTTCTTCGTTCCATGAATCCAATTGGGTCCGCTGCTCCAGCTTCAGTTTCTCTTGTCTAATATTCCTGATGCCCGTGACTACGTACAGATCTACAAGGTGTCCCAGATGTTCGCTCTGAGCGACTCGGCCGCCTATCCGGTCCCTGGCCTCGAAGATGGTGACTTTGCAGCCGTGCTGGAGCAAGACATCTGCGCATCGTAGTGCTGCAAGGCCGGCACCGACAATGCCGATGGAAGGCGGCCGGCGTTGGGCCGTGTCTTCACCGGTTGTTTGCATGCGTAATGAGGTTGGTAGGGCACTTGGTAGGCTCTACTTTACTTAGTTCTTGGAGAGGGTTTCGTCTTGTCGGTGCTGTAGCGACTTTCGAGCAGCGGGAACCGACACGCCAATGATGGGAAGTGAAAGCAGATACACTTCGTCAGCTCAACGACGATGAACGGTTTGTGAGATGTTTCAAAAGTGTATTCTGCGATACGGTTGTGATAGAGTTGGCGATGCTGGTGGCACTTGCCTTGCGGTTGTTGCCCCTCAATTGCCACAACTTGAGCTTTTCCATCGGCCGGCAGCTTCACGAAAGATAAGGTATAGAAGGCTGTCTTCCGTCAATCATCTATACCGCATGTCCTTCCACCTCCCCAACGCGTTACTATCACCGCCAATTGCCTTGGCTGAGCGATAGCAGCCCTTGAATGCAATCCATCTCCTCCACGCCTGAAACACTACTGCTCTTTCGCCCACTTCTCATGAATGACTCAATTTCAGGATCCGCCTCCGGGTTATCGTTCTCCCCACCTCCACCCCTTTCCGCCCTCTGCTGGTGAAGTTGCTGTCCATCAGGAGACCAGTTCTCTTTGTCTGATTCATCACCTGGATGGTAGGTCGAAGTACTTTGCAGCGCGGGTTTGAGTTTCGGTAAGTGTGTGGCGTTGCGATCGTTCTGGAGACGAGCATTGGAGGTGCTAGCTTTTTGAAGTGATGGAACATGTCCGTCGAGCTTGGGCCTTTTTGTCGATGTTGAGTGCTGCGACATGAGAGAGTTTCGCTTCGAGGAGATGGCGCCCAGTACACGCCGGCCAGAAGTTGACCGAAGCAAGCCAATGGCGTTTACTGCTGATCCGCTGGCGTCCTTCTCCGCCTTGTCTTCGAGCTCGCCTCGAGCATCTTTGTCACACCAGAACTCCCATGCACGGGAGTCACGCGAGCGACCACTGGCCGACCGCTTCAGGGGTGGTAATGTCGAGACGATAGGCCCTGCATCTGAAGCTACAGGGTGGGCATGGCTCGAAGCGGTTTTGCTCACAGACACCAGTTCAGTTCCCTGCTGCGGCCGAGGAGGCGAAGGTGAGGTCGAGTCCTTGGTCACCACTGTTGCATTGCCTTCGCTGTTCATGGATAATCTCATGAACGATGAAGATCGTTTCGTGCTTCTTTCCGGTCCAGCGCGCAGTATGTTGGGCGAGACAGGGTGTGCATGAGACGAATACATGGCGCCCAACGCACCATCATTGCTGAGGTTCGGATAACCAGGGCCTGCCGCTTGTCTGCTGGCGTCGACCGTCCCGACAGATATATCGGAAGAGTCGGAGACGTTCCGAGGAGCACCATCACCCGTCAATGGATAATTAGCAGAGGCTCGAATGTTGGAGGACTGAGCATTCGGGGTAAGATATACAGTCCCGTCCTCGTCGAAGCTGACATTCAAAGCCTCACTACTGGACGTGTGTGGTACACCACCAGACCGATACAGCTGAAACTGTGCAATCTCGTGCGGGAGCAATGGTCGAGACTTCCTTCTGGAGCTTTGGCGCCGGTTCTGAAACCAGATCTAAGACGAGAACGTTACTCTCCAGGCTCGGGACACAGCAGCATGTGATAGTCGCAACATACCTGGACTTCCTTTTCTCCAAGCGAGACCTGCTGGGTTAATTCTGTTCGCGCAGCCTTGTCGGGTTTTGAGTTCCGAGCATATGCTGACTCAAGAATGGCTTGGTCTTCGGGGCTGCTGGTCGTCAGTATATAGCATATCAATTGAACGACCGCAGCTGACCTGGTTCTTCGCCGTCTTTGGCGTGCCAGCGGCTTATCGTCGACAGTCGGTGGTAGGTTATCTGATACCGTCTCGGTGGAATGGTTGAGAAAGGCATATATCTGCGAGGACTTTGGCGTCGGTTGGGACTGGTTTGAAGTCGGTCTTTCAGTGTCGTCCGAACCAGAAGCGGACGAACGACGTAAGCCTGGCGAAGAGGAACGCTCCTTCTTTCTCGAGGTTTTATCCATGGCGGTCATGGTCTATACAGATAGAATAATTGAAGCTGTTGTTTGGCGTTGGAGAGCTTGAGGCGCGTGTTAGAAGGTGACGCGACTTTCCCGTTTGGTCTGTGCGGCTTTCGCCGACGGCCGTGTCTTTTCGTCTTGTCCTCCCTTGCACTTCACTCGCGACACAACATCGACGACGAGCCTCCATCGTCGTGGAGTCTACGCAACCAAGACATCACTTTGCGCTGGATTGTACGTATGACTTGTGAGTACCATCCTGAGCACCGCACAGCGATACCATCTCCTGCCCGCCTGGCCAATCGACGCGTTTCTGCGCGCAACCCCGTGACCTCCCATACGGCCATGCGGAAGGATTGCACGGAACGAGGCACTGCAACGGCGATGCAGCCTTATGAACTGATCTGAACTGCTTCACGCATCAACGACCGCACACGTCCGTGACCGTGTCAAATATTCCAGAGTAGCATGACCTTTTCCCGATTCCGGATGGCATCATGTGCGCTGGCGGCCTTTGCGGTGTGGTGGACGATCGCCTTCCTGATGCACCTCATCGTACGTGACGCAGGTACACATCCTCCAGAGTGGAAGATATCTTACCGGATCGGTGTTACCGACACTCTCGAGCGATCGCACACAGCATAGAACTATGCTGCGCTGTTGGAGGCTGCAGTCTTTACCGAGACGGCCACGAGCTTGAAGGCTGATAACTGACTGTTAAAAGCGATTTAGAGCACACGACTTATTCTTGAAGCGACATGACTCGATGAAGGCTTCCTGTCGCGTTTCAGCCCCCAACGTCGATCTCTTCGACGCTACCATAATTGTCATCATTCATGCGGCTGGAAACCCACTACCGCGGCTGCGGAGAAAGGATCTTGAGGGTTTCAACTTCATGTGGCTGTGAGCGTTGGTGTCGACTGGCTCAAAAACTCGACTCCAGGAAATCTCTCTGGAGCTAAGCCCATTCGCCATGTAAGCACTCAATGCTCGAATTATCACAACCGGTGAGGGTTTAATATAGTTGATCGTCAAGACTTGCAGCATTGCCTTCTCAGCTAATCCTTACTCCTCTTTGGACGGATCGAGGCCGTTCCAAACACGAGGACAGATCTCTCTAGCACAGTGGTGAGCACGTTGCGGTAGGGATGCTCGCAACCTCTAACGATGCCGTCCATGAGGGCCTACCGCTCGGCTACGCGGCTCGCACGGTCGCCTAACCTTACGTTTCCTGCTTCTGGTCGCCGTCCCCGAGTCATGCGTTGATCTACACCATTTCACCAGCGCGATCGGTGAAGTCCTCTGCCCATCAAGCGAAGTGGGAATAACAGCTCGGACAGTTCCGTTGGTTGTTGACCTTTCGACACCTCTACTTGCCGACGGACGATCTTTGCACTGCCTTCTGTTGCATTTTCAAGCTTTTCACTTCGACTGCGGTCTCCAACCCCAGACATGCTTCTTGCTTGACCTCCTGGGTGAAGGTTCGTCGGACTGTCGCCAAGCTTCAACCAGGCCCGTCGAAGACCTGTCGGCAGCCTGTGCAAGCCAGAGGTTGGCTAGACTCGACGGTCTCGGTCCCAGAAACTCTACTCATCCTGCGGTGAAAAGGTGACTGTCAACGTTGATTGGGATGTCTGCCTCAGCCATCCGGCTTTACTCATCACCCATCGAGCCTCTCAACGCCACTGAATTGACCCTACCTGCAGCATTCCATCAGCCTCCTCGGAGAATGACCAACAACCGACCAACAGTCTCAATCGAACGGCCATGCCGCAGTTCCCGACGAACATCCGATGGCCACGTTACTCTGGCCTACATCTATGATGCATCCTCAAGGCATCCACGCCCAGTGAACCGAAATATACATCCTTCGACTCACTCACATTCTGCCCGTTACAGCAACAGGCGCGATCATGCGCACGGTTGCCGGTACTGCTGCTTTGTACACTAGGCACGCCACCTCATATATGGCTGTCCGTCCCAAAGATGTCTCAGATGGCAAAGACCTTCAAGTCCCGTACGATGCACCAAGTTCCGACATGTCGATGATGAGAATCGCCATCGCTGGAACTGGTGGCCTGGCGCGGATCATTGCACATTACATTGACCAAGACACCAGCCATCATGTCATCTTCCTCTCGAGAAGCGTATGTTCATCTCCCCGTCCTTCACAATTTTCGTTTTCAACGCCCCGGGTGAAGCTTCTCCCTCAACGCGAAGGTGTTCCTAGGCAACCACGAACGTTGTTGCTCGACTCATACCTTGTTGTTACTCATACTTCTATACACGCGTCACTAACATTTGCGCAGGCAAAACAACAGCTTACCACTAAAGGCTATCAAGTCACTGTGGTGGACTATGACGACGCCGACTCGCTTAAATATGCTCTTCGTGGTATTGACACCGTCATATCGACGGTCACTGGAGCACCTCAGGTCGAATTGATCAAGGCAGCAGTGTCGGTGCGTGTACGCCGATTTGCGCCTGCAGAGTTCGAAGGTCTACCACAACTACGGCCCGCCAACGATCCACTGGACCGGCATCGGTCTCTCGCTTTGCACTGGTTAAACCATTACTCGCAGTTCGTACAGTCAACACGGTTTGTCTGCGGCATACTCTACGAGCGTTTCCAACCTGGAGGTCTTGCACAGTCAATCATGGGCCTCAGTTCCGGCTTCAGTGGCGAGGGCGACTACATCATGAACTGCCGGACGATGGAAGCACAGGTGCCTGCGTACGATGCAGAGAATAACTCCGACGTGGCAATATGCATGACTGCAGCTCAAGATGTCGGCCGCTTCGTGACGAAAGCTATTGATCTGAAGCAGTGGCCGGCAGAGTTGCGGATGTGTGGTCAACGGATTCTGGTCAAAGATCTTGTCGCTACGGTCTCTAGACTAAAAGGTATCTATGTTTCCCACCGACGTCTGAACTGATCTGATCACCTTCACAGGCCAAGTCTTCGATCCAATCGTTTGGCACAATCCAGCGTCTCTCCGCTCCGAACTGCAGCTCGCCGCTGCTCAGCAAGATACTGCTCGAGGCACGCGAGTACAAGTCTTAATCGCAACTGCGAACGGCCGCTATGACTTCTCGCAGCCGAACCTCAATCGCGCGTTTCCGGACACCAAACCCATCACTTTTCAGGACTGGTTTGTGGCCAAGTGGAGTGGACAGCAATAGCTTGCGGTGCGGCGATGGTCGTCGACTATCGGACTTTCGGCATTATTGGTCATACATTGAAGCGTTCGGGTCCGGTACAGCTACGGGTTTCATTTGAGTCGTGTTTGCTTGCGGCTCAAAGCGATTGGCACTCTATCGAGGATGCACTATCGGAGCACGGTATGGAATAGGACAAGGCGTCGGCGCGTGCCTTTAGGACGATCATTCAAGAATAGATTCCCCCAGATAGCATCCACATGGTTTGGCGTTATTCCTTTACCATGATCGATGGATTGACCTAATCCAACAGTCATCCTCGCAGCGTGAGTCAAACCGGTTATTGAGTGAGGTCGATGCGGCTTGGCGATCGTTTCAGCTCAATGCTGCGGTGCTCAGCCTTGCGGTGCCTGTCGATCGTCGGGTTGGAAAGCTGTACGAGGAAAGCTCCGAGGAAAGCTGCTCGAGAAGTGCCTGAGGCCATCGACCTGTGTCTGGTACGAATCTAGACCAGTGCACAAAAGCAGAGTTTGCATCCTTCCCGACCCCAACCCCATACCTTGTCCTGCCCTACGAACTCGCACGCAATGCAAGTTCCTAGCGTGGTAAGTGTTCCGAGCATTCGTGCGTTGGGTTGCCTCTGAAAACCATTGGGGACAATAAGGCATCGAGGGCAGTCAACATAACAGCCCTGAGATACCACACGAAAGCTCGGCGCGAACGCGGGATGCATGGGGACGGAAGGCTGAAGTCGTGTTGTTGTTGGCTTCTCGGACCCGAAGACGTGAATACATCGACTCAACAACGCATCACGACAGGAGGACTGTTCTTGCTGGTCTATTCCGATCAAGCTTCGATCAAGACTTGCCAAGAAGCATTCTCAGTCCCTGACCATGCATGCACGTTTCTAATTCCCTCACTTACGCCTCGGCATCCTTGAGCCCATCGAACTGCCCATCATTCGTCACCTCACCCTGTCTAGGCCCCGCGCCCCGGGACACCGGGACATCCACGCGATCCAGCGCCGCGCGGCCAGGATCGTTCTCGCCCCCGATATCCGTTCCGAAACTCGCATTCGGTGCCTCGGAGTCGAAGCCTCCCTCTGTGATATTCTTGCCCTTCGGCTGAGGAGCCGCCGACTCACTACTCCCGCTCACGTTCCCAGCTGAAGAAGTCACCCCACCACTGGCAGCACTACCAGATGAAGTTGTGCCTCCCGACGATGCACTCCCACCAGACGAACCACCCAACGTCCCACCAGTGCCGAACGTCCCCCCCTTCCCGCCCAACGCGCTTCCAGCATTCAACTGTGCATTCTCGCTCCACTCCTCACTCGCCTTCCTGGCCTCTGCATCGGGCGCTGGCTCCAGGCGGGTCGCGTTCGAAGTGTCGGTCGTGTTTGTGTTGGTGGAGCGGGAGGGCTGGGACATTGGGCCGCGCGAGTCGGCGTTCGCTGCAAAGGACTTTTGTCAAACCCGTCAGCAAACGTCTCCGATGTAATGGGAAGCGGTCATGCCACTTACGCCACCTTCATTGATTGATTCAGCAGCGAGAGAATCGGACGTCACGACGCCTGGGTTCTCGTTTTTGGGATCGTTGAGGGTAGCTGGGTCGGTAGTGACCTGATGCTTTGTTGGACGGATTCGTTCACCGAGAACGAGAAGGTGTACATTACCTTGGTGCCATCTCCTGCTCCGGAAGACATGGTGGATGGTTGTTGGTTTCGTGAGTTGATCAAGACCCAATGTGTCGTCAATGAGAAGGCGGGAGCGGTAGGTACGTCAAAGTTTTCGTTTGAGTCTGTGTAGTTAACAGCTTCAAGAGCTTTCTGGAGCCTTGAAAATGCAGCTATCCTGTGATGGTGGCATCTTTAATGACATCGTGAGCTCAGTTTGACGTCACGCTACTCTCACATGCCCCACTATGGCTTGTTGGAGGATGGAGTCACTGATTGGCACCACTTTCGATGGGAGCCTCGAGAGGACTGACGGAAGCGCTGACTGGGAGGTAGTTCGCTCATAGCCTTGAGAGAGAGAGAGAGTCGAATTTGGTGTCGCTTACATGGCGAAACGACAACAGCAAGGAACTCGAATTTCGTGATCGATTTCGATGTCACGCGAGCAACTTTGATCGCTTCAACGCTACGAACTTCAGCAACGAGATGTTACCACCAGCCGTGGGGTGATACCTCTCCACTAACCATTGCACAGGATTACTTCCACTCCGTCCATACCCTCCCTACTTCCCACTCGGATCATTCTTCTGCGGGTACCCATAGTCCTTCCCAGTCGTATCCTCCAGCCCCTGCTTATTCTTGTTCCCCTGGCTGACAGCATCATTCGGAATCCCACCAAGCCCGTCGGCAGCCTGACGCCCGGCTTTCGAAGCGTCGTTGCCTCCGTAGTTCAGATCCTGTGTCGGCTGGTCGCCAGAGCCGACGTTGACGGTTCGTCCATCGGCGCTGTTGAAGTCGGAGGCGACTGGAGGTTGGTCGGGGAGTGGAAGGTTGGCTTGACGTTCGGTGATGACTGAGGCTTTGTTCTTGTCGGCTTTGTCGACGATGGACTGTTGCAGCGTCAGAACATAGTTTCGTCAAGTCGACGAACGGATGTTATTACCTGCAAGGCAGCTGCTTCTGAGTTTGCTGGAACGCTGCCGCCGTGGATGTTGGATTCTTTGGATTGGGGCTTGCGGATGTCTTCCTTGGTCAGGTGGTTGGTTTCTTCTGTGCCGGACATGTTGGGTGGTAGTTGTCTAGATTCTGTCGTTGTGGTTAGCTTCGGTAAAGTACGAAGGCGATCGTATTGACCTACTTGCTTGGTGGAATGGTTGTGTTACTGTAGATTCTCTTTGGTATGCAAAGCTTGGATTTATGAGCGATAGGTTTTAGCTGATAACTTCTCGACTCTACGCGAAAATGTATGTGGTCTCGTGCTTTCGTGACGTATCATTGACGATGGAACTGACACTGACCTAGGCCCGGCATTAGCGCTGGAAATAGTCGCCGTTTTGAGTTGCGACTTCCGCAGATTGATTGATTGATTGGAGTGAAGATGAAGTCAATCAATATCTCACCCCACTCAATCAACTCCAGCACAACCTCACTCCGACTTCCAGTTCGCATCTCGACTGCATAGACGAACCACGTATACCAACGGCTTGAGGAATCCGACACTCCAGGAACTTACCCCTCCCAACCATGGCGGAACTCTCCACCACCAAACTCGAACCCGACGCCCACCTCCTCCTCGACCAACCCCTCCTCCGCCTCCCCAACGAGCTCCTCCGCAAGAACCTCAAGTCCGCCCAACGCCAGATCGAAATGACCAACAAAACCGTGACATCCGCCATCCAAGCCAGCACCAACCAATCCCCAGCAGAAACGCTAGCATCGCTCGACTCAACACTCGCCAAAGCCCAGAACCTCAAGCGGAAGCTTGAAGCTCTGCAAGCGGAGGAGAAGGCGTTGCACAAGCAGCAGAAGTCTCGAATACGGCATTTGCAGGACTTGCACGAGATCCCGAGTCTGGCGGATGTGAAGTATGATAAATGGTCTCATGTGAGGTTGGATCGGTTGCTGGTGGATTATTTGCTTAGGCAGGGGTATACTGAGAGTGCTAGGGAGCTTGCCAGGGAGAAGGGGATTGAGGGACTAGTGGATGTGGGTGTGTTTGAGGAGAGCGGGAAGATTGAGAAGAGCCTTCGCGAAGGCAAGATGCAGGACTGCCTGGCTTGGTGTGTCGAGAACAAGCAAGCCTTGAAGAAGATCGACAGCAACCTGGAATCTGAACTCCGCCTCCAGCAATTTATTGAGCTGGCCCGAAGCGGAGAGATGAAGCAACGACTCGAAGCAATGATGTACGCACGCAAACACCTCGCCGGCGGTCAAGACCCCAAATTCGCTCTCCAAGCCGCCGGCATACTCGCCCAACCACCCGATACACCCGTCGAGCCCTACCGAACAATGTACTCGCCAACCCGCTACTTCGACCTCGCGCAAAACTTCCTCCGCACGCACCACGAGCTCTTCGCCCTCCCCGCCCAACCCCTACTCTACATCGCCCTCTCAGCCGGCCTCTCCGCATTAAAAACCCCAGCCTGCCATTCCGAGTACGCCCTCCAACCCAGCACCTTAACCGGCGCACCCGTATGTCCGATCTGCAGTACCGAGCTCAACGAACTCGCGCGGAACGTACCGTACGCTCATCACACGAAGAGCTACATGGAAGATGATCCTGTGGTATTGCCGAATGGAAGGGTTTTTGGGAGGGAGAGGTTGCGGATGCTGAATGAGAAGATTGGGACGGCGAAGGGGTGGGTCAAGGATCCGACGCAGAGGGGGTATGGGGAGGTTTGGGAGGTCGGGGGGGAGAGTGTTAAGAAGATATTCATTTCGTGAGAATGTTTGGGAACCTGCAAGCAGCTCCACGACCTTGTTGCACCACTGTTCTCCTGGATCGAGCATTCAAACAACCAAGTGATTCTGGTGTTCTGCCAGCCTGGAATTAGCTAAACGGCCAGGTCTTGTTTCTTTGCAGTCATCCCGTATTAGAGATTATGGATACTGGACTCAAGTATGATCGGCTCCGTGCACCGCTCCGTCAGTCCACGGCGATGTCTCTTCAATTGGCAGCATACAACCTCCACCTTTGCTCTCCGTCCAGGCTGCTACCTCCTACCACCGACGAACCGATCGTCGAGCGCGCAGTTCAGCGCTGCGCCATCGAAATGCCATTGCCGCGGTACTTTGTCGAGTGTGGTGTTCGAGACTGTCATTGGACAGACTTTGTGTTCAGAGCCAGGATGACGATCAACTACCTTCCGCAAAAGACCAGCTATCACCTCCCCCGCGAGCGTGGCGCCTTCCAACGCTGCCAGCGTTCCCAGGTCATGAGCCGGTGCGGCGTCTCGCGTACGTGGACCACGCCGGTTTTCGTACCTGTGAACACATCGCCATTGCGAGACTCGATGGATACCAGAAGAGCCGTCGCACTCGCCGTCTTGTCGTGTTGATGGATCGTCCGTTGGGCGGGTGGAAAGAGGATGGCTGGATCTTTGACCGCACGCAGCCGAAGGTCCGTCCAGCTCGTTGTGTTGGAGGCTGGACACTCGATATCGTAGAAGATGCTGTTGATGTCAACGACCATGATGAAGTGGGACGTTGTCGGTGTTGGTGGGATGAAGAGCCTGAAGCCATCTAAGGTGAACTCCATCCTGAGATGGGAAAAGCAGCCGTGTGGGTCGGTGGAGAAGTAGAACGTGAGCAGAAAGTAGAACACGACTTTGCTGAGCTTGCCGCCCGTTCGCTGTCTATTGATGAACAATTTAACGGGAAGTAGACAGATGCTGACAACCTCAAGATGGCTGATTATGGTAATGTTGCTTGGAAGTTCCGTCTCCAGAAGCTCTAAAGACAAGTAGACTATAGTCGGAGCCTCGTAGTAATGCTATCATAATCGGCCATCTTGAAGTTGTGGGCGTCCGTCTGCTTGCCCTTAGCTTGCTTATTGATATATATTGTAGCTTTGTCAGGCGCATGGTGGAAATGTGGCTCACGATATAGTACCATTGTATTCACTGTACCTTACCTCTAAGGTTGATCTCCTCCGACTCTTTTCGCCTAACACCAAAAAGCTCGACTGGAATCGCAATGTCGAATCCACGATCGTATAGTTTGCTCCTTCCAACCCTTCGTAATACGTACGCTACTAACTTACTAGTCGTAACACTTGGACAACTGCCAATGAAAAAAACCAATATTAGGCCCACAACCAGCAGAACCATCTCGAGACTCGGTCCACCAAAAATGCAAAACGTACAGCAGCCGGTATTCCCACGTGGTCACCCTAATCAGCCGGTTGCGAGCTGGAGTTCAGCTGAGCGAACGGGAAGCTCTATATTCTCGCACCTATGGCCGTACGTGGGAGCTTGAATTTGATAATAGAATAAGTCCATTTAGACAATTTGGTGAGCGGTAGCTTCCATGGGTCCGTTCGACTCGTGCTCGTACATTACAAGGCGCCTGGTACCTCCGTTGAGCACAGGGTGAAGAAATACAGCAGTCCTTTGGCTGACGTGTTCATTATATAAAGTACCTTTTACCCTCTAGCCAAGAATGAGCTCCTTCCACTCCTTCCTCTTCTTCCGATCCGGCATTGAACACGCCGTCTCAAACGCCCTCTTGTAAATCTTGCCCAAGCCAGCCCTTCTCGCAACGCCCCTAATCTCATCATCATAAGTCAATAACAAAACATTATAGGCATACCACTCCGCCTGCCCAGGCAATGAAGGCTCCACGAAACTCCACTCTCGCATCTCCTCAACCGTGAAACCTTTGGCGTCCGAGATGGCAATGAATTCATGCTTCGTTTCGAGGTTACTGGTGGTCTCCCATTCCGCGCCTAGCGTGATCGTGCCAACGAGGTTGTAGTCGCCGTCCTGGATGCCGAAGCGGACAAGGTTCGATCCTGCTTGTTTCGGACGCTTGCTGAAAGGTTGCTGTGGGTCCTCTGGCACGAGGTAGAAGTATGCCGACCACGTCCAGAACTGGAGGAAGCGTTGGTCTTCGAGGCGCTCTTCTGGCCGTGTGGATCGTCGACCGGGTTCGACCATACGGACTTGGTATGGGTACTTGGGCATTGTTCTTTCGAAAGAATCGCGCTTCAACTTCTGCAGCGATGGTGTTAAGTGTCGTTGATAATGGTCGATAACAGGAGCAGTTTCGTCGTCTTGTTTTCGAGAGTGGCTGTGATTGACGTCGTGGCTGCAGTAGCCCTGCCAACGGCTGAGAAGATGACCAGAATTAGTGCAGTACAGTTTCGGGTCCCAGATGAGCCGAAGGTTCCCGTGGCCGTCACGAATATACCAAGTTATCCACGTGTGGTTCATGAGCCACTCGTGGAGGTTGAGCTCGCAACCTTCCACAAACGTGGGCATGTAACTCATCTTCGAGTCTTTCCAACCACACCACGACCAGCTAGGGAACGCCAGTTTGCCGCTCTTTCGCCTTCGGGAAGGTGCATTGTCTGGCTTCCAGATCATAGCAAGATCGAAGTGAGTGTTTGGCAGACCGAAGATCGGCTCTCCGCCCAGGCGCGAGCATATCTCTTTGCCAATCCCGCTGAACGCTGCTAGAATGTCGTCGTCCTTGGTAAGAAACCTTGAGGTATACAAGTGCACACTATATTTGTAGAGGTCCACTGGATGGTGGTCGAGATTGTTGAACTTCTGCAGTGGACCGTGGAGTGATTCGATCGACCAGCCAGCTTCGGGTTCTTCGGCGTGAATATCTTCCGACATCGTCGATGAGCGACATTGATAGTACACTCGGCCTTCGACGAAGATCAAGCAGCGCTTCGACAAGACGCGTTCTTGGAATGTCCAGGCTCTGGTGTTCCACACTGACCTTGATATGTACGTCTCGGGAGGACAAGTAGCCATGAGCTGCATGTCCGGCTTGACCATCTCCACGAGCTGCTTGGCGTGGTGGTCGTGGCGCGAATCGAGTGGATGAAGAGCCTTCAGTCCACAATGTGCATCGCCGCCATCTGCTGCACATATGGTGAGGCTTGCGTTGCCGTAGACCGTGTCCATCTGACCAGCGATAAGAGCCCAGTGGTCAGCATCGCCTTGCAATATGCAGAGCGAGTCTACCCAAAGGTAACGGATACCAAGGCTGCGCACCAAGTCGATAGCGTCTCGGATAGTTCGTGGAAGCTCCTTCTCAATATTGCGCACGCCGTTTACCTCTTTCAGCGCATCGACGTTCTGTATGGTGGCAGTAAAACGGCTTCCCACCTCTTGCTGGTCACTGCCCCAAGTGTAGCTCAGGGCAGCATAACTCGCCTTCGCTGGCAAAGCCGTCAACTGCATCTTCTTGACGTCAACAACTCCAAAGTAGCTCTCTCTGCGCAGCCATGTAAATTGCTCGTTCGTAGGATCGATCGCACAGCTGCTACCATGGCTACCCAAGCACAGGCTGAACCAATTCTGAATCTGCTTCAACTTGGAATCCTCAAGCGAGGTCAGCAGTCTACCGAGGAACAGCTTTCGTGGGCCAAAGCTGACGTTCGGGACGATGAGGACAAGATGCGTCTCCGGGAAATGGTCTTGGTGCCACCTGATGCAGAGGCGTCGCGTACACGGCACTTCGACCACATCTCCTTCTCCATCCCTGAGCTTGATTCTACCGTCGACTTGCCAACAGGCCTCGCATTCAGCATCCAGGTCCGCAAGTTTGATAGGCGCTAATTTCGTCTCGGCGTCGAGGTACGGCTCGGATCCGATATTGACCCAGAAGTCATCCTTCTGGAGTGCCAGAGACCTCACGATCAGTCGGCAAAGTGGGCAGATTGCGCTCCGACGAAGTATCCTGCGGAGGCTACCCAATTGCTTTCGTCCTTGAGCCAGCCACCATCGGGAGGGCAGAGGCACATGCTCTGGACGCCTGTGGTTGCCCATAGTGAAGCTTCCGTAGTTGAGTTCTAGGCTCTCGCAGCTTTCGCACAGCATATCCTCTACGCCTTGGGACCAATTTATGATAATACGGAAGAGCTGCGAAAAGGTCAGCAAGTGATGTAACGAATCGCAGGACGCTCATTCTTACTCTTCTACGCCATATGAGTCGTTGGACAATGTGCCAAAGCCGTGGTCTCTTAGCTGATGGGATCGAGTTGGTCCTGCGCACCTTGACGATAGAAGCACCTCGGCTTCTGGGAGCTGGTTCTACGGTGATGGATCTCGCAGATGAACATGGCGCCTCCAGGTTCAGTGGAGGAGGAGGAGGTGGAGTCATGAGCTGTGGCTCGGCGGAAACAGTGGCGGCGACAGTGTCTGGACGCATAATCGGCGCAAGGTCGTTCCAGGTTGGAAGACTTTGCTCTGGGATGAGATCACCATTCGAAGGACGCGGACTCGGATAGCTGGTCAAGTCAGGCTTCCTGATTTTGCTCAGTCGAGTTTTGGCATCATCCTCGAAGCTATCGACCGCATCATGCTTTCGTTTCGTTTGTTCAATACCGGGGTGGGCCGATGCCATCACGGCGGTATGCTGATGCTGCTCAACGTAGGCACGAGGAGATTAATTAACAGCGGTAGTGTAGGGTAAGAAGCCACTGGTGGAGCAAGCAGACAAGGGCTGTGGGCAAATTGGATGAAGCAGACGAAGGCTCAACCACCAGATAGTCGACACTGTCGAAGCCGCCGAACTGAAAACCAAGAGCTGTAAACTGGAAATTAGAGTAAGAAGATACGAAGAAAGAAGCGAAGGAGACCACCCCAAAAGACTGCAAGAACAGAATTACACACCACGCGAGGACAGAGGAAAAAGGCCTTTCTTATCAACGTTGCATTCACCGCTCCATATCCAACAGCCTTGATAACAACATCACTTACCACTCGTCGCACCCCGTGCTTGAATGCAGCAGTATGGTCTCGTGCGACCAGCGGGCAAACAAGGCAACGACATTCGCAAAGATACCGCCAAAGAGGGCGGCGAGCAACCGCTCGCCTCACTCTGTACATCTCAATTGATGTCAACTCGGTCCAACAATGGTAATACTTGCCGACTCTGCGTCCCCAAAGTCATCGTCCGGCGGGTTGGGTGCAAGTACTGAAAGAGGCCGCCTTTCAGATGACCTCAAACACCCCACGCGTGCTTGTGCTGCGCTCGCAACGACCTCCACGAATCCCACGCATGCTTGTGAGTCATCTGCGAATATTCGCGTGTTGCCTGCTTTCGTGGTTCGCTTTTGTGTAGAGGATGGCATCAAAGGCGAGCTTTTTGAAAAGATAGAGGTGGAGTTGGGGAAAGCTCGCTTCCCCACGGCTTAAGATTTGGCCCGAGCTTTTGCATTCACTTGAGAGCAAAACGACGAGCGTGCTATAGACGAGTGAGGTTGATTGAGACGATTTCATTGCTTCTAGTCCTGTCGAACATAAGACTGAGATATCTGCATATCGGACAGCCAGTGCCTCGCTCGCATCATCAGAGCAGTAGTCCCATATTCATACTTCGGACTACATCGCTCGTGAAAGGTGACGGCTATTAGGCCATAGAGCAACATCTTCTCCGTCCTCTCATCGCTCATGAACGATGAAAGCCAATAGACCACAAAGCACCCTCCATCATCGCCATCACTCCCTCCCCACACTATCCACCCTCCTCGCACCCGTAATCGGACAATAGCATCGTCGCATGTAGACATCCTAAGCCCCCACACTCTCGAGACCACGCGACTCCTCAAGCTCCATAGCAATCTCCGGCAACACACTCTCAACATCATCCTGCTTCACGCCCAGCGCGCCAGAAATGAGCTGCCGATACATATCCTGCTGATGCCCATAGCCAGCCACAGACATATTGCACACGATCTGCTGCACGAGATCCTGACGGTGGCGCTGAACCTTGATAAGCTCGCGCGCAATACGTAGTTTTTCATGTATGGCAGCTTCTTCTTCCAGATCGTCGTCGGTGGTTTGCGCCAAGTGGCCGTGCTTCGCCTGCTCCTCGTCGAGCATTCGCCTGAATTTCATCGATTCTTCCTCCTCGGTTAGGATCTTGCATTCTGCTTCCAGTTGTTCGAGCTCCCGCTGCAATTGCTCGTCTGTCTCGGCTCCACCGTTCGTCTGCTCCATTTCCTTTGCGCGAAGCTCTTCCTGCTGCTTCCGAAGCGCGTCCCGTTCCAGTCGACGCATGTTGGCCACACGTTCTGCCTCCTGGAGCTCTGCGTTCTTCTCAGCCAACTCATCGTCAAGACTTGAGGCCAACGTTCTGGCTTTTTCGACTAGTGCTGGGATCATCTGCGCCGTTATAGCGATCGCACCGTCCGATTGATACACATCCGCACCCTTGGTGCCAGACGAATTGCCATTCAGTGACGAGTAAGGGACCAGCGGATCGAACGGAATGCCATTGCTCGTCGGAGGCTGCACAGCATGGCGATGACCGTCCGCCTGGAATGGCGAAGAGGACATCTGCCGATCGTTGACCCGCTCCTGGCGACGACGATTCAGCTGCACCATGTACTGGTCGGCGGTTTCGCCCGCATTATTTACAACGCCAACAGCCGCGTTACGCCCAATCAGACTTCGAACGCACTTCCTTGCGCCAGTACGAGCCGCGATCGTGATCGCAGTGTCGCCATTCTGATCCGTCGAGTTGAGTACGCCTTCCACTTCTGGTGGGGACAGACGTTCTGTCATCTTGTTCAACAAACAGTCCATGTAATACCTAGCACACTGGTACTTGCTCCTCCGCTGCGTGGTATTGGCGATGTGATGGAAGACAGTGTTACCGAACCACTCCTGCATGTTGACAGTCCGGATGAGCAGTCCTGCCAGCTTGTCCATGTTCTGTCGATCGAAGCTGTTGGTAAACATGACTGCGCGCATCAATGGAGTCTCCCCGTTCTTAGCAGGAAGATCGATTGCTGCCCCGCGCCGTATCAAATCCTTCATCACTTCCACATCACCCATGGCAGCAGCCCAGTGAAGCGCAGTATGGCCTTTGTCGTCGATGGGTCGGTTCAGATTTGCATGGTGGGGTGGATCAGGTGCTGACGGGAGTGAGTCGATCGGGTTGTCTTGCAGCATGAAGTAGTCCAGCAGCTCGTCCGCCCACAGACGGAACTCTCTGTCCGCTTGTGACATTGTATCTTCGACTCGCCTTCTTTTGCGCGAGTTGGTGTATTGATGATCGTAGTCGTCGTAGGCTGACTCGGAGACGACTGTAACGTTGTCGGGTGTCTCTTGTCCTCCGCGCACTTGAATATCCATGGCTTCGTAGTCTTGAACCACAGGCACGGGTTGACGTCGTGGCTGGGCAGGCGCACGTGGAGCACGTGGTTTGCTTGACGCAGCTGTCGCGTGCTTCGGAGCAGGCGGAGGACTCTTGTCACCAGGCACGAACTCGAACATCGTCTTCAGCTTCTCGTACACATTGTTCTTGATCGCGAGGTCTTTCCCGTCGGGCAATGGAATCCACGTGCCTGTAGTGGGTGTCTCAGTGAATGATCATAGTCCACACCATTGTATACTGCATACCTTGATATTTTCCGTACCCTCCTTGTACTTTCTCGTGAACGCCCTTTTGTACCTCCCTCTCCAGAATCCTCGTTCGCGTCGGTTTGTCATACTCCGCGACCTTCAGGATATGAGTCGCATTGATCCAGTCGTCGGACCGCCGGCGCATCACATGGTTGCCCTCTATCCCGAATTCGTACACCGGTACCTGGTCGCGAGTTAGTCCTCGACCTAGCCTTCGCTATGCGATCTCAACGTACATTGCTGTATGTTGCGCTGTAGATTTTCCCCGTGTCGCGCGGGGCCATCGCTGCGGGCATACAAGCCGGTGGGCTGCTATAGCAGCGGCAGATATGCGAATACGAAGGTGGTGCGGATGTTGGGTACAACACTCAGGTGCTGCGATCGCGGACGTCAGAGGTAGTCGCTAGTACTGTGGTATAGGTTGGCGCCGGGAGGTATGTGTACTGCTAGTTGCTGAACGTTTGTGCGTGGTCCAGCAGATCGCGAAGTTCAATTTGAGACGCGCTCGCGTCAGCAAACCTAAATTGGCCGCTATACCCGATCGGGCACACTCAAAATCGCCCGATGACTGGATCGCGAGACCGCATCAATCAGGAACTTGCATGTGAATACTCCACATCAACATCTGAGAGTCGAACACGTTGCGCCAGTGGTATCACATATACCATGGCCCACAGGACAGTAACAGAACGACCGGCTATTCCCACTGCCTCGAACGTCGTCCTCATCGACAACTACGACTCCTTCACCTGGAATGTCTACGAATATCTAAAACGGGTCGGGGCCAGTGATGTTCACGTCTTCCGGAACGACGAGATCGACATCGATAAACTCATATCCCTTAAGCCAACACAGCTCATTGTCTCGCCGGGTCCAGGCCACCCTGATCGAGACGCCGGCATCAGCCAGGACGCCATCAAGCATTTCGCAGGCAAGATTCCGGTTCTAGGTGTGTGCATGGGTGAGCAATGTCTGTATTCTGTCTACGGTGGGACAGTAGAGAAGACTGGCCAGATTCTCCACGGCAAGACTTCGAAGCTACGACACGACGGCAAGGGCGTCTACGCTAGAGTGCCGCAGGACTGTGAGGTCACTCGGTATCACTCGCTCGCTGGCACGCACCCGACACTCCCCGAGTGCCTGGAAGTTTCATCTACCACACCTGGTCTCGATGGCCAGAACGTCATCATGGGTGTGCGCCACAGAAAGTACACTGTGGAAGGCGTGCAATTCCACCCTGAGAGCATCCTGACCAAGGAAGGCATGGTGATGCTCGAGAACTTCTTACTTATGCAAGGCGGGACTTGGGAAGAGAATGAGCGGCTGCAGAAGGGGTCCAATACCAGCAGCACTAATGGCGTTGCCACTCAAACGAACGGTACAGCTTCGAATGGCGATAAGAAGTCCTCTATACTCGAGAAGATCTACGCGAAGCGGAAACTTGATGTGGCCGCTCAAAAGCAGATACCATCGCAGCGACCTGGAGATCTTCAAGCTGCCTACGATATGGGTCTCGCGCCATCGCTCATCTCGTTCGCGGATCGCCTGACACAATCTCCGTTCAAGCTGTCACTACTGGCCGAAGTCAAGCGAGCATCTCCGAGCAAAGGCATCATCTCTCTTACTGCCTGCGCGCCATCTCAGGCACGTTCGTATGCTCTCGCTGGCGCCTCTGCGATCTCCGTACTGACTGAGCCCGAATGGTTCAAGGGTAGCATCGAAGATATGCGACTGGTACGCCAAGCTCTCGATGGGATGGTCAACCGACCGGCGGTGCTGAGGAAGGAGTTTATCCTCGACGAGTACCAGATCCTCGAAGCCAGGCTGAACGGTGCTGACACTGTTCTTCTCATCGTGAAGATGCTCAGCAAGGAGGAGCTAACACGGTTGTACAAGTACAGCCAGTCGCTTGGTATGGAACCGCTGGTCGAGGTCAACACCGTGGAAGAAATGGAAGTGGCCGTGCAGCTTGGCTCAAAGGTGATTGGAGTCAACAACCGGAATTTGACCAGCTTCGAAGTCGACATGGACACGACTACCAGGTTGATGAATATGACCTCGAAAGACACCATACTTTGTGCACTCAGCGGTATTACCGGTCCAGAGGATGTCAAGCCTTATCAGCAGGCTGGTGTTGGCGCTGTACTAGTTGGCGAGGCGCTGATGAGGGCGAAAGACACCACCAAATTCATCACCGAGCTGCTGGGAGGGGACGAAAATAGTGTCAAGGACGTCGACAAGCGGAAGTTGTTGGTGAAGATCTGCGGCACTCGGAGTGCTGAGGCTGCCAAGACAGCGATAGATGCCGGTGCAGACCTTATCGGCATGATATTGGTCAAAGGCAGGTCAAGATTTGTGGACACTGATGCTGCGCTGGCGATATCAAAGGCGGTACACAAGACACGTCGAGCTTCGAACCTCCCTTTGCAACCTTCTCCGCCCGCGAAAGCCATCGACTATTTCACGGACTCGGCACGAAGCACTCTTCAACATCCCACTCGTGCGCAATTGGTTGGTGTCTTCCTGGACCAGCCACTCGAGTACGTACGCGAGCAGCAGAGACTTCTCAACCTGGATATCGTACAACTGCACGGGTCAGAGCCACTGGAGTGGGCCCGGCAGATCCCTTGTCCGGTCATCCACTCGTTCAAGCCTGCAGATGTTGCGCTGAAATCACGAGGCTATCATGCCATCCCTCTGCTCGACTCCGGTGCCGGTGGCACCGGCAAGCAGCTCGACATCTCGAACGTCAAGGAACTTCTGGAGGGAGACGAAGGGCTTGGAGTTCTGTTCGCCGGCGGTCTCAACCCAGAGAACGTGCAGCAAGTACTCGGGGCTCTGGGTGCATCGGCTGCGAAGCACGTTCTTGGTGTTGACGTCAGCAGTGGCGTAGAGACAGATGGGAAGCAGGATTTGGAGAAGATCAAGGCTTTTGTTAAAGCGGCGAAGAGTATCGAAGTATAGAACGCTTTGGACACTTCGCGACTGATCTCTGCTCCAAGTCCCGAGCCCACCCCCTTTTCTGCCGAGAAGGGCGCAGGTTACAGCCCAGGAGATGGGGCCGCTGAATCAAAGCTAGGTAAGAGAAAGAGGAAGCGGAAGCGGAAGAAGGTCTCTGGCGGTAAGCCGATGAAGGGTTCTGGCGGTAAGCCGATGAAGAGCTCTGGTGGTAAGCGCAGCTTGCCCAAATGCAGTATCACAGAGGAGGATGTGCAGCAATTGTGTGAACATTGGTTGGAGAGCGGGTACCCGCTGGATGAAGTAGAGCATCCTACCATTCGCGAGTACTATGCTACTATGATGGAGGAAAGGGGTGAGACGGTTGGCGGATGGTTGATAGGTGGGTGGAGGTATTAACTGGCAGTCCTAGATGGCTTGCGCGATTGCACAGAGCCATGGTACGGCTGAATCGCCTCTTCCTCTTCCTATTCAGCCTGTGAGTTCATGGCATGGTAAGCGCAGTATCGATCTCTCCACGCGATCGTATAGCTCAGAACACTTTCACATGCTTTCCGCCTAGCCGGGATCCCTATCCTAATCTTTGTTTCGTTACGTCAGCGGTCATGAGACGGGCTTGTGATATGAGCTTTTTCAATTTCTGCACCAAGCTTCGATATCTGCTTTGACACCCAATCTCAAAGCAAAAGGAGCATAACAGTAGTCGAACATACCTCGAGCCTACGACATCGACAACATACTTCCCTAGTTACATTATCACCAACAGTATCCCGCCACTCGATCACAGCCACCAGAGTCACCCACACTTGAATCACCACCAAGAAATGACCGTCCAAGCATCCAGCTCCGCCTGCGGTCTTGCCATACTCTTCGCCGCTGGTCTGTCCCTGGCTTCTATGCTCTTTTCCTTCCTCTACTCCGGCGGAACACCACACAAGAGCAGGAGGACGAAGGCTTAGAAACCAGCCAACTACTCTCAACCGACGTCACATCTTTCGCCACCCAACAGGCGAGTGACTCACAACATCACCACAAATCACACAGCTCAACAAACGTCCGATTCATGACCAACCAAGACTTCAAACCCATCTCCGGCAAAGACCTCAAGCAAGCTCTACTCATCGGCTGTGCTGTATCGACATTGCTCTGCCTCTTCCCATCATTCTTCTACCGCCATACTACCAAGCACTCACGCCACCAGCGCTGAAGTATCACAACCTCTTGCAGCAGATCTCTCAATGTCGCATCGGAGACACCGATCTGACAAGGACTCCAGCAATTGGAGAACCCTAGGCTGGCTCATTGCCTTTAGCCTTTCAGTGATCTGCTTCATCACTGGGCTCGTCTGGTAAACCATTCATTCTAGTCGCCGCAGCAACAACAACACTCGATGTCAAATCACTTCTACGTGCCACACCAACCCCTCAAAGCCTTCAGCAAGCCGTGCGGCATAGCTATCCTCGTTGTGGCTGCACTTTCACTGATCTGCATCATCACCGGTCTCCTCCCAAGGAGGTGAGAGCAAGTCATTCAATCACTTTGAGACATCAACAACATTGCCTATTCCAAGAAACACTCACCCTCTGGTCACTCCCTCACTACGCCAAATCCATCAACAAACTCACTCACTCATATCTCTCAACCAACACCAATGCCATTCAAAGGCAAGACTCCAAGCCAAGCAGCCGGCACACACTGCGGACTCAAGTGTCTCTTTGCCGCGGCAGCTGCACTGCTCATATTAGCTCTGGGACTCATTTCGAGGATCTAGTTGCACGTGAAAGCTCAAGTCTGCAGGTCACGCGGACACTTTCACAAGCTATACTTCATCACTTCATCACTTCTCGACGCTTGTCCTCCATCACCACAACAATAACTTCCTCTCAGAGCTTGACCACCTATGACCTTGCCTTTCATTGCCGTCCCTGAACAACCGATCACCTTGGAAGACGATCTTGAGCCAGGCTGCAGTATGTGGTGGTGCATCGGTGCTGTCGTTGCTGGTGTCTTTGCTCTTCTCAGAATCGTCTGAAGCACCAACAGCTGAGGGTTCACGGCCCCGACTCGCCGCGATTTCACCTCGAGATCTGACAACAGACTAGTCCTGCACAGCCAATGGTTTTCATCACCATCCCCAACAATCATCCTCACGACCCCGACAACGACGACACTTGCAGTCCGTGGATACTAGTCAGTCTCTTCTTCGTCGGCGTCTTTGCATACCTCAAGTCCCGCTGAGTAGCAGTGGAATAAAGACACCACCTTCAGAAGCATCAAGGGTATCAGCTACCAGGACGATACTCATCCTCACACGCAGCAATATTCACTTTCACAATAACACACAAGCACATTACCAACACACTACCTCTCCTGAACCCACATCTCCCAACATGGCCAAAGGCAGCAGAGCCCTCACCGCCTACGCCGTCGTCTTTGCCGGCTTCTCCGCCGAAGAGCGCAGAAAGGCCAATGGATGGCTCACCAGCATGAATTGCAGAGTCACGGCCGGAGTCACGAACAACACCACGCACGTGATTGCCTCCCAGCCAGCATGGAACAAAGGCCACAAAATCCTTGAGGCCGCCTTCACGGAGAATGAGGGCCGCGCCAAGTCTGGTGACAAGGACAAGACTCCCATCAAGATCGTGAGCTTGACCTGGGCCGAGGACTGCAGCACGAACAGAAGCAAGAAGGCCGAAGGACCGTATCTGTGCGAGAGGATCTGGCGGAAGGATAAGGATGGGGGAAGTAAGGCTGCTTCTAGTGCTGGTGGCGCGGTGAAGGAGGTCAAGACTGTGCCTGCTATGCTGTTGCAGGAGACGGGGGTGCATGTCGATTGGCGTGAAGAGGAGCGGACTCGAAGGATGGAAGACGAGATTGAGAACAGGAAGACATTGGAGAAGAAGGCCAGATTGCAGGAGGACCGGGAAGAGCATGCTAGGCTTCATGCGAAGGGGGCGAAAAAGGCCAGGAACGAGATCTTCACTGGTACGTCTTACCCAAAGTTGAACGACTGGCAGAGCTCGATGCTAACTGTGTGTTACACCAGAGAATCACCACCTCTACACCGACTCCACGGGCTTCAAATACGACGTCATGATCACCAAAGTCGACACCCGCCACAACCGCAACGAGCGGTACAGCCTCACCGTACGTGCCCAACTCTGCCCCGCCACTTTCGTTCATCCATTCCTTCCAGCATCTGACTTACTCACTACCCAGATCCAGATCTACGAGTCCAACGCGAAACCGCGTACCTACGCCACCAACGTCCAATTCGCCGGCACCGACATCTTGCCCACCAACAACCTCCTCGCCTCCATCGGCACGAACTTCCACACCGCTTTTCACGTTTTCAAGTCCTACTTCAAAGAGAAGACGGGCGTGAAGTGGGACGATCGTGTCACCTACGCGTTGGAGCGTGCGAAGCGCGAGAAGCGAGAGAGGGGCGCTGGGACGGTGAGTGAGGCTGGTACGAGGGCTGGGCAGCCGGTCCCTAGTATCGCGCTGCCAGTCAAAGTGAAAGACTTTGAGCATCGCCTGTTCGAGTACCACCCGCCGAAGTTTGGGCCGAGGGGGAAGATGAGTAAGGAGAAGATGGCGGAGCTTGAGCGGATGGGAATGGGGGTCAGGAAGGATGAACCTGCGAAGGGTAGAGAGCATGTTGAGGCGTGGATGAGTGGAGCGAATGGGGCTGCTACTCCGAAGACGGGCTCGCCGGCTGCTGAGATCGTTCAGCAAGCGAGCACCAATGCTGGAGAGCCGATCGACCTTACTGCTGCTGATGAAGCTGTGGTGATGAGGAGTCAGGACGAGGAGAAGAACATCTTTCGCCACGCCGAAGTCGACAAAGAGCAGCTCAATGATCTGGTTGACGAGACGTACCCATTCGAGCAGGACTACGATAACTTCAACTTCGAGAACTTTGGCGCCAACAACACTCTCCCCAACACCGCCAACGACACTGCTCCGGTTGACTTCATCTACGATAACGAGAACCACTTCACCGACCCTACCACTTCACACGACAACGATATGCTCGAGAACACTGCCGTCGGGTCCCCCGAGCCAGCTGCCGCCACCGAGAACGACCCCATGCACATAGATTTCAACACCACCACCGCTGACCCAGCTGTCACGGAGCACGATCTCGAGAACTTCGACTTCGGCCTTGAACAACTCAACCACGCCGAAGAAGAGGGCGAGGATATAGACTTCAGCGATCTGCTGCACAACGACGATGATCCGGAGCCGGAAGCGACAGTGGATGCCAAACAGATGACATCTTTCAACTTGCCTCCGAGTGAGGTGCAAGAGTCCTTCCAGCCCGGCACGCAGGACGTCGGCGAGACGCAGACGGCGGAGAGGGGGAGGGGGGAATTTGAGGAACTCATGGCACATGACTTGCCCCTAGACTTCGGACATAATGACGCGGAAGGTGTGGAGCACGACGCCACGGCGACCAGTGAGCCTGAGCCAGAAGTTGGAGTCGAAGCTCATACTTACGCTGAACCTGAAGTCGAAGCTCCCGCTGCAATGCCAAAGGGTTTGAATCTCGGGAAGTCGCTGCTCGGGGGTCTGAACTTCGGGACTTCGATGTTGGGGAAGCGGAAGAAGGGTGTTGAGGTTGAAGATGAGGGTGAGGGTGAGGTGGCGAAGAAGGTTAAGATGGAGGAGTATGCTGGTGAGGCGGTTGGGGAGGAGGAGAGGGGTGGTGGGGATGTGGGGAGTTTGCTTGATGCTCAGTTGAATGGGGAGGGGACCAAGGAGGTCTCAGGTGGTCTGGAGGGTTGAAATAGCTCTCCACGATGGAGAGTATTGTTTGTGTGGAGACAAGGACCGGATCACCGGCTTGGAAACGGTCTTAAGATGGCGAACGGGGGAAAGGCTCTTGAGTGGCGTTCAGGGGATTCAAAACGGTGCTCCAACAGTTCGAGGTGGCTTTCAATTGCATATGGGCTCGGCTGTGTTGAGGCTTGGAATACTGCAGCGGGTGAGGTTGGGCATTGGTCCTTCTCCTTGCACAGCATATACATAGCCCATCAGCTGCATCATCAGATAGCCTAGCCCAAGCCTCAGTCACAACGGAGCATCTTCATGACCTTGCCTAATGGCTTCTTCCCACGCCGATCGCAACCACACGCCTCCCTGTACGCCCTCACTGCCCAAACCCCCGCAACTCAATTACTCCTCTCCCCACCTTTGCTATCCCGAATCTCATCCATCTTCTTCACCCGCAGCAAGAACTCCTCGTACTGGCACTTCTCGTAGCCGTGTCGCTCGTCGACGCAGCGGAACGGCATGTAGTAGTTTTCGTAGCGGCACTTGTTCAGCGGGATTAAGAGGTGGGCGCAGGTGTCGCGGTAGGCGAGGGGGAGGCGGGCGGTGGACATTTCGGCGCGGGTGGCTTCTGCGGAAACGTCAGTAACGAAGAGACGGGGGTTGGGGTGTTGGTGGATGGATTTGGTGGGTGTAAGGAGGGGATTAGGGCGTACGGGTTTTGGGGCCGCCTTCGGAGGGAGCGAGGCCCACGGCATCTTTTATTGTGTCTGTTATCGCCATTGTTGGTTGTGGGCGTGCGCTGATCGGCGCAAGTAGTGGTATAGAGGTGCGGAGGCGGAGGAGGTGGTGGTGGTTGTTAGGGTTGTCAACCCTGGTTATGGGGAGCTCGGGGAGATAAAAACGCAGGAACGATGGAGAGCTCGATGTCGTGACGTAGGGAAGGTGCTCATTGAAGTGTATATCATAATATCAACTCCTTCGTAGCACTCAACGAGAAGCGTAAGTGACCAACTCTCCATACTCCAATCTACAGCACAATGCAAGAACACGACCTCCTCATCCTGGGCGCCGGCTGGAGCTCCACCTTCCTGATCCCCCTCCTCCGCGCCCGCCGCCTCTCCTTCGCTGCCACCACCCGCGATGGCCGTGACGTCGCAGGTTCGAAGACGATCAAATGGTCCTTTGACCCCAACGAATCCTCCAACTCCACCAACAAAGACAACTCCCAATTCTCCGCTCTCCCCTACGCAAAACACATCCTCATAACCTTCCCCCTCACCGGCCCCGACCAAAGCAGCACCCTCGTCACCAGCTACCGGAGCGTATGGAAAGGAAAAGACCCCGGCTTCATCCTGTTCGGCTCCAGCGGCATCTGGACTATTGATAATCAGACGTGTTGGGTCGATCGGCACTCCGCGTACAACACTTCATCTCCGCGAGCGATAGCTGAGGACGAGCTGCTCGGTCTCGGAGGCTGTGTACTCAATCTCGCCGGTCTCTGGGGCGGAGCGCGCGATCCAAAGACGTGGGTCAGCAGGGTCGCGAAGACGAAGGAGGACGTGAAGGGGAAGAACAGTTTGCATTTGGTGCATGGGGACGATGTTGCGAGGGCCGTGTTGGCTGTGTGTGAGAAGTGGGAGGAGGCGGAGGGGCAGAGGTGGATGCTCACGGATGGATTTGTTTATGATTGGTGGGCACTTTTTGCTGGGTGGGCTGCGGAAGAAGAAAAGAAGGAGGAAAAGAAGGATAAGGATCAGGAGCCGTCACAGCTGGCGAAGTGGGTGTACGAGTTGATGGTTGAGGAAGATGTGAAGGCGCTGCCAAGAGGGATGGAGGTGCTGGGACGGTGTTACGATGTTAGGGAGTTCTGGCGGACGTTCGGGCTTGCGCCGTTGAGGGCAAGGATATGAAGGAATCTGCAGACTGTGAGCAGTGTTCAGAGTTGCATTGGGGCAGGTTATGGGCTACACGCTATGGTTCAAGAGCTTCGACGCAAACGACAAATCGGTATGTACAACTTCAGGCTCACACCTCCATCAAGCTCATCGCTCAATCTTCGCGCTGCTCGAACGGATGTTCCCCAAACGTCGAATAATGAGTAATGTCGTTTGGCGGCGGCGGAATCGTCGAGTTCAGAACAGGCCCGCCTGGTGACTGCTGATACTCCCCCGGCGACCGGGGGTCGTCATCACGGTAACTTCCAGCACTTGTCTCGCCACTGATCGGCCGCTCACTCCCTTCGCTCTGCACATCGACATCGTACTCGCCAGGAAACTGAGTCCTGCGACGACTCGGGAAGTTGGCGAAGGTCGGCGCGATGGGATCTTCGTCCCATTCGCCTTGCGAGCTGGCAACAGAGGTACGGTCGGCAGTGCGCTGGCTGAAAGCATTGCTGGCGGGTCGCTGTGAAGGGAGGGTGTCGCGGTCGCTCCGGTGGCTAAAGGGTGAGTTCGGTTGGGCGGCGTATTGCAAGGCTGCGTCACAATCCGGCCCTAGGTCATCGTATGGCTCGCCGTCGTCAGAAGCGGCGTCGTGCTCTGCTCCAGCCGCATTGTGGTCGTCATCCGGACCGCGAGAGTACGCGCCGGAGTCCCTCAACGTAGCAGAGTGTTGCGTAAACGCGTTGTCGTCTTCGTCTTCATACCCTTCATCGGCATTGGCACCAGGAGTCGCGTCACCATACCCACGCTCACCAGCAAACTCATCACGGTCTGAATCACGACTACGATCGCTCGTAGCGCGAGGAGACATTGGCCCCATCGCGTCACCACCACCGAACTCATCATGCCTCCTCGCCGTCGGCGACCCGAGATCCCGCTCACTCTTAAACTCATCTTCGTCTCCTTCCTCAAACGACGGCGGCGCAGTCTGTTCCCTCCTCCGCGGATCCGGGTTCACAACCGAATAATATCGTTTGTTCTTCCCATACCCAGGCCCCGGCAACGCCATCTCCTCTTCGCTCCGACCGGCAGAGCCACCACCTAGGCCACCGCTCATCTCAGCATATCCTCCCCCTCCCCTTACATTACCATCGCCGCCATCTTGGCCGCCTACGCCGATGCCTCCGCCACCATCGTCGCGGACACTCCCTCCCGGACTCCCCTCCCCACTCTCAAAACTCCGCTTATCGCTCGCAAACATCTCGGCGGAGTAGTGCTCCCGACTATTGCGTTTGAGCTTGAGCTTAAGCTTGAGTGCGGCGAGTTTAGGCTTGAGGACGGACTTCTGCTTCGTCCAGAACTCCCCGAGCTTGGGAAGCCATTTTTTGCGGGTGTAGAATGCTCCGCCGCCTATGAGGGCGAAGGCTGCGAGGACGCCGACGGTGGCGCCGATGGCGGAGGTGTGGGTTGAGGAATCGTTGCTGTCGCCGGCTGGTGGTGCTGTGTTGGCGTTGTTTGCTACTGGTGGAGCTGCTGAGGTGGAAGGAGTGGTGATGGCGGTCACTGTGATGATTGAGGGGTGGGTGGGGGAGGGGTGGTGGCGGGTGGTTGAGGTTGAAGACTTGGAATGAGGCGAAGACGACGACCTCGTTGATGACGTTGAACTTGAGCGAGAAGGGGACCGGGACCGGGTTGACGAGCGGGAGGTGCGTGACGAGGAGCCTTCGGCGCCAATGGTCTGCGTGTACGGCGGGACTTGGGTGCCAAATTCGTGCGCGCAGGCTATGGCGTAGGCTTGCGGATCGGCGGTGGGATCTTTGGCTAGTTGGGCACAGTCTGCTGACGATGAGTCGGCTCGCCTTCGAAGGGGAGAAGGGATAGTCAAGGGCTCTGCCGGCCTGTGAGTCGTCTGCTCGTAGGTGCCAGACGTTGTAGCGGATGCAGCGATTGGTATGGTTGTGAAAGTCCTTGGTGCCAGAGCTGCTGGGAGATGGAGGGCGAGACATCGTGGTGCCACCAGGATCAAGAAGATCGCAAGCAAGCATACTTTCGCCCTCGAATGCCGCATTTTGGTGTGGATCTAGTTCGTCAATGGCGTAGGTAGACCTTCAATGTCCCTCGCTCTAGGAATTCAAAAGTTGCGCTCTGCCTGCACCAACACAGGAACGCAAAGAAATGCGGAAAGATCTTGCCCGTCATCGCAAGACTCACGGCAGAGCCACAACGAATGCTTTGCCACCTTTGTGCTCCTTGTATGACTGCGCAGCGATGTTGCCACTCATCGACAATGCGGGAGTGACAGACAGGTTTGTATCACAAAGAGTCACAGTTTGTGCTTGGGAGTTTGCTGTCGTGCTACACCACGCCACTTCGGTGTTGAGCTACAAGGCTGAGCTGGTCTGGACGACCAGTGATCGGGACAGTGAGGTCTTTGGATGTAGGATCGATAGCTAGAGCCGGTATTTGTCAAGAAAGCAACGAAATGGGGTCCGCTAGCAATCCCTTATCTAAAGGATCAGCGAAGAATGTCAAAGCGAACAAGCTGTGAGGCGTGGTGCTTCTCCATCAGTCTCAGGCTCGAAGACTGAGTCGTCGTGATGGTGTCACCTATCAGCCCAGCATACGACAGCGTTCGTGGTATCGAGACGGACGTAGGGTGAAGGGCCGCCGTACAAATTATTGAAGCTGCGAGGAGGGCGATATATCAGAGGGTGGATTTTGAATTGGAAACTCGTTGACTCGTGATCGAAGTGAACATGTTGAGAAATCTGAAAGGAAAGAGACGACGATTTAAACCATACCATTATATGTACAGAAAGGAAAGCGCAAGACGAGGGATGTTTGAATCCGGCGAACCCACAACCCGAGTACTGTCCATAACAGAAGCACTTAAGGGTCCGTAGGGCCACCGATCCAATAGCACTACTAAATACCATCATATGTCTTTAGTCAAATCATCATCGTCCACACCAGACCGTTAATTCATCAAGGCAGTTCTCCAAGAGCGTCGGCAATATCCTTGTACTCGCTCACCACCCCCTGACAGAAGGCCTCCCACTCCCTGGCATGGATCGCCTTCGCACGCTTAATCTCTCTTGGGGAGAGACAGCTGTGCTCCAAACTCCACTCAGCCAGCTGCTTCCAGCCATGAATGTTCATGCGCGGGTCGCCGACCATGACTTGGTAAAACTCATAGGATAGAGATGAGCTAAATTTGTTGGTGTCCCTGTTAGTTCGCAGATCTCAGCAGCGTGTTGAAAAATAGGGAGGGACGACGGATATACATACCTGAATAGGGAAGGATTATCGGCGTTCAATGTGCAGTGTAGTCCTGCTGCGAGGAGCTGCGGGTACGGGTGCTCGCGGGCGTTGCCGCAGAGGTGGAGCAATTCGTTGGAGATGGGGCAGAGTTCGAGGCAGATGTTCTTCTCCTTGTACTTCTCGACAAGCTGCGGGTGTTTGAGGAGCGCGTAGCCATGGCCGATGCGCTTGGCGTGGAGGAGTAGGGCGTCGTAGAGATTGCTGTTCTCCGGGTTGGAAGAGCCGCCAGTGTCGATCAGTGTCTCGCCGGCATGGAACATGAACGGGATCTCAATGCGTAGTTGTCTGCAGGTCTGTTGGAAGGCAAGGAGGAGATCGGCGTAGAACCTGACGCAGTTCGGCCTGTCTTCGGCGCCTACTAGATCAAAGCCGCAGATGAGGTCTGGGAATTGGACCTTCAGCGAGATACAGTCCTCAAGCTCGGTCTTCATTCGTGCGAGTGGGATGCTTCGAGGTGTGCAGTAGATGATCTTGATGCCGAACGGGAACTTGTCGAGCTCATTCCGAGCCTCGAGCTCTCTCCGCTTCTTGACGACTTCTTCGCAAATGATGCTCATCTGCTCTTTGAGACCAATTTTACGCAGACCATCATTTGATGGTATCGACTTGTCGAGAAGCATCGGTCTTAACTCAGCGTACATGACTTTGTCCTGAATCATGCTGTCAATCGCATGGCCGATGTACCAGCGGTAGACACCTTCGTAACCGAGCAAACCCTTGAAGGCTCTCGTGCCCTGGTTGAAACAGGCCCAGGTACCGTTGTGAGTTTGACCTTCACCATAGGCGTGATCCACGGTGATGATCATCTTCTCGCGAGCCCACCTTTCAGGAGCATCGAGCTTGCCAGGTCCGGAAGGCGCTATTGCAGCTGGGAACGCCTGGCGGAAATTCCTCCACAACATCCAGGGGCAGTTGTTGGAATCTTTGACGTTGGGGTCGTATGACGGTAAGAAGATGTTAGCCGAAGTTGTTTCTTTCGGGAAAACGTTGAACACAATCTCACAGCCCTTGAAAGCTTCAGGACTTGTCAATGGTAGAGTGCTGCGGACGAACATCGTATCCTGCATCTCTCGGCTTCGTGCATGCGGGAAGAGGATCTCCGGTGGTATCTCGGAGTTGAAGTGTAGATGCTGATGCGCTCCTTTGGGCATTGCCTGGGCGATGCTGAAGATTTTACTGTTGTTGATGCGTTCGAGATTCATAAGGAAGCGGCCACCCATATCTCGCGAACGAGCATCGGGAACGGCTTCACTCGGTAAGTTTCCGAACAGATTCGGGTCCCTGCGCTCGTGCTCGCGGATCTTCACGATGATCCCGCTGGCTTCGAGCTCTGCAGGAGACGCGGCTGACTTAGCCTTTGCATACCAAGACGCATTCTGCTCGTTGTCCACCAGCTCGTAGCGCTGGAGGTGGTACAATGCTGATTTGTCGTTCCCGTTAATATTACGAGCTAGACTGATAAGAGCATCTTTCACGTGCTCTGAGGAGTTGCGCGGATCTTGGGTCTTTTCGATATCTGAAGGCTGTTGCGCATCACGGCTGCTGGATCGCATTGTTGCTGCTGGAGTCGATGATGACCTGCGAACTGGCAAATCACTTGATTGCACCGAGTCGCTAGCCTTGCGCAGCTTCGAACGGCTACGTGTGTCCATGCCGTTCACGTGGCGTTCGCTGGGAATACTACGCAGCTTTCGACGTTTGAGCTGTGCCAATGATCAGCTTGTGCAACGTGGGTGTTTTAACATTGGGAACTGCTTGTGTCGATCGATAGAGATTCTGTAAAGGTGTGAAGAATTCAAGGATGGCCAGTGCAGCGAGGGCGTTATATACCTTCTCCCGAAACATGACAACGAAGTCGCGTGTTGTTTGCGACATGCGTACCTCAAACAGGGCATGATCGAACCCATATGACTGCTCCTGATCATACATTATGATTAGCTTGTGAGGCAAACGAACGTTACAAGATCAATTGTCGGTGTGATAGCGCAAGAGTGACCGGCAATGGGTGTGGTTGAACTCACATGCGCGAACAAGACTCCTTAAACCCTTGCTACGAGTCTATGACACTAGTCGCCTCCGTGACTCCCTGAAAACTGTACTCGCCCTGCCCGATGGCGGAGTGATGGGCTATCTCCTAGCACTCTCAACACAAACAATCAGACATCAGGTATCGCGGAAGTGAGTTCGACTTGATGGTGGCTCTGGCTATGTCGACATTCAGACTATCCCGCGCGGGGCCAGGCAAGGTGGGGGATACTGGAGACTCAGAACACTGGTATGGAGTAGGAGGCGCAGCAGAAGAGGGCTATGTTAGATTGTGGAAGGCTGCCCGTCGTGATCCAAGAATCGGTCGATCGCGCGGCCTTCGTGGTATGTCACACGCCTTATCACAAGAGGAACAATGCTGCGCACTCTTATTGGGAGATTGATGTGCTGTCGTGAGGTTGTTAATTCCAATGTTTGCCAGAGGGCGTTGTGCTTCAAGCTGGAGTTGGGCACGAGAGCAGAGGTCCAGCCAAGCTTTAAGCCGCTAACCAATCAGAGGCTTGTCTCACGTGTTCGGCAAGTGCCGACGGACCTCTGGTCATCAACATTTGCATTCCATGGTCGACTCTCCTTCTCGCGATGCCTGATATTGACTTCAAACACGGCATCGGGCTGTGAAGACGTCTGTGGCACTTTGCGAACCGCAAGGCTACGGCGCGGCAACAAGGCCAGAGCAATGATTGCTTCAAGATCACCTGATGGTGGGGGCTTAGCAGCGTCGTGCATTGGCGCTGCAGACTTCCGCGTCTTCGAGACGTCCGTCCTGAGGTTCGTCTCAGTCGTATCAGGCGACTACTCGAACCTCGTCTCGTCTCACAGCCTCTTAAGAAGACCACGCTCCCGTATCTCCAGTTTTCTTAGTTCTTACTGTACTAACACTAGCCCTATCGCACGAACTTACCGAACCTCCTTTTCACCAGCACCAGGATGAGCGGGAACCAGGCCAACACGACGATAGCCGATCTTGGGCACTGGCATATGCTGTGGGGAAATGGAGGAGGCTTCTACCACTTCCAGCTAGATATTGTCGGCTTTCTAGCTGTTCTTGGAGAATCCTCAGTCACAGCCAACGCTCAAGTCTCCGCTCTCTCACGCCTGTTCTATCTTCCACGCCTTCTGCCAGCTCCGCAGGCGCTCCTACCGCCATCTCGACCGTCTGAGCTACCATCGAGGAGAGCAAGAGTCACCGGGGTACACACCGGCAATAACAAAGAGCATGTCCATCACATAGCAAACATTCTCCTCGGCCAAGAGCTTCCTACGTTCACAGTCCGGTGTGTCAAAGTCACCAAGCCGGATGAGCTGAAGCTGCGTCCAACACGGATGGATACTATCTTCAAGGGAGTTCAAAAGAAGAACAAATCACAGTCATCCGAACTTCTACCACCATCGATAAAGGCAAAGGCTACTGGACCACTTTCCGCGGTAACACTGACAGGGTTCTTCCTGTCTGTGTCTCTCTTCATGATATCTTTCATCCTGGGCGATGGCTACTCCATGATCGCTACGCTTCTCCTGTCCTTCCTGTCGACGCTCATTGGCATAGCGAACAAATGGCATCTCAAGCTTGCCAAGCGGCCCACTGGAAGCGATCCAGACCGTGGTGACACAGTCATTCGCTACCCGAATGGAAGCTTCCTCGTCGTCAAGTGTGACGATGACATTGCTAGGGAGCTATACTTTGCGCCCGAAGAAATCGAGTACGACATCAAGAGCCTGCCTTTCTACCGGATCATCTCCCTTATGGCTACATTAATCTTGATGCTTGGCATCATCTTCCTGGCCAACGCGAAGCTTCAGTTGCAGTTCGCATGGGCAGGCTCGTACGGCATCATCAACGCCGCCCATTGGGCCGCGGCCGCCTTGCCGGCCAAAGTACACTGGGACCTGTCTTGCTATAAAATCGAGGAGCAGAGTGTGGCAGGTGGTCCAACAAACAAGACTTTCACAGAGGCACTGTGGAAAGCTATCTTGATAACGAAAAGTAAAGAATGGGTCACGATCAACGAAGCTGCACCGCAGACTCCGACGTGGGAGCAATGGCTAGACAAAGCTGAAATGGTCTCGTGGACGGTCGACAAGATTGAAACTGGGCCTCTGATCAATCCGATCCCGGAATGGAACATGCATACGCCTCCGAAGGGTGGTACTGTTTGGCTGGCACCAAAAGATTGGGATGCCAAAGCTGCATGGGACAAGTTCGATCGTGAAAACAAGCTCGCAAAGAAACTGGAAAAGGATGGTGGCGTGCGTGGTTCACAGACTGTGTGACCAGCAGCTGTTGACGCAACAACCAAGCAATAATGTTGGCGTATGATGTGATGTCCTATTATGATTTGAACGCAGCGAGCTCATGATGTTCAGAGCGATTTAGCAGAGGCGTTGGTTGGCGTGAGATATGTAGCTTATATTTGTTTTCGTCCCGCTCATAGATGTACCTTAGTTGAGGTTATTTACCAATGTGGAACTGAAATAACAGACACAATTCCGCGAACAAGCAAGTAAAGTCCATCCAAACTCTATCAAAGGGTATCAAACCATCTTCGCCGCTATCATTACCACCATCACCATCATCGATCTCGTCACTAGCACCACCATCTCATCCACAAGATCGCTCTACTTCCTCTTCAACTCCTCCTCAATAGCCGCCTTCAAGCCTTCCGGCTTACTCGTGCTCGCCCACCTCTGCTTGACCTGCCCATCCTTGCCAATCAGAAACTTCTCAAAGTTCCACTTGATGCTTTTGTAGCCCATGATGCCCGGCTTCTCCTTCTTCATCCACTCGTACAGGGGCTCCGTTTTCGCTCCGTTCACGTCAGTCTTTCCAAGGACGGGGAAGGAGACGCCGTAGTTTGTGAGGCAGAAGGACTGGATCTCATCGTTGGAGCCGGGGTCTTGGGAGCCGAACTGGTTGCAGGGGAAGCCGAGGATCTCGAAGTCGGGGTGGGCGGGCTTGAGTTCTGCGGTTGTGGTACGTCAGAGATAGTACTAGTGAGACGGGGCTTAATGGGAAGGCAAGAGGCATACCTTTGTAGAGCTTCTCGAGACCTTCAAACTGAGGAGTGAAGCCGCACTTGCTGGCGGTGTTGACGACGAGGACGACTTTGCCCTTGAGTTCGGTGAGAGGATACTCGGTGCCCTTCTTGTCCTTGGGCTTGAAGTCGTAGAAGCTGGTGGCGGAGGCCATAGTTGCGTAGGTGTGGGAGTGTAGAGAGTTGAACTTCAAGTTTTGTGGTGTTGATTGGGGTGTAGTGGAGTGTTTGATCAGAGAAGAGAAGTGGTATACCGACCGAGGCAAGTTCTTAGGAGTGGTACGACAGATGACCTGCATTACTCAACGTTCGAGAAGTTACTGCACCCGTTGCCGAAACGATGTTGGCATGTGATTGATGACAGACACCACTGCCGGCGCTAGCCGCGCGGCATTTTCGCTCCGATGTCTTTGCAACCGGAGAACGAGAAGACGACATCAGAACAACAACGACACTCCGTCGATCGATCTCCAATTGGAATCATTGAGGAGGGACGAGGACGAATATATATGAATAAACTCGAACTCTCTCCTACAGCTCGACCGCCCGAACGACGATGAGTTCAAACTCACCAGGTCTGATTGGACGACTTCTCGGTCCGTAGGTGTTCTTTTCGTTCCGACGGCTCTTCCTCGTCCTCTAGGAGCACATTGCTGCGGCCATCAATGACACACCGTACCTTCGAGTATTGTATGCCACTTGAGGATAGCCAGACGGCAGCAGCGTGGCCTCCTGCGCCGATGCTATTACGGTCTAAGTACGAGCGGTTTATTACCAGCTTCATTTCCCTACAAAGCGCCCTGATACGTCGTACGTCCCTTGTACGGCCGAGCATCAATTCCTACCGGTCTCAATTGAGGCCTCACCACGCCGCGAGTCCGTTTCTGCTGATACTGCTAGCATGACCATTTGCCATACCGGGCATATACATGCCGCTGGTGGCAGCCCACAAAGTACCTTGGACGAACTTTGAAAAACGAGTTACTCGCCGAAGCCTCCCAAGCAAGACTCAAAGCAACATCTGCTCCACCTATGGCATTGAGGATAGCTATCATCGGCGCAGGCCCAGCCGGCTGCGCACTCGCACGCCTCCTCCAGCAGTCAAGCCAAGATATATCTGTCAACATCTTCGAGAGCGAAGCCAGCATAAACTTCCGATCCCAAGGCGGTACCCTCGACCTGTATGCCCGCTGCCCTATAATTATTCCCTCAAAACTCACTAACGATGTCTCAGACACACCAAAACCGGACAAGCCTGCCTCAAAGCCGCCGGTCTCTTCGCCGAGTTCGAGAAACATGCCCGCTATGACGGCGAAGCCATGAACGTTTGCGACAAACACCTCCTCAGCTACATCTCACGAGGCGGCGGCAAACCCGGCGCCACCACCGGACGGCCAGAAATCGACCGTCCCATCCTCCGCAAACTCCTCTACGACAGCCTTGCCCCTGGAACCGTACAATGGAGCCATAAACTCACGCACATCACGCCCCCAGCCTCGGCTTCCAACGACAAACCCACTTTAAATTTCTCCGACGCCACCGATGCCACGGATTTCGACTTGATAGTAGGAGCAGACGGCGCCTGGTCACGCGTCCGGCCGTTCTTGTCCGAGGCTAAACCATTCTATAGCGGGATCGCTGGTCATGCCTTCCATATCACGGACGCTGAGGCGAGACACCCGGAGTTGTATAAGCTAGTGAACCGCGGCAGCCTCTTCTCCTTCTCCGACGAGAAAAGCATCATGGGCCAATATATGGGCGATGGTAGCCTGAACGTCGCGACGTGGGCTGTACGGCCTGAGACCTGGCAGAAGGAGTCTGGCTACGATGTGCGGGACCCCGTAGCGGTGAAGGCGATGGTACGGCAGGAGTACGAGGACTGGGATCCACGACTTGTCGGCCTGACGCAAGCAGCTGACGAAGGCGAGGGTGGTGTCGTGGCGAGAGATCTGTTCATGCTCCCCATCGGACATCGGTGGGAGCATAGACGGGGCGTGACATTAGTGGGAGATGCTGCCCACGTGACAACCCCGTTCGCGGGAGAAGGTGTCAATATCGCAATGGAGGATGCTATGAAGTTGGCAGAGGCAATCGTTTCGGCTGCTTCGTCCTCCAACTCGGAGACGGAGAGGAGGACGAAACTCGATGAGAAGGTGGAAGAATTCGAACAGGATATGTTCAAACGAGCGACCGAGGTGCAACAGCTGACGTACGATATGATGGAGTCGATGTTCTTGACGCCAGGCGCACCACGCAATGGGATCGAGACGTATATCATCCGTGCCGTCGAGGGCGAGATCGGCTGGTGGCTGACGAAGTTGGTATTGACACCGATCGTGTATACGTACTTCTTGGTGTTCAAGTTGATCTGGTAGGCGAGGTGCATGGAAGGAACAACGGGTACACTTCTCCACCCCAACGAAGGCGTACGGAGTGTCATGGGAACGTCGAGGCTCCAAGCGAAGGTCGATAGAACCGAGATCTAAGACTAATTAACCCAAGCTCCTTAAACACCAAAAACACCAGTCCAACACCGTGTCAAAGTCAGCCATGAAACCCTCGAAAGGACACCAATTGCATCCCGTCGTCATCGTGTGCATCGTACACATCTTCAGCTAAATAATGCAGACAGCCGAACATGTGCTTGCACACTGCTAAGTATATGTAATCAAGTCAACATATTGGCAGACATCCAAGCCCGACCATCCAATCCAAAATCCAAACGTGGCAGATGTCCCCGCCGGTTGGCATAAGATAGCAAGTGTCCGTTCCTTTTGGGTTGTGATATACCGGCACATCCAAACCCGGTGAACCGAAATGGCAGATGTCCTCCATTTTGGGGGAAATGGTAGTTGCAGACATCCTATCCCAACAACCTTGAAGAACAATGGACGACGACCCTCTCCAACTGGAACGCAAGTCTGGCGATTTTTCCTCATCCGCCCGGTCTGGCGCGGAGAGTTCTGTATGGAGCTGCAGAAAGCTCCGATATTGTCCGTTTGTGGCCAAAAGGAATGGTAGAACGATGACAACATTTCCGCCTGTGCACGCCGGCAGTGGATCGAAACAATGGAGTATCCGGTGAAGCAAAGGAGGTCCGATGCACGTCTACTGCGGATCCCAATGGCCTCAGTGAACCCTGAGCCACGGGTCTGGCACACATGAACGGACGTTCTCATCTTGGGGTCGACACCGTGGATAACCTAGTGATGAATATCCTTTGGCTTCCCAGACTAATCCTCATTCCGGAAGCAAGGCTAGCTTTCGCAGTAAGTAAATGCTGCCAGTGGCCAAATTCCTGCTGTGGTGACCTACATTTTATGTACACGACATGACAGCAAGTCAGTCACTCAGCCACGTTAGCCGGATAGCCTACGAAGTTCGGCTGCATGTCCTTGGGTCGCGTAATGATATTGGGCTCCATCCTCGTGGTATGAAACCTGTGGTGCAACCTGAACAAGGTGTTGGGTCCTTTCCATTGGCTGGCTCCCAACAGCCTGTTGGCTGGACTGCATTCGAGCCCGAGCCGACATCCTGGGTCGTGCAAACACCCGAGGCGCGCGTGGAGCAGGCACCGGCATGGTCCTTTGTCGCTGTCCTGCAGACTCTGCTGACGGATGTGCAGCAGACTTGCGCTTCCGATTTCCGGCGTTCCTCTGGCTTGAGGTCTCACTTCCAAGGTAGTTGCTGACAGTCACAGGCTCCACAGCAGGGACATAATCGTGAACGCGCTTCATGTGGTCAAGCCAGTTGTATCTCCGAGGAAAGCCGGATCCTTCCACGCTGCGGTCGCAACCATCATACAGACACAAGAACGGCTTGTCGCCGTGACCGTGCATCCCGTGGGCTTCTCTTTCATGCCGAAGAAGGCAGGCGGTAGAGGAGAACTTCTGGTCATCACATTGGCCGACCTTGCAGATGAAGGGTTTCAAGTGAGTGTCAATGTACTTGCTGTGGTGCGCGACGTTGTCAGTCAGTTGATCGACAGCAGACGGCGGAGATGGATCGTACTCGTATTGGCACTTTAGCGTGGTTGGCTTGTGGTTGCAGCTAGGTACCTCTCCAACCTTTGGGCAATGGTACAGTCCATCATCGTGAGGGCCTCGGAAGTACAGCTGATCGGTCCTGTATTTGCGTTCGTCTCGCTCTCCGGTAGGCTGAGCAGAACGGTCAGGGGACACGGACTTCGTGATACCTGTGGAATGTTCAGGTCCAGAATGGCTATATGGGGCCAACTGAGCCTGCGCGGTCTGGAAGTTCCCTGGCATGACTGTCGGCATCGAGTACGAAATGTCAAATCCTGGCATGTAACTACTTCTTCCATCAGTCTTGTACATCACACCAAGCGCTATGTTTAGGTCTAACCTCAACGCCAACGGCGATGCTGATGCGTGCGCTGGATCCAGGTCAAAGAAGGTATCAAAGTCCTTGGACGAGTCATAGGGCTCCATGGCGACCGGTCCGGCATATTGGCTGTGAGACACGAAGTCCTGCTGAGTAGAGTGACCTGCAGTGGTCTGACGTGGAGCGGAGTACGGCAAGGTGGACGCTTGCAATGGTACCATGGCAGGTTGTCCGGACAGTTCATTTGGGCTCAAGCTCCGCTGGCCTTCATATTGTGGCTGGCCGGTCATAGTACTTACGCTGGACACAACGCCGTGCGACCTTTGAGAGCCTTGCATATGAGGTGTCGATGCACCAGCAGGTACCGATGCTGGTAGCGGTGAAGTGGCTCCAACGGTTTCAGTCCTTGGGAGTAATGGCCTCATTGGCAGAGTCTGCATCTGTGTACCGGTGAAAGTCCGTGATGGATATCCGGCTTGTCCACCTTGAAGGAACATGGTAGGTTGTGGCCCTGAATCAAAGCCTGGGCCGCATGCATAAGTACAATCCGAAGGATTTGCCGGTGGTCCGTAGGCCGGGGACGGGCCAAACATTGACACGGGTGTGACCACGCCAGGACTGGAATTCATGGCAGATTCGTAAGAGCTCCAGCTGGGCACAGCCATAAAGGAAAATTCCGAGGACGGGAGGATGTACGAGCTTTGGCTCTCATGGCTCAAAGCTGGGGACAGCTCAGACACTACAGGGCCCTGGAACGTCTTTGACCTCATGGCTTTGTCCTGGGCAGCAAGTCCGGAGGCAGTGACAGGAACTCCGTGGGTCATCCATGTGGAGTCAAAATGCTGCGCAGTGGTACTGCGGTCCTGTCCAGGTGAGACGGCGAATGTCTCTTCCGACATTGGGAAATGGGACCATGGAGCCGCACTCATGTCCGAGAAGGAAAGTTCTGACCACCCACAGTCCAATGAAAAGTCCGTCGATGGCGATAAAGGATTGTCCCCAGAGCTGGATTGATTCGAGGTGATAGGAGACAGGAAGTCTGCGTCCAGAGAGGGGCAAGATAGAGTGGAACCGGGTGAGTAGGTATAATAGTCCTCACTAAAAGACATAATAAGTTAGTTGAACGTTCCGGATGATATGGGCGACGCGTGATAGAAGTAGAATGAAGGTGAGCTACGAGAATCTGTTGCATGTTAGTATGAGCAATCTCCAATGACATAGGTGGTAGCACGAACCAAACGGGCGTCCGGGGTGATCGACGCCTGTGGAACTGTGGCTCGCCGATCCTCTCAAGTCTTCCGAGTGTGGCAGATATGGCTGGCCGAGTGGCTGTCTCGGAGCTGAACGAGAACTGTGTCCAGGACGATCTGGCCAATTGCCGAGGGAACCAGCGACAAAGGAAACTGCACCCAAGGAGCCCAGGCCCGGCCCGGGCATCCGAAGCAATGACGGTCAAACGGCGATCCTCTCCAAAGGCTGACCACCTTGCAGGATGGCACGAACAGAAGGAATATCTCGTCAGCTGGCGTGTTCCACAAGGCATTCCACGAGTCTGGAAGCTCGTCCACTCCACGGGCAATTAGGGTTTGGGCTCCCAACCATGAACGTGTGGCCATATTTGGATGATAGTGGCGAGGAGTGCAGACCGTAACGCCAACCTGCTTGCATATAAGACAGGAGGCATGCTTACAGTCCGCGCACTCTGGAAGACTCGCTACATTGGAATACAGGCTTCTCCGTGGGTAGTCTCCCGGCTGGGATATCAACAGAAATCCAACGGCCAGATGCTGGAGTTATCTTCAAGGCTCATAAAACAACGCAAGCGCAAGAATGAATATGAAATGTGTACCTCGGAGAATGGTTGTCCTGATAATCGTAGCAGAGTAGTGTCATCCTGGCTTATGTCCCGGAATTTCCAGGCTCTCAGGAAGAAAGCCACCCAGTGGTAAAAAAGCAAAAACACAAAAGCAGCACTGTCCGGATGGCCTGTATTGGTTTGGAAGTCCAGGAGTGAGTGTAGTCGACTGTAGAATCAACGCTGTGTAGTGATAGAAACTTCTCTCGCAGGAAGGACGACAGGAAAGGTTGCAGAATGGTTGCAGGCGAGCTTGGAGGGATCAACGGCTGATATGGAGGCGCCGCCAGAGCTGTCCTCGCTGGCAAAACCTGTACCGCAGGCGGGGCTGGTGGGAGGCTCTGACTCGTTGAATGTTGCGAGCTTCCCTGCTCTGCGGCAGATAGACAGGGGTGGTGGAGAGCAGCGCTGATCTTCCATTTGCTCGGCCGTGTGATCCAAGCACGAAACGGCGCATGCCACGTCAGAGCTCGAGTGATTTAAGCTGTCCACGTCCAATTGTGTCTGCGCTTTCACGCATGGTCTGTTTGCTACTGTGATGAACAGGCGCGACGTGCAGCACTTTCGCTGTACGGCGGTCGAGGCGGTGCGCAGCTTGACGCGCTCCCGAGTCGCAAACAATGTGAGCACCATATCGCGGCGGTGAAACGATTGACAGCGTCCGGTGTGCCGCCGATGTCGAATCATGACCAGGGTCCACATGACGTCGGAGGTTGCGAAACGGCCGGGTTGAAGCATGTCGATCTTTCCCTCTGGAAGTTCGTCGGTGCTGCGAACTGGAACAGCGCTCGAAACGTAAACGACACACAACGCATGAGCACGCAAAAGTATTCGTATACGAACGATCTTCAGCTGATCCAACCAGCCTAGATCCCACACACCCGGTCGTGAACTAGGTCTTGCACAAGCACTTTCATAATGCTGGTCAAGCCATGTGGCACAAGAGGACGTCACTTCAACATTTTCGAGATGGACACAGGACATGCTCGTTGTGGTGAACGCATCAAGTGACTCCCATTGTGAATAGAAATGTGTGTATGGTATGCTTGTACGCTTTCAATAGATCGTGTCCCCATGACACCCTCCCTTCCTGCAATCGACGCCTTGCTAAAACACCTCCCGCGAAATAGAACCTCCCATCCTTTCTTACTTGCGCAGAGAAAGGTTCCGGCAAACAACCGGAGACCAGGGAAACCAATGCATCGCCGCAGTGGAGCTTGGAGCCTGGTATAGCTGGAGCCAACAATGCCAGAGTACCCATGCTACTGTGCACCCTTCGTATCACTCTCCTCGTCGCCAGCGTAAGCATAGTGCGACATTCTCCGGATGGCCGCGCCCTTGAAGTAGAACACGAACGGGATAGCGCAGCACGCCAGACTGATGAAGCCCAACAGCGAGCCACTCCACTGATACCCCAGCGTATGGAACATCTGGATCGTGAACAGGACCGTGGACGCGCCCCAGAACGACCGCAGAAAGGTCTTCGCTGCCAGCGCAGAAGCGGCTTGGTGCTGATAACTGTCCACCAGGTAGTTGTTTGCGCTGTTGTACAGGAAGATGAAGCCGAATCCGACCGGGAACCCACCCATCGCAGGGCCTGCCCAGCTGAGCGAAGGGTATGAGGTCCATGCCCAGATGAACATGCCAATCGGAATCAGCCAGCAGGATATCTGGTGGCACGTTAGCATGGTAAGCGATGATGTATTCGAGATGATTGCTTATACCATCATAGGAACGAGCCGTGCCTCTGCTGGCGGCTTTCCGTTGTGCTTCCGGACCAAGGTGAGGTAATGTTTGTTGACGAGTGGCGCACAGCATGCGCTCAAGACCACGCCCACCGCGATTGGGATAAACATCAGGCCTGTGATACCGGCTGAGTATCCTTTGCCTTCCATGTAAATGACAGGGTACGCAACAAAAAACATGTACAGCAGTCCGTAGAGCTATCACAGCAGAGAAAACAAAGGTCAGCAACTCCTCCTAGCTAATGACATCCCTGAACTTACCACGCTCATGTACAAGCTGATGAACAGCACAATGGGTTCCCGGAAGAGCAGCAGGAATGGCCGGATCAAGAAAATGCGTAATCTTTCGGCCAGTGCCCTCTCGTTTAGCTCCAACTCGGTAACGTACTTGTCGTCTTTCAGCTCTTTACGCATCTGCTTCGCTCTCCGGGACAGGATTGTGGGAGCATATGTTTCGGGGACAGTGAAGGTGATGAGAAGCCAGCAAATGCCGGAGATGATCAGTTGGATCCAGTACAGCCATCTCCATCCAGTGGCATCGGCAAGAAAGCCACCGACCAATGGACCGATCGCCTGTGGTCTGGTCAGCACGTGAAACTCGCATCTGCTGCCGAGCTACTCACCGGGCCGCTGAAGGGAGCAGCGCTGAAGACTGCCATCGGGACACCTCGTTCTTCATTCTTCCACATATCCGCAAGCGTGCCACCCACCAAGGTCATCGGAGCCGAGAACGCGATACCATCGATAAAACGACACACAAGCAGTGTACCAATGTTCTCAGCCACGGCGCAAGGTATGATAAACACCACTCCAATCAACAAAGTTACAGCATATACTCGTCGTCGTCCAATGATCTCGCTCAGCGGGGCAAAGACCATAGGTCCGATACCGAAGCCAACTGCTCAACATCAGCATCACTCTGCTCGAGGGAACGACTAGACGCGAGAGGACTCACCGACAAATAACGTAACACTCAACAGCCCGACCTCCTGACTGACCCCGAACTCCTCGCACACCCCTTCAATATCCGCCGTTATGACGGCGCTGTTGAACGCAACGATGAAGCAGGTCAGTGCTACGACCATGGTGCACCACCACTTGTATCCCTTCGACCAATTCTTTGGGTTGCCGGCATCACTAGGTTTGAACATGACGAGCTCGAATCTCTCCAATTTGCCATCGCCACGGTTGGAAAGGACTTCCTGCAGACCGGTAGGAGTTTCGTGGGTGTACTCGGCCATGGAGGCATTGCCTGTCAAAGTCCGGTAAGGGAGATTGGGCATGTCTTCAGGCTCGATAGCTTCTTCGGGCTGGTAGGTCTGCTTTTCTTCGTCGATGGTATTCATATCCCTCTCCACTGCCGAAGGCGAGCTTGTAAGGTCTGAGGTAGCATCGTCTTCTGCAGTTGGAATCTCTTCGATCGACGACATTGAGAGTTGAGATTCGGTTGCTGTGGTTGTGTGCATGGCTGCGATGTTGATGGTGTCACAGTAACACTTCAGGTCTTCGTTATGAAAGACAGGTATTCCAAGTCGCGCTGTTGGCAGATGCAATACGAACAGGTGAGTACCTACAACGCTATATACTTCCCTCCCTTCCCTTATTGAACAGTTGAACAGGCACATGCCATACCAACCCAACCGCACGTCTACCGCACACTTCCCGCCGACGCACCGACGTCGCAGAGATGCGTAAGAGGCACCTCGTAAGAGGCATCTTGTAAGAGGCACTACTGACCGATATCTAAGAAACCAGCCCGGGTTGGGAGGCCGGACGATAAAGTAATGCTGCAAGCTGCGTTACGGTATGCACGGGAAGGAGGAACGGGCGTGCCATATCCGAAGCAGGGCCGAAGCTCGGGCGATATTTCGTGGTTGGGGACGTTCCGATCGGTTCCGCAGGCTGATGGGATGGTTTGAAGGTCATGAGATGCAGCTGAGCATTGCGGATGTGAGATAAGAATACGGGTGCTGCTGTTGTGCATGGTTCGTAAAGTGGTATAGTACAGGTGTATGCATAGTCTGGGTATCGCTCGATGCTGCCACAAATCCAGGTCGTTTCGTCGTAGACCCAGAACACCACCTAAGCCAAAAGATCGCTTGAACGCTCGCACATAAATCAAACAACACAGATCCTCTCCTCCCGAATCCCAGTCGGGGCTCTCATCGCGGGAACTCCACATCCCTCGGCGTCGCAACCCCCACACTCAGAAACAGATCCTCCCCCCTCCGACTCGGCGTCAACTTCGGCTCCCAGTGCAGACTCTCCCTCCTCTGCCTCTCCTCCGCAGCCGCGATCTTCGAAGCATCGTCCAGCTGTACCCTCGGATGTCTCGGCAAGCCCGGGTACTTGACGTTGTTGACCGTCACAGGGTGGCCCACGTACCCGGGGTTAGATTGAGCGATGATGCCTTCCAACCCCAGTCCATTCGCTGTGCTGCTTGGTTTCACTCTGCCCGCGACGCGACCGTAGCCTTTTAGTGGTGAGGCGGTGGTTTGAGTGCTTCGGCTTTGCAGGCTCTTGGCGCTGTCGAGTTGCTGGCTCGTGATGGAGGAGTGGCTGGTCGTGGCGTGGCTTACTGTCCGTGAGTGAGCGGAGTCAGCGACGTAAAATCTGCGCTCTAGATCCAGCGCAGCGGTGTCGCCTCGTCGTTTTGCAGCTAGCGTGGAGCCGGAGAGCGAGATGGTGGAGGTTGAGGAGGCGGTGTTGCGCTTGGGTGTTACGGGAGGGGGAGGTGTACGTTGTTGCGGACGTACTTGGCTGGGAAGACCGACGCGCTCATCCCTTGCCGGCCTTTGCACTCTTGGCAGCAGTGCTGGTGAAGAGGCGGGCTGTCGTGGAGTGCTTTGTTTCGGCGAGCGCGGAACACTCTGGTTCGAACTCCTCGGGACCTTCGGGTATCGGATGGCCGCCAACGGTGAGGTACATTCCATCACCGGTGTCAGCTGCTTCGCTGGATATGCTGCTGGCTCCTCTTCCGGTGGTGTCGGCTCATCCGTCTGCATACTCTCGAACGAGGTATCACTGCCCATGGAGGTGACTCGGGGGCCGCGAGGCGGAGGATAGGAAGGGTTGGTGACTTTGAGCACAGGAGGATGTGCGCGACGCTGGCGGGCTGCGACCTGAACTGGTGTGGGCAGGTCGATGTCGGGAGAAGTGTCGTAGCCAGCGCCAGGTACTGGGCTGGTATAGTAGTCGAGCACGCTGTTATCTGAATTTCGCGCGGACCCAGCCGGCACCGGAGGAGGCGGAGGTGGAATCCAAGAATGGATGTTCGAGGTCTGATTGTTCGAGGGGCGGATATTCAAGCCAGCCGGAGGAAGCGGGAAAGACTGGTTCGATGGAAGCTGCGCGGCCCGAGTAGCCTGTTGAGGAATCTGCAGCGACAGCGATGGCTGGCGATTCCGTTGAGGAGAGGTCTTGTGAGCACCGGCATGCTGTGCCTTCTGCGGCTTGCTAGGCGGCGGTGGTGGATAGTGGATGGCTGTGCCAGCAGGCACAAGCTTCGGTAGCGGTTTCCTTGGAACTGCTGGCGTAGGAGTCTTGTCTTCTTCGAACACAGTGGTGGCCGTATTGGGACTAGGAGCAGCAGATTTCGGCAAGCCTCGGGTCACGATCGCGGGAGGCTTTGCCGGCAGCTGTAAAGCCATATTGTTCGTGCCATCATCACTCCTACGACTCTCTGGAGGCGTGATGCTCACACTCTTCTCGTTGTACTTGGCAACGTAGTCATCGTACGACACCCGCTGGCCAGGCCACTTCGTCATATGCTTCTCCCCTCCCAACTCCGCTCTCCGCTTCTCGAACCCGCCGAGCGGTCCTCGAGGATCAGCGTAACCATAGTTGAAGGGTGAGAAGCGAGGTGGTGCTTCGTCGACAAAGTCGTAGTCCTTGCGTTCATCCTTGACCTTCACATTCCGACGACGAATGTAAATGACGAGATATACCGCAGCGATAGCGAGCATGACGGCGCCCATTGCTGCGATAGAGACCCCGGCTGCTTGGCCATTGGTGAGGTCTGTCGAGGGTAGTTGGTTCGACTTTCCGGACACTGCTGTGGCTGGGGTCAGCGTTCCGGACTCTGATGGAGCTGGTGCCATCGTGGACGAAGGGTGCTGGCCTGGAGTATTGTTGGGCGATGGCGAGACAGCGGTAGGTGTCGTGCGCGGAGACGTAGATGCTGTCTGTTGTCCGTTCGTGGTCGAGACTGTCTTCGGCGTGGTCGTAGTCGATGGTGTCGGGAGTCCCCTGGTATGAGTCGGCAACACGGCTCCGGACACTGGGACACAGACGTTATACGCCAAGTTGTTCGCCGTATAAGTCGCTTCCTTGCATTCGGGAGAATGATACGGATCAAGACAGATGTACGCCAGCTCCCCAAGTGTGAACCCTTGATCGCTATACCTCCCACACAAACAGTCAAGGTCGCCATCAGGGCAGTCATACCCTTGACTGATGTAGTCCTCGAGGCACGACCAGGCACAGCGCGCCACAGACCGATGCAGTTGGTCCGGCAAGATGTTGGCCTTGGAAGCTCTGGTCGAAAGTAGTGCTGCGTCTTGGTTCGAGCTAATGCTGGAGGATTCCTTCGGCGATGCGGCTGGGCGCCGGGGTGTTGGCATGCTGGTATGGTACAGAGTGGCATGAAAGGCGTCCGTCCCAAAGAAAATCTATCGTGGTCTAGTGGTGGCAGTGTTGTACAATAGGAAACATGACCCGCTGACCAGCAGCTAGGAAAAAAGAAATGCGAAGTAACAGCAACGTGGGGAATAATAGAGTAGGAAAGAAGATAAGGAAATTCGTGGAGTGCTTCGTCGCGTTGTTGTTCGACGATTTTGCTAGACAGGGACGTCGTGTGTATTTCACTCAGACCTATCTTGAACGAGCTATTCTGGGTCGGTTCCTTCATCGTTGCCGCCGGTCAGCACGTCATCGCGTGGTATCGCGAGGTGAGTAATAGCTCGCGGCGCTTGGAGGAGGATGTCGTTGTCGAGGCAAGGCCGGCGGTTGGAGGAGCGGTGCGAGAAGTTCAGATGTCGTTACGCGCCCACGGCTGCAGCGCACGGACGAAAAGTGTGTAAGGCGGACTATTGCAAGCTCTCTTCTTCTTCCATCGTCTGTTCGATGCGTGCTACTTTTGCCATGCAAGGCAGCCAAGGTCTGTTGGTGTTGGTGTGTATAGCGTTCATGTAGGTTGCTGCCGCGTGAGCGAGCCTACTGCGACCTAAGAGGCGCGAGAGCAGACTACCGATACTAGTAGAGAGCCTTCGCGGCAGTGGGGTGAACAGAGGCCACAGTCTCAAGAACGTGTTTATGTTTACCAACAACCAGTGTCGGCAGACGAAGCTAGCGTGGCCTTGAGTAGACCGAACAGCATGCGAACAGGCGCCTCCCAATGCTACACCACGGGTATATCTCGCTCCTCGACGCCATGCATCCTGAAAGAACAAAGTAACCATTGAATCCCATGCCGAGTTCGCCTGCAGTTGCAGCAAACCCTGCTCCCAGTGCCAGTGACAGTGATCTCGAGCATGTGCGTCGCCATGCATTCCGAATGACGAAAATACCCATCGATCCCATCCCAAGCTCGCTCCGAAATGCAACAAAAATCCGAAGTCTCCCAGCAGCAGCCATGTCAAGCAGTAGCCATCTCAAGCAGCAACCACCTCAACCCTGCCCAACCCCAAACGGCGCAGCACTCTCCTCCAAATCCTGCACCAGCTCCGCAACATTACTCAGATACCTTCCCAGCATCCGCTGCTTCTCGCTCATCGTCCTCGTCTCCGTCTCCTCCATGTCTATATCCATTCCTCCACCATCTCCTGAGTGAGTCCGCGCGTGGCCCGCAAACGCATCCCCAAGCTTCTGCTCCCTCTGCAACACCTCCGTGCCCACCACCCTCCCTGTCTCCAGAATCGGAGTCTCTCGCATAAGATAGAAGTACAAAAATTCCAGCGTCTTCATCCGCACATCTTTCGCCGTGCCGCGGCTCTTAAACAGGCTTGTAACCGTGAGCAACCCATCCACCCCCTCAAACGTCCTTATATTCCTCGGACAATCCAGCAGCGCAGCGACAAGCACCAGCACAGCCTGACTCTGGATCTTAGGCGGGTTCGAAGCATCGAGCAAGTCGAGCAGGAGGTTCATATGTATCTCACGCCCGAACAAGCAGCGTGACGGCGGGTGCAGCAGTAAAGCGCCATGGAGGAGGTCGATGGTGGAGACGATGAGGAGGTCGGTTTGGGAGGGGTTGCCCATGCCCATTAGGCGCTCGAGGGTGGAGATGAGGCGGGACGCGACTGCAGATATTAGTATTAGGGGGTGAGCGGGTGGTAGGGAGGTTGAGGGGGGGGGGTATACCGTTCCATTGAAATCCCTCCTGTATCCGGAAGAACTCTCGAAACGCCGGATCGTCTCTCAGCTCGCCGAGTTTCTTGGGCGAGTTGGATTGTTTGCTCGATAAGACTGAGGATTTCCGCTTGTGTGGTGAGCGGGAGGTGGATTGTGAGAGGCAGACTTGGGCGAGGAGGCCTTCGATTTGGCGGAGGCCTTTGCGGATTTTCGTGCTGTCGCGGGAGGAGATGTTGTCGAAGCCGACCGAGAGTAGTGACTCCATGGTATCGTCGACTCAGCGAATGGCTCGTGATTTCAGTAGATGTGGAAGCTGCAGCTAAGATTTTTAGCAGATCGTCGACTCCACAAGACCGTTTTATCGAGGATGGTCAATGTGGAGTAACCCAGCAACGGAGGTCCGGCGGAGCAACCATTAACTTGCCTAAGGCAGAAACCATCTTGAAATACCACATCGCCCTCTTAAAAGGTAATCGAACACCCCATCACAAAATCTTCTCCTTGGCATACCCCATCCTCAAATCCACCAGCACCTCCCCCACCCCCTCCGCACTCCTCAAATGATACCTCCCCCCAGACTTTAACATCCACCCCAACATCCCCACTAGCAACCTCCCATCACTATCCCACCCATAAGGCAGCCTCGTCACCGTAACCCACCTCCAGGTCCTATCAACTTTCCACCCTTCATCCTTCTTCACCCCCCTCCACAACGCCAGTGAAATAGCCCCGCTCGCTAAACTCCGCGTCCCGACTACGGTAACATACCGCACCCAGATATCCAGACGGTGGAGTTTCGGGATGTGGGACTCGATGCAACGCAGCCAGGAGCGGGTGTCTTCGAGTTTGGAGCCGTCGGTGTGGAGGATGAAGGTGTTGAGGCGGTAGAATAGAGATAAGGTTTCGTGGCGGATTTGGCGGGAGAGGAG
>JAABUL010000684.1_pt1 | contig 71285 bp, 80 predicted proteins | sample 5559151 | NCBI WGS metagenome assembly JAABUL01 (sample SAMN10711876, study PRJNA513368) | rock metagenome | isolation source: Antarctica rocks | place: Antarctica: Victoria Land, Pudding Butte sud | reverse complement strand
TATTAAATGCTATTTAAGTAATTATTAGGATATTATATTATATAATTAACTATCTAGGATAGTAATATCTTATCTTAAAATATGTAGTTATAATACTTAATAGTTATCGAGATATCTAAAAGATAAAATTTCTAAAATCGTGCGCCAGGTGAGGCCGTGCAGCAGACGAGCTAACCTTCTATTGCTCTACTGCGATGTGCAGCGAGGCGTGTCAGTAACAATATGGGAAGCTGCCGTATTTCGCTCAAAGAGAGAATCTTCATCAACTGCTGTTCTTTGATCGCTTCAGCCCGTGTCTAATGACAAGGTTGCCCTACCTCTTAATTGTAGACTCTCTCGGAGATATCAATGTCAATGTTGTCGTGGAGCCTAGTTCGACGCGTACGACCTCGGATGTCAAACTTTCGCCATCATCCGGAGTTACATTCACGGCACAAGTGGGCACATGATCCCATACTTTGTCGCTTACAGCTCGATGGCGAAAGACGAGGTTTCTTCGCATCGGCCTATCGTAGCCCTACCTGAACTAGCTGTCGTGTATCCAGTGGGGCGCGAGCCGGCCGAAGGACGAGGTGACGCGGACTTCACAAGGCATATACCATCTATCTTCGGTCATCACGGAAAGCTGCTTTTCTTGCAGAGCGTCAGTCGTCCATAGCTGGATACAATGAACGACATCAGCTCTTGGGTCGGCGGCCTTGCCTCTAAAGTTTGGGAGCCGGAGAAAGGTCTGCCCTTCGGATCACAACTACACGCGACTCCTCCTCGAAGGCAACGAACTTTGACTGGGCCCTTGGATTCGTCTCAAGGGTCATTCTGGCATATGATACAAGTACTGTCCTCGGTTGAATCGGAGCAGCAGACTCATGACCAGGAGCAAAGCAAGTATCTATCCATGCTTCCACTCGACGTTCGCATGATTATTTACGACATGGTCCTTGGAGGCATGGTCTTCCACATCGGCACGGAGACGGACGTTAGAAATCGCATCTTGACTCGCATCTGCCATCACCCTGAGAGTGTTGGCAAAGGCGACCACCAGGACTGTTTCGCCCCTTCGCAAATACGACCATCCTCTGCGCCTCGCGAAGACTATCCGCATGCAACAGGACTGCTGCCGCTGCTTGTGACTTGCCGCCGCATCTACTCGGAAGCTATAGACACGTTGTACAGTGCCAACACTTTCGACTTCTGGCAGAATCGTGTTGCCTTCCACTTCCTCAAGGGCATGCTGCCGCCGCAACGACTACACAGCATCCGACGGTTCCGCTGGGCTATGCAGCTTCCGCACCATCCGAATTTCAACACTCGATCACGTCGGGACTGGGCCGATTTGTTTACATTCTTCGCCAAAGAGCTTTCAGGTCTGCAGCACTTGCACCTCAAAATCAATCGGAATCATCCATTCGAGGCAATGGTCGAACAGACGCTGGACGATGATGCCGCACCTTGGGTACAACCAATGGTGCTCATGGCGATCGAGGCCAATCGGAAGCGTGGATGCAAAGTTGAAGTCGCTACGAATGGTGTGGTGCATGACCTCGAAGCTATTTACCAGGCGATTGCACGAGCCAGCGATGACGTGCCACAGAGCCGTCTAGTCGAATTGACGTGTACGGAGATGCATCGACGGATACGACTTTCGTTCGACAGCCACGATTGACAAGCCGGAGATGTACATAGAACACACCCTGATAGACATGCTAGCCGGCGCCCTCTGCAAGTACAGGACTCCCAGACCACAGCCAGTCCAGAACCTGGCAATCTAGGCAGTCAGTGGCAGCTTCAATGCATCGAACGCGGACCGACATGACATGGTCTTGGTGTCAGGTTGGACGGATCCAACAGATAACTACGTTCCGACCTAATACTGCTCGAGACTCATGCCTTTCTCCGCGAACACAAGCAGCACGGCGACGATTAATGGCGCCGCCGCAATGTTTCCGAGGCAACCCATGGCTCATGTTGGTGTCAATCATCGCAAATTGAGGCCAAAGAAGACCGTTGATTTACTGTACAGTGGATCGGGCAACGACTTCACGAAAGCATGAAACGTTGGTGTACCGTGATCAGAACGGCGCTGTCATAGTAGTCGTTACAAGTCACTTAGCTTATAGCTTTGGAATGAACATCGGCGTATTCTTCTTCCACTCCTGGTAGTCCTTGCGATCACCATATCGCTTGTCGTATTTAGTCTCGCTCAGGGGCACGCCAGACACCTGCCGAAGATTAGCGTCCATCGATTGTCACGCCGTCAAGACTTGAACTTACCTTCAACAGCAGGAACGTAACAAACGCCGGGCTTACACCAGCCATAGCCAGCGCCCCCAGTTTCGCACCAATCCCTCCACTAAGGCCCATCCCAGCCTGGCCGACGCCGCTCAGCATCACTCCCGCTGCTGTCGTAGCAATGCCAGTCCACAACGTGCTCTCGCCGAAGTAGTTGGGATGCCGACTCTTCGACCACAAGCCACGGGTCAAGAAGTCCTCTTCGTGCTTCTTCTGCTTCTTCTCCTCCATCCATTGACTCTTCTGCCTATCAGCAGTAGCCTCAAACGTTAGCCCGCCAACGTAAAGTAGTAGCCCCAGGATATCCGTGATCGTGAAGAACGGCAGGGCAGCCAGTGCAGTCGCGGGAATACTGTTCACTGCCAACACTGGCATCAGACACAGCGAGACCCACGTCGCTTGCGCAGCCCATGCTCCCAGGAACTTTGGTGGTGAGCTGCGGATCTTGTCGAAGCGGCTGTCTTCCCCGTTCTCGGACGTGATTCTCGAGTACAAGAATGTACCCAATCGTGCCGCCCAGATCGTGACCGCGGCGGAGAGGACGACTTGCCGCCAGTTCCAGGCGTTGACGCCGCCTTTGCTGGTCAGGCTGGCGAGGAGGCTAGGCCATTGTGGTGCTGTTGCTGAAAACGATGCAGCAGCTCTAGCACGGAGGGTTGGCAGGTAGAGTGATAAAGCCGTGCAAGATATGTACGTCAAGGATCCGGAGAGGTCGTAGAAGCGCTCCGTTTGAAATGCAATTGAGGGCACCGCGAAGGCTGCTTGAATGCCGTAGGCCAGTCCAATGCTCGGGATAAGAGTCCGTAGGAATGGGTTCCGGAAGTTCGTTGCGCTCAGCATGGTGTGTAGCAGGGACGACATATTTGCTGTGGAAGACACGAGTATAAGGTCGATGGATGCAGAAAGATCTCTGGACACTGTCTACATCTCTTGTACTGAAAATCTGGCCTGTACCAAGTTTACGCGTTTCGCGTTTTGGTGAGCTCGAAAAATGTGCGCGTCATTTGGACGGACGCGGAGTGCCGCATCCTCCCGACCATGGCACTGGAAACATTGCTGGACCGTTCAATCTTTGGAGCAGTCTCAACAATGACCCGCGGTAGGGTGTGTCTGTCCGACGAGCACGTTGTTTACGGTTGTGAAAGAGGAGCCCGGAAGCTCGAACAAGCCGAGCGCACGAAGAAGAATGGAGTCTTTCGATCACAGTCACTTTCCCGGCGACTATCAAGAAAGTAGAACTGATCGCTGATTGAAGTTTGGAACTATCGCTGAGCAGGATATTCGCCCGGCTTGGTATGCAGCATTATGTACTCCTTAGTCGAGTTGACTCTGCCTTGGTCTACCGAAACGCCGTCGCTATGCATCAAGCAAGCTAGCTGTAATGATCACGAGCAGCGCCCATGGCGAACTGCTGCCGAAAACGATCCAGCTCACTACAGCTGACACCCCTATGACTCAGCAGTGGTGAGCACAGTCTTCGTCTTCAACACCGTAACCAGTCCCGATGCCGCCGGCGTCGTCGATGGAGCAGCAGGCGCTTGGACGGCCGCAGATGTTTGTACGCTTCCACCCTCCGCCTTCCCTCTGCCTTTCCCGCCACTCTGCGCTGTGGTGCCTTTCACGGGAGTCACAGGCTGCACATCATCCTGAAGCAGTAGGAGAGCTTGTACAGTCTCCAGCACTGCCAGCTGCTGGCCTACACCAGAACTCCCGTCGAACCCTCCGACATACCATTTATGCCCACACAGCTCCCCACTCTCGCCACCCGTACATGTTTGTACACCAGCAGTGGCCGAGGAGTTCAACAGCTGGAAGACAGAATCCCGGATGAACGGAGCCACAACCGCAGACTTTGCCAGCCATCGCGAGAGGTAGGCCTTGAAGGAGTATTGATCGTTGTTGCAAGTATCCTTGGTCTCGCAAACACGTTCGAAAGCGATGTCCGTAGCATTCGGAAAGGGCGAAAAGAACGTGTTGGCGCACGCCTTTAGTAGGCCAGTCGTCCTGTCTTGCCAGACTGATGAGCTCGTGTGGTTGTAGAGAACAGCGGAGCCATACAGCATCATCGAGGGGTTGTAGGACCAGGGCTGATGATTTACATCCGAGCAGTTATTGTCGTAGCTTGTGCCATCCCAGACGTCATAGTTGGCACTAATGAGGTTCACGCCCTCCATCCAGTCCCAGATCTTATCGCACCAGTCGAGATAGGTCTGGTTACCTGTGTAGTGCGCGAGACGAGCGGCGACCTGGAACATGCCACCGTTCGAAATCGAGTTCTTGTAGCTCATGCCGTTGACGTTGTCCGGGAAGATCTGCCAGCTGAGACCGCCGTTGCAAGAAGACATGTTCCATCGCGGGACCATGGTGTTGAAGCCGGCTTCTGCGAGACTGAGCCATGTGGTTGACGCATTTCCGGCGGGGAAAGGAAAGTCGTACTCGAGAGCGGAGATTGCAGCGAGAACCCAGAAGGCTTGATCATCGTTTCCGAGTGAGAAGAAGTACGCGGGTGGCATGAAGTTACTGTGCGGTCCGACCTGTGCAAGTAAAGCCTGCTGGACTGTTGCAACATAGCTAGTGTCTTCAGTGTAAGCTGTGTAGTCCACCATAGCGCCCCAGACAGCGCCAGCTTCCCACCAGTAGAGAGGGTCGGGAAGAGTGCCAACATCGGCGATCGGGGTGGAGGATTGATTGTTCTTATAGAAGGACATAAGTCCATAAGCTAGCTCTCCAGAAGCCTTCTTGATGGAGTCCACATCCTGGGTGTCCAGCGAAATCGCCGCTGTGGCGGACTGCAGCAGCGCAGCGAGCGCAGTCAAAGTTGTGAAACCCAACTTCATCTTCGCGGGTAGTCGTAAGTGTCGTATCGCAAGGAACGGTATGTTGGTCTAGAGGACAAGGCCGTGAAAGGATCGTGAGTCGTTCGCGAAAGGAAAGTTGTTCGTGGGTGCCTCTACCAGGAGGTCGTAGAAGTTTTTTCTCGCTGTCAATTGGAACAAAGAGCGACGGCTGGCGCAACAATAGACCTTTCCAGAAGGTAGTGAATGAAGTGGATGAGGTCAACGATGGAGCACGCGCAAAGTCACCTCACCGTGGCAGACGTGTCGTCAAGCATCGGGCGTCACGAGGAAGAACAAGACGAGAATTTCACATGCTGACGAAGGAGATCTCTTCAACAGGAGGTCGCGACCCGCGCGGTTGCCACATGTCGGAGTAAAGTCGTGAGAGGTGCAGGAGATCTGAAGTGAAACCATGCGATCGATTTCGGCCCGAGCTTTGGTGTTTCAGGCGTCGGATGTTGCAGAACAGCTTCAACGACTGATTGGACAAGAGTTCGATGGAAACATGCGCCGGTAGAATGCTCACCCTTCTTCTTTTGAAGGCACGAATGGACCTTATTTGTATGCGACAGCTCATGTTCCCAACACCTTAACACTAAATCTCTACCTATCTACCATTCTTCTTAGCACGTTGCCTCGTTGCCTACTTCTCCGTTGGAGTATGCACCTAGTTCCAGCATATCCGTTCGGCTGAGATCGCCTTCTTCGGACAAATCAGTCGACCTAGCAGAGTCGCGGTTCAGGGAATCCAGTGACCGTCCATGAGAAGGATGGTCCTCCACAGCTGCCTGCACGGAGAGTAGCCGTAGTTGTTGCATAGAGAAGTGCAGAGTTCGCTGTCGGTAATGTCGGCGTAAGTGTTGTCGTAGTCGTTCTTCTCGTACGTCTGTCCGTTGACAGAGAACTCATCCGAGCTGAAAATGTCTGTGTTGTAGCAGACCTCACCAACGCCGCACCATCCAGTCTCGTGACAGAATTCCAGAGTACTCCATCTGCTGCAGGTGCTTGGGTTGCCGCCACCCTTACATATGTCGTTCCTATTGACGTTCGTTTCGCTACCGTCTTCCAAGAGGAAATTCACGGCGACCGAACGAGCGAGACTCATATTGTCGCATTCGCACGAGCTTCAGACAAGTTGGCTATCAGCCCATACACCGGTGTAAAAGTCTGCACTGCCGGTGGTCAACGTCGTTGAGATCTTCATGATGGCTGTTGGCTTTTTGGCTGAAAAAGTATGTCGTTCTTGTTTGTTCAGAGAGTGGTGGAAACAAGTCGCTTTGGAAGGGGTAGCTTGAATGGAGATTACTTGAGGTGTTGACTTATACACAACATTGTATTCGACTGGTCCCCTTCGTCGGAACCGTGAATTCAGGCTTGCTCAGCGTCGAACCGCAGCTGTCCGACGTACGGTGACACAAGCATACATCACATCTTAGCCTCAGGCTTGTTCCACGCAGCAGCAATGAAATCCTCCATATCCTTTACAAACTCCTTCGGCTTCTCCATAGCAGCAAAGTGACCACCAGACTCGTGTTCGCGATGCCAAATGAGGTTGCCGGTCTGCCAAACTGATCAGCAAAATCCCATATGGCAGCAGGGGAGGTCGAACACACCTTCTTCACCAATGACACCGGCACGGGCGCCAGCTCTTCGGGGAATAAGCTGTACCCAAACGGTTTCTTGATATAGTACTTCGGGTCGCTGTGGAAGAACTGCGGTACCGGGGCGAAGAACTGCCTGTAACCGAAGATCGCACGTGGAAAGCTGCTGGTGAACCAGTACAGCGTAACGTCATCGAGGATCTGGGAGAGAGGTGGGTTCTTGTCGGACCATTGGTTGAACTTCTCGCCAACCCTGGGATATCTGTCAGTCACGGAGTTCACGTAAACGTTGAGGAAGAGCGAACCCTACCAAGCGAGTAGAGCCACTGGGCTGGACGATAGCACGAGACCAATAGTGGCCGGACGAGTGCCGTGCATGCGAGCGTAGGCATTCCCTTGGGTTCCGAAGTCGTTGTATCGTTTCATGTGCTTTTGATCCGTAGCGCTCATGTTCTTGACCTCCTCTTCGCTCTCAGGCATGACACCGATACAGAGGTTTACTATTAAAGCAACACGTCAGCATTGCGGGGGCAAGATCAGTGAGACGACTCGTCAACGCTTCATGACTTACTGTGCACCGCCTTGCAAGAGTCGTACGTCCCCAACACTCTGCTAGTAAAACTTCCGACATCTCCACCTTGTGCTACATACCCAGCACCGAACCCTAGGCCGACCATCAACTTGTCGAGAATCCGCGCAGCATCCTCGGTGGTGGTGTTTCTGTCGGTCGGTGGCCCGTTGGAGTACGCATAGCCCGGCAGACTGGGAACAATGATGTGGTAGGGCAAGCTATTCTCATCATACTTCGACTTGAACTCCTCCAGAACATCCAGAAATTCGATGAAGCTGCCAGGCCAGCCGTGGGTCAGAAGCAATGGCACGGCATCCGCCTTCTTCGAGAAGAGGCCGATGAAGTGGATATTGTATTTGAATCCATCGTCCTCGATCTCAGTTGTGTAGTTGTTGTATGTATTGAAACGATCCTCAGTTTTTCTCCAGTTATACTCCTCCAGCCAGTACTTCTTCGCGTCTTCGAGCCATGTACGATGGATGCCGAAGGAAGTATAGTCGTTGACGTCCGCAACCTGGTTCTCGTACGTCTGCGGCCCAATGGGCGAGACTCGGAGCAGAAACTTGAAGCCTTCGAGCTGGAGGTCCGGGACGTGACAGTTGAATGACTCGACCTTCAGGGAAGCTTCGGATGGGATCTGATCGTAAGGCATGGCTGCTGCTTGGAGGTATTACTTCGCTACGCGGTTTGTGCTCGAAGAATGAAAAGGAAACGAAAGATGGCACCTATACCCAACCTCTTGCATGCAAGTAGCCGAAGCTCGGTCATGCTGCAGGACTCCTCTCCGCAGACATGCAGGAAGACGGAAACGTGGATGGAGTCGAGGTCGAGAAGGTTTGGGGAGCAGCTTGAAGTCGAAAGAGGGGAGCTTTCGGCTGCAGCTTCGTGCACTCCGTTTGCTCTTTTCCATACCTCTTCAACATCAATGGCAGTGTCTTGCTGCGCTTGCTGGCCACAAAAGCCCAGCCTGGAATTTGACATACCATAGTAGCAGTCGTCGAGTGCGTTGTGAATGTTACTAGTGTGTGAGCATTTGAGCGCTGCGCTGGGCGGGGGAAGCTGGGAGGGAGGTCTTCAATGCTCCAGCATCTGGTGGCCGAGAAGCGACCTATGTTGGCCGTCGTGATTCTTGCCGTGATAGATACATGTACTAAAGCTGTTGGCTGTTTGAGGCACGAACGTAAGGCAAGGTCATCGTGGTTGCTCCCCACACTCCCCTAGCTCTCGTCTCGATATGCCAAGCCACATGCGGGGATTGCCGTAGTGCCTCAGGACCACAGTATCGAAAATCCGAGCTTCTGGATGATTCTGCGATACTTCCTCCAACAACTTCAGCAATGTTGCTGTTTTGTCCACCACGTCTCTAACATACTCACCACACTGCGCGGCTAGACACAGGTAAGCTCAATCCCACATATGCTTCAGCCCTCTATTATGATGAACCTTTTACGCTGGCACCAGTCGAAAGGTCTTTGTACGCCTAATGCCGATTAGCTTCGCTCGAGATATATTCTCTTGTCCTGACTTCAAATCTATGATCTACCTTTGACCACGCACTGTCATCCCTTACCAGAAGCTGACTTTCATGCTTTAGGTTGGGCGCCTCGCAGATCCTCAGGCGGCATAGATAGCTGTCCGCCATGGCCCTCCACAACCCCAACAACTGGCACTGGGTCAATAAGGACGTCCGACCCTGGGCCCAGGACTGGCTGTCAAAGGAGCTCGTGGGCTTAAAAGCCTCGAGGGAGGATGGCACATCCGCAGAAGTCAGCAAAGTCATGACCATGGACGGGGACGTCGATGTGTCGCAGCGGAAGGGCAAGGTGATCACAATCTTCGACGTCCGACTGCAGCTGGAGTACACCGGCAAGGTGCCAGCAAAGAGGGAAAAGAGTGAGGACGAAGAGGCCAGCGAAGAAGGAGACACGAAGGACGTGGCTGGGACGATCACGATACCCGAGGTCGCACATGATACGGAAGAAGACGAGTATGTTGTACGTCTCATACACACCATCTCACGCCCAAGCGGGTGGTCTTGCTAACCTTTGTTTGTCTAGTTTGAGGTAGACGTCTACTCGTCAGACCTTTCGAAAGAGCCCGTAAAGGACCTCGTCCGAAAGGAGATCACACCACAAATTCGGAAACACCTGCAGAAGCTGGCACCCACACTCATCAAGGAACATGGCAAGGATATCCAACACGCACCCGGCTCTGGCCCAACGTCAGGCGCGACCACGCCAAAGATCTTGCAGAGCTCGCCGGTCGGCAAGCAGAAGGATGGCTCAGCAGCGAATTCGACCGCCACATCCACGTCAAATGTCAACGTCACCAGCCTCTCAGATTTGCAAGAGTTTCGCACGACGGCAGACCAACTCTTCGAGACCTTCACAGATCCACAACGCATCGCAGCTTTCACACGCGCTCCACCGAAACTTTTCGAGGGTGCGAAAGAAGGTGGCAAGTTCGAGATCTTCGGCGGTAACGTGTCAGGCTCGTATGTCAAGCTCGATCGGCCGACGTACATTGAGCAGAAGTGGCGGTTGGCTCAGTGGCCGGCTGGGCACTTCTCGACGCTGAAGATCAAATTCGATCAGAATGAGTCGGACCACGTCACGGTAATGAAGGTGGACTGGGAGGGGGTGCCGGTCGGTCAGGAGGAGCCGACGAAGAGGAACTGGTAAGTCCATCATGGAAGGTTTTCTAAGTTTCGAGATAAGCTGACGTTTTTCGACAGGTCCGAGTACTATGTCCGATCGATCAAGACGACGTTCGGATTCGGTACCATTCTGTGAGGTCACTGGCGAAGGCACGATCAACCATTGAATATACGCGACACACGAGTGCTTCGAGTCAAACCATGCAGTGCGTTCAAGCGTCTTGAATAAGAACGACTGCGACCCTCAAGGGCGAGATCATTAGAATAGCATCCTCGCCCCTACGTAAAGTAGCAAGGTAGGGTTCATACCATAAGCACGTACTGTCACTTCTTTACCTCAACTTGATTCTTCGCTCTTCCCACTTCGTCTTCATATCATCTCCAAGAATTTTCCACAGAATACATCGAGTTCACGAGAGACTCTCATCTACACGAAACAACATGGACCTCACTCTTACATACCACACCACCCCAACCAGCTCATCCTGCTCAACCCTAGTCGACCACGTGGATCGCACCCACCCCAACATCACCTGCTTCACTGCTTCCCTCCACCACCCTACCCCCTCCACACTCTCAATCGGCTCGCTGAAGGGTCAACTCCTCCACAAATCCCGCATGTCGGATGTTAAAGAAGAATGCTTCGCCTACGATGCCACCCACGCTCCGGAAGCTAAACTCCATAAGGTGGGGAATTACCTTAGCAACGAGAGCTTCGAGACTGAGGAGGATGAGTTGGTGCGGACGGCTGAGTGGGTTTTTGTCTGTGGAAAAGGTTGTTCTTGTGCCGGAGGCGAGAGGCAAGGGGCTGGGGTTGCGGGCGGTGGGGAAGTTGGTAGAGGTGGTGATGGGGACGGAGGGGCCGGAAGGGTTAGAAAAGAAAGAAGGGCTGGTCATGTTGGAGCCGGGACCGATCGGCAGGCCAGAGGGGGGAGTGGACGTTACAGAGGCTACGGATAAGATTGCTGCGCATTGGTAACTTGGGTGGCGAGGATTACTTTCGAGAAGGATGGATGGGCTAATTCGGGTGTAGGAAGAAGATGGGGTTTGGGGAGTGGAGTTATACTGATACTGCGTGGTTGCTTTTGTCGACTAGGGAGAGGGTAACGATACGAGGGTAGCGATTGCAGATACGTGTCTGTAGTTCGCCTTTTATGGTTCTATATGATGTTATAAGCTCTACTACTGCTACCAACTCACTACCCCTTTCTCCCGATCAAAGCCGCCTCTCAGCTGTCTGTCCGGCTTCACGACCTTACCTTGCAGTACTGTGTATCGGACAATGTTCTCACAGTCCTCCGGCCGTACACGTGCGAGCCATATACACTGTGCTGCCTCACCCTCAGCGACCGCCTTCGGCTTCCCGTTCACAGCGCCATTGCTGTCCCCGTTCGTCGCCTGCTCTACTGAATGTGCACGCCGGTACACCATCACATTGGCGCTGTACTTATGCCCGCCAACGTGCGAGATAAAGTAGATCCCTACCCCACCGGGTCGCTGATCGTCATGGTCTCGGTATAATCCTAAAGGTCTGAGGTGGCGTTCGAGCTCTCGTCGGAGCAAGGGGGCGGATTGACCGCACCGAGCATCGCGGGTGGCTTGCGAGCACATCAAAATCACGCATTTGTGTGGGCAATTCCGGAGCGAGAGGTCGGATGGTAGATCGGATGATGAGAGTGGGGAGGCGTTCATGGGGCTGTCGTGACCATTGGTTGCCTCAACATCGCCGTTGGATGTGCCTGCGGTTGGGAAGGGCGTAGTATTCGTGCTCGCCCGATTGACCACCCCCCTAATCAACTCGCCCACCCTCACCGGACTCACCCCATCCACAAACTGAAACGCCGGCATTAATAACACAGTCGTCTTCCTCTCCTTCCCATACGGCCCAGAGTGATGATCAGGTAAATCCATGTTACTCGCACTAACCATCAATCTCCCACCCTCAACCTCCTTCTCACTCGCCTGCACCGCCTCCATCACACTCCCCTTCTCGTCCGCTACATCCCGCACCCAATCCGTCTTCCCCGTCGCTACGATGATATGTCTGCTGAACCCCTTGATTTGGCCGTATAGCTCGTCGTCTTCATCGATCTTGAATCCGCGGGGGAGGTGGATGGTGCAGGTTTCGCAGTCGTGGAGGCATTCTTCGCCGTCTACCTCCGGTTTCACACGAGGGAAGAGTGCGTCCGGGCCCTTCGCCGTAGAGAAGCCATCGGGACGGGGTTTAGTGGTGGAGAGGTCGGTGGAGGAGGCGTTGGGGGTGAAGCGGTCGGTGACGCGGCGGAGGAGGGTGGACATCTTGGCTGGGAGAGGTGGTGCCATGGTTGCGTTTATATGGCTGATGATCTCATTAGATAGCGCGGAACTGTGCCGCTCTCGGGGTTGAGGTTCGATTTGAAAGGCAGTCGGAGGAGGATATGGGACCGCATATACCACTTCGCATGCCGGGAACGGCAAGAAGTAATAGTATCAGCACCTGTCGAAGGAGCATCACGCCTTCCCTTTATATTCATCACTGCCTTCACCATCGGCCGAGCAGTACTCGGGAGTTTCGTGAACCCGGTCTCCGTGCTGATAAGTCCGAGTTGACATTCACTTCAGCCTTGTCACATGCAAACCAATACCACTTGGCGTTGCTTTGGAAGGTGGCGACTGGAAGACGGCATAACAACAATCACGCAGTATACCGCAGCCACTTGAATACCTGACGGAATCCTCAAACGCCAACACATCAGCCATAGCATAAAACTACTAGATACAGCGGCGTAACCATGAGGAGCAACCACGAACACATACATGGCGCCTTCGAAACGCATCATCCTGCTAGGAGGAGCTCCTTTGGCCAACTCCTTAGCCTGGGGTGAGGAAGCATTGAAACCAGATGTCACGTCTAGTCAAGCCGCCGAGTGGCTCTTAAAGGGCGACGTCATTCCGCCGCAGGACCATTCGACAGCCGACTTGACCGCGAGCAACATCTATCCAGTATGGAGATCGGTCGAACTCAACCAGCGAGAGCTTTCACACCTAACAGATGAAGACGACCTCCCACTCTCCCAAACCCCACGACCAAACAACAACCCGGCTCACGATGCCTTGGCAATAACTTCCTCCGCCGACTTCATCGAACACTCCCTCGCCCTCATCGACAACCTCGACTCCTCTCAACTCATCCCAACCACCAACCATCCTCCAGGGGCCCAAATTTTCGACCCGGACACATCCCTGCTCTCCACAACATCCTTCCTAACCACCTCATCGGACATCTCCTTCCAGGCCACATCAGACTCCCTGCTCCCCACCTCCTCACCCCGCGCAGCAGGGCAAGCAGCAGCTACAATCCCTACTTACATCCCTACTTACATCCCCATAACGGACCTCAAGCGCGTCCCCACCCCCCAGCACATCACTTCCCTTCACCCCCAAACCATAACCATAAACCTAATCGCAGGCATCATCGCCGTCTCGCCCACCCGCACGGTTTCGCTCAGGCGACGGAGTGGGGAGATGGAGATCATCGAAGTAACCGTCGGAGACGATACGCGCGCTGGCTTTTCTATAAGTTTCTGGCTCACTCCGCTAGAATCTCAGCAGAGGGCTAAGACGGACGACCTCCGGACGTCCTTGAAGGCTTTGAGGAGCGGGGATGTAGTCCTCATGCGCAACGTAGCGCTCAGCAGTTTTCGGGGATGTGTGTACGGGCAGAGTTTGGCGCGGAGGAGGTTTGCGAGAAGTGCTACGGAGGTTGATGTGCTTGGAGCTGACGTGGGCGAGGGAGCGCAGGCATCCTTGCAGGGGGTGTTTGGGCCGAAGGTTAGACGGGTGAGGGAGTGGAGTGAGCAGTTCGTTGGGGCTGGGAGGATGGCGGCGAAGGGGGCGGTGGGTAGAGGTGTGAAGAGGGCGAGGGAGGAGTTGCCGCCTGATACGCCGGAGTGAAGTGGATGGGTGGGAGGATGGATTGGGTAGATGGAGCAGGATTGGATAGGTCGATATGACTTGGTTATGGCTATGCACGCGAAGTAAAACAATCAATGGTATCAAGCGCAATCCCGTTTCAATCCAGGCCTTTCAGCCTCCGAACCGTGCCGGAGTGCAGTCGGCGGCGCCATACGCCCATCGCGAGGAAGTATGCACAGCCCGCCCACTCATGCCATCAAAACACCACAAGGTCGTTATTGCCCTCGTCCAATATTCTGTCTCGCCTACACCTTCACGTCAGCAAAACCCCCACCAGATACAGTTTGGATAACTCACCTTCATCATCTCAATCCTCGCCTTTAAATTCTGCGTCACCTCCGCCGCCCTTCTCCAACTCTCCACCCCGTCCCCACCTTGCACGCTTTGCGAAGCTGTCCGCCCCAATCCTGAACCCGTCCCGTTACTCACACTCCCCTCCCCGTCCGCCGAAACCGAAGCCGGAGTCGCTCGTCCCGAGGACCCGTTGCTCATGGGCCGCGAATACCCATGTGTGGTGGAAGCAGGCACTGAGGCGCCACTCAGCTTACCATCGCGGAGGTCGGCGGGGATGTTCTCCTTACCGTCTTGCCCTGCGCCACCAAAGCTGTCGAGACCAGTGTAGGCTGGCCGGGAGGTGGGAGCGGCGTAGGATCTACTACTGCCGTACGCGGGTCGAATACCGGCCGGATAAGCGAAGTCCGAGGTGCCGCCGTTAGGTTCACCGGGCTCGTTACTACCCGCGCGCACGCGACCGAGCCGACTCATCTCCCGCTTCAGACGATCGATTTCCTTGCTGAGGGAGTTAGCGCGCTCTTCGGCGTTCTCGGCATCAGACCGAGCGCGGACTAGTTGTGTTTCTTTTGCTTTGATCTGTAGGACATCCCGCGTGTGATCTTCGATTAGTTGTGCGTTTTGGTTCTGGAGTTCGGTGATCTGTGATTGCTGCTTCATCTTGTCGTTGCGGAGATCGGAGTTCTGTTGTTGGAGGAGTTCGGTGGATGAGCGTAGTTCGGAGAGTTCTTGGCGTTCTATGGCGCTGAGAGCGGATTGGCCTGTATCTGGTCGTTCATCGCGGGGAGGTGAGGCGGGGGCGGTTGAGGGTTTGCCTAGGGGTCTGCCGGCGAGGCCGCGGCCTGGGGCTGTGAGACCGGGTTTTGCTGGAGGTGCTGACGCTTGCTCGTCGAAGACTGCGCCTTGTCGTCTTGGCGATGCTGTGCCAGACGTTGGTGCTTTGAGGCCTGATCCGGGCTTTGCGAGGCCGGAGGGAGCTTTGATGCCGGGAGGTTTGAGACCTGCAGCGGCTGGTTTAGGAGCTGGTCTGCTCGTGGGCTGTGGTTGCAGATCTGGTCCGTCTAGTGGTGGACTCGCGGCTCTTGCTGCTCTCGCTGGTGGTGCCTTCTTCGCGCTGCCAGCGGGTCGCTTTGTTCCAGGACCAGGCTTCTTCGCAGGAGGCGCAGCTTTAGGTGGTGGTGGAGCGACAGCCTTTGGCTTCCACTTCGCTCTGACTTCGGCGGCATCACTGAACTCCTTGATCTTGTTCTTGCGGATCTCGTCTAGCCCATCTAGATGTGACAGCATATTCCGATCGCCCATGATTCTCCAAAGCACTCCTATTACTTCGGCACCAGCGTCTCGTAGCGTCACTGCAGACTCTGTGAGCAGCTTTTTCGAGACTTCCGCGATCTCCTTCGTTTGCTCTGGTGTCGGCGCATCTTTGGTGGCCTTCAGGCTCCGTGCTAGAAACTTCGCACTCTGCTCCTTGACCTGTGGGTTCTTGCTCGTCAACGCCTCCAAAACGTCCGCCTGTATGTCTCCGAGACTAGTTGCGGCGAACACTGCATCGCAAGCTGCACCTATCGCATCCGTGACCGTCACCTTCTTCTCCTTGAACCGCTCCAGCATAGATGCGAGTATCGTACTTCGATATCTGGTGAAACTCCGCCGTAAACCTTTGGCGATGCACTCCACGCAATTCGCGGCAACTGCTACCACAGCGATATTGGCGTCCTTCATGCTCTTCGCCAGACCGCGCATAATCTCGTCAAAGGGTCCTTCCTGTATGGCGGGCACATTGACAGCCGTGAACAGCTCGTCCAGTGCTTCCTTGCGGTCCTTCCACTTTGTTGATGCCAGTCGATCCGCGAAGTCCTTTGGCACTTTCGCGAACACATCAACGGCCATGTACTCTGGTTCCAGATCAATCTCCGCAGCCTCCTCTTCCACTTCTTCCTCCTCTGCCGCTGGAGCTGCATCTGCTATTTCCTTGGCTGCTTGTTGACTTCTCAACAGCCTCTCCTGCTTCGGCAAGGGCTCCGCCTTGACAGGCTCGAACAGTTTTTCCAGATCTTTCTGCTGCACATCCTTGAGATCACCCCAAAACAGTGGCTTCATCGCTTCCCGCAGCCATCGGTATAGCTCCACTGTGAGGTTCTGACCTTCGGCGCGAACATTCTTATCGGCGTGTCCAAATATCTTCGGCAGGGTTTTGACCACAGCTTTCGGCTCCACTAATTTGCAGCCGTATGCGTGGACGATTGTGGTGAGTGCGGACAGCGAGGCGGCTATGATCTTCGGTTGTTTGTGCGCCAAGAATGGCAGTAGCTCTTCGATGATCGGATCGGCCTTGTCGAGCTCAATAAGCAGAAGCAAGGTCTCTGTCGCCGATGCCTTCGCCGCTGGTCTGCCCGTAAGTCCCTTCTCCACGACACCGGTCACAGTATTGCCTCTTGTTCTCCGTGCACCATCAGTCCCACTCGCCTCCAGGAAGGCGTTGTATGCGCTCAACGCATCTTGCTGCGCGGCCACATTGCTGTCACTAACAGCCGCCTTCCATAGTGACCCGTCTGTGAACTCGCGTATTATTGGATCCGTGGGCTGCGCAGTGGTGAACTCCTTCGCCGCACCTTCATAACCCGCTTTTCGTGCTTTCCAGTTCTTGTGTGCGAACAGGTCTGGCAAGGCAAGCTGGGAGAAGTCTTCTGGCTCGGCCATTGTCGATAGACTCTAGAATTCTTTGATCTGGGCTGTCAATGTCACTCCAGCGTAACCGTCCTCAGGCGACTCCAGTTCTTGCCAGAGATTCAGGCGCTATCGACAACAGCAGCAAACAAACTGCTGTTTCTTCATTCGTTCGTGGTTCTCGAGTCTGGGTTAGTTCATTAGTTGTCTCCTAGGGTCGTCGTGGATGTTTTGGGCGTCGCCTAGCAAGTCGTAATGTTCCCTGTCGAGACAATGCTATGATGCAGTCCTATGCGTTCGGTGTCGTCGGCGTTGGTTGTGTTCGCAAGTCGTCTTCAAACTTTCCGAGGTGCAGCATCGGCGAAACAACAACGCGCCTGCCCAAGCAACGGCACATCACGTCACGTGCGCCCGGTGCCCAAACCTTATATATGGGCACGTGCGCTGAAAACCACCACATCTTCGAGGTTGTTGATGGAGTTTCACTGGAACGATATACTCTGTGGCCAAGTCTCCTGCACCTCACCACCAACGCCATAGCCCCCAGAACGCTACCATAAAGAGCACGCTCTGGTTTCATGGCACATATCTGAGCTGCATTGCAACCGAGTCCCAGACCTCGAATCTCAGCAATTACCTCTCGCACAAATCTGAATGGCGAGATAACACACCCCCAATATGAGCTCACTCCTGACCTCACGGCAGGCCGAAGAGCTGTACGTTGTCCTCCTCTTTCGCCTTCGGATCTCCGCTGATCGCTGACAGCCATAAAGCTCTCATTGCCTACCTCAACTCCACCGGATACACTCAGAGCGCACAAACGATCCGAGATGAGCTGAACATCCCCGAGAGCAGCTTCGATGCTGCCACGGCGAAGAGGTATGAGGGACTGCTGGAGAAGAAGTGGACGAGCGTGGTGCGGTTGCAGAAGAAGATAATGGATCTGGAAGCAAAGGCTGTGACACTGCAGAATGAGCTCGACAATGCCACGCCGACATCACTAGCTGCGAGGAAGAATCACGATCCGGCGACGTGGCTGCCTCGGGCACCGGCGAGACATACGTTGCAGTCGCATCGGCAACCGATCACGAGTGTCGCATTTCACCCGCTGTTTTCGAGTCTGGCATCTGGCAGTGAAGACTGCACCATCAAGATTTGGGACTACGAGCTTGGCGAGCTGGAGCGGACGCTGAAGTCACATACTAAGGCAGTATTAGATGTCGATTTTGGTGGACCTCGAGGCAACACACTCCTAGCCAGCTGCAGCTCCGACCTCACAATCAAGCTCTGGGACCCAGCAGACGAATACAAAAACATCCGAACACTCCCCGGCCACGATCACAGTGTCAGCTGCGTCCGCTTCATCCCCTCCGGCGCAGCAGGCGCACCGCTCTCAGGCAACCTCTTAGCATCCGCAAGCAGAGACAAAACAATACGAATCTGGGACGTAACAACCGGCTATTGCCTCCGCACCTTCCGCGGCCACGGCGAATGGGTGCGCTCTCTCTCGGCAACCTTCGACGGCCGCTGGCTCCTCTCCACCTCTTCAGACCAAACAGGCCGGATGTGGGACCTCTCACAACCCGACTCCAATGCCCTAAAACAGACTTTCATGGCGCACGAACACGTGGTAGAGTGCTGTGCTTTCGCTCCTCCATCCACATACGCCAACCTCTCCTCCCTCGCTGGTCTAAAGAAACCACCTCCTGCTTCGAGTAGCGCGGAGTATCTAGCCACAGGAGGCCGCGACAAACTCATTAAAATATTCTCCACTAACGGCATCTGCGTCAAAACTCTCACCGGCCACGATAACTGGATCCGCTCGCTCGTCTTCCATCCCGGTGGGAAATACCTCCTCTCTTGCTCGGACGATAAGACGATCCGATGCTGGGACCTGTCGCAAGAAGGGAAGTGCGTGAGGGTTATTGAGGCTGCGGACCATTTCGTCAGCTGTCTGCGGTGGGCACCGAGTATTTATAAGGAAGCTGTGGCGGATAGTGGAGGTGGGCTCGCGAACGGGACGTTGACGAATGGCGCAAAGAAGGATGAAGGGGTGAAGGAGCAGATTAGGTGTTTGGTTGCTTGCGGGAGTGTGGATTTGAATGTTAGGGTGTTTAGTGCTTAGAATGATACCCTGCCCATCGTAGCTAACAAAATGTTGCTTGCTCTCCGGCCCTTCCATTCTACGGCAAGCGTCATAGCGGAGTTATGCGGGAGCTGAAGCAGGGAGGTGAGTACTTCGTATCCTTGAGGTTGCTGGCTGAATAATGATCGCGTGCGGTGTCCCGTCGTGTTTCAATTTACCCCAGCAGAACCGGGCCTGCACCCCACTCTTTCAACCCCGTCCAGCATGTGATGGCCTGGGTGGCGCATTGGGGGATGGAGGGGTCGGGATCGCCACTCTGGATGCTACCAAGAGCTTTACTATATAATGCTTGTTCTTCCTCTTCGACTTCATTTCAAGATCAGTAATTGCCTGGATTCCAGGATATACCCACCCTGAACAGAAAGACGAGCCATAGACTCGCCGCGCTCGTCACGCTCGCAACCATGTTAAAGAGCATCCGCCGCAACAGCAAACAGTTCTTCGAGCCCCGCCGCAAGAGCATCGTCTCCCTCATCACCACCCCGGAAGTCGCGCACGCGGCCAAAGACGAACCATCGCCTACCAAGCAGCGCCCCCTCACCTTTTTCGACCTTCCCGCCGAGATCCGGAACGAAATCTACGAACTCATCGCCAACGAGACCCGCATCTTCGTCCCAGCTCCCGCGTTCAAGAAGTCAAGCAAAGCACTCCCTTCCGCACCTCCCAGCCTGCTGCTGGTTTCGGGTCAAACCCGTCGGGAGTTTCTGCCTTTGCTACTAGAGATCGCTCCAATTAGATGTGTGATCAAGGACCTAGATTTCAGCAACCTCACCCGCATCATCTCCTCCCTCTACAGCACCGAGTTGCGCGCTTTGCGGCACAACCCGGCCTTCACCATCTTGCTGCAGATCGAAAAGTGCAACCGCGACACCATCGCTTCGCTCCGCCGGTGGCTGGTCAACCGCGGCGAGGGCTTGGATCGGATCGCGTTCCAGTACGGGATCGTGTATACGCGGCATACGCAGATTATTCCTACGAGTAGTCAGGTGCATCGGATCAATGTGTGAGTAATATTTATCGTGCATACGGGAACCTTCCCTGCGACACAGTTGTGACGAATGCTGACGGGTTTGTCTTATGTGACGAAGGTACATTCAGCGGAGAGCGCTGTTGAGCACGCATCTTGAAGCCATGGCGCAGTTGTTTTCGAATGTGGGAGAGACGGAGCGGTTCGAGTTGGAGCCGATCATGAAGATTTTTGAGGAGGAGTTTGGAAGTGTGAGTAGTGCGGATCCGAATCGGATGACCATGTATGGGCTGTCTTCGAGGCGATTTTGATTGGAAAGCTACGAGGACGCTGTCAGAGGAGAGAGGATCAAAGGAGAAAAGTGCCCATGGATATACTGATCTTAGGTCTTAACGTCCATCCGCTACTCGCGCTCCTCGCCGAAACCTGTCCACCCGGCGAACTCGTCATCGAAGCGGGCGCAAGCTTGCAAGAACATTCTCTCGTGTTTTCGCCATGACTGGGCAAAATCCTTCAGCGTTCGGACCACTTTGACGAAGTGTGGGTCCATGCTTTTGTCTTTCGTGGCTCCAATGGCAGCATCCGTCATCTTGACCCATGTTGACGGCCACTCAATTGTGGGCAGAGGCGTGCTTGCGAGGACTTCAGGCTTCATCTTTGGCCGCAGCTGGTTGATATACGTCAACAACATCATCAGCCAGGCCATTCTCAGCAGTTTGGGGGAGGCTCCTGGTCCGACGAATGGGATGAGAGTCTCAATGCACCAGCAGAAAGCCAGCTGATGGGTGAGATAGACGTCGAACTTCTGCGGCCTCAGCTCTCCGGAAGATAAACAAGGCTTCAGAACGGCGCATAGCAACAAGATCGCCGCGTGTGTCAGCTCTTGTAGCACTGCCGTGAGTTCGTGAGTAGTCTAGTTGGGCCTGTGGCGCGGTTGCTGACTCGTTGGTGTAGATACAGGAGGCTTTGGACTCATTGTGTTTGTTCAATTGCGATAAGGTGATCCGGATGGAAGCTGGAAGATGAGGGAGGTAGAGTTTGGGTTGCTGTACTACGTGTGATACAAGGACATGAACTTCAGTCGTCCATCATGCCCTCTCAGATCGACATATTTCAACAATCCCGATTTCTACTTTCTGGCTCTCACACGCCAATGAGATCTAGCCTTGAGAATGAAGCACCACTTGCGAGCTCGATCATTGCTCGTCAAGTAGGAGAAGAGATGTACGCGCCGGTAACCACCTCCCATCAACACCGCCACAGCTCGCCGCCGCCCTTCCCGTGCAATCCCTCCCCTCCCTCCACAATCCCATGCTCACCCAGACAAGCCTTGACCCTTCGGACGACGATCTCAATCACACCTTCGCCTGGTCCGCCCTCTCTCTGCTATAGGCACACAAGCAGAAATCATCAGCCTACGCCTCAGATAGCTCAAGCGTTTCTGCACTAAGAGGAGATCTTAGCAGCGACTTACCTCCCTCGACATCAAATCCCCCAACGTCCTAACCTCCTTCTTACACTCCTCCCCCGGCGCCACCCACGGCACCTGCTTCGCCTCCTCCATCGCCATCATACCCTTCAACTCCTCATCGTCGAACCCTCCGCCCACGAAAATCGCCGCTGGCACTTGAGGCTTCGGGTTATCGTTGTTGGTCCCGATTCCCGAGAGCGGGTTGACAGGTTCCTTACGCATGAGGAGCGGGAACGAGGAGTGGAATTCCTGAGAGGATTGGAAGCGGAAAACGATCTCGTAGTCGGGAGCCATCAGGCGGGCGAAGGAAAGGGCGTGTGGGGTGATCTTGCCGCACATGGCCATGGGGATGGGAGACATTGTGTGGGTTCAAGTCTTTCTGTAGTTTTGATAACGGCGGAATGTAGCTGAGTCAAGAAAGAGAATTATTGATAAGAGAACGAGGAAATACAGTATGTTGCCATCAAGTCAACGCCAGCAAGCTAGCAAGGGAACAGAATGGACAACTTTTTGTAAGCCTGGACTTGCACATCACGTGACGGAGTATGGGGATTGAGTTTGGTAGCTCGTCATAAGCCCTGAATTATGCAGAATTATGCCGATCTGCGTTTGGTGCTGCGCGAACTGAAAGTCGAGCTGGAGCTCTTCAAACAAAACTCTCCTCTCACATTACCAACAACCTCAACCTACGCCACGAGCTATCTGCTTTACCACGGTCGCGCTGCTTACTTTGCCAATCATGCTTCAAACCACATAGCTTCAGCCATTCTCACAACCACACATCCACCACCAACGCGTGCACACCTCACAATGCCTCCCACCTCATCCTTCCGCAAACCCTCCACAACCAGCACCAACCACCCCCACGCCTCCTCCTCTGACCCCACCGCCATCCGCCGCACCACCTCCGGTCGCGCCGTCCGCGCCAACGCCAGCCGGCCGACAAACTACTACGCCCGCACCTTCGCCAACAACACCATCACTACCCACGAAAACGAGCAAGATGACACGGCCCCGGGCTTTTTCCCCGCCGTAACCTTCTTCACGGACGCCATCACGGCGCTGCCGAAGGAAGTGATGCGGCAGTTCACACAGATGAAGGAGGTGGAGGCCAAGATCTGGGCGAACGGGGAGAAGTTTGAGGAAGTGGTTGGGGAGGTGATGGGGTATGCTGTGCCGTCGAAGGCAGCGAGGGTAGAGCGGGATGGGAACAGTGGGGACTTGGAAGTAGAAGGAGCAGTGGGGAGTGCAGGCCACGGGCAGGCGACGCTGATGAGTTTGACGGCGAACAATAGTGTTGTTGGGAGTAATGCGCCTAGTGTTGTTAATGAGGGTGTGCCGGCGCAGATGTCGGCGCAGCATTCTGTTGCTGGAAGCTGGGCTGGGGAAGAGGTGGGAGCACGGATTTCGGGCGATGAGGATTTGGCGAAGAGGCCGAAGTATCATGAGATGAGGACGTTGATCGCGAGTATGCTGCCGAATTTGGATGAGAAGGGCGTGGTGCTGTCCGAGGCGAATCGTATTCTTGCGCGGCAGCATTCGCGCATTGATTCGGTCATGCCGTTTTTGGAGGAGGAGATTAGTGAAGAGGCCAGGCTGGGCAGCATGACACATTGGGCGTACAGCGACAACAGACAGCGCAAGCAGACCACTGGAAATGCGGCGAATAGGCGTGATGTGGCAGCTACGAATAGCTTGGCTGCGGCAGCAAACGCTATACACGAGTCCGACATCGCAGCCACTAGGACAGTCGCAGGTCGCGAGGGTCGTGAGAAGCAGAAGGGGAAGAGCAGAGAACAGCTGGATTCGGACTTCGATGATAGGCCAAAGAAGCCGCATCCGAAGATCGCGAAGAGCAAGATTTCTGCGTCAGGTGGGATGGGCACTGCTGGGAATGGCGAGCCGGTGAAGAGGAGGAGGGTTGACAAAGGATTGGCAGCACCGGGCATGGAGCGTCAAGCCAGTTCCAAGGGCGCAAAAGCGGCTCTTAAAGAAGTACCGAGGAGCACACCTGGTGCAGAGCCGGTTAAGAAGGCGAGGACGAAACCTGCCCCTCTGCCTGCGAAGCGAAAAGGCATCACTTCGGCTCAGGACAGTCCTGCCATGGCAAGCAGTCCACTGCAGGCCACTTTCACTGCAGCTAATATGGAGCCACCGGTTGGCCGATTGCCAGGCGGGAGGATGCGCCAGAGTAGCAATGCGACAAACCTGCGCCATGAGAAGCTGGTTAGCGACGAAGGCAGTCGCCCGACGTCAGCGCCGAGCAAGTCCAACGAGAAGAAGCGCAAGGCTCCCGTAGACGAGGCAGACGAAGCGAAGAAGACGACGGAGTCGAGTGACGGACAAGCTCGCGCCACCGCTGCTCGTGACGCCGACCGCGCCGGCGCTTCTCACTCCGGCTCAAATTCCGGCAAAGCTGGACGCGGCTCAGCAGTCGGTACACCACGCACCGACACCTTCCCCGAAGGCACCGGACCAGCTGCCATGCAACGGGCGCGCAGCACGCGAAGCCGCCGCGAGAACAACGGTGAAAGCGAGTCCGAGGCTGGCCCCGAAGGTCGACCAAGCAAGATGCTGCACAAGAGGCAAGCTAGCAACTCGCACCTCGTCAAGCAACTGGCGAGCTTCAACCGCAGCCCCGACCTCGACCGCCACCGTGACGACGACAGCGATGAATTGGACGAGAGCGACGAGGCGCTGCAGCGTAGGAGGTTGCGGCGCGATAAGGCGCAGGCGGAGGAGGCGGAGGCGGAGAGCAAGAGCCCGAAGAAGCGGAGACCGGTTAGTAGGCGGAATACTTTACTGCAGGGGCAGACTGAGGTTGAGTCGCCGGGGGTGGTGGGGACGGAGGAGGGAATGGGGGATGAGGATGTTGCGATGGCTGATTTACCTGCTGAGCACGCTTCGCCGAGCCCTCTACCTGAAGACGAAGTCGAGCCAGACACCGCGGTACCGGACCTAGAGCCACCGCACCCGTCCTCCCCGCCCACACAAACTGCCCCTTCCTCGCCTCGCTCCTCCCCTACCCCAGAACCTTTATCTCCTCCCCAAGCACTAGCAGACGACCCTCTATCTCCCGCTTCCCAAGACGAAATGGAGGTAGAGCTCGACGAGCTCGAAGCCGACGACGACGAGGAGGGAGATCCGGACGACCCGAACGAGACGAAGTACTGTTATTGCGATCGGGGAAGTTACGGGGAGATGATCGCGTGCGATAACGAGCAGTGTCCGCGGGAGTGGTTTCATCTGGGGTGCACGGGGTTGAGGGAGCCGCCGGAGGAGGAGGAGAAGTGGTATTGTCGGGAGTGTGCGCCTGTGTTTTGGGGGGGGAGTGGGAATGGGAGGGGGAACGGGGGTGGGAGGGGTAGGGGTAGGGGACGGGGGAGGGGGTAATTACGTTTGGCGAGGATGGTGAAGAGGAAGTATGGACGGGAAGGTCGGGGGAGCCGTAGAGTAGTAGAAGAGCAATGACTAATCGTCGGTGGCGATGTTGACACGAGAAATGTTGTTGTACAAGAGTATTTGCTTGCTTGACCGCATCTCATCTGACCAACGAGGTTTGGCTATACGGGTGATTCACAGTCGAGGTGTTCGTTGATACATGTAGGAAGCTTATATCGAGGGAGGCGTAGATGTCGAAGCGGGTGATGCCGGCTTGGCGATGATGGCGCTCAGGGACAGCATCTTCGATGAACAGCTGCCTTGAAGACTCGCATCTCCCTCCCTCCTACTACACCAAGTAGGCCATCTACCTCTTGCCCACGAGCAAGAGAGGAGATCACCGTCAAGATGGCGGCGCAAAAGGAATCGCTGTTCCGGTCGCAGGACATGACCCTCACCCAGCTCTACGTCGCAAATGAGATCGGGCGCGAGGTCGTGTCTGCCCTGGGCGAGTTGGGGGTCATGCAGTTTCGAGATGTGCGTATCCTACAGTCACCAGAGGACCGAGATTGGTGGTAAGGATGTGACGCTGATGGAGAATGGCAACAGTTAAACCCCGAAACAACGGCCTTCCAACGCACCTTCACGCAAGAGATCCGCCGGCTGGACAACGTGGAGAGGCAGTTGACCTACTTCCGCAACCAGATCGAGAAGAATGACATCCCGATGCGGCCGATCTACGAGTTCTCCAACACCATGGCCGCCCCCTCCGCCACCGAGATCGATGAACTCGCCGACCGCAGTCAGAGCTTGGAACAACGCATTGCGAGTCTCAACGACAGCTACGAGACTTTGAAGAAGCGCGAGACCGAGTTGACCGAGTGGCGCTGGGTGCTGCGTGAGGCAGGCGGTTTCTTCGACAGGGCGAGGGGGCAGACGGAGGAGATCAGGCAGTCCATCGACACCTCGGATGACGCGCCACTGTTGAGGGATGTGGAGCAGCAGGCCAACGGCACTACCGAGGCCGGCCAGCAGCAGAGCTTCAGTGTTATGAACATTGGCTTCGTGGCTGGTGTCATCCCACGCGAGAGGATGGGTGCGTTTGAGCGCATCCTGTGGCGTACACTGCGAGGCAATCTCTACATGAACCAGAGCGAGATCCCAGATCCGGTGCTTGACCCGGAGAAGAATGAGGAGGTGCATAAGAATGTCTTCGTCATCTTTGCGCACGGCAAGGAGATTATTGCGAAGATCCGGAAGATCTCTGAGAGTTTGGGCGCGAGCATTTACAATGTGGATGAGAACAGTGAACTGCGCCGTGATCAGATCCATGAGGTCAACAGCCGTCTGCAGGATCTGTCGAATGTGCTGGGAAATACGAAGCGCACGCTGGATGCTGAGTTGACGCAGATCGGCCGTTCTCTGGCTGCTTGGTTGATTGTGATTAAGAAAGAGAAGACGGTCTACCAGACGCTCAATCGCTTCTCCTACGACCCAGCCCGCAAGACGCTCGTCGCAGAAGCATGGTGTCCGACCAACACCCTCGGCATGATCAAGTCCCGCCTCCAAGACGTCAACGACCGCGCCGGCCTCTCCGTCCCCACCATCGTCAACCAGATCAAGACCTCCAAGACCCCACCCACCTACAACAAAACCAACAAATTCACCCTCGGCTTCCAAACCATCATCGACGCCTACGGCACAGCCAAGTACACTGAAGTCAACCCCGGCCTCCCCACCATCGTCACCTTCCCCTTCCTCTTCGCCGTCATGTTCGGCGACCTCGGCCACGGCGCCATCATGGCCCTCGCCGCCGCTGCAATGATCTACTGGGAGAAGCCACTCCAGCGCGGGAAGCAGGACGAGTTGTTCGGGATGGCTTTCTACGGCCGCTACATCATGCTTATGATGGGGATTTTCTCGATGTACACTGGTCTCATCTACTGCGACGCTTTCTCGAAGGAGCTGAGTTTGTTCCCGAGTATGTGGCAGTGGAACTTTCCTGAAGGCTATGATCCCGAGAAGGGGGGCACGATTACTGCGACGAGGGTGGAGGGGTACACGTATCCGTTTGGTATGGATTGGAGGTGGCATGATACGGAGAATGATTTGTTGTTCTCGAATTCGTATAAGATGAAGTTGTCGATTATTATGGGGTGGGCGCACGTAAGTCTATCACACCTTACCACTCTATCCCGCGCTTATGCTAACCATGGTGACAGATGACCTACTCCCTCTGCCTCTCCTACATCAACGCCCGCCACTTCCGCACGCCCATCGACATCTGGGGCAACTTCATCCCGGGCATGATCTTCTTCCAGTCCATCTTCGGCTACCTCGTCTTCACCATCATCTTCAAATGGTGCATCGACTGGAACGCCCGTGGCCAGACCGCGCCCGGTCTCCTCAACATGTTGATATACATGTTTCTCCAACCGGGACAAATCGACGAACAACTCTACGCCGGCCAAGGGCCCTTGCAAGTCACCCTCGTCCTCGCGGCGCTGGCGCAGGTGCCGGTGATGTTGTTTTTGAAGCCGTTTTATCTGCGGTATGAGCACAACAAAGCGCGCGCGCAAGGCTACCGCGGTATCGGCGAGAGCACGCACGTCTCCGCGCTCGACGACGACGACGATGAAACTTCCGGCCAAGCCAACGGTCGCCCCAGCTTCGCGGACAGCGATATGGACGGCGGCGCAGTCCTCACCCAAGACATCGGCGAAGGCGGCGAACACGAAGAATTCGAATTTTCAGAGGTGATGATCCACCAAGTCATCCACACCATCGAGTTCTGCCTCAACTGCGTCTCGCACACCGCTTCTTACCTCCGCCTCTGGGCTCTCTCGCTCGCGCATCAACAGCTCTCTATCGTGCTCTGGAGCATGACCTTCGGCAACGCCTTTGCGTTCGAAGGCGCCCTGGGGGTATTTGTGATCTTCTGCTGCTTTACGCTGTGGTTCGCGCTCACGGTGGCGGTGCTGGTGGTGATGGAGGGGACGAGCGCGATGTTGCATAGTTTGCGGCTGCATTGGGTGGAGGCGATGAGTAAGCATTTTATTGGGGATGGGGTTGCGTTTGAGCCGTTTAGTTTTGAGGTTATGTTGGAGGAGGAGATGACTGAGTTGAAATGATCGAGGGCGGAGGGAGGTGTAGTTGTAGGGTTTGTATGAATCAAAAGGCGTTGTTCGATCCTTGGCTCTCTCTCTCTGGTGTCACGGACGTGAGTCGTCCGAGGATGTGAAACTATTGAGCACATATGCGTACATAATAGAAGGCTCCAGCCTATCCTTCACTTGCCGCATTGATCATGGGAGACTTGACAGTATAGGTAGATCTGTACCATCGGGGTTCTACTTGAACATCCTGTTCGTGGTCATGCGAGTGTAGTTGAGTGGAATCATTATCGTATGCCATATGCTGTGTGCTCGCTACAATCACACCATACAAGCCAAAACTCCTGCCGCTATGCTTGCCGTTCAATCTCTGCCATGTCATCCCCCAAGCTCATCCCCTCGCATTCCACTTATCATTATACGCATTCACCGCAATCGCCACCTGCTTATACACCCAGTTCCTACTCCCCTCATCTGCGATCGGAATGAACGGGCCATTCGTCCCGCCCTTCAGGATAATACTCATCCCCGTCCGCTCCTTGCTAATCGTCTGCACATCCTTCAGACTGACCTCCCATTCCGTCGTCAGTTTCCGTGAGCGAACGAGCATGATGGCGTTGTACGTGATCATCACCAACATTGCGGCTTCGGACTGCTGCTGGCTGCGAGCACTACTCCCAGTCTGCGAGCGCTGGAGCTGGTTTCCACCAGGCTGATCGCCCTGCGAGCCGGAGTTGAGCTCGAGGTGCGCGATGTACTGTTCGTTGAAGTATTTGCCGTTATCGATGGTTTTGAGCCAGAACTGGCCGAGGGCTTCGCGTTGGCTGTACGGGCGCACGATACCGTCCATGCCGATGAAGCGCGCGAGACGCACGCGGTCGAGACCTTCTTGGTCAAAGACCGTGGTGGTGTTCTTGACGCCTTCGGCCATGTTGGATGCGAGGTCGAATGCTCCGATGGCGGGTTTCGTGGCCAGACCGAGTAAGCCTTTACCAACGCCCTTGACGAAGCCGGCGGCGCCTTCCTTCTCTGCGCCTTGCATTGGCTGGCGTGCCAGGCCACCGATGCCGCTGGCGAGGCTGTTGGCAAAGGCGTTGCCGCCTGATGTGATGCCGTAAAGGGCGTGCTTTGGCCTATTGCGAGCGCGTGACATGCGGCGCTGGTCTTGGAACTCCTTGTCCATACTGGCGGCTGCGAGACCTTTGCTGATGCTTCCGGTGAACTTGGATACGCTGTCGGACAGACCGAAGACGCTCTTCTTGACGAAGCTGCTAGCTCCTTTGGCAATCCCGATACCGAGGTCTTGCGGCCTATCCGTGACCAGTCCTTGGTACGGCTCGTAGAAGATGTCGGCGACGCCAGAGCTGATGTTGTTGAACAGGCCAACAGGGTTGCCAAGAAAGTCTGCGGAGCCGATGACAATGTGAATCTGTCCTAGGGACTCTTGCACGTAGTGGCTTCTGATGTTGCTGATCAGCGCGTTCATCGAAACTCTGGCATTCTCCAGAATCAGGGCATTGTAACGGATTGGTGCATCATTCACATTGCCGATCGACATTGTCAGCACGTTCACTGCAAACATGAACGGATTCGAAGACGAGCTTCCAGTGTCCTCAGCATTAATCCGCTCAGTTCGCACGAACGAGAGATCGAATTGCATTGGCTGCAGCTGTAGGAGTTCGAAGTAAATGTCCTGTCCAGACTGCTCCTGCTTCGGCTCCGGGACGTCCAGGCTCTCGGGTGCAAGCTCGCCCTCCTGCACCTCCGTCCACGATGCACCAGGTACTTTCGTGAAGTCGAGAAGCGCGAAGATGAAGTCCTCGTCAATCTCGATGGTCATCTGTTGCATGAGGAACGTGAAGTACTTGATGTACAGCACGCCGTAGGAGTCATCCTTGACTCGTGTGACAACGGTGCGGAAGATCGGATGCGCTTCCATCTCTTTGCCAGTCTTGGGCACGACACTCGGGTATGCGATTAGAGGGAAGATACCACCGTAGAGCTGGTTGTCGATCTGGATCCACTTGACGGTGAGAGCCACTGACTGGTAGAGCTTCGAGTCGGTGTACTTCAGCTCGATGTCTCGCCATGTGGCATAGACAAGTTCGCGCAACTGCGAGTTGACCAGCGACAGGCCAACACCAGCAAAGCGAATGGTGGCCTTCATCGTCACGTCGTCTTCTTGATCTTTGACCTCGAATCCAGCTGTCGTTGAAGCGCTGGCTGTCCCAGACTTCTGTTTGTAAATGCTCTTCGACTGCTTGAAATCAGACAGCACAAGCGTCTGCGATGGCCCGTCTGCGACGACGTTTAGGTCAATGACCTTCTGCCGCTGCTGTCCTTGCGAAGCTGGGATTCTCATCGGGATGAGGTTGCCGATTTCAGCCAACTTGACATGTCGCTCTTTGCCACCAGCGCTCAAGATGAGATTCTTGTTCTTGCTTGCAGGATAGTCCCAAGCGTATGGCATGATACTGCGAGCAGGCAGCCGGTATCTGACTGGCTTCCAGCCCGAGGTGCGGTCTTCCTCGTCCTCATCCACATTCGGATTGGCTTGCCAGAAGAGGAACTCTTGACTGCTCTCGTTGCGAATGGAGAAGGGCCAGTGCTTCGTCTCCAGGCTCAGATGCAAGAAAATCATGGCGCCCTCTGTAAGGATCTCGATACGGATGAGCCTCTGGCGTTCGCCGGATTTGGCGATCTTGACATGAACGCTGCCAGTGTTTGCGATGTCGAACGGAGAAGACCAGTTGTTGTTGACCCCAGGGAAACACAAGCACAACTGCTGACCAGTGCTCTGCTTCAAGAAGCGCAGCGGATGCATCTCACCGGACTTCAGAGTCGAGGCGTCGGATGAGCCAGGTTCACGGATTTGGATCTCCTCGGACAGCTTATTCTTGACCACGAACCTCGGTGTGACCGTGACAACCTTTGTCAGCTTGTACTTGCCCTCTCCTTCTTCCACGATCAAGCCAGCGTGCATCTCCTCCCGGCCAGTCTGCGCAGGCAGCTTCACGTCCACAGCTGCACCAATAGCGTCGAAACTGACGGGCTGACTCCAGCCCGACTTGCCGACTTTAATGAGCGCTCGATTCCGGCGATCATCAGTCGGGTATGAGAACATGAAAGGTTTCGCAGTCTGCCCGTCCTCCTCAGTATCCGCGAACGTCGCTTGCGTTCCAGCAGCAGACTTTGTCGCGCCGAAGTACGCCTTCGTCTTGATGTCAAGCTCCATGCCAGTCCTGTTCAGCACGACATAAGGGCTGTACAAGGTGATCTTGAATGCGCCTCCACTGTCCAGCACATTGAAGTAATGGATCTTCAATCTCAGCTCCAGATTGCTATTGTCCTTGACAACGAGGTTCTTCTCTCGCCGAAAGTCGTTCTCGTTGGTGGAGTTGATGATCGCAAAGTCGCTTGCCTTGAACGGCGTGTCTTGCATGTCGACGCTCATGAGCAGGAGATGGGACAACTCAACCACATGCACTGGGCTAACACCACCCTTGCGCAAGAAGTTCGTCCAATCCTTCTTGGTGTTCTTGTCATAGATGCGGTACTTGAAGTCGTAAGGTAGCAAGTTCTGGATCTCGATAGGCGCGGAAAGGCGGATGCGCTGGTATGGGTAGATGCTATGCACAAGTCAGCGTTGGGTCGACCAAACCTCATTCTTTCAGGCTTACCTCGTCAAAGGATTGTTCTTGTCAAACACACTCTGCATCTGGAAGTAGAACGGGGGCGAATGATTCTCCGCCTCACCCTGGCACGTTAAGGTCCTCACAGGACGCTTCAACAGATCTTTCCAGAACAGCCTCTCGTTGGACCAAGTATATCCGAATCCCTGATCAGGCCGCACAATAAGCGAATGCATGAACGCGGCTCCCACAGGCGAAGGCCTCGACTCTCCAGGTGCGATCTTCTCGATCTTGAGCAAATGGCCTTCTTCAGGGCTGAACACACCAAGTTCGATAGGTATCTGCGTGTTATTCTCTATTAGCAGCGGTGACCGTAAAGTGATATACTTCACATTGTCCGTGCCGAGCTTGACATCGACGAGCATACGATGCTTGATCTTGTCCTTCGGCGGCTTGAGGTTGTAAAGGATCTCGCCTTCGCGATTCACCTGGATGCGCTCGACACTATCGAAGCCGCTGCCCGCGAGCTTAACACCAATGACACCGCTCTGGCCTTCGGGAGACAGTGTCTCACGAGTCGTAGTCGGGTCTTCGAAGCGCCACGGCTTCTCCTCGCCATCTTGCAGCTTGGCGGCCTGGCCTTCGTCGTCAGAGTCTCCACTGGTCCAGACATCCACTTCGAAGCCTGTCCAATTGCGGATGCGATATGGCGCGTCGTTGCCTCGCGGCTTCGAAAGCACGTCTTCCTCCGAAGACAAAAACTGCGCCGACTTCGAAGCCAGCGCGATCGTGGCAGACGTGATCGTCAACTCAAGCGACTTGCGCGAGTACAGCTCCACAGCCAGACGATCCGGGCTAGTCTCCTTCGCCATGTGAAAGCCCAGAGTCCAAGGCTCGATCAACGGCTCCCACGCCGACTTCGAGAAGTTGTACACGTTGAAGAAAGTGTCAATGCTCGTGTCAGCGGTCATATTGCCAGTCCAGTCCCGCACCTCGACGCCGAACTTCTTCACGCTCCAGTCCAGGATGGGTAGCTCGTGAAGATCACCGATGAGTACGACCCGGATACCTTCCATCTGCACAAGCATCTCTTCGCGCTTGAGCACAGCGGAGCCGGCAGCTTGCGCGACCTCTTTCGGCGCAGCGCTCTTCTTCGTGCTGATGGACTTCGCGCCGCCTCTTTGTGTCATAGTACCAACCGTCTTCTTGGTAGAAGCAGCACCTTTGGCCTTCGTAGACGGCGCGGTATTCTTGACCTGCGCAATCTTCTTCGGCCCTTCATCCTGCATCGTCTTATTCTGACCCGTCGACATAGCCGAAGCACGATTGAAGATCTGCATAGCGAGCATAATATCCCGCAGCGACAGACGCAGCACAAGTGGCTCAATGTCCACATGGATGCTTGTAAGGGACGAATCCTTGCCCTGCGATGACATGTCCAGCGAGGTCTGAATGCTGAAGTCATCGAGTAGACGCAGCCGTGATTCGTCGAATTTGTCCATGCGGCAGAGGAACATGCCGATCTTCTCAACTTGCAATGTCATGGCATGTTGCTGCGACACGAGTACTTGTTTCGTGCCGAGCACGATAGCCTCGGAGTTGCTGATAGCTGGGTTGGCGATGAGGATGACCTGTGCATCGACAATGTTGACGCGATAGGAGATGTTCATGCCACCACCCTGCTTCTCACCAGGTTCGGAAGTATCTTGCTTCTTCCGCTCGACAAGCTGCTGCTCGTCAACGCTGGCCGCATCCTCATCATCATCCTTACCCTCGTCCTCGGTCTCGTCTTCAACAACGAGCGGCGCATCCTGTGCTAATCCAGCATTGACGAAGTTCAGCACATCGAAGAGGTAGTCCAACGCAAGAATGATTCTCGGACTGTCGATCGTAAGGAGGGCAATGAGGTTCTTGTCGTTCCCACCAGAGATTGAAACAGATGCCATGAATTGCTGCTTGACATCGGTATTGATCAACGACATGATCTTGCGGAATTTGTTCTTGTCCTTGGTCCTCGTGTCTGTGATCGTGAAAGATTGGACCAAGAGCTCGCTCTCCAGCGCCCCATCACTGATCATACGCAGTTTAATGCTCGTCTCATTGAGCGAGAACTTCGACAGACTGGCGGCTTCGAGGTCACCGACAGGCTGATCGGTAGTGCCATGCACAAGCTCAAGGCCAATTGCCCCGATCTTGAAGATGAGGTCCAGCTTGGTCCAAGTATCCTCACCCTCGCCAAGTTCTGGTCCTTGATGAGAAGGTTTATCGCTCGTCGGCTCGGCAGGCGTCAGCTCGCCACTCGAAGATTGCGCTGTCTCTGCCTTCTTCAGCAAGTTGTCAGGCAGATCTTCCTCAACCTCCTCTTCAACCTCCTCATTAGACTCGAGCGCAAAAGCCTGTGGGATATTCCTGGAGAGCTCCATAGCGAACTTCATCTGCGCCTCCGTGACACGAAGGTTGATATTGCTCATCGACCCTTCGATCTCGGTGTCTGGTCGCTCAAGGCCAGGCTTATGCTCCGTCTGCGTGATATTGAAGTCCATATCAACCTTATCAATCATCTCAAGCTCTTCAGACTTGCCACCTTCGTAGTGGAACGTGGAAGTAAGCTTGATATTGTGAATACCAGCCGACAACTTATTAGCCGTCAAACCACCCGCCTCTGGTCCTTCGAGCGGCACGAACTTGTTGTTCGCGTAGATCTCACCAAGATAGGCAGTGATGAGGTCGCGCTCCGGGTTGTCCGTAATCACCAGTCGCGGGAAGGCCACGATGGGAGTCTTGATCGCGATGTCGAAGTGCATCTTGCTCGCACTCTCCTGCACTTTCGTCGCCTGGTTGGCTGCAGCCTGGCGCGCTGCATTGAAGATAGCCTGCATCTTGCCGAACTTGATGCCGAACTCCATGATCTTCCTGAACGGCTCGGTGACGAAGTTGACCTTGAGCGACCCAGATCGCAGGTAGATCGTGCTGTCGTGACCAGGATAAGAAGGAGCGTTCGGGTCGTGAGTCTCGTATCGGAAGTCGGCCAGCTCGTCGCCTTGAATAGACACAAGCTGGCGAAGTGACGACTGCTCAGAGACACCCTGATTGACATCATCTACCAGCGACAAATTGCCAAGGCGAGCTCCGATTTGCATCGTGTTGCCCGCCAGCAACACAGACACTTGCGCTGAAGTCAAGCTGAGCGTAGCAAGACGAATGCCATCGTTGTTCAAGATGACTGCTATCCGCCGCAGCTCGGCCTTGACACGGATCTTGTCGGCCTCTTGAGGTTTCTGCTCCGCAGCATCGTGCTCAGCATCCTCGATCTTCTTCGGCTCTTCCTTGGGCGCCTGCTGGTCACCACCAGTGAATGTGATCATGACGAAGTCCAGCAATGTGAGCAAAGTCTTTCTCGTCACCATGACGTTGATGGTCGACACCGCAACATCGAGATTCGTGGCAATGCCTTCGTACTTGGACGTGAAGTCCGGATGATCCTTGTTGACGCGGATGAAGTGGACCGTCAAAAGGTCCTCCTGCTTCTTCGAGTAGAGATCTTCGCTGGATATCAGGTTCTTGAACTCCGGTGCAGGCGACTCTTCGACATGATCTTCTACCGTAACAGCCTTGAGCTGGACATCAGCAACCATATCGAAAGCTCGCTGGTAGAACTCGAGGTGGAACGTCTCAGCGATGAGGTCGACCAGGAGCTGATCGCCGCCCTCTTTGCCATCTGGATCCGATCGGTAGAGCGACGCTTGAAGCTTGTCGGCTGTGAACTGGAACTCGAAGATGCGCTGCTCAGGGTTCTTGTCCGCATGCTTCTTCTCACCGGTCGGCTTAGCGGATTGGCCGGCCTCCTTCTCGCGCTCACGCTTCTTCTGCTGTTCGCCTTCTTCTTCATCCATGACGAGCTCATCGCGGGGAACTTGGAAGGACTTGCTTCTTTGTCTGGTGATATCTTCGGGCAGCGCGCTCTTCCTCTTGTTCTTCTTCTGCTGAGCCTCGAGAGTCTTCTGCTCATCTTTCCCAACTTGTGGCTCGTCGAACTTCGGAACCGCAAAAGTAAGCAACTTCATCAGCGCCTTGTACTTGGCATCCGAAAGTATGGCATGCAGCATTGGTAGATGGCCCTTCACCCTGAACTTCGTGAGATCCGCTGCTTTTGGCACGATGCACGTCTCAATGGTGAAGTCCATATTGATGCGCTCCACGACGTGGAAGCTCTTACTGTCGGCGTTTTCGTCGAGCTGCTTCTTCGTGTCGTCCACAGTCGTGCCGATCAAAACCTGCGTCGACTCCAGCTTGAGCAGAAATTTGTCGTACATGAGCGACTCGAGCTTCTGGAAGTCCTTCTCAGTATATTGCTGCCGCTGCTTGTTCTGAATATCCTCTAGTGTGCTCTTGTCGATGAGATCTGATCTGACCGAAGCATGACCGGCATCTAGAATGAGACAGATGGCACTCTTCTTCGTCACCGAGTCAGGTACAATGATCAGAGGCGCTTGGAGGTCGAGTTGGACATCGATAGTCTTGTGCTCCTGCAACGCGTATTCGAGGCCGGCTCGTGTCTGCTGCCTCAAGCCTTCGACGGTCGAGCCAGCTGTCTCCATGAGGGCGCCAATCGATTCCATGTGCTGCTCCGGCGGCTTGAAGAACTTGGACACCGATACTACGAAGTTCGGATTATAGATGATCTCCATAGCTTTTAGCTTGACAGTCAAAGCTGTGTCTGCGCGGCCATCGAGTGGGTTCTTCTCAAAGGACATGCTGAAGAAAGGATCTTGCTCGTCCTCTTCATCATCCCCATCATCGGCATCAGCTTTCTTGTCGTCATCTGCACCATCAGTCTTTGGCTTATCATCATCGCCGAGCTCCTGTATCCGTTGGTCGTGGGGGATTGTAGGAGCATCTTTGACTCGCAGCATCTGCTCATAGAGATTGCCCTCGGTCGACCCATCGTACAGTCTCATGCCACCAAGACTGAGATCCAGTAGCGTCGAATCTGTCCTCTGTATGAACTCTGTGGAGAAGTCGTCGAACAGCAACCTGAGCATATCGGTCTTCTTGCCATGTGGGTCCCTCCTCAAAGTGAACGAGCCGGTCTTGAGATGCATGTCGACCTGCAACTTGATCGCTTCCTTTGGCATATCGATGGCCTCCTCAAGCTTCTGTTTCTCGTCGAAGTCGATCGCTTGATAAAGCTCTTTGCGCTGCTGCTCAGACATCTGTGTATCGTCGTCGGGAGTAGTCTCCTGCTGTTGCTGCGAGCCCCATATGTAGCTCCCCCATGTTCGCTTCTGTGGTTCTTTCTTAACACCAACGTTCTCCTTGCGGAGTTGGTTGCGCGCCAAGGATCTCCAGAAGCGTAGGTCTTCGTATGTCAGCTTGTGCTCGAGTCCGTCCAGCTCCTTGTCCTCTTCCGGCGTGAGCTTCTCTTCGCGTTTCTTCTTCTTGAAGAGAGCGATATACTGCTTCCGGTCATCTCGCCGCTCTGCGAAATATGCCCAGGACCATCGCTTGTTCTTGTCATGGATTTTGTCCAGTATCGCCTTGCCGGCGAATTGCAGCCATGCTTTAGGATCTTCCTTCGGGCTCTTCGCGGGCTGTAACTTTCGGTATTCTTGATGGCGGATGAAGTAATGGAATAGATCAACAAGCATTAGCACATCCCGATATTGTGTTTCATCGAGCACAAACCCAAGCTCGTTGAAGAGGAGTCGAGCTTTCATCTTCGCACGGTCAGTCTTCCCAGTCTTGTCCATCTCCAGACCAGCGCGTCCAGACACAGGCTTCAGGATGAATTGGTGCTCGTCTACCTGCGGGCTGTCGCTCTTGACGATGAGCTCTCGGAACTTGTCCAGGATATCCTTGTGGTTTGTGCCTTGGTTCTCTGCGCCAGGCTTCCCCGTTCCAGTACCAATCAGCTTTGCATTTGTGTCCCAGTAAACGGCCAACGAGCCAAGAGTTGCAAGTTTATGGGTGGTCGAGCTTGCATTCTGGATGAACGTTGGGCGCCAGTTCTCATCCGTGCTCACAGCACTCAGCTCTTGCAATGTGATACCAGCTGCGAAGGGATGGCCAGGGTCCGACAGTGCATCCTCGTATCGAATATGCACATTCTTGATCTGGATCTGAACATTGTCGATGATCGTCGTTGTCAATGCAGCAGTGAAACTCTGCTGTTTCTGCTGCTCTTCGGCATTCATTCCCTCGGTATTCCTCTCCTTCAACAACTCCGCCGAATCCAGCTTCTCCATTTTCACAGCATGACTCCGCCTCTCCTCCTCTTCGGCATTATACTCCCCGTCCTCTCTGGGTGCAGCCAACAGGAACACATCTTCGATATTGATCCGTACTGGCTTCCCTCGTAGGTTGCTCCATGGTATCGTAAGCGTCAAACTGCTGATGTGACCTTCTACAACGTTCAAAGGAAGATGAAACTGGTCGAGGGCTTCTCGTTTGAGCTCCAGGTCTCGAAGCTTGACATCGCCAGACCATATGCCAACGTTCAATTGTTTTGGGTCAAAGTTGCGAACGTATAAGCCAAGGAAGCGGTTGAGCAGGTTGGCTACGAGTGACTCGAGCATGGTGGCGATGCGTGGTCGTCAGGGGCCAGAGACCCGAGTGCTTGTAGTCCACTGATGTTCTGTATTCTCCCAAAGTAGTCGGCCTAGTGCTGTCGGAACATGGCTTCCTCGAGTGATTGTCTTCGACCTGGTTTCGTATGATGCGTCCAGTGCAAGGTGTGGTCAATGTCTCGAACGCTCAAAGGGGTATCTTGACGCTTCGAAGGCAGTCGGCAAAAGGGAAGGAGGGACTGGTATGGAAAGAAACACTTGTTGTAGGAGAAGGTTTGACCATTAGTGGCGAAACAGGAAGGCGATGTTGGAATAATTGTCTCGCGTCTCGTGGCTGCCCCGCTGTTTCGACTTGTGGCGGTGTCGCTACGTCAGTCCTGCATACACTTGGGAGAGCTTTGCTCATGCGGCTCCCACATGCACCAAACTCGGATTTCTATTGCTTCAGACGGGCGAGTAAAAGCTTAGGAGGGTGTAGGTGTAGGTACATTGGTTCTGTAGTAAAGTAGACGAAGAGTTGTGGTCGAGGTGAAGTGCTTCGTCTCGTGATTTGCTGCCTGAGGTTCTGATATGCCAAGCACCTCTCCTGCCCTCGAGCTCTCCAGCTTCAAGCCGTTGAACTGCTTGTAACAGCACCACTCTCCACTCCACCCCCTCTATACCCACCGAAACAGGTCAATTGACCGCCCTTGCCCTCTGCCGCACCACAGACGGGCAACGACGGTCGCCATGTTCCGCTCCGGCGCTTCTCGGAGCTTTCTGCACTCCCTAAACACCTCCTCCACACCAGCAATCAAGGCCACGAGCTCGCCAGTGCGGCAACAACTACGATCCCAGCTATGCACACTGTCTCGCCGACCGCAGTCACTGGCTATAACGAAGCCATTGGTCCCGCAGACACTGGCCTTGACGAGATGGCAAAGCAGCGACCGCAAACCAGTCGACAAGATCGATCATACGCGGGAGGACAAGATTGGCGAGAAGCAGTTCACCAAGGCTGACCCGGCGCGTGTGTCTTCGGAATCCACAATCGCTGCACCAATTGCCATGAAGGGAGGGGACAGTGAGGAAGCGGAGCCGGATATGATGGGTGGTATCAAGTCTGATCTGGTATGACCTTCGGGTAGCTTGTTCAATGGGACTGGGAGAATGCTAACTGTAGCTCTACAGCAAACCATTCGTGAGACCTTCAGCCTCGAGCAAGTGCCACGGCAAGCCTACTACATGGGCATGGCAGGTGTCCTCCCATACGCAGCGACTTCCATTGCGACCGTGTACTGCGCGTTCGAGATCAGTCACGCTGCGGACACAGGCGCGGGTTACTTCATGAGCGAAAAGACCGCAGAGTCGCTCCTCCACATCATCGAACCATTGCAGGTCGGCTATGGTGCCGTGGTAAGCTACAGTTCTTCATCACACGACGCGACAATCAGCTGATCGCGCAACACTAGATCCTCTCCTTCCTAGGTGCAGTCCACTGGGGTCTCGAATGGGCCAAATTCGGCGGCGTCCAGGGTTACCCACGCTACATGATCGGCGTCATCAGCACCGCCGTCGCGTGGCCGACCCTCCTGATGCCAGTTGAATATGCCCTGATCACTCAGTTCCTGGCGTTTAACTTCCTCTACTACACTGATGCCCGCGCCAAGACACGAGGATGGGCACCACACTGGTACGGGGTGTACCGTTTCGTCCTGACCTTCATCGTGGGTGCGAGTATCGTTGTGTCCCTGATCGGCCGTGGACGCATCGCAGACCGCATCAACAAGCCACCAGGTGTCGCGGACCGCATCAAGGCATTCCAGGGAGGTGACCAGGATTCCCAGATCGTGGAAGAGGAGGAGGCGAGAAGGAGATTCTTGGCTGAGGACGAGAACGACGAGGAGGAGGAGGATGATGATGACGATGAGTAGAGGCTGGGACGAAAGGAGGCTACTTCACATTGCGCTGTGAATGGTTGGAACTGGGCACAAGGAGCAATGTATGTGTAGACGCCTGCTGTGTATACAAAACAAATCCGAGGCATTCCTTTTGTAGCCGCCTCCAGACGCGACATGTATACCTCGTGGTGAGGTGCGCTCTCGATGACCGACTCCGCCAAGTCACTTGATCATTCACATTCGCCTCCATCAGCTTTGGGGTGGTTTCCGTTGAGTGTGAGCATTGAGGTCAACCGGGCTTTGCCGGCGCAGGGGGTAAAGTGGTTGTTTACGCGGATGCGGACGAGGGAGCTTATTGATGGGAGGTTGGAAGTTAGTGGGGAGGTGTGGGATGAGGAGGGGGAGTTGGTGGCGTTGTCGCAGCAGCAGGTCTGGATTATCGTTGAGGCACCGAAGGGTGCACAAGTGTGCCACGAGACGAGGCGAGGCGAGGGGGAGTAAGATATAAGCAATACTGCTGATGAAGGGCTCAATGTGTCAAACTGCATCAGAGCTTATTTGCAGTTGTCTGACCTGGACCGATGATGCTGATCAATTCACGATCGGGCTATCCTTTGCCACAACCGTCTTTGCCAACTTGACCGTCCACAACCTCGTAGCTGATAGCATGACCAGAGTATCTCCCGCCAAAGCAAAGTTAGCAAACCCTACTGCCGTACCAGCATCCTTGTCGGCAGAAAAGTACTGGGAGTTGAATACCCCAATTGTCTTTCCGGCCGGATTGCGCACCACTGCACCTTCATACTCGCCTACGATCCCACATCAGCATATGCCTAAGCAACAAGAACTTTTTGCTACTCACCAGTCCACACATTACCCGCATCATCAACATGCATGCCATCGGCAATTCCCTGCCTCACCTGCGCAAACAATCGCCTGTTCACCGGCATCATCGCTTCATTCAAATCATAAGCCCACACATACGGTCCAAGCCAGAACGTATCACTTGGCCCCGAGGCAGGCGAGTTCGGCCCTGCGGCTGCGAAAGTTGCGTCCGAGTCTGTAACGTAGAGGGTCTTCATGTCCGGGCTCACGCGCACGCCATTGGGGTTGATTTCGTTGCGGGAGATGATGGGGAGGACGACTTTCTGCTGGGGGTCCCAGCGATAGACGGCGGCGGGGAGTTGGAGGGGCGGGAGATTTTCGTAGGCGAGGAACGCGAAGTTGAGGTCGGTGTAGTACATGTAGGAGTTGTCGTCGCGGGAGGCCCAGGCAATGTCGTCGACGCCTGAGGACACAAAGTCAGTGCAATCGACAATTGTTGTTAGCGTGGTGTTCTTACCATTGTAACGAAGCCCAAAGTAGGAATTCGTAATCATCTCAACCTCAAGAGTGTTCACGTCAACCGCCACCACGCCACCAGAGTACGTCTGATTATTCGGGTACGTAGCGATATAGACCTTGCCTTCAAAGTAATAGCCTCCGTTCGGGTTGACCAAGTTTCCCTTAGTCTGCACCTCACTGATCTTGTTCGTGCCTAGATCAAGCTCATACATCACAGCCGGCACCCGATCACCGGAGACAGCCGTAGTGAACCAGACGGAGTTGCGCTCAGGCACCCAAACACCCATCTCGTAGGCAAAGTCATGGCCTTCGGGACGCTCTTCAATGAGCTTGATCTCCGGGTCTGTTCCGACGACGTCAAGGAATTCCTGGTCATATGAGATGGCCGGGGCCGCTTTGGCGGCGGCAAGGACGTTGTTGATCGTGTCGCTGCTCGTGTGTGTCCCGTTCACAAACGTGTAGTTGCTGTTACCCTCAAAGCCATCTGGAAGTAGATATGTATGTTCTTGCGGGACCGAAACAACGCTTGCATTGCTGGAGGCTTGTGGCAAGGCGAGACCAAGGGCGCCGAGGGAAAGAAGCAATAAGGTAGCGGACATTTTTCAGGTACGAGATCGAGATATGAGGTAAATCGTACAAAATATTGTTGGTGAAAGACAGCACTTCCTTACTTTCCTCGAGCATGACGTTCTTTTTGAGTCCGACGACTGGCTCGTTTGACGTCGAGAGCCGTCGGCGTTGGCTCCTCATTCCCCTCTTGACTTCCAGCGGGTCGTGTGCCGAATCTACATCCATTGCCGTGACTATGCCGCTACCGCAGCACTCCTCAAGGTCAGCACATACTTTTGCTGCTAGCCAAATCATGGCAAGCATGATGGTGGTTGATGTACATGTACATGTCGACGTAAGGTGAAGTTAAAGAGAGAAACACAGCTCAAGTAGCTAGCCGGCGCTTGGACCATCCCAAAGGCCATATTCAACATGGAGTGTTCAAACCGGAACAACGTAATTGCATCACTGTTTACCGATCAATCACAGGCAGCAGCAAAAAACTCTCTCTCCCCTGCCCACCACTCCATACCGTCGTCTGTCCCCCAAACACCTCTCCCGGCCTATCCTCCTCCAAGTTATGCAACCACGGTCCCGACCCCCTCGCCACCCACGCCTCATTCGGCGTATCCGGCGGCAGCGGCCTCTCAAAATCCTTCCCCCCAACCTGCAACCCCAGTCTAAACCCGGCGGGTAAGATAATATGCGTGGGCCAAATCTCAACATTCAACTCGTACACCTCTCCAGGCGTTAGCGGCTGTATCTCATCGTGGGTATGGTATGGTAGGTACGGCAGGCTTTTAGCCGTGTCGAGTTTCCGTTGTGAAGCGCGGAGCCACCCCTGCGCGAGGGGTGTGTGTGGATCGACGGTGCCTTGAAAGTCTACCTCGCGGCCGTCGGGGGCGAAGGCTTGGAGGGTGAGGAAGAGGTCCATGTCAGTTGTTGTGGAGGAGGCGAAGATGGTTGCGGAGAGGGGGCCGGTGAGCTCAGTTTCCTTCTCGAGAGGTGGGGAGAGGAGGGTGAGGCTTTCTGTGAGTGCTTTGAAAGTGGCACTTGATTGCTTCGCTGGTCTGTCCCAGCTCAAGCTAGAGTCTTCGGCAGAGAAGTAAAGTCTTGTCCACTTGGTGTCGTGTAAAGGCCACGACTGCTCTTTCCTCAGCTCGAACTTATCGCTGAATGGTCGCCGAAGGTGGAGTTGGACTGGCGGTTCTTTGTCCCAGCCATTATCTTCACCCTTCAAGAAGTGATCGAGGAAGCGTTTCTCGAAGTCCATACCGCATTTGAGGTAGAACCACTCCTCATGCCGCCCAGGATGGCACTCCAACCATTTCTGTGTCGAAGCAGCCTGCGTGAATGCCTGGAAATTACCACGCGGATGCAGACCGAAGCCAGCCCAGTTCGCCGGGCTCAAGAACGGCACTGTGACTTTACTCCAGTCCGCTGATCGCGATCGGTACCACTCGTCATCAAGCGGACGCTTTAGAACATCTTGCACGGGATCCGTCCGGTTAGTCCTCAGCTCATCCTCAGTTAGCTTTTCAGGCCCTGTAGCCCTTTCACCCAACCAAGGGTCCATCACGCCTTTCGGATTACCGTGCTGGACGGCAAGTACTTGTCGCGGGTACCAAGCTTGGATGAATGCATTAGACTCAATCCCGCCATGCCTGAAGATATCACGATAAGCATCGGCCGCACCTTCCCATGGTATTATCGCTGCCAGATGCGGTGGTTGCAAAGAAGCAACGTTCCATTGATTGATAGCATAGTACGAGATCCCGTTCAAGCCCACCTTTCCAGTGCTCCAAGGCTGCGCAGCCGCCCATTCGATGGCATGGTAGTAGTCCCAAGCTTCACGTTGTGAGAAGATGTCGAGTTTACCCGGCGAACGTCCCGAGCCGCGACCGTCGAAGCGGATACACACGTAGCCGTACGGGACCCAGGTCTCCGGGTCGACGGTCTCCCAGGTCATGAACTCTTTCTTCGAGCCTGGTAGGATGTCGGGGTGGGTGGTCATCATCCATTGCCATTGGGCTTTATAGCCGACGGAGTATGGGACGCCTTTGCCGTATGGACCGAGAGTCATGATGACTGGTGCTGGCTTGCCGTCTTTGGGGCGGAATATGTCTGCTCGGAGGGCGATGCCATCGTCCATTGGGATTGTGACATCTCGGTCGATGATCATAGTGGCCATGACGGTCGGGAGCAGCAATGTCGAGGAGCGGTCGTGCTTGCGATGCAGTCGTGTCCGCAGTTTGATTGAGCCCTATAAGTATTGTTAGATTCGGAGGAGTCGCGCTTCGGCCTCGGCGACTCGCACCTCTAGTAAAGCCGGAGGGCGCGATGAATCTCGCGTTCATTTGGATGTCTATGATACACGGCCGAGCGACTGGCCCGTTAGCAACCCTGTGTGGGGTACAGCAAAGGAGGAGGCAAGCGGAAACGGAAGACGAAGGAGATAAGCGGAGTTAGAGGCATGCTTGGCAGGTACAATATACATGTATCGAGGATTGCTATACAGGCGGCATATTTGAGGTCTCTGGCTGCTGCGTCCGAAGGCAACGCTTCCACGACACGTATGTGCTGGTTGGATGTCGCGAGCGCTGCTTTGTCCCGGATGCGATGCGCACTTGTCTATCGAAGCTGCTTGAAAAGCTTCGGGGCGGCGCATTGGCTGGCGCAGTGCATCATGTGGAAGACTGAATATATGTTAGCATGATTTTTGAAGCAAGGCAGATCGCTCTCTGCGCAACATCACGTAGAAAGAAGGCAAGGATTACATACACTCTTCCACACAGTCTTCCTGAGCCTTGCCATGTTCTTTCTCCTGCTGCTGCACGCGCTCGGCACACTCATCGTAGTGGTGCTTCAACGGAGCGCACTGGGCTGTCCGCATGCATTCTGCGACACAAGTATTAGCACTGCGTGTTTCCATTTCTGCATCTCACGCCACCACGTCTCGTGAACGTGTTCAGATTGCCAGCATGGATCAAGATGCCGGCGAGTCTAGACAACGAGCGCCGTGGATTGTGTACACACCTTCCTCGAGCTTGGGCTTGATATCCTCCGGCTCGTCTTCTTCTTCCTCCTCCTCCTCTTCTTCCTCCTCCTCGTCTCCGCCATCGTCTCCACCTTGCTCGGAGTCACCATCATCTTCGCCATCACCTCCTTCCTTCTCCTCTTCACCGCCTAACGTACCAATTAGCTTCCGGCGTAATGCGTGCTCCTGTCCGCGCCTCCTTACCCTCTCCAGATTCTCCGCTCTTTTCCTCGCCTCCTTCCTCGCCGTAGTCTACATTCCCACAGTCAGCACGTTCCTGGCGATCATGCGCTATGCTCTGCAGGTCGCCGAAGTTTTATAACAGCGCCGCTACTTCGTGTCCGTAAAGCCATTGGTGCGGTATGAGCGGTACATCTACTCACCATCATCACTCTTTTGCGGCTCCTCCGCCTCCGCCGTCTGGATGGTCAGGGAGTCGTACATGTCGGAGAGGTAGTCCAAGAACCCCATCGTGACGGTTGATGGGATGTAGAAGCGCCAATGGCTGATCAGAAGGAGTTTTCGATAAGTTTTCGAGGTGGTCGAGAGCTCCTGCCAGCTTCATCAAGGATGGCAAGAAGCAAAGAGTCGGGCCGGAGCGCACGGACCTGCCGACGGTATTGCTGGCGACGACGACATGCAATTTCAGTAGTCAAAATACCTTGAGTTGCCTCTCACACCGCAAGATGAGTGTACAGGGCCTTACTAATGATCTCATACACTATATCAATTCGCTGGTAACAACAGTTGACCGGTCAATGGTGCAGATGCAGCTCTGTGGTGGCGCAGACCAATTCCGCACACAAGGCCATATGGTCTGCAAGTGCAAGCTCGCATGAGCATCTTGATGGCTCTGTTGTCGCGGCTGCGTTTGCCGTTCTTTCTTTCGCAAAGCACCCCACCGCATCTACCGGAACAGCACGAAATCCAGCTTGGGCTTTTGACCTGCAGGGATCCTGTCACGGCCGCGCGTGAACACGGCCATGGTTTGGTGGTGGAGTAAAACACCAGAACCGCCTGACGAGAAAAGCAACAAGTCACTCCGGGATGGAGATTCTCGACTGTATTGGACACTTGACGCTAATTTGGACGAGATCCGACTGCTTCGAGTGAAGGCTGGCAAGGAAAACCATAGGTTGTCGTGCAAGCTGCGCCGAGTGTCGTTACTCGACGATCCCAAACCAGTGTATGAGACCGTGTCTTACTGCTGGGGAGGTTCCAACGCCAAAGAAGCGATCTTGCTTAACGGCGTGAAGCGAGATATCCCAAGTTCTGCCGCTCAAGCCATCCGCCGCATACGGCTTCTGGATGCCGACAGAGACCTTTGGATAGATGCTATCTGTATCAACCAGAACGATGATACTGAAAGGGGCCAACAAGTATCTGCAATGCACAAAGTCTACTCCCAAACACGGCGGAACCTCATTTGGCTCGGAGAAAATGGCATGACGGACCCAGGGTCTTCACGTACGTTAGTCTACAGCTGATTCTTCAAGATGCGAAGGAAGAAACCAATGACTATAACGATTCTGTCCCCACTATCATGGACAACAATGGACAACGTCGCTTCGCAGCGACTGGTACTGGTATCAAGGCACTCTCTTATATTGAGGTTGTACTATGCATCTATGACCGACCATGGTTGTAAGTCCAATGACCATGATACTCTCCGGCTGAGGCACCGCGTGGTATTTTTCTGAGACATAGCTAATCTATCCACTCATTTTCGTAGTCTCAGACAGTGGGTGAGCAGCGCCAGGGCAGGATACCAGATCTTCATGGGTATGATTGTTATTCACAGGTTGTACAAGAAGCCTGTTTGGCTCCCACTAGTCTCTGCCTTCTTGGTCGAATTGAAATACCTTTGGATGGCGTCCTTCGTTGCGCCGCTTGGCTGGTTTACAAGTCCAACCATCTTTCTTCCGAAATTGTGTCCAACGCCGGCATTCGAAACGCTGTTCACTTATCCGACGTTCTGGAAAGGGTCAGAAGGCGTTCGCTGCCGTCTCCTCAGCATTCCGCGGCGAAAAACGGCTTGATGGACTTCGTTGGACTTCTTGGTGACTTCAACACATACGATCCGAGGGACCATATCTACGGGCTGCTTGGGCTTTATCAAACCATGAGCGAGCCTCACGCTTTTTTTAGCCTCATCGTTCCAGATTACAACACACCGTTGTCGATGGTCCTACGTGACGCAACTCGTTATATACTGATCGAGGAGTGAAGCCTACGATACTTTCGGACCCTGGATAAAGACATCGGAAAGAGTGTCGACCACCCTGACCGTCGGTCGTGGGTCCCCCCTTGGCACAACAGAGCTCTCAATGCACGCCACGGATTGGGCGACTTCATCTCTGCCCATGATTACGTCTCGTCGGACACAAGCATGTTCCGGCCTCAAAGGGACCCTCAGCAGCTACATCTAATCGGTTTCTTCGAATCTTCGTTGATACTGTATCAAAAGTCCAAGGGGCCGAGGAAAGTTCCGGAAGGCAGCTCTACTCTACCATCTATGCCCTATTCGAGATCGCAAATGTTGACAAAGATACGGTCATTTCACGTACGCTCATCGCCACGCAATGACGATTCTGCGCCCTCCGTCACGGATGCTCTCGCTTCACCTTAGGATCCAACGGCTCTGCGGGTGGCGCACTACCATCGCGCTATTAAGTGGGCAACAAAGTATCGAGTTCCTTTCGCATCAGAAGCTGGCTTCGTTGGTCTTGGCCCGTCCACGATGCAAGTTGGGGATCAGGTGGCCACCTTGTACGGTTGCAACTGGCCTGTGATTTTGCGGCAGTCCGAGGACGCTTATGAGTTTGTTGGGCTTGCATACATTGACCAAGTTGTGTATGGCGAAGCTGTTCGCGAGCATCGCGCGAAGAACAACCCTGACCACATGTTCACGATCTGCTAGGAGATATTCCGTCATCAGCGGTCCGCGCTCCGATGAACGGTTTAAGGGCCCATCAGCACAACACCATGAGTGCGGGGTAATCTCTTCTCGACAATACTACGCTGTAGTGGTGTCCACCATCAGAAGGCAGAAGAGACGAGCACGCAAGTATTGAAAGAAGTGAGCATGTGCTGCAGCTGTCGGCCCTCGGCCTGTGAAGCTTTAACTAGACAGATTAGCTCTGGAGCCCGCAGCCACTCCCAGCAGCGGACCGCGAAATGGCGTGCGCTAATGAGGAATAGCATCAACCACACTTGCATATTGCGACATCACAACCACCTCTCCTTTACTTTGCGATCGCTATTTTGGAAGCTTTGCATCTAAACCGAATGGCGTGCGCAATTACGCTTTCGGTGATACCAGCGACGTGGCTGAGCTAACGTTCCATGGAGACGAATCACACGATCTGCTTTGTGACCATAAATTCCACCGTCTGGTCACTCTCTGGCGTACTGGAATAACCAATAGATCAGCGATACTCCTGCCCGTTTGAGAGCCTATCCGACTGCAAAATCATATATCCGTACTCCTCAGGCAGGCGTACTTGTGTACGAAGGTGCAATCTCGGACATGATGCTTTCGTGTCAGCAGCAGAGGCCATTAGGTTTTTGCAGGATGAGCAATGGATTAATGACTTGCACTCAATTCTCCGCTTGCCCTCCTGAACACCTTGCGTGACAAGCACGTATACAGCTACAAGCATGCCGTAGCTCCGGGTCTACAGGTATTGTAGCTCTTTCTACACTTTCCCGTGGCACACCAAGACCTACCCTCGGTCAGATGGTCGATGGCGGAATTTCCAGCACATTAACGTTCTCAACACACCTTTAGCATCCCACGGTTCACAACCACAGAGAGTGCATCTCCGGCACACCATCGGCGACAACCAATACGTTACTGCATAACTAGAGTGGTTATTACTTCGACCATCCCTACCATTGACCTCATGTGTTGAGAAGCACGACATTCGTTCGCCTTCTTGCCTACAGTCGTTACCGACCTACATTAACACCGCTCTGTCAATTACTTTCGAGAAGCGGATCCGCATTCTTTCCTTGCACGACTTTCAGAACCTTCTGGAATGAGCAGACGACATCATTCTTAGCATTCAGTTTCACCGCATTGGACGCCAGCACATGCGACTTTGGAACACAGATTAACTCACATTTGAAGCTTAAAGTCTAAACAAACAACCCCAGTCGAGCTCGCTATATCTCAGCTTACCAGCTTGCAATGCATCAACGACTTCTCTGGAGCTTGGCAGCCATTGTCACCGGCCACCTGGCCTTCGGTGCTCCAATATCGAAATATACTTCGACCGCCACATTCGGGAAGCCTTCGACCAAGACCAAGACAACGTCGACCAAGAAAACAACCACCAAGACTGCGACTGCGACTGCAAACGCAACGTGCGGAGCAGCTAATGGAATTAGCCTCCCCGTCTCGTCCTCAGCACCAGCAGGGGCGCCACAAGTCCCATCAGACTTCATTGGCTTCGGCTTCGAAACAGCCTTCATCAACAACTATGCCAATTCATTCTCTGAGAACCTCGTCAACTCGATCGCAAGCCGTGTCGGCGGCACCCTCGTCATCCGAGTCGGCGGGACATCTGGCGACCGCGTCAAATTCGATCCCCATCAATCCGAAGACGCGGTATGTGTTGGCGGCGACTGCCCCATCGGAAGCGGCGCAACTTACATCCTCGGTCCAAGCTACTTCGATGGTTTCAAGAGCTTCCAAAACCAGCATTTCACGTTCCAAGCTCCCATGGGCAAGAACGTCAACACGACCGGGTCACTGGATTATGTGACGCATGCTTACCAGACTGTCGGTGCGGGTCGCGTGGCGGCTATTGCTCTCGGAAACGAAGTCGATGTTTATGGTAGTCCGTACACTGTCCAGCAATACGTGACCGATGCCAAAGCGTTGGAAACGAAGATTACCAGTGCTCTCGGCTTGTCCTCGAACGAACGCATCTTCGAAGTCCTCGATATCGCGGGCGCAGGCGGAGCGTTCAGCGTCCAGAATGCCTTCAACGCCGGCCTTGACAGCAACGGCGCGGTGAAGTATGCTGCGCAGCACTGGTACCAGTCGCCGTCGTCCTTGACCACATATACCCCGCAAACTATGCAAGCGAACCTCATGAGCCACAACGCCATCGTCAGCAAGTTCAATTCCGGCTACAGCTCCGGCTTATCATACATTGAATCGAACGACCCAGCAGTTTCATGGATCATCTCCGAAAGCGGCTCCTCGCTCATCGGTCCACCGCTCGAGTACCAGGACTCCTTCGGCGCTGCCCTCTGGGTGGTTGATTTCGAGTTGTACGCCATGAGCCAAGGCGTGAAGCAGGTTCATCAGACTGGGAGGCCGGCGGCTTATCATAGTTTGTGGGTGCCTGACACGTCCGCGAACAACGCTGCGAATGGTAACCAGCAGAACATCGGCCCGCAAGTCCGTGGACCGTACTACGGTCTGCCGTTAGTCGCCGACTTCCAAGGTACGAGCTCTGGCAAAGTCACCGAGATCCTCGGCGACGACCTCGCAACTGCGTATGCGATCTACGACTCCGGCAGTGGTGCACTCAGCAGAGTCGCGCTCGTGAACCTGAAATTCTGGTCCGCTGACGTGGGCGGCACTCGCGGGTCTACGACCTTCGATATTCCGGTTAAGGCTGGTGTCAAATCTGTCAAGGTCTCGCGACTCAGAGCGGACGCTGGTGCTCACGCGCTTGGTTACGACAACCAAGGCAACGGCGGTATGATCACTTGGGCTGGTGAAACGTGGAGCTATAAGCTCGATCAAGGGAACGGATCGCCGGTTAGTGGTGTGGCGAAGACGGAGACCGTGGCGGTGTGCAATGGGGTTGCGAGTGTGACGTTGCCGGATTCGGAGGCCGCGGTTGTGTATTTCTCGTAATGTTTGGTGGTAATGCTTGGATACTATGAGGTTGGGTGGGAATTGGCATAGCGTTGGACGCTTGGTAGTATGCATGAGTTGGATCGACTTTGGTATAACAGGACATCATGATCGAGAATTCGTGCCACTTAAAGCTTACTGAGTCAATCCTGTTGCTTCTGTCCCAGCTTCATGCCATCCATCGTCTTCTGCGCTTCGTCCTTGTACTCATCTCTCCACCGGCTCTGTGGCTGGCGTTCGAACACGACGTCGCCCATCTAGAAGTATCAGAGCACGTTAGCACAATTCTAAGAGCTAAGATTTATCCGACGGATCACTCACCGTCCACATCATCCTCTTCCGGTCAGTTTCCCAGTCGACATCGTTGTCGGGACACAAAACATAGAATTTGCCATCGCTCATCTTCTGGTACAGATAATCTGCCACTTGCTCCGCAGACCACGCGCCGTCTGGCTTCTCCTTCATCCCGCCTCCGCCGGTCAACCCAGTGAAGGTCCAGCCTGGAACGAGAAGGTGTACGCTCGTAGATGGGCTGGACTTCGCAAGATCGAAGCTCAAGTGCTCAGCAATAGTCTTAACGGCCGACTTCGAAGCATTATACGCCGGGTTGCCGGGTGGGTTCGTAATGCCTTGCTTGCTCCCAGTCACAATGATCGCCTTCGGCGACGAGCTGTTCGACTCAAAGTGCGGGTAGAAAGTGTTGATCCCATTGACCACGCCGAAGAAGTTCGTCTCGAAGATCTTGTGAAAACACTGGCTATCCGTCCAGTCGCCTTTCAAGCCTATGCCGGCGTTGAGATGGAGGAAGTCGAGTTTGCCGGATTTCTCTACTTTCTCCTTGAGGCTTGACCATTCGGATACAGAGCCGACATCCATGCTATGGGTCTCAACGCTTCCTTTGGAGGAGATGGACGATTCCGCTTCCTTTAGTTTGCTTTCGTCGCGGTCCACTAGGATGAGGTTCATGGAGTGGGAGGCACATAGTTTGGCGACTGCAAGGCCGACGCCGCTTGCCGCACCGGTGATGAGTGCGGTGCTGTTTGCACGGAAGACTGCTGCTGCGAGCGACATGATGGGAGAACAGGAAATCGATCAAATACGAGATAGAAAAGTGTGTGGTTAGAGCTGCAAAAGCAATCGAACGTTATTTCAATGGATGGAAACTGCAATGACGTTTTTGAGAGGGGCATGTAGGCGATAGATCGAGGCTGAACAGCACCGATGTTAACTCACTCTGGAGTTGTCGACCGCACATCGAATGAGTTATCCAGTGCCAGACCTTAACATGTGTTGGAGCTATGAAAGTGCAGACCATAAGGAAACAACGCGAAGCAACGCGTAAAGGAGATGGAAGTGCAATGTGTTGTTCGTGCACGTGCTGTGGCCCAAGCGCCTGACGTCTCTTTCTCCTGTCTTGCTTGCCTCTGCAACTTCACCAATCCATTAAGGTAGTTGATCGCGTTCAAATGCGATCGTACTCGACATCGTGCTCGCTTGCAAGGCACTCTTGTGCTTTCGGCAGACGCGATTTCCCGCAATGAGAAAGACCTACGAGACCACAGGAGGGGAGCGCGCTTCCGAGGCTGAACGCTTCTAGGCTCGCTCGGCTGACTTGGGCCCCTCGGTCCCTACCCCGCGCCTATAGAGAAGAAGAAATGTAAACTGGAGGCAACGAACGACTGATAGCTTTTGTTGCTATCATACCAGCATCTCCCAGGTTGTCCTGCTTTCGCCTCAAGAAAGGGCCTCAAGAAACCGAACCATCATCTCAGCAGTCAACTCAGGAGCCCGCAAGCAGCCTCAGGAGATCATCCATTAACATGACGAAAGTTCCAGACTTCGATGACCTTCCTTCGGTCAAGGACATGCCGCAAGGTACATCATATCTCCATTGCCACATACAAGCCGCGCTAACAAGACGTAGGCACTGCCTGGGGTGTCTTTGACAAGGACGGCAAGAAGGATGTCTTCGGCTGCCTTAATCTTCTGACTCCGGAGGTAGTCAAGGAAGCCTATAAGGAGGCCAAAGAAGGCGTGTCGGTATCCTTGAACTGGCCGATCGGGGCCATCCAAACTCCTGGCTTCGGACGTAAAGGCCTGGTGCACAAGGTCGTGTCGTTCGTTGAATCCGCCCTCGACGCCCATGGCTACGACGACGAAGTCGAGTTCAATACCCAGTGCAGCTCGCAATGGGATTCGCTTTGCCACTTTCACCATCAAGCTAGTCAGTCCGGATACAATGGAACGAAAACGAGCGTCGAAGAGCTCACTCAGACCTACGGCAACGAGGACAAGGAGATGAAGCTCCCAACTCTTAACCATTGGCATCAACGTGGCGGTCTCGTCGCTCGCGGCGTGCTCCTCGACTACGTCCGCTACGCCGAGGAGAACGGTATCAAGTACAACTGCTTCACGGACCACCGCATCAGCACTGATGTCCTCGAGAAGATCGCCAAAAGCCAAGGCGTCGAGTTCAAGCATGGAGATGTTCTAATTGTCCGCTCTGGCTTCACTGAGGGTCTCACCGGCATCTCAGGCGAGAAGCAACAAGAACTTATGGGCTCCCACAAGACTTGCGGTGTTGAGGGCACTGTCGCATCGGCGAAGTGGCACTGGAATCATCACTTCGCCGCTGTAGCTGGTGACGCCATCGCTTATGAAGCCATCCCACCGCTCAAGGAAGACGGCACTGAGGACACGGTGGCAGGGCTTGTGTTGCACCAGTACTTTTTGGGCATGTTTGGGTTGCACATTGGCGAACTATGGGATCTGAAGGCATTGGGTGAGACATGCAAGAAACTTAACAGGTATAGCTTCTTGTTGACGAGTTCTCCGCTGAACGTGCCTGGTGGAATTGGGTCCCCACCAAATGCACTTGCAATATTCTAGTGGTGGAAATGTTCTATCAAGCATCCAAACCAGGATAGTGAATGATAAGAGCTATGATGACAGACCTTTGCAACACACAACCGTCTTATGCCAGCGCTGAGTACAGCGAATTTGACAAGTACATTTTTTCCCGTCACCACAGTTCACTCATCCTCCCTGCTGTTGGAGATCCTTGCAGCTTGCCTGCGCGCCACCATGCAAGGGACCTCATAAGGTAAATGGCTAACCAGGGGTCAACAGGCAGAACACATACATACTGCACATTCACCTCGACTATTCTTTGCAACATTCTCGCTCATGGCCGCTTCGAAGATTGGACTGGGTCAAGCCAAACTCAGCTTCCCGAACATCACAAAAAAGGGCACTGTCCCGAGCTACCTAGGTTTCTGAAGTCCTGCATCAATCTTCGGGAGAATAGTAAGCTGTTGGCCAGTGCCGAGAAGGGAGATATCGACACAGAGTTCGAGACTCAGCTTCGAAAGCGTCTCGATCTGCATGAAGAAGATATCCTGAGACACATGCGCGAAGTCCGTCACCGAACCCCAACCTCGTGTATATTTTTCTAATCACTGTCCACGCAGGTTCATAGCAAGGCAGCTTCCGAGCTATGGAATCGGAATCGAGGACGGGTGGTGAAAAATGTGCAGAAAGCATCGAAACATTCGGTGACAGAGCTGGAAGGACGGACTTTGGCCGCTCTAGACATGCCCAATATCAAACTCCCGCGTGTAGGCCAAATCACCTATACTGGTAACGTTGGCGAGCAGTGGACAAACTACTCCTACAACGACTTCGCCGACAAGCTCATAAAAGACAACCCGAGCGTTGAGTTCAACCAGCAAACCGTGGACGAGTGCTTTCGATGCGCGGTCGAGAAAGTGTCTAGCATCACAAGGTCTGGAGGACGAACGCGAGAACATGCGTACCAGCTGCAGAAGATGACCGCTCGGGTATGACCTGCCTAGCGCAACTCGCTGACATCCGCTGATTTTCTTTCGCAGTGTCGGCACCGAGTTGGACCAGTACTGGGAACGACGGGCGGCAGCCTCCTGATGCGACAAACTCGAATTTGAACATGCTTCATGACCGCCTAGTCTCAGTATCACGAGGTCACTGTGCTGTTGCGTGTTTCGACTCGAGGAACTGCTATTCGCTGGAGATGAGATCTCGGTTGAACTTATATTGCGTCGTCGGAGTACTGTCCAGATTATACAGACAGCATGCAGTGCCTGGGCAAATTGTCGAGCCAGAATGGGAGCCAAAGAGCAGATGCTTTTATTGTGATGTGGTGGTGTGTGGCCGAAGCCATGCTTGGGAACATAACGTGTCTGTCACGATATTGAGCCCTGCGGCCCCTGCTGAATGTGCCAAAGGAGATACTGGCACCTCTGATTATCATCGTCATGCGATCAGGGTGACAGGCAATACGTCTCTTTCTCAGAGCTCTCCGAAGCGATCCCTGCAGGCCACTCACGCCACCATGCAACAACGCAGACGTATCATTGTCCCGGGACGATCGAGCACGAGTGGTTAAAAGCCAGCCCCAACACTTCCGGAGCACGACAACTGCATCTTCGCCGTCGGCAAATCCTACAGCGCTTGAAGACGGTTGCTGTTCGTGCCTCGAAGTCGGGACTGCGAAATTTGAAACTGGCATTTCCTAGCCTTGCGAAGGAGAACAATCCGGACTATGTCGCCTTTCTGAAATCCGTCATCAACCTGCCAGCAAACAGAAAAGCATTCGTCCACGCTGCAAAGGAGGACGTCGATGCCGAGTACGAGGCTCAGCTCCGCAGGCGAGCATATTTGGGGGATGGACAACTGAAGGGGTATTTAGGCCAGGTTTGCAAGATTTAATCTATAACAGGACTGTCCCATACTGAATCCATAGCGCAGATACGGAGCGAGACCGCTGTCAAACTCTGGACGCACCGACAGGGATTGGTAGGGCAAACGTTCGAACGCTCTCCTCGGTATATCCTGGATGTGGAGAGTCTGAAGATGCCTCGCCTGGGAAGATTTAGCGGCAGCACTCGCGAGCGATGGACCAGATACTCGTACGAGGAATTTGCCAACAAAGTTGTCAAAGATAACGCGGACGTGGTGTTTACAATGCTACATATGGACGAGGCTTTCCGCTTCGTCGACGATAATATGCCCAAAACACAAGAATGATCAAGCGGATCTTCACAGTATGGTCGTTCGGGTGCGTTTCAGTTGGGCAATATCAAGCTCCAACAAGAGATCCAACACATGCTAACGATTCTACAGTGTCTAGGGAAAGAGTCGGACAAATAATGGGAGAGGAAAGGAGACTCCTGAGGATATATATGCAGACTGTCTCGGCATCCTAGACAGTTTCGTCGGAGCCGAGGCTATTCTACATGGACGCACCGAGATGTTTACATCTTCCCAAATCATGCTACGGCAAGCGACGCTGGTGTTCCCTCGTCTGGCAAAGATGAAAAACGCAAGCTACTTCGCCTTTCTAAAAGAAACACTCGATTTGCCCGAGAATCAAGAGGCCTTAATGAGCGCCCAAAAGGCACAAGTCGACGCCGAGTTCGAAGCTCAATTCTGGTCACAATGGAACATGAGCGAAGCGGAATCAAAGACAAAATTTGGCGAGGTTTGTGATCGGATCATTGCAATATTCTTCGTATTCGGTGATATGCTTTAACATTTTGCAGGTCACGGCCCCGTACGCACTGAAGTTGTGGAACTCCAAGCAGAAGCAGGTGGCGGCCATCCGAGGAGACAAAGATGCAAGACAGATGAAGCTCCCAGTGCTATGGGCATCTGGTCATTTGGGCGGGAAGGATACCAAGGAACAGTTTGCGGAATACTCGTACGATTTGCCGACAAGATTTCGAAGGACAACCCTCATATCGACTTCACGAAGCAGTCAATGGATGAGGCATTTAGCCGTGCCCTGGGCAAAGTCAACAAGTATCTTTCTGATACGGGTCATTTCAAACAGATGGAGGCACGGGTATGTTGAATGAGAACGGGTTCGTTGAGAATCGTGCTTACGTCTTGCAGTGTCTCGGTAAAGAATCGAGCAAGTATTGGAGACGGAAGACTGGAGAGTCTTAGCTGTTTCGTGAGCATGCAGTTTGCTGAAACCTGCAGCTTTGGTCGTGGGGATGTCGAGCTAGATGATTGTTGCAAGTGACTCCATCATGCTGCCTCCGCCCAACGTGGCGTCTCGAGATGAAGGATAGGTCATCTTCTGTGCATCTGTAGATGCGAGCTCCGCAGAAGCTATCCCTGCAGACTGGGCGCCTGCACACTGCACGCAGGGATCCGCTCAGACGGCATGTCGTGCAATCGCACAGCTGTAGAGGGTATCGATGAGTCTTCTGGCATACATAAAGGTATTCAGACATTTTCGTGCACGATCCAAGATGTTTGCACCTTCTCGAGTCCTCCTGCAGCCGGGGAAAGTGATTTACCCAATGTTCGGTAATGGGAAGAGGCCGACGTATATGGCTTTCTTAAGACAGACTCTCGATCTACCAGAAAATCAGGCAGCCTTGGTCGATACACAGCGAGCCCACGTCGAAAAAGCATTTGAAGCCGAACTTCGCAAGAGAGTGGGCCTGACTGAAGCAGAGATCAGAAGGTGTGTGGGTGAGGTCTGTCGCTGTGCACTGGTTAAGGACATAGTAGGCTGCGTTAATTCTTCCAACCCAGACTGAACCTCTTGAACTCTCGGCAGAAGCAAATAGCGAAGTCCGTCAAGAGCCCGTTCAGAGCCGATCTTGATGCCGAGAAGATCAAGCTCCCTCACCTGACTTCGAGGACACATCACGAGAAGGAGCAGTATACCAAATACTCGTATACCGAGTTTGCCGACAAAGTTTTAAGAGACAACCCCAACATTGAGTTCAGCAAGCAGAACGTGGACGAGGCATTCCAAAAAGCTGCTGTCAAGCTTGGAAACTCGATAGGGGACAGAGCATTATTTGATCAAATGGTCACCCGGGTGGGTTTGCTCTTCGAAAGAAGGGGCTGCGCTGACGTTCTGTTGTAGTGTCTCGGTAAAGAATCGACCAAGTATTGGAAGCGAAGGGATGGTGGCTCGTGAGATGACATTCGTAAAGAGCCACCTGAGAGTGTAATGGACATCCTGTCGGAGGGAGATGGACGTGCCTTCTGGTTATCAATGTCAGCACTCTTTGGTATACCAAGTGCCGCATAATGTACATTGTCTCACAACCCATCCGAGAGACTCCCTCACAACCTCTCACATCACTCCATCACTCCCGTCTACTTATACCTCCCCTCAACAGCCTTCCAATTAACCACCCCCCACACCGCCCCAAAATACTCCGCCTTCCGATTCTGATACTGCAAATAATACGCATGCTCCCACGCATCAATCCCCAACAGCGGCCTAAACTGCCCCACTACCGGATCCTGGTTCGCGTACGTCTTAATCACGATCGCGCCCGTCTGCGTATCTTGCACCAGCCACGCCCAGCCAGAACCTTGGATCCCGGCGAGCGCGGCGTTGAATTTCTCTTGGAAAGCGGAGAGGGAGCCGTAGGATGAGTTGATGGCGGTGGCCAATTGACCCGAGGGAGGTTCGCCGCCGCCGGAGGACTTTGGGGCGAGGTTCTCCCAGAAGAGGGAGTGGTTGAGGTGGCCGCCTGGTAAAATACAGAGTCAGACTTCGCATACAAGTGGAGACCCGTTGGATCGGAGACATGTCGGTGTTGGGCTTGAAGACATACCTCCATGGAAGTTAATCAACCCCTGCTGAGCAATCTGCGCCTGAATATCGCCCTTGGACTGCACCTCCTCCATCTTCTCTTGTGCCGCATTATACGAGTTCACATAGGTGTTGTGGTGCTTGGAGTGGTGCAGCTCCATGATCTGGCCCGAGATTGCGGGCTCGAGGGCACCGTAGTCGTCTGTGTATCAATCTCTACGTCAGCCTGCCAGCCACAATATCCTCCGAGGTGTAAGAGGGGATATAGCGTACATGGCAGATCCGGCAGCGTAGCCTTCTGCATCGTGACCGTGGTGCTGAAGCAGGCAGCTCTCGCGGTGGTGGAAGGTGCTGCTGCGCGCAGAGCACTGCGGAGGGCGGTGGAGCGGAGCATTGTTGTTGACATGGTGAGTTGTTGTGTCGTGGATGGACTACTCGATATAGTTGTAAGAGTAGGAGGCTTGAAATGGTATGGGTATGGGTATGGGTATATGTTTACTGCGAGAAGGAGCTATGACCACCAACGTCATAAAGTAGCTCGAGCATCCGGAAGGACGGGGAGATACGGCGGACTGAGGCGAATATGGCATCCCAAGAGCGAGCATATAGACCACTGCCGGACTTTCGGTCGATGGAACGTGATAGAGCGGTTATCATTGCTTCGTGTACTCGAACTCGCTATCGTAACACCTCGTGGATGGAAACGCCCAAATGTATCAGCTAAACCCTCAGACCATACCACCAACACCAACCACCCCTCATCAATCACAAACAAAACTTCATCCAAGCCATCCATCATCAAGATCATTACCACCACCACCAAGCCCGAAATCCAACTTCGGCGGCGCATCCGCCACCTCTCCCTTCTTCTTCGTCGGGCTCTTAGGACTATACCCCCTCGCCTGCTCCTCCATGCTTGGCCCCTCCCTCACAAACCCCGTCTCCCACCCATCCTCTACCGCAGCCGCCACCCACGCTCTCAGCCCATCGTGCACGCCGCCGTAGAACTTCTCCTTGCACGTACGAAGCGTGCTCCCGAGCACTTTCTCAAACCCGGAAGCCTTGAGCTCAGCACGAAGAGAGTTGCGGGCAGAGGCGGTGGGAAGGGAGGCGATGAGACCGTTGAGGAGGTCGAGGTGCGCGGTGATGTAGGTTGTGGCGTCCCATTCTACGCCGCCGATGTATGGGGCCGCGGGGACTGGAGGGCGGATGCCGGGGAAGTGGCGTTGTGTGAAGGTGGATTCGAGGACTTTGGCGCGGTCGGCTGCAATTTCTGCATCTGCGTCTGCGGATAAGGTGGAAGAGGAAGTGGTCGCTCGTGGCAATGGGACGACGTTCAGGTGGTGTAGGAAGATCCAAAAGACTTCTCTGGTAACGTTCGAGACCTCGCGCGACCAGAGTTTGTATGGTCGTGGGACGCGCATGTCGAGGACGAAGTCGACAGGTCGGACATCCTCTGGTTTAGAGGGCTCTCCAAGGTAAGTGAGGATCGTGCGTGCTCGCTGTTCCAGCGATACTGCAGCAGAGCTCATAGCAGCTGCCAGGTGGTTAACTATCCTCCATGTCAGCTTATACACTCGGTGGACGAGAGGTAGTTGTCTTACACAGCACAGTAATCACGACCGTCCTGGTCCCATACTCAGCAGGACCCTTCTTATCCTCATCAAACAACATCCCGATTAAGGCCGGAAACAGTCCGTCTGCGACCTTCTCCAGCTCGCCCATTGCGCGCTCGGTGGTGCATAGGCCCTTCAAGCAAAGCAGAGTCTCGTGCAGGAGCTGGTCTTCATGCTCCTCTCGCCACTCGATCTCCAGTATCTTGTGTAGTAGGCTAACGATCTCAGTCATCCCACCCAGCGATAAGAAGCTATCGACCCAGGCCACGGTCTCGTTGCGGAGGAGGATCCGGAGCTTGTGCAGTCGGCCAACCTCCACCTTGACAGGGTCGGTGTGGCTGCGAAGGTAGCTGATGTAGTCCGATGGTACAGCAGGAAGTGAGCCGCGCTTCTTGTCCATTGATGCACGTGGCGTAGACGGCGTCGTTTCTGCCCGAGTAGTGGATGGTTCTCGATTCCTGCTTTGCGAACGCTGCTTTTTCGTAGGCGAAGAGTCGTTCGTGCGCTTATCGCCTTTCGAGAATGTGAATGTTCGTGATCGAGGTCGCGATCGCTTCGTCGCCTTCCCACTATCCTCCTCTGCAGTTGGCACCACAGTTGTGTGCGAGTTCTTGACCGGAGACTTCGCCTCCATGCTTTCAAAGCTACCTGCAGTACCTGGTGGACTGCTTCCAGCAGACTTCGCAGACTCCAGATCCTGCTTGATGAAGTCTGCCTTGACCCGCAGCGTCAATGATCGCATCTTCTGCCGCATAGCCTGTGGCACGTTCCTCGAATCCAGGACTGCCTCGAATGCCTTGTCAACCTCTTTCTCGTCGAGAGCCGCGACCGCCTTCGTGGCATGATCTTGCTCCTTGTTACCACCCTTGCCTTGGAAAGCAGCGACAGCAGCCATGACTCTTCCACCTGCAGTACGTTTTGCTATATTGAGTTTGTCTTTTGCTGGCGCTTGCTCGGTGCTGCTGTTGCTGACCTTGCGCTGATCAGGTGTGTCTTTCGCTATCGGCACGGGTCTTGCGACATCTTTGCTCCACCGGCGACTGAGCTCTTCTGATCTGCGGCTCTCCATTGCTGGACGAGTGCTCTCTCCACTAATCCTCCGTCCAACAGCTTCGGCGAGACCAGTACCCATGACATACATGCTTTTCGGTCTGCTGGATAAGGTAGGTCGCAGCTCCGGTGTGTCAAAGTCGCCATTGAAGTTGCGTTGTTTTGATGGAGAGTAGTCTTTCGGCGTATACCTCGCGATCTCCTCACTCAGGTTGCCATAAGCGTTGGCTCCGTCCCTGCTAGATGGGCGTGACTTGCCAGTGGAAGCCATTTGGGCCCAGATTGGTGTCGGCGCTGCTCGTCCGTCCGAAGAAGATGGAGGAGTCGTGTTCTCTTTATCCTTATGCGTCTGAACCGACAGATCTTTGCTAGACCTGTTCATTCGCGCGAACATGCCAGACAGGTTGGTCGAGGACTTGGACTTCTTAGTGGCGGTGGATGCTTGTTGTGACATATCTTGCTTTGGCCTAAGATCGTTGCTCGTCTTCGATCCGACGATACTCTTCTGCCGGCTCTTCGAGGGTGATACAGGTGGAGAGCGAGCGTTATTCTGCCTCTCCCCCAGCACCCTTCCCTTGGCTACATGCGGGTGATCTGGTGGCAGTATGGGTACGGTCTGAGTCCTCATATTGGTGATGCTGGAGTTGGTGGACTCGTCGTTCCGAGTCTTTGGCGAGACGAGAGACCTGAGGATGTTCGACTTGGAGGAAGCATTGCGGCGGTGTCCAGGTCGTTGCGGGCTTCGCTGTATATCGGCGTCCATGCTGGGTGCTCTGGATCTCGTCAACTCTTGTCGTATGGATTGTGATGGGATCTTGAAGGCGTAGGATCTAGTGGGCGATGTCTCGGCTAGCAGCATCGCAGCTTCCAATCGCAAGTCTGCGAGTCGCCTAGCAACCGCGCAGCAACGAACCCTAACCCTAGAATGATGACATTTCACAACGACAACCTGATTCTTGACACAACTGTACTTGAACCTAATCCTGATATGCTGACAATAAGGCAGCCAAAAGTCATGCAATTCTCGGCACTACTAATAGCTGCGTACGATCGTGATAGCTTTGAGAGATGCTCGATCTGCGCCTCCTAGAGCAAACGCACAACGACGCTTTTTTGCGGGACTACGATTCATCACGACGATTCGAAGATGAGCCTTCGCGTCTCTTTCACGACATCCGTGACATGATGACATATAGTCAACCATCGCGTTGCAATGATGCACGATACGAAGGAGATGAACATTCGCTAGCTGGCAGCCCATTTGGCAACGCAGCATCATAGATCTCATTCTTCTATGGAGTTTTCACGTCTCCAGCCAAATATGGCCTCACGCCTTTGCAGACCGAGCATCTCAGGAAAGCGCTCGCTCAACCAGTTACCTTACGGAAACTCCTCCCCTATAACAACATCCGTCTTCACCGGAAAGACCTTACTAATCTTCAGCCCAACCAGGACCTCCCCAGGTTGCTCGCCATCGCTCACAGTCTCCGACGCAACGAATATGGGGTTCTGCAGATTGGTATACGACGGATCGCCGCCGGAGAACGTCGGAGTCCACACTGTCGATCTTTACCATCAGCATTTGCAACCACTGCCGCAGGACGATAGTCCAACCCACCACTATAGACCCGCCCATAAGGCACCTGTCTCCCCTGCCCCGAACTGTTCGTCGTAATCCCATCCACCTCCGGATCTGCCAGCTGGACTCCATTCACCTGCATCAAGAACGGCTTGGACCCGTCGTCTGGGAATATCGTTCCGGAGAGGTGAGGACGGGCTGCAGGGCTTGCGCCGTTGATGGTGACGTAGTCTGTTCCGTATCTCATCTCGCCTTTGAAGGCCGGTTCGAACTGGAGGAGCGTCAGCTGTTACGAGATGAGATGGGACGTGGGAGATGGGGACTTACGCCTGGCTCGGACTGGAGAGTAGCGTATTTGACTTTGCCTAGAGCTTGCACGCCGCCGGTGGATAGGTTGCCTAGTCTGAACTGCGCATTGTTTAGCAGTATTCTCGATGGTAGGTGAGTTGGCTGTGCTTGCCACGTCGTAGACGGTCGCCTATAGGATGGTCAGCTTGCAGAGAAGAACTGGTTGGGATGGTTCAAGGCTCGCAACTTACGTTCCAAAAGAGAGCCGGTACTAGGTAGTTGAACGAATGCATGTTGATCTGAAGAGTGTGACTAAGAAACAGTAGTCGGCATGGTGAACCTTATGTAATTACCTTATAGCAAAAGCGCAAACGTGACGTGCTGTGTGCTTGGCTTCAACAGACACGAACCCGAGCAGTGTCCGGCATCTGTATCCGCGACCCAGCAAGCCGCTTGAAAACCATGTCTGTCAATTGAGATTCTGGTAGCGAGACAGGTACGCAGTAGAGATTGGAAGTAGCTGGGATGTAAGCGGTGATTCAGCTTATAGTAAACAAGATCCAGCCGCAGGAAGGCATATACGCCTTCAGTCGTCATGACTATCCCATAACCACCATCTTTGATCGTGGCATTCCGGTATTCCCATACTGTTCCCATTCCGTCCCAACCTAGCCAGTGGCTGTCCTGTACACCAACGCCGAAATCATGCCGTATCTTATGCTCATCGATCATCATTGCAAATTCCACCTCCCCTCCTTGTCGTTATAGCGGTCGGTTCGATCGGATGGGTACACTTACCAACCTACCTCCCCCTCCAGCCTCTTCTCCGCTACCCTCATCTCTTCCGCGCCACCATCTCTCTTCGTCTTCGTTCCGTACGAACTCCCCCTCAACGCAGCAGACCACGCAAGATACCACGTCTGACTCGCCCCACCATCCAGCATACTATAGTGGAAGTCCCCACTCACATTGCTGAAGAAGTTATAGCTGGTCACCGGATCCACAATCGCCAGATCGGCCATCAAAACACCTTGCCAGCCACTATTCAGCGTCGGCGCGTAGGTCCCAAAGCTATAGGCGTCCCACTCCTGCTGCACAAACTTCGGCGTCCGGATCAACGTGCTCATCGGCATGAGCGGGAGCATGTGGATACCTTGAATGTACTCGACGTTGGCGCCGAAGTACGTTGTGTGGTGGATCTTGTTCTCGAAGAGGATGCCGGCGGCTTTATTGCCGATGAACTCCGCCGGTTGATCAACGTTATCGTCTTTGTAGAGGTAGTAATGCTGGAGGCTTCGAGCCTGGATCGCCAGCATGAGGTTGCCGCGCGCCTCCATATTCTTGTCGTTGATGATTTTGCCCCACATCTTGATGCCGTAGCTGGCCATGGTGTCTTCGCTGGAGCTCTCTTGGTTTTTGCCGTCGGCGGATGGGAAGACTCCTTGTGCCCAGGAGTGGCCCGAGTACCAGTCAAAGGCTCTGCTGAACGGGAAGTAGCTGTCATCTGCAACTGAGTTGGCGTAATCGCGGACGAGCATGTTCACCCAGTCTTTGTTCGTTCCTTGGCTGAGCCAGGATGGGTCCAGGTATCCTATGACAGCGGCAGCGTATAAGAAGTAGCCGTAGTGGAAGTGGTGGTCCTGTGATCGAATTGGGTGAGCTTGAGAGCTTCATGAGTATACGCAGACTCAACTCACATTGTAATAAGTATTACCAAAGTCGTCTCCAGCATTGCCACTCAGATAGGTACTGACGCTGACTACTCCTCCCCAGGCACTGTCGTACACCAATGGATAGTTTTGCAAGTTATCAACATGCACCGCGAACGCAGCTTGCAGCTCTTGCAAGCCGGTCAAGGCGAGCGTCGCATTGTCAGCCATGTCATGAATGACATAGATTATGGCAGCGAACTTAGCCAAGGCCTTGCCATCATAGTACATGCTGCCAACATTGGTTTGCATGGATATATTCTGCCCCAACTCTGCTGTACCCGCTGCGTTGATGGCTTCAATGACGTTCAGTGGCAGGGTGCCAAGATCGCCGTCGGTCGGACTCCAAGGGTTGAAGGCCATATCGATCGGTAGATCTGGCTCGGTCAGGGTCCAGGAATCGGCTTGGATAGCTGTCGCCATACCTTTGGTCGTGGTCTGGAGCATAACATCAGTGATTCCCGCTCTGCCAGCAAGAGACTCCAGATGATGTGGCAGAGCGAACATAAGCAACGGCTGGTCCACCGAGCCTCCCTTGTTCCATGAAAGACTGTAGTTTCCTGTACTTCCTGCCATTGATCCACTGATGTCTACCGCAGTCGCGTAGACTCCGGCCGAGCCATCATATACGGTCTCTGCATCCGCCGAATCTGCGGGCACCTTTGCCACCTGGATATAGCCTCCGAAGCTTCCAGGTCCCTGTATCGATACTGGGCTGACAAGTGTGAACGAGTTCTGTGAATAGCCCTCGTTCTTGGGTATGACGTATATGAGCCAAACAAATCCATCGGTAAGCAAGGCGCGGTACTTGAACGTAGTTCCATTGACGACAGCTCCAGCGTATGTCAAGCTCTCGATCCCAACCCCAGACTGGATGAGAGGAGTGACAGAGTTGTACGATCCGGTAACGAAGCCCATACCCTGACAGAGCGGAAAAGTGATGCTTGGTGAGGTGGCGCCAGCAGCCACGAGATTGACGTTGATCGAGAACGCTTCCAGGGTATCTGTTGTCAATGTCGTGCCACTGCCAAGCTCGACTGCTGAGAGCACCAACGACTGTATGCCGAGCAGATTGGCGAAGTATGACGAGTCGCCCGCATCGGAACTCGTCTTCTGCCCATATGTTACCTGCGACCTCTCCACGTGTGACACAGCAAGCCCATAGCTTTTAGTCTGACCTTGACCGGCTGACCAACTGACCGAATACGGATGGGTCCAGGTAGCTGCCGTCTGATCCCCGAGGTAGAAGTTTCCATAGAACTTGTTCGTTTGCAATTTCTGCTGCTGTTGCTGAATTCCGAGCCTGGGTACAGGATGGTCCGATCTGGACTGTATCTGGGCGGGCGGAGCGCCAGTCGCAATTGGCTGGAATATGTTGGCCGCTGAGATACTGGTGATATCTGGGTTCGCCGTCGGGCCAACCCCAGATAGTGTCGCTGTATCTATCAGCGACAGACTGGTGGAGTTCAACCTCAAGGATAGACTCGGGAACGGTTGCTTGGTCGGGTTGCCGGAGGTCTCGAGGGGTGTATTCACTGCCTGTGAGACATGCAAGTCAGTAATAATGATCAGATACACGCTCGACGCCTAGCGACATCATCTCAGTCTACTCACCCCAGTGGTGTTCGTCGGCTGCGGAGCCGTCACCGTCTGTACTTCGGATGTCGTCAACGAAGTCAATGCACCCTCTGGGATGCTGGTCGTGAAGCTTTGATCCGGAGGTGGCGATGCAGAGGTCTCCGAAAGAACGACGCCACTCGAAGCTGTTGCAGTGCTTTGTACAGCCGTCGATTGTGGACTAACAGTAACGTATACCGTCGACGTGGACGTGCTTGTTCCTGAAGTGAATTGTCTCGGCATAGGCGTATAGGTATAGAACCTCGTGACCTCGGACGAGCTGAGGAAAGTTGTACTCTGACTTGTCACCTCCACTGGCTCGGTCGCAACGCTATAGGACACCTGGACTTGTCCATCATTTATCTGATACGCCGTTGGGTCCCAATGATCTTGCGTATGCGGGGCTGGTGTCAGCGGAGTCGTGTACTCGATGCCTTGGACACTTGGCCATACTGGATAATGTGGTGGCTCTTCCGGAGGACAGTCTGGATCGTGCACTATGACCGTGCTCGCAAAGCCTACTGCGTAGGGCAGCGCCGAAGTGGTTGATATCTGCGATGAGGCAATTAGCACGAGCATGTGCAACGCCTGCATAAGGCGACGATGATCCGTGATCATTGCAGATAAGAAGGTATAATGTCGTCAGTAAGTGCAACGAAGTAGCAAGGGACAAGAAAGGAAGAAAAGGGATTGAGCTTGGGCAGTTTGTATTTGATAGTCCTTCCTTCACACTTCGTGGCGCATCCGGTGATACGTGTTGCACCCTTCCAGCGGAAATCGGTTCTTTGACGGTATCGTGTGAAGCTCCTCGGCGTCGCTGGCTGATACTGATGTCTGCTGTTCGAGTAGAGTATGTGGAGATGGCTGTCAATGTCGTTCAAATTCGTGAAGGTTCGTCAGACATCAGAATGATCAGAAAGATGGTGTGTTCATGTGGATTAGGATGTTTAGAACAGTGAGGCAGAAGTGAGGTTGGACAAGGGTACAGTGCGTGCGTGATGCGCTCCTGTCCTTGAAGGTGGGAGGAATGCTGTCTCAGAGGGGACGGTGTAACTAGACTTAGAACCCTTGAGGAGAGCCGCCAACCTTACTGGCCGCTCCTCGCAGCATCTTGGAGTGGTTGAGTCTCTTGTTCTCCAGGTAACGAGTACCAAGTCTAGGGAATGTGGAATATCGCGACCGCCGCGCCGAAAGTGCTTGCATCGGAATGAGCACGACCCACATCGCCGTAGGGCAGCGGGCGCAGGTACCCGGTGTCTATACTACCTTTGGTACAAGACGTGTTTCTGGCCATGTTACACCTTGTGACAATGGTGTAGAGATTTTTCGATCGTGACTTCAGACTCGTGCCTCATCAAGCAGTCAGGCTTCGCACCTGATGCTGTTCTCCGCGCCAGCGACTACGGCACAACAACGATACAAGGCCAAGCAACATCAAGCTGTACGAGGCGTACGCACAGGAAAGGCGCGGAGGTTTGTCGAGTCTTTGCGCATATCCGTGCGGTGGTTCGTGAAGTTGGAAAAGCACAGACGAAGCTTGTCTCACAAATTGCGCCAGCAACCTGGAATTGTTTCTCGGCCTCCAAAAAGGATCACGCCTCCTCTCCACTGTCGGGTTTTGGGGAAACAGAGGTGATTTGGACAGAGTCATGATGCTTTGTTATTGTTTTGATGTGACACAGTGTCGTAGGGCTGACACGGTAGCGTAGGCACCCTGTTACATCAACACCTACATGCGCCTTTAATCTAGGAACTTGGAAAGCGTCAGAGGAAGGCGTCGTGCGGGTGCGATCCGACGCTGTGACAGATGACTTGCAGGTGTCACGGCGCTCAGCCTGCAGACCGGCGCTGTGCAACGCGAGAGGATCGAGACGAAAGCCTTTGATCATCGAGCCGCCATCAGACAAGGACAAAGCAGTTTGAGATGGTTGCAAAAATCCTTTCATCTTCCATTGATCATCACGACTAGAACAGCTTCACCGACGAATTCGACCTCGACGCCGCTGCATCGTATAACGCACTGATATCCGCGTTCCACTGCTTAAGATCCGGTCTCAAGAACCTCCGATCGTACGTCAACATCCCGTTGACCTCACCTTCCACATCTGTCGTCTGCGTCCAGATGCCACCACTGCAAGCATACATCTTCGTCTGGTCCTCCAGCTCGGAAAGCAGTAAATGGCCGCGATAGTTCCACGCTGCGAGCGTAGTATCGATCTCGTACGTCTGGTTGATGGTGTCGATGGCTTCTTGTACGTTCCAGAGGTGCTCGATGCTGACGTTGTGCCCGATGCCGCCGAACTCTCCCTGGATTCCGATACGTGAAGGATCGTATGGGCTGGACTGGATTGAGTAGAAGGGCGCACCGCACTGTGGGTTGGCGTAGTGGTGGTTGTCGGAGAAGTCGCCGGCGCCGTGGTCGTACCAGCCTGTTGTGGCATCGATGAGACGAGTTGGGTCGAGTTCACGTACGAGATCGGTCAGGCCGAACTCAGGGTAGTAGGGGTCGGTGATCTGTCCCCATCCTTCATTGTAGATGACCTGGAGACTTGTCAGCTCGGGCCGGGCACTTGCTTGATCAGTGACATACCCAGGCAATGATGCTCGGATAGTTGCGATGCTGTTTGATCAGCACTTCGAGCTGTCTCTGAAACTCTGCCTGCTGACTGGCGTCTGGCACGATAGTTTCCACGGTGCAATTACTGAGGGTTCGGTCTTGGAGTGGTCGAAGTGAGGGCATGTCTTGGATAAGCAGAAGACCCATCTCGTCGCATGCTTTGTAGAACAGATCGGTCTCAACTTTGATCTGTCTGGTCGTTAGCCGAGTGGTCCAGAACAATATTCTCAGATGCACGAATTCTTACATGTTTCCTCAACCCATTGTAGCCAATCTGTTTGAGCGTCTTGAGATCGTAGGTCATAGCCTCGTAGTTTGGAGGTGTGTAAAGTCCATCCGGCCAATATCCTTGATCGAGAGTGCCCATGAAGAAGATAAATTCTCCATTCAACAATGGACGTTCGACGCCGTCGATAACACCGCGACTCACAGTTCTGAATCCAGTATACGACTTGACCTCATCTTGTCCTAACTTGATGGTGATATCATACAGAGTAGGCGAATCTGGAGACCATAGTTGTGGTGAGTCGACGGTGAAGGAGAAGTCGCCCGTGGAGACTTGGTGTGTTGACCCGCTCCCAGCATCACCTTGAGGTGTGACTGAGATCTCCACCGAGGTGCTGGCGTTGGCAGAGGTCGAGATGGTACCGCTCACTTGCATATTGTCAGTCCAACTTCTCGAGATCCATTCTTTCTCGTCTTACCTTTGCCATCCATGTCCGCGTTGAGGTTCAGCTCGGTGATGTAATTCGAAGGAGCCGACTCTATCCACACGCTTTGCCATATGCCGCTACATGGCCGGTAGAAGATATGGGACGGACGTAACGTCTGCTTGCCAATTGGAATTACGTATGGATCGCTGTCGGTAGGATCGTGGGCGAATACAAGTCTATCCCGTCGTTAGCTGCTTGTGTGTATGCTCATAAGTATGTAGACGCACAGCTCATTCGTGCCGCTGCTCAAGAGACTGGTAATGTCCAGCGTGAAAGCGAAGTAGCCACCACGATTGAATCCGGCTTTCTGCCCATTGACGTATACAGTTGCCTCGTAGTCGACCGCGCCGAAGTTGAGGAGGACTTTGTCTCCACTCCAATCAGACGGAACCCTGAAGGAAGTGCTATACCAGCTGTAGAGCATATATTCGCCTTGCACGCCTGGTGAGATTGTCAGCATCACGCCAGAGATCTTATCTTGAGCTCACTACTCACCAGACAAGCCGCTTTCTAAGCAGGATGGGACCAGCACTGCATTCTGAAGAGTCTGGTTGAAAGGCGGACTGTTCAAGGCATCAAGACTGGACTCATTTTGGTGCCTCCATACCCCGTTGAGGTTCTGCCACTGCGAACGCTCGAGCAACGGCCGTGGATATTCTGGCCATGGGTTTGTGCCAACCTTGTACGTCCAAGGTGTATCGAGAGGTGGTGTCTTCACGGAGTACCCAGTGCTATTGCTCTGCCGTGGAAGGAGGGCAGCTTGCGCCGTGCCCGCGAGAAGCAGCGTGTATGCGATGCAGGATAACATATTGTTCTGAGGAGTTTTCTTCTTGGTGTGACCACAAGAAAGAGACGAGGGCGAAGAAAGCTTACTGAACTTATAGACTCTGGGACGGCGTGCTGTTAAGTGGACAACCTACACCTCCGCTCTGCGCAGCATGAACGGGAGTAACGGCAGCTGCAAGATATGTCATGAGGTTCGATGATCACCACGATCTCCACGAGCTCCCATGAGCTAGAAGCATGTTTTCTGTTGTGTTCCTGCAGAAAGTGGGGTCCCCAGCTTTGCAGTAGCCCAAGTTGGTAGGTAGAAATCGGGAGGTGGAGGATCGGGAGGACTTGTGCTGAACCAAGGTTGTAGTTTGCCTTTGATCAACACTTGGCGATCGATATGCGGATGATTCTGGCAGTATCCGGCATACAAACCATCGCAAGTCATGGTCGCTGGGAACGACTGCACTCGTGAGCTCGTTTGCGAGCCAAGTGAGGTCGATAGCCTATCGAACAGCGCGTTTCTCGCGTGCCTAGCAATGTCTCCCGGTGGGCATATCGGGGCATGTGGACAACCGTGTCATTAGTGCTCACCAAGGTGAGGTGCATGCGGTAGGACTGCCGAAGCTATACCACAAGTAGTCGAAAGAAGGAGGGAACAAGAAGGGGATGCGGAGGTGGCAGGGGAGGAATACCCCTTGGGGCGGCCAACTCCGGATCAGCACCAGCATTTCTCCACTACTCATTACTCTCGCGCATCGCCTCACTTCTGCTGGAAAACATCTTCCCGGTGCTACAGGGGGGTCGCAAAAAGACTGACAATGGTCAGAGCGCACTTGGCAGAAGATCATTAAGCCTTAGGTGACGGGAACCCACTACAGGCCTAGTG
>JAABUL010000683.1_pt1 | contig 71354 bp, 75 predicted proteins | sample 5559151 | NCBI WGS metagenome assembly JAABUL01 (sample SAMN10711876, study PRJNA513368) | rock metagenome | isolation source: Antarctica rocks | place: Antarctica: Victoria Land, Pudding Butte sud | reverse complement strand
GCCCGGGGTGGGGGGGCGGCGCGCCCGGGGGGGGGCGGGTGGGGGGGGGGGGGGGGAGTTCGAGGGTTAGGGAGGTGGTGAAGGCGAGCAAGGATTTGAGGGTGGGAGATGTGGTTGTGTTGGGGAAGGATATGAGGGTGCCGGCTGATGTTGTGATACTGAAGTCGTTCTCGACGGATACTGGGACGTCATCAGGGGTGGACATGGCAAAGAAGGTATCTTCGGACACCGCACTTGTCGATATGGGCACTAATGCTACCACACCGGACGGTAAACTGCAGCACGAGGCTATCTTAGGCAAGGAACTGGACAACGACACCACATCAGCGGATCCGAGCGGCGGAGGCGAAGCTTTCATTCGCACAGATCAGCTCGACGGAGAGACAGACTGGAAGTTACGTCTTGCTTCTCCTCTTGCCCAAACACTACCGACAAGCGAGTACGTGCGACTCCGGGTCACTGCAGGTAAACCAGACAAGCGCGTGAACGACTTCGTTGGAACCCTCGAACTCCTTCCCAAATCCTCTCCAGGCGCAGCATACGACCCTCACATCTCTCCACCCGACGCCTCTCAACCACAACCCGAAGAACCCAAATCCCTACCTCTAACAATCGACAACACAGCCTGGGCCAACACCGTTCTCGCCTCCAGCACGACCGTGCACGCCGTAGTCCTGTACACCGGCCCACAAACCCGCGCGGCTCTCTCCACCTCACCCTCACGCTCCAAGACAGGATTACTCGAGCACGAAATCAACAACCTCACCAAAATCCTCTGCGTCCTCACCGCAGCCCTCTCCTTCATCCTCGTCGCGCTCGAAGGTTTCGACACCTCAAACCCCACCAAATCAAGCGACCCGAATGCACTACCAGACCCGGATAAAGGGCAGCATACGTGGTACATCACCGCTCTCCGCTTCCTCATCCTGTTCTCGACTATCGTGCCTATATCGCTGCGTGTAAATCTGGATATGGGCAAGAGCGTTTACGCGTATCAGATCCATCGTGATGCAGGGATCCCAGGCACGGTAGTTCGGACTTCGACAATTCCCGAGGATCTAGGGCGGATTGAGTATCTGCTTAGTGATAAGACGGGTACGTTGACGAGGAACGAGATGGTGTTGAAGAAAGTGCACGTGGGAACTGTGAGTTATGGCGGCGAAGCTATGGTGGAGGTTGGTGGGTATGTGCGGCAGGCTTTCGCGCGGCAAGTGGAAGACGATAACGAGGGAGGTGGGTCGAGGCAAAATGAGCTATTCACGCCTTCGGCCGGGATGGCAGGATTCGGTGGCGCGACCACAAGAACGAGGAGGGAGATTGGCATTAGGGTACGGGATCTGGTTCTTGCGCTTGCATTGTGCCATAATGTTACGCCTACGAGTGAGGAAGATGAGGCTGGGCAGCCGACGACGGCGTATCAGGCGAGTTCACCTGATGAGATTGCGATTGTGCAATGGACGGAACAAGTTGGGCTACGGCTTATCCACCGCGATCGACGGAGTATCAGTCTTCAGTTTGTCGCTGACGAGCGGGTCGTGGTGAGGGTGGAGATTTTGAATGTATTCCCTTTCACCTCCGACAGCAAAAGGATGGGCATCATTGTGCGCTTCTCGCGCAGCTTGGATAAGCTCCGGGACGAAGAGGGCGAGATTGTGTTCTTCCAGAAAGGCGCGGATACCGTCATGAGCACTATCGTAGCCGCCAACGACTGGCTCGATGAAGAGACGGCGAACATGGCCCGCGAAGGGCTCCGCACGCTCGTCATCGGAAGAAAAAACCTGACAAAACAACAATACATCACCTTCACCGCCGCATACTCGTACGCCTCCCTCGCTCTGAACGGCCGAGACGTGGCGATGGCGAAGATAGTAAAACAGCACCTCGAACACGGCCTCGACCTCCTCGGCGTCACCGGCGTCGAAGACAAACTCCAAGCCCACGTCAAGCCCTCCCTCGAACTCCTCCGCAACGCCGGCATCAAGATCTGGATGCTCACCGGCGACAAAGTCGAAACGGCCCGCTGCGTCGCCATCTCCTCCAAACTCGTCTCGCGGGGGCAGTACATCCACACCATCGCGAACCTCAAGCGCAAGGAAGCCGCGCTCGACGCTCTGAGTATGCTGCACTCGCAACCGGGTGGCGCGTTGCTCATAGATGGGCAGAGCTTGGCGATATACCTCCAGCATCATCGGGAAGCGTTCATAACGCTCGCGGTGCGGTTGCCGGCGGTGATAGCGTGTCGGTGTTCGCCGACGCAGAAGGCGGATATTGCACTCCTGATTCGTGCGTTCACGCGGAAGCGGATTGCTTGTATTGGGGATGGTGGGAATGATGTCAGTATGATCCAAGCCGCAGACGTAGGCGTGGGTATCGTAGGGAAGGAGGGCAAGCAAGCGAGTTTGGCCGCCGATTTCAGCATAACGCAATTCTCTCACCTCACGAAACTCCTCGTCTGGCACGGCAGGAACAGCTACAAACGCTCCGCGAAGCTCGCGCAATTCGTCATTCATCGCGGCCTCATCATCTCCGTCTGCCAGACCGTATTCAGCGTTGCTTCGCACTTCGAGCCGATCGCTTTATACCGCGATTGGCTGCTCGTCGGCTACGCGACAATCTACACCATGGCGCCAGTCTTCTCTCTGGTCCTCGACCGGGACGTCGACGAGGGGCTCGCGAACTTGTACCCAGAACTATACAAAGAGCTCACCCTCGGCCGCAGCCTCAGCTACCGCACCTTCTTCGTCTGGCTCGGCATCTCCATCTACCAAGGCCTGATTATCCAAGGCGGCTGCGAGCTCCTCGTTCCTTCGTACACTGCCACCACCCCGGACGCTACCACCCACGCCCTTACCAACAGTCGGGGGTTTAAACAAATGGTCGCGCTTTCCTATACCGTTCTCATCATCAACGAGCTCATCATGGTAGCTGCTGAGGTCACGACATGGCATCCGGTCATGATTTTCTCGATCTTGGGCACAGCAGCGGCGTACTTCGGGAGTCTACCGTTCTTGGGCGGGTACTTTGATCTGACGTTTGTGCTTGGGTTGGGTTTCTGGTGGAGGTTCGCGGCGGTGAGTGCGGCGAGTTTGGTGCCGGTTTATGCGGGAAAGGTTATTCGACGGACGGTCAGGCCGCCGAGTTATCGGAAGGTTAGGGGGGTGTGAGTGAGATTGTGGGAAGGGTGCGATGGGGACTAAGTTCGATGGCATTGCGAGGGTTGCACAGCGGGAGTTTCTACTGGGCTTTTGAGTCGGTACGTACTCTGTAGTTGATACCCACTCCGCAGTTTGACAGATGTACTGGGCATTCTTCAAGCGACGAAGTATCCACCTCGTCTTGTTGTTATTGATGATCGTTGACTCGCGTACCCTAAGCAGTCGCGTGTCGTGGTCCATTTTTCATTTCCTCGATCTCCACAGAGGCGTTTTGTAGCCCTGTAAGGCTGACAGCGCGTTCGCTGCGTAGCTCTCATCATTATTGCGCATACCATATCACACCTCAATTTATGTGAAACGGCTCTCCAAACTGCTGGGAACGTCCTTGCAACTCATCATCGCGACAAGCTGCCTTCCCGGAACTCGTTCTTTGGCAATAAAATGGCGTCTTCGCACTGGTCCACCAAGGGCTGCTCGAATATTGACATCTCGGCGCCCATGCAGCGCGTACGTACGCCAGCGGTAACTGTTCTCCAATGGTGGCTGTCGTGCGGCATCAGTATGCTATTCTCGACCCAGGTCACGAGAAGACGGTTTGACAGCAGCGGCAACGCCGGCTCAGCTCCCGGTACATACTCCTGCGTCCGCGATGGATCTCGTGGAGCCGGAAGGGGGGTTCGCTGCTGTTGGGCAACCGGGCATCGTACGCTGCGAGATGGGTGAGGATGGCCAACCATGGCTCATGTTATCTTACTGATACAAACGAGACGTCCAATTCAATCATTATCAATCGACGTCGGCACACGACTCGCATCCCAACCGGTTGGAACTCCCGGCCCGTGGTTTGCTGATCGCGATGGGGCCTCATCTGGGCTCGGACCAGGGACGCCCTGGTCATTTCTTCAGACGTTTTCGAGGTGCCGCAACGCTCTTCTCCACCGTTCGAACAACGCGTCTAGACACGTCCAGTAGAATTAATCTCCAAGGAAGGTTTGAGAGCTCCGTCTGTCACCACCATGTCCTTGTCAAACGCGTCGGTAAGTAGTGCTGACGAAAAATATCCTCTCCTCTGTCAAAGTCACGAGCCAAACTCTTTCTTCTTTCCCTTCAACAACTTCACGCTACTGATTTCTGCACCCCCGCACTACTCCTCCTTGGGTCCGGCAGGTTGGGTGCGACGATATCTCCAGGGTGCGCCTGGTCGTATTTGCGCTGCGCGGTGCAACGATCCCACCTGTACGCCGCATCCCGAACTGGACTTATACACGGCACACAGCCCTGCAGCCCCGTCCGCTTTCTCAACTGTACGCCTCCGACCACGTTCGCTCAGTTTTCGCGTCTGGCGACACGCTCGTTACCTCGCGTCAACAATACTGCACTGTCCTGCGCCATTGGGGTTCTATGGCTTGAGATACACTCGTTCAATGGACTTTGCTGGTTTGACGATAATGCCACGATATTGAGTGCACTCTCCACAACTTACTACTACCCCCTCATTGCACGACTAGCTCCCATCGATATAACCACATCACCTTACCGGAGATCTGGACCGACACCAACGCGACAATGGCTCTCAGTATTCGAAACAAGATCGGCAGCCGTAGCAACGCTGTCTGGGTTGCGTGTTGTCTAGCCGGCACTTCTCAGATCGCGCTCGTTGCATTGCTCATTGGCATCATCACCAAGGATTCCCTACTTCACGACTCGCTCGTTGGTCTCGCGTGGGCGGCGTCGATTGTCCACGTTGTCACGTTAATCGTGCTACCGGCCGCCGCTTTCGTCTTCTCCCTCCGTCGTACAACCGGACTGATTCAGACTATCTTTGGCGCGTTGTCGATACTGCTGGCTGTGCTTGGAGCGATACTCTCCATCTACGTCTTTGCTCAGGTCTGGTCGAGCCTTGCGCAGCACAAGAACGAGAAGGGGGTTGATCTCAAAACTGTTCGAGACTTGACCCAAGCAGGTTTCGCTGTCTGGTCGATTGCAGTGGTTGCACAAGCTACGCTATATGCACTTCTGTTCTGGCCAGCGAACGACCACAAGGACTCGGAGACGTCAACAGAAGAAGGCACGGCACGGTCATCGCCTGTCCGCTCGCTCAAGCGGTCTTTATCCGTACAGATGGCAGCTCTGAGCCCACCGTCAACTCCACGATTCATTCGCACCACGGAGCCAGAATTGCCAGCCTTTTCGATCCCGCGCTCCAATTCAGCGACATCTTTGCGTCAATCTATGGACAGAGTCGTTCGACCGATGACTTCCAAAACAAAGCTTCTGCTACAGAAAGCTCAGGACTCATACAGCCTAAACTCAACAAGGAAGACATCCTTGGAAACTATCGGCCAAGAAGACGACTTCGGTGATTGGGACACAACCAGTCCTGACGATGTTGTGCCCTTCCCAGAGGAGTTGTACGTACGGCCTACGGCTAGAACTAGGTTGGAGACTATCCCAGGCAGCCGACCTGCCTCGCCTGCGAACCCGCTTGATGGCCCGTTCCAAGATTCAGTTACTGAAGATGACCGCCGAGCCGCGACTCCCTCTCGCCATGTCCTCGCCTCGCAGACTTCCGACGACAACTCTCTGAGACTGTCCACGCAGAGCAGTAGAAGCGACAGCATCGCAGATGACCAGAAAAACATACACCCACTCTTCCGCAGTGAGAGTCCTGCACCTGCTCCAGCGATCCGGTCCACAAATACCAACGTCTACGGGCATCCACAAGGCGGCAAATTCGTAGCCGCCGAGGACGATTTCGAGATCTTAGGACTCCCGCGGACTCTGCACTCTTCACACAGTCATTGTGCCGAAAGCGCGAGTCCGCTGTCGCCAGCGAGTCGGCAGAACAGCTTCCGTCAGCAGTCGCCTACGGAGGCGTATGGGCTCGCACGGCCTTCTCCGGCTTTTGCAATGGGGACGGAGCCGAAGGGCTGAGACTGTAGTGGCGGCTTCGGGCTTTAGCTCGAGGAGACTCGCCTATCTGGAAGCAGGCTGAGATGCCTGTTCTCCTAGGTTCGTGCCACGACCTCGGCGGAAGAGCGGCCACTGCGGTGGCGGCTTCTGTCTGGCCACGTTGGAGAAGCACTATATAGTGCCTACTGGGCTACATCGAGTTTGATAGCCATCTCCATCGCCGAGTCAGGGCTAGAAACAAACGACCGGCGCTGTACTGGCAGCTTTTGGTCTCGCTCGATGGAGAAGCACCAATGACGACCACCACTGTGCTTCGATCTGCTCGACACTCTCCTGTCGAGCGATGTCGATAGAAACGAATAGCAGCGACTGTACTGGCGGCTGGCAATATCACGTCAAAGAGAGGCACTGCAATGGACTTGAGCTTGAGAAGATGATCTCCGAGTTTGGGAGGCCGCCAGAGCCTCAGAACAGTGGCTGTATTGCCAGTCTATATCTTCAAATAAAAGAGAAGCGCCGTGTCGAAATTTTGCTTACTATGTCCCGGTTTGAGAAGCCTACTCGTGGTGGCGTAGTTGATCAGTGACTCATCGCTGATCGTTGCGAAGCCCGCCTTGTGCTTTCGAACAGACGCGATGTAATGGCCTTCATCGGCACCTTTCCTGTGAACGAGTTAGCAGAAAGAATGGCGACTGTACTAGCATCTCCTGTGCTAGGAAGATAGAGATACGGCGACTTACCCACGGTGGGCGACAACTCCGTATAAACGATATCTCAGCTCGGATCTGTGGACAAGTTAGCATTGTTCTACAAGACATTGTTTTCGCAGACCAATGCTTTTCCAACATCACATCGAACTTGCTCACGAAAAGGTGCACTTACTCGTCTTCTGTGTATTCGCTCAAGTCGAGCACTTCAGGGTATGGGACTTCGTCATGGATCTTCGAGGTAACGCCGGTAACATGGTTGTAAGCCTGTCGCTGCAGGTTGATACACAGTACCTCCGGAGATTGGGTGATCCAGTAGTCGATTTCGCGCTCCTTTGGGGTTCCGACAGTCGTGCCGTTGCAGTTTGGCACGTTGCACGTACGATTCTCTTCTCCGTAAAACCACTTCTCAATATGGTCGTCAAGGTCGTGTCCTGAGCCTTGGCTGCCCGCGAGAGGGATGGGGATATAGACGCTGACGGGATCGTTGCCCTGATTGGGACCACCACAGTCTTCGCATTCCCAGGCGTAACTGCGATATACGCTGAAAAGGCGGTCCAAGTGCGTCGACCACTTAAACTCGTTCCTCTCCAGTTGGTCATGCAAGAACATGAAAAGATCATGCGGATCGCCCTGATTGTTCGTCTCTGCATCTGGAAACATAGCACTGCCATGACCCCTGATACGGATGGCCTTGTCAAGGATTGCGACTGCCTCTCGCGGGAAACTGATCCGGCCCTTTTCGTTCCAGTACTTATTGACCAGCGTCTGCAGCCCGCACACAACACATGCGCTGATTCTTCTTTCGCAATCACTCTGGTGAGGAATTGAGCCAAGATAGTTATATACAGCTGGAAGATGTATCAAGCATTGGAGCAAGGCGCGACGGTAGCAGTACGCTCCGTTCGGGTTCGTTAGACCGACTGGCCAGGAGTGCTTGAATCCGCCTGGGAACTTTGTCACACGGCCGGGGCCTTTGATCGCCTTCCAGGGTTTCGATTTGCCCGCGCGATATTTAGTCACCTTGGACTTATGCTTTCGAGCCGGTCGCGGTTCCGTCTTCAGATAGGGCGCTGATACAGCAGGATCATATTTGTTCGTGCTTCTGAGTAACATCTTGCACACGATGATTGCAAGAATAACAATGTTTTCGAGGCGTAAAGCAGTGCTTCAACGAATATAGCGAAGTAATGAGAATGATAGAATGGAACAGAGTAAACCTGTTTGCGCAGTGCTGGATGCTCATGCTTTTGAACACAGGCAGATTGCTGTTGCTGTAGATGACAATGAGAGGTACCGTCGAACAATAGAACGAAGTGAGGTTGACAAAAGAATCCGAGAAATTGTAATGAGGTGAGCTTTTCTTTGTTGTCCAGAGTGCAATCGAACCCTACCTTGGCAAAGTGATTTTCAGTACTCCTTGAGTACACCAACAATAGGAAAGGGGCATCCCCGGGACTGTTCTTGTGGGATGGTACAAGTCATGCTAGAGCGCTTGCTGCGTGATGGCGTTATCGAGCCTGGTCCTTGCGGTCGTGGAATAGAAAGAGATATGCATAGATGAAAGAACAGAAACGCCTTGAATCCAAGAGGAAGCTACGCTAGACATCAAACTTACTGTAAAACAGGACGTAGGGTTCGAATTGAACCCCGTCCGCTGATGGCTTCTGGAGCTCGAGCACATCCCCGGTTCCCAGACACTCCTGAATGACCACACCGTCGTTGACTGTACGGAAGTTGATGCCATCGGGTTGTCTCACAGCGGCAATATAATGCCCACCGTCGATTGACTCTCCACCATGAGCGACAACACCTTGCAATCTGTACATTAGAGGCTGTTTGTATCTGGTGAACTCACCAAGATTCAGGTACTCATCGAAGCGGACCACGTCTGAGATCTTTGAGGTGACGTCCTCTCCTTCTTCCCAGACCGCTTGGAACCTCGGGATGCGGACTACCAGAATCTCTGGAGCTTCGGTAATGAACGTAAATCTTATGCGTGGCGCTCCGTCACTCTTCTCACCGTATTTCGATATGCAGTCATTGGACGTACACCGGATATCAGGCTCCTCCTGGTAGCCGTTCATACGTAGATAGGACGTCAATGAGCCCATATATCTGATCGGCTGTAGGATATTAGCATGAATTACCTGGTCATGTCCTGCATCGCTCCGGTGGGTACGCCCGCATTTGTCGCACGTCCATTCCGTTTCGTGTCTGATCTGGAACAGCTTCCGGATCTGCGATGGGTTGGCATCCGTTCGCCATTCTCCAACATGTCCACCAGGTAGTTCATGAAGTCGAAAGCATCACTCTGGACTTTGCTTTCGATTTCTTCGGCCATATCGTGGTTCCAAGGAACAGTCGACTCCATAGTCTCGTGAAGCGCCGTCGCGTGGCGTGCCAACTGGAATTCATGCAAATCGGTCCAGTAGCTGCGAATCAGCTCTTTTAGTGAGCACGGAACACATTCTGATGGTGTAAGCTGGCAGTCGGTGTGGTTGTCTGCGCAATACTGATTGAACTCACATAGATGTATCCAACATTGGAGTACAGCGTTGCGATAGCAATAGTTGCCTGGATTTGGGAGTCCTCTGCTCCCAATCGTGCTTTGTTTTCCGGTCCACATCTTCCCGATACGACCCTTTGATGCTCGGCGATCAGCACGTACCTGACGAGCTGTAGGGCGAGGGATTCGTGACTGTCTTGCAAGAAGTGAAGAGCGAGTACTGCTACGGCGGATGATTGTTATTGAGTTCTTCCGATGTTTGGTGCCGAAACAGGAACGAATATGTCGCACGGATTTGAGAACCAGCCTCAGTCTTTCGATGAAATGGGAATGCATACAAAGCTTGACGAAAAGGTAGAGAGTATGAGTATAGAGGGCATTTTCCTCGCTCACGAGCGCTATTCTCGGTTTAGAAACGTCCATTGCGATGAAAGGGAAGCCCTTTGATGTCGAATAATGCCACCTGTTCTGCGCACAAAGCAAACGAGATTGAGCTTCTGGGCATTGTCCGAGGTGCAACGGCAGGCTGAGCAACGATATAGAGGGTTGCACGCCAAATGGAGGTGACTCGTTCGGGGGCCAGGTTGAGAGTATGCAGAGAATACCAGTGAGTTCGACATGTGGTGAAGTTGAGGTGAACTTGGCAGGAGAAAGTGGCTCCGGAGGCGCTTGGACCACATCCCACGACTCTGCGATATTTCACCTCAGTCCTTCGACTACTCCCATAATTATGACAACTTTTGAGCGGTAGTGACGCGATATAAGAACACAAGCGCCCAACTCTTGATGTCTCCGTTAGCGAAGGAAGGCGAGGCATATGAGCAAGAACACGTTCACGCTGTCTACGAGCAGATCGCCTCCCACTTCTCCTCGACCAGATACAAGCCTTGGCCAATCATAGAGCGCTTCCTCCGTGACCGACCAAATGGCGCCATTGGCCTTGACATTGGTTGCGGTAATGGCAAGTACCTTTCAGTCAACCCGAACATCTACATAGTAGGCTCAGACCGCTCGACAAATCTGGTCGGAATTGCGAGTAAACATCAACCACACTCTGTCGTGGTCTCGGACATTTTGGAGTTACCTCATGCGGACGGGATATTTGACTTTGCGATCACGATTGCTGTGGTGCATCATCTGTCGACTACGGAGCGACGGGTCGAGGCTATACGCTCGGTGCTGGCAACCTTGAAGGCAAACGCGCCGGCCTTGATCTATGTGTGGGCTCTCGAGCAGGATGGCAGTAGGCGAGGGTGGAGTGAGGGAGGCGATCAGGATGTCATGGTACCGTGGGTGATGCGAGGGTCGAAGAAAGCTGCGCGACAGCAGGATTGTGTTGCCACAACTCAGACTGAAGACAAGGTCTTCCATAGGTACTATCATCTGTATCGCCGCGGCGAACTGGAGGAGGAGATTTTGGCTGCTGGAGGTTATGTCCTTGACGCTGGCTACGAAAAAGATAACTGGTGGGCTATCGCAGCGAAGCAGCCCGACTGAGAACCTCTGCCTTCACAGCGACCTGCTATTCACCATGAGTCGCAGTATCACCAGGAACCGGACTGGCCGTTTTCACGATCCCGCCCTTCACCAAGTCACGCAGTTTAAGCCCAACGGCGTCCCTTGTCGGTCTCGTGATGAAGTCACTGTGTGCGACAATTATCGCGATGGCGGCCATGAGATGCCCGCAGGTGTACGCCTGCAGAGGTAGTGAGAACTGCCGTTCATATCGTCCCCGGAGGCGTTGCCAATATCTCACTCCTGGTACTTGATGTGCACGTCCTCCAAGGATTTTACAATGCTGAGCTTGTCACTATCCCAGTCCGGCAATGGCGCATTTCCTGGACGATCCACGATCAGCGAGCGCATACCAGCCGCAATAGCCGCATCGCATTCTTTCACGTTGTCGCTGAGAAAGAGCACTTCCTGTGCGGTGATCTGCTCAGCACGATGTCAGCTCTGATCTGCCACCAAGAAAACAAGGGATATGTTGAGGCATAAGCGATACAGGGCAGTCTCACCTCGAGGACAACTCTGATCATGTCGTAACTGCTGTACTCCATCTTCGGTCCTGCGTTGGTGGTATCAAACCAATCACTGATGAGATACTGGACATCTTCTGGCTGGGGCTGGGCATCATCAAGTCTCGCTTTGCCTCCGACCGTTGCTTTGGAGAGGGGATCTTGATCTGATCTGTTAGATGGTGGCTAGTCAAGGGTACCGCCACGCTCACTCTCGCTTTCTCCCCGAGCCTTCTTCTGGCCAGCGGCAGACTGGACATGCCCGAAAAGTAGCTTCTGCGCAAACACGCTCCCGGACGAGTAGATAGCCAGCTTAATGCCAGCATCATTCCACTCCTTCAACTTTGGTAAGACATCCGCGAAAAGCGGCGTCGAGTAAGCGCCGGTCTTATAGCCGGTTTCCCAAAGGTAGCCTTGTAGGTTCTTTAGGTAGGCAGCCTTCACGTCTCGCTGCGTGAGGTCCTCGACATGTGCCTGAAGCGCTGACGGCGAGCCTCTGGCATCTGCTGGAAACGCGTCCCTGTACGACTTGAACTCCTTGCTATCCCATTTCGAAGCGAGAACGTCTGGGAGTGCGTTCAGCGCATACGGGAATAGCTTTTCCTTGACGAAGGAAATCGGGCAGACTGTGCCCTCTACGGAAATGTGAGCAACTGGCTTCAATGATCTTCACATGTCGAATACCAATGTCGAGCAGGACGCATTTGATGCCCTCCATGTCGGGAACAGCGGGCTGTCATGTATCCATTGGGCGCTCGGTTCGAAGGCGAGATTGACTTGTTGCGGTGTGCGTTGTTTAGATTGAAACGGAGTATGAAGGTGGGTCTTTCATGATCGCTGCGGGCCGCGAAATAACTCTAAACGTTCTTGCCTTCATCCACTCTTGCGAAAACATGGTTCTTGCGCCCTTCCATCTTCGCACCATATCGACTTCACACTCCAACATGTATCAGATCGAAGCCCACAGTACCGTCCTGTTCATCCCCACTGCGCTCGAACGGCGCGCATTACCGCGCACGAAATCCCTATCCCGACCATTGGCTCAGAACTTCGCTATATATGCACGATGCAAGCCAGCTCGTGCTAAAGCAGAGCGCTGGTGCTACATGGAGAACTAGGCCTCTGCCCAACTCGCTACAGCGCACTCGACTACTGCATGCAACAGTATGCTTAACGGAAAACTCTTCATGGTTGGCGTTCTTCATTCGCCGTCCATGCGAAAGGAAGAATGCACGTTTCTGAAGTCCGCCTATAGCAAAGTTGGTGTTTCACCGCTCTTATAGCCACGCAACCCGAAGGTCGACACTCGCCTCAACTGGTGTGTTTCCGTCGAAGTGCAGCTATCCGATCCGTTGCCGAAGGTGAGTGTTCCAAGGTTGTCACCATCGTCGTGCTCTCGGCCCGCCTCCACACTTGGTCGATTTGCAGATTCGGGAAGAGGTCTGAGCGTTGCTTTGTCTATCTTTGGTGGCTTACGAACACGTGGGATGCGTCAGGAACAACGAGAACTCACCAAAGGAGTGTCGAAGACGACATCGACAGCTTCTGCTTCGAGACGGTAGCAGCGCCTATCGACAAAGCATCTCCTGTTCCTGTCGGTTTCGAGGGCAACAGCACAATGCGGGCCCTGTTGCCGAGGGCTTATGCAGCTGCTGCAGTAGCACCTGGAGTCGGGTAGTCTAATGTACCCTCGAGCTTTGGTGGGAGGAAGTCTCGATGCTACTCGGCAACGGACGTCTGTCTCTCAACACTTTAGACACAGATGATACGCTGTGTTCACAATTTGGACTCGAAGACTCCATATTCTCCTTGTCTGAAAGGCAGATGAAGCAGGACGATACGCGCGCCGATCACAACCTGTAACCCCACGCTCTCGCGCAATCGGGCAACAATCCTCTTCGGAGCATTAGATCCACCGTCGCTGACAGCGCAATCGATTGGCAATCAAGCTCAGACAGACGACAACTTTTGACGCTCTCGATTCTCGTGAAACGCCCCTCTCTTGCGTGCGAATCCAGAAGCCGAGCTGAAGGCGCTTGTTTCATCGGAGCCTTGCGGCGGGACTCGACATTGTACTGGCTTTCAAATCTCCGGCATCGGAAGGCGCGGTTGAACAAAGAGCGAGTCGAGTGTCACCAGACCTGTCTTTGAAGAAGATGGCACGACGGCGGTGATGCGGGACTCTCGAGCAGCCGCCTGCCGCTGCCAACTTGTCCTTGAAAGCGCCGGCAACGTGTCTTCCTTGGTACTGTAACTTCGCCTTGGCTTGCGCGTGCTAGTCCCGCATGACCGCCGCCAAAATTAGCGAGCTAGTCCTTATCTGCTGTAGTCCCTTTGTATGTTGTGATAGCACCCCTGTTGTCCAATCGCTGCGCCGCCCAGGTTGTCGAGAACCTTCGTCGCAAGTTGGTTGCCCACATCTCCCTCCCACCACACCTCAGACCTTCTACACCGCTTGTACTACTCTTAACCCGACTACTGCCACATGCCAATGGACTCCTAATTCATCTTCGACTACCTCTGTCGTCTACGAGAGCTCTCGTGATCGCTCTTTCCCCGCCGACTGTTTCGATCAACATTCCTTGATACAACACCATCACAAGACTCCTCCTCTCGTACGACCTACACTTCACTCTGCGACTCTGCTTCTATACCAACAAGGCTTCTATGTCAACGCTATAGCCTGACGATTGCACCTGACCTCCTGCCGGTTCCTCGGAGCTCCGTGCTTTCGTCAATCAGCACCATCCAGCTTCGTAACCTCCCGAAAGGGATCACCACACCTCAAACACATCATACCACGACAAGCCTGTGGGAAACAAGTGTTCTTTGACTGTCGATAAGAATTATCTTGCTTTCCCACCTCAGGCATTACCGGTACTAGGCACCACCGCCACCGCCTCCGACTCATACCTTCCGCTTCCCCTAATATACACCACCCTTCTCTTCTACCTGGAAATACTTGCAACTATACCTCTTCTAACGCCCTCACGAACCGTCCCCGACCTAATCAACGAAACGACACTCTTCGACACTACAGAGACCGGTCTCTCTGCACCGGAGATACGAACAACAGCATTCTGTTTCCACCCTTTGTTGGAATCGAATCAAAAACACAGATGAACATAACGACAACACTCTCTACTTTTCTTTGATTGTGATTTGACAGCGAGCGAGCGAGTATATATTGTTATCTTGGAGACTGGACTGGAGTTGACATACCTACGGTGGCCTACCCGAAAATCTGGAGTTCCTATTGTATCAAGAGAGCCTCACGCAATTGCACAGTGCTTGATCTTGCCCGATCTGTTTCTGGTTGTCGCTGCTGCCTAGGAGGGGACGGCACGTCGACGGCATCCTTGGGTTGGACCTTCTCCGGCGTGTTACAGTACTACCTTCCCGGCTTTTGTTCTATTTGCTTACCTGACTTTCGAGTCTACGACTCAGCCTACGACACACCTTCACCCGCCGACATACGCAAATGGACTGCATGCGTGATGGCTTCGAGCAAGGCAAGTTGTTGGACGGACGCTTCCTGAGTGTTGCTCCGCTCAACCATGGATCTTTCGGCATGGTCTTCTCCGCCAAAGACACCATCACTGGTTGCAACGTCGCCATCAAATGTATCACCAAGACCGATGCCGTCAGCGACTCCACGTGCCCGGCCGCTATTGCTACGGATGACCAGTCTGAAGAGCTCTCTATCCACTCTCAGCTACCTTCTCACCCGAACATTGTCAACTTGGTTCATCACTTCGAGTCTGGGGCGCATCAATACATGGTTCTTGAGCTCTGCAGCAATGGAGATCTGTACGAGGCCATCCGCAACGGTCGTGGTCCTTTGGAGACGGAACATGTCCGTTCACTCATGCTGGAGCTTGTCGATGTCATCGACCACATGCACTCCAACGGCGTGTTCCACCGCGACATCAAGCCCGAGAACATCTTCCTTACTGCAGACGGCACCATGAAGCTTGGAGACTTCGGTCTTGCCACTACTGAGACCTGGTCAACCGAGTTCCAGGTCGGCTCCGATCGGTACATGGCTCCAGAACAGTTCGCCTCATCGGTGTACGGTTTTGGCTACTCTCCAGCGTCAGCGGATGTGTGGGCTCTGGGTATTGTCTTGCTCAACGTCCTCTTCCAAAAGAACCCTTTCACTGTCCCAAGTACCAAGGACCTGATCTTCGACGATTTCGCCAGGGACCGCCAGAGTCTCTTCGATGCCTTCCCCAAGATGTCCCATGATACGTATAGTGTATTGACACACTGCCTCTGCTTGGATCCCGCCAACCGTTCGCTCGGCGCTGTGCGGGAGGCCCTCAAGGCTGTCGTCAACTTCACCACCGATGATGAGACGCTCGACGAGTTCTGCACGGAGCAAAACGATGTTATCACCACTGCCGGACGTGAGCCTCTGCGAACTCCTTCAATCTCAAGTCCAACCATGAACAGTGACTCCTTCCCATGGACGTCTGCTCTGCTGAAGACGCCCCAGAAGGTTGAGCGCCAGCTCTCGACCATGTACGAAGAGCCCGATCTTTTCCCTGGTTCCGTCAAGGGTGGAGGATGGCAGTATACGGACACCGATGCGGCATCACTGTCATCCAACCTCGATTCTGGTCTTGGCATGTCGTACAAGTCGACCAAATCTGTCAAGTCATCGAAGTCACCTGCGACAAAGGCCAGTTCCTTCCTGGTCGGCTCCCTTCCTATCAGCTTCTCGCGCCCTGCCAGCAAGTCACCTTATGGTACCAAAGGCACCGGCTTCTCTAAGAGCTGGAGCGACTTGTGGGAGGAAGACCAGGAAATCGAAGAAAGAGGTCGCTCTTCTTTCGAATCTTCTGAGGACAACACGGAGATCAATCGCGTTGAGACCGTCAAGCCAAGCACTCCGCAACTCCGAACCATCTCAGAAGACGAACACGGCAGCGTCACACCTCGCGCGATTCTTTCTGAGACTGACATCAATCTCCGCTCGATGAGCCCGCTTAGGAAGCTGGTGGAGCATGACAAGGCCAATACCGAATCTCCAAAGCAGCGGTCGGCTTCAGTCATGGATCGTTGGGCAACTCTTGGTAACCGGCGTCGTGCGGTGGACTCTTCTGCCACCGCAACGCCGACTCCGCAGAAGGCCACGCCCGCCACCCCCAAGATCAAGTACTCTGATGCCTTTGCCAACCTCGCCCCATTCAGCAGCAAGAAGCAGAAGCCCCAACAGTCCGGCTCGCGTGACCGCTCTCTGAGTTGGCGCCAGGGCAGCCCGACCAGACTTCGCTCTACGTCTGTGAACAAGACTCAGATCTGGGACCGCAAGGAGCACAGTCCAACGCACCCTCATACGGCTTGGGCGGCCGATACTAACTGGCGTGCCCACAAAGCCAAACCAGCCGCGCCAGCAACACATACCGAACACTACAAGACCGAGAAGAATTTCCTTACGTCCCGATTTGACGATGGCGATACCGAGTGGGTCGTCGGAGGGTGGAAGGATTTCCACATTTAAACCACCCTCACCTTTTGAGTGGGTGGGAGTCTCGCAATGACTCCCACTTGCAGTCCTGGCTTCAGAAACGATACCCAACCTTACTTTGTCCTCGAATGGCGTTTGTTTTCTTTGTGAAGGATCAGCATGGGAAGGGCTCACTATGTATGCATGTGGCCGTGGTGTTTTTGCTTGGATGGACTGGGATGGGCAGAGATTGCTGATCATCACGAGGACGACTCGACTCCACTGTGTGTTATATCTTCAGGAGGACAAAGAAGGACGTTGGGTTTCTGGGAGGTGAAGGGACTGGTATCTGTAGCGTACTAGCTAAAGCCCCGAACGCGTAAAGCGGCGAGGACAGAGCAATACAGAGTTACCCACCCATTGATGTGCATATTTCTCTTCGCTCTTTCCAAGTGAGCAAACTGCAATCGTACACAAGCCCATTCATACTCGTTTGAGATGGAAAGTACTTCACGTCGCCTCGCAAGATCCCATTCGCGTTCGTTCTATGATCCTGTCCAGCAAGCCCGGCGGTTCCTCTTGTACAGTCTCAACAGCGTCGACGTCCCACCCTCGACCTGCTCCGACCCTCGTCGACCGATCTCGAGACAACCCGAAGTTGGAGCTAGCTTGCAGCGTCTTGACATCTGCATTCGCTTCTTCCAGTGCCGAAGCCAATTCTTGCGTGAGACGATTCGCCGCTTTCACCTCTCCAGGCGTGAGGACGTAGACTTTAACATGAAGGTGCCTGATATGACGGAGGAACGGTGAGCTACCGTTGAAGCCGCTGAGGTTGCCGTAGCGTGAGTAGCCTTCGACTGGGTATATCTGGACTCGGAAGGTCACGGTGTCGTACAGGATGGGAGCGGCCTCGTGGTGGATGAGTCGGCAAGTCTTCAGCATAGCGGCGTGGGCTTTCGCCGACGAGATGATTTCGATTTTGGAGTCGCTGCATATTAGGAGGGAGGTATGGGATGGTTCTGCGAAGATGTATTCGTATATTTGGATTCGTAGCTCTGCGGGTAGCGTCTCCAGCAGATGCCATACTGGAGGTCGATCCATCAGCCAGTCGTGCATTGGCGATGTAGAGGTACTCCAGTCTTCTTCAAGGTAGATAGGTGCAGTACCCGATAATCTTGAGCAAGCTTTGGGATGTGACGGATGTGTACGTACCGCTGGAGCTAGAAGTCATGTAGTACTACCAAACCAGACCGAAGCACGATACAAGGGACGTCTTACGACTTGGATTTGCGTACAGAAGTTGTACTTGTACTCACTACCTTAAGGCGCGAGGGAGGTAGTATAAAGGCGTGCTGCAGGTTGTCGTTAGGTAACAGACCAAATGTATTAACGACGACTCTATACCGATTGTAAAGAAGTGTCGATAGTGACTACATCGAGCTCCTACCGTCCGGAGCTCGTGGTCGACAGCCATCGTACTAGATAGCAGGCACCGAAGACCATTCATCGCCATCATATCGAGATGGTTTCTTACCCCAACCCTAACCCTTGAAGCCGCTATGTCTGTGAAACCACGCTAAGGAGCCGGATTCGCCAAGATTTGCAGCTGCGATTCAGAAAACTTTCGCTGCCGTCCTGAACTATCGGCCATACACAACGACAAGTATCTCACCCAAGATGGCCTCCGACGAGATCGTCTGGCAGATCATCAACCAGCAGTTCTGCTCGTTCAAGCTGAAACTGCCCGGAAATGACCGCCATCAGAAATCGACCAAGCAGACCTTCTGCCGCAACGAGCACAATGTCACAGGCCTTTGCAACCGCCAGTCATGCCCGCTGGCCAATTCACGGTACGCGACCATTCGAGCAGACCCGAACAACCAGAGGCTATACCTCTACATCAAGACTGTCGAGCGAAGTCACATGCCGAATAAGTGGTGGGAAAAGATACGGTTGAGCCCGAACTATACGAAAGCGCTCGAGCAGATTGACGAGAGGCTGATCTACTGGCCGAAGTTCTTGCTACACAAATGCAAGCAGAGGCTTACGCGCTTGACTCAGGTCAGGGTGCGCGCACGGAAGCTGGCGAGCGAGGAGGAGAGATTGGGCGAGCGTATGGTCAGCAGGATGGCACCGAAGATCCGTCGACGGGAAGAGACTCGGGAGCGGAAAGCAGAGTCTGCAGCGAAGATTGAGAGGGCGATTGAGAGGGAGCTGGTGGAGCGGCTGCGAAGTGGAGCGTATGGTGATCGGCCGCTGAATGTGCAGGAGAATGTGTGGAAGAAGGTCATGCGAGGGTTGGAACGGTCTCAGGAGGGTGTTAGGGACGAGGATCTGGACGATGGCATCGAGGAGGAAGACGAGGAGTACGAGAAGGAGTACGAGCGAGAGCCAGGAGAGGCCGAAGTCGAGTACGTGAGTGACATTGAAGGCGACTCCGACGATGACCAGGACGACATGGAGGACTTTGACGACTGGCTTGGTGGTCAGAGTGCGGATGAAAACGACAACGAAGCATCTGGGTCGTCTGGAGCTGAAGACGAGGAAGAGGACGGAGAGGACGCCAAAGCACTCAAGAGCAAGCTTGACAGTCTTAAGCGCAAGAGAACAACCGCACCTCCGTCGAAGCCTCGTAAGAAGCCATCCAAGGGCCCGAAGACCAACATCGAATACGAGTATGAACGTGAGCCGCCGCAGCGAGAGATGCTGCTCGCGAAATGAGAATGAGTTTACGGACAACAAGATCGAGTATGCTCAACGATGGGCGCAGTACATATGGCTCAGATCCTCAGGCTCTTGGCTGTTTGAAATGTGATCGCTCGTAAGAAGAGTAACCTTGGCGGAGCAGGCGCCTTGAGGCACAGAAGGCAAAAGAGTTCGCGAAGCGCTGGGCATCGCTTTCCAGTGTCCAAAAACAGCCTAGTGCAATTACTCTATGCAAATTCGACCTCTCTCGACCTCCGGAGAGCTCAGCACAGCCTGCTCCATCCGCCCTCACCCACAGAGGCTTAGGATGACGTTGAGTGTGATGAAATGCTGATATATCAACATAACAATTCGAAGTCTGAAGATATAGATGATTATGACTTGTCGAATCCACTATAAGAATATTTTAAGCTGTCTTCCTCCTCCCCATTAACTTGTCCGGCGCGCGAACCACGAGGTCTCACACCTGTACCACTGAGATGCCTGTGGAACCAGAAGAGAATTGCGACGAGATGGACAGAACAGCTTTCAGTATGAATTTTGTATGGCGCTGGACACTAGGAAAGCCGACCGCACTCCTCTCGAACACCCTGGAAGCTGCAGAACAAGGCGAAGCGGTACCCGGACACGAAGGCGATAAGAACGTTGGAGAGGAGACACCCCTCCTGGGTGGACAACGCAGACCCCGACTTCACCTGAGCATCTTCCAGGTTCTCTATCAAACCTTGCTCGCGCCAATATACGCTGTTTTGCTCGTCTTACCTTTGCTCCCCTTCTGGATCGTCACTGGCTTCCTGGTGTACCTTCTACTCGGCACGGCTTCTTCGAACCATAATTTCTGGGTTTACTGTGGATGCCTTACTGTTCTGCTACCGTTCAATATCGTTGGCACAGTCGCGATTGTCCGGAGGGTATGGATGGACTTTTATGGAGACTGAGGAAAAGTCTGCCTGGTTTAGGACATGGATCAGTGGAAACTGGACTGGAAGCGGAGATTCATGTACACGATGGAGCTCGAGCTTGCCTCCCACCACGCTGTGAAACTGCTTACCACCGCGATGGGTCGCGGACCAAACAATTACCTTCGACAAACTGTGGACATAAGCCCCCCCATAGCTCGAAAATATTCGAAGCTTCGCAGCTCATAAGACCTGTTTCCTCCCGCCAGTGCCCTCGAAGCTTCTTCGTCACCTCAGCTGGCACCATCAAGCCTCTGCTGGCCAAATTCACACCACGAAAACACATCACAACAAGCGAACTCCGCCAACATGGCCCCAACCATCAAAGTCTACGGGCCCAACGAACGGATCCCGGACCGAAAGAACGTCGATGTCGTCGCCATCACACGCCGGTCATTCAGCTTCCGACGTCTGTTTGTCAAAGGCAGGCCCACATTCGTCACCTTGCAACGAGTGACCATCCCACGTGACCATCCGGACTCCATTACCTCCTCGAAGACTTACAAGGTGTATTGCAAGAACCTGAAGACCATCGGGCTCTACGCTTACTCGCCAGAGGATGCCGAATGGGTGCAAGGGTGGGAGTTGTTCTTGAGGTACTATGGTGATGACGGCTCTGTCGTCGATCTCAACGATCGCAACTGGATGGAGTACCGCTGGAAGGCATGGGATGGTGAGGGGATATATCGAGGCGAGTGGAAGCGGGAGAAGAAAGATGAAAGCTGGAACGAAAAGGATGGCAGCTGGACCGAGAAGGGTCGTAGCTGGGATGCGAGGTTCGTCGACGACGACGCGGAAGAGCTGCTGGAGAAGGCCTCGAAGGAGGATGGATCGGCGAAGAAGGCCAAGAAAAGTGGAGTCAGGCGTTTGCTGGGAGCTTTCTGCTTCTGATTCAGCGAGTGCGGTTTTATTCTCACCCTGATCGTCGGACGCCATCTGCTCATATCGTACAGCCGCCATACTCAGAACAGCCAGACATACACAAACAGGAAGAAGATGAGAGCGAAGAACCCGAGCCAGATTCTCCAGCCTACTCCTGTCCGCTCGGCCATCCGTAACATTCGATTCATAGTCCCTCGTAACCGGTTTCTTGTGCCTTCGAAGCTGTCGTTCATCTTCTCCGCAAAGGCCGTCGAATCTCGTATCTCGTCGCCTATAGCGATTGTGATCTGTCACGCATATCAGCTCTCCATGCCTTGCGCCCTGTACAGTAGAGGAGAACAAACATTCTTCAGCATCCTCACCTTCTCTGTCATCATACCCACTTGCTCGTCATTTTGACTCTCTAGCTCGTTGTACACCGCGTCTGCATACCTGCCCTTCTTATCCGGCGTCGCAGATCTGAACCCTCCGTCATCACTCCGCCTGCCTCCAGCATCTAAGCTGTTGCTTCCAGGGTACGCGCTGAAGCCTGCTCCTCCCGGAGGCTGTGGGCTCAGATGTGATGGGGAATCGTTTGGCTGCGAGTTGAATGCATACGGCGAGCTGTTGTTGCCGTGTAGTGTGCTGTATGGCGCATTTCTTGAAGAGGGCCTGGCGGGTGAGGGTGTTGCTTGCGCCGAAGCGGGTCGTGAGCGGGTTTGCTGGGCGTCGTAGTTGGAGAAGAGCGCATCGCGCGCGCTTCGTTGGTGTAACCTACATTCTGGTCAATACACACTGTTCTGCCTGTGAATCAAGAGTGATATCGTACCTTGAAGCCATGAGGTTGGAATGCTAAGACAGATTGACGTTTTGGGAAGAGGCGGCTGTTCTTCGGCAATGAGGAAAGCTGTTCTTTGTCGTCTCACTACTCCTCCTCCTCCTCCTCATTGTCTAACGCATCACGCTTCACGAGGTCTTCCCCAACATGCCTTACAGCCTTATGCACACATGGACACGCATATCAGATATGATGCACTCAGTTCGCATCTGCGACCGATTCGCTCAGCACACCGCGTTAACCGGAGAGACAACCTTCTGGACCGACAACAATGGGAACTATCCTTGGAAACTGTATTCCTTGCTCGCTCTCGCTGGACAACGATGTGCTCGGGTATACTCGAACACTGGATCGCGTGCTTACGACGAAAGCCCTCGTCGAGACTTTCCGTTGGCGATGACCTCCATGGTCCAGTCAGGTAGGGGCCAGAGGTAAGTAATAATTCAACGCATATCTATGGTGATCCACATCTCTAACTCATGGGCATTTTCTTTTTCTCTGTTTTCATGCAATCTTGATTCCGTACACTGCTGTGCTGCCTCTATGGGGTGAATCTACAAGGACAAGGAGTCGATAAACATGGCGAACCAGGGCCATACCCAGGACCTTTCCGCTTCACAAGTCACCGGCCAGGCGATTCCAGCTATCATGATCACTTCGCCGTCGCCGAGCAACAGTGTAAGGGAACCATCGTCACGCATCAGCTCGACAAGACCAGTATTGCACTCCTTTGAAGATTGGCGGCCGTCGAGCGCGAACAGCCAAGTTATGGCTTCGAGCGCTAATACTGGACTTCCCGTTGATCATGCCAGGCCTCAGAAGAGAGACTCAGCGCTAGGCACCAAATTGTGCGCCTCATCATCTCAAACCTCTGGTCCTGAGTCTGATGCGCCGTATCCTTCCGTTGGTGGCTGGGAATCTCAAAGCTCTCCGTGCCTACACAAGGGTAACAGGAAGCTACCTCGCTGGTGGCGCAAAGGTAAAGCCATGCTTGACCAGGAAAACCAGCATGGGAACTACGCGAGCCTGGACGATATCAGCATCGAGACCGGCAGTTCCAGGACTTGGCTACAAGTCGGCGCTGTCCGCAGCGGCAATACCGTTCCCCTTGGGATCAGACAGTTTGACAATACGGTCTCGCGCTCTCAATTCCTCGCGGAGACCTGGAGTGAGAGCATCGATCTTGATTCATTAGAGTCCTACGAGGAAGTCTACCGCGCAGTCATACGGAAGGCAATCCTCATGGCTTTCACCACTGCAGTCCTGAATTCGGAAGACATCGCCGGGGCACTCTTCCTCAAAGTCTGGCGCGGTGAGCACCATATCACACCTACGAACTGGGAAGAGCTGCGTGGGTGGTGCAAGACGCCAGGTGCGAAGTTCAAGTTTGAATTTTCCATCTTGCCCTGGCGTGTGAGGCAGTGGAAGCGGATGAAGAGAATGATGGATCCCGTTCTTTACAGGACAGGGCTTCTCAAGGATATGGGCGCCGGAGTGAGGAGAGCTGGAAATGCGATAGTCGAAGGACTCAAGACCCTAGTCTTGTGCGGTACGACTACGGAGATGGACGAGAGGGACAGAATTGCGGTTTGGGATTATCCCTGGCCAGTCGCAGGAGACCTGGGAAGGTGAAGATGCCGTGTGTTTGCCAGGACGAGGGCACCGTGCGATTGGAGCGCTCCGACTTGAGCTTGCATTACCGTTTCTATCGATGTCATCGGTGAAGTATCAGGTGAATGAAGTAATCCTTCCTAGCTTCTTGCAGCTTCTGTCTTATAGGATGTGGCGGCATGGCAAACACACATTCACCTGCAGTCTCTTGCTTCAGCTACGTTTGTTCAAACTCAACGAGACACAGCAAGACTTGTCCCACCCTGTCTCAGACAAACATATCGACCTCGCAATGACACTATAACCTCAGAAATCACCAACGCCCACGAGAATCGCGTTTCCCACAACAACACAGCACAATGACTCGACTCATCTGCCCGGACTGTAACAAAAAAGACTTCGGCACATTCGCACCAACAGAAGACCACGTTCTCAAACATCTCCACGACGTTCACGGCTACGACCTCAAGCGCCGCAGCATACCAAACATCCGCAAACGTCAAGATCAGGCATGGGAGAGACTGCTCGAGAAGAACGACGCCGCTCTCAACAAGGAACAACGGACCAGAGACCGGGAATGGGAAGCCTTTGTAGCTGCTCCGGCCAAACTGTCCGTCCCACAGGAGAAGGACATCGATCACCTTCACCTCCAGCGCGCGAAAATCATGGCTGTCGAAGAAGACGACTACGATGTTGATGCGGATGGTGACCAAGACGACGATCAACGTGGCCAAGACCAGAAGGCGAGCATGCAGCGGTTCGAGTCGGCGACGGAGGACTATGGGTTCAGTTTTAGGTTTAAGGCGAACTGCATGACGGGTGAGTTGGCGCGGATGCGGACGGATATTATCACGAGGGCGAAGCCAGGAAAGGTTTTCGGACAGTACTTGCATGAGAACCATGTCTCATCCGACAAGGCTACTTCTGGTCCTCTTGGTGACTCAACCACCTCGTCACCGACCATCACTGAGAAGCGGACGAGGCAGGTGGCTGAGGGTGCACGACATAGAGAAGTGGAGAGTCAGGAAGTCGAGGTGGTGAGTGGACGTTTAGGAAACCAAGATGAGGGCGACGATGGTCTGGCGGAGAAGATACTGGTGGCTGTTAGGGAGCTTGTTGCTACGCCACTCGAGGAGCTTGATGATATGGAATGAGACGTTACGAAGACCAAGCTGATACCGTTAGACTTCTTGATTCAGCACCATCTTGCATGCTATCGGATCTGCCTGTCTGCTGGGTCTTCCCCATGCTGGAGGTATTAGATAGAAAGTGTAGTAAGTGTCTTGGACTTCTGACAATGCTGATTGTGTCTCGAAGGAGTCTTCTGCCATGGAATCGCGGCAAGACACTAAGGCATGCAAGATGTCTCATTCACGAAAGACAGCGCACTGTAGACAAGGCACTTGTCTCGCCCAGTATCTTCCAGAGACGCCTTCCAAGATGCACCATCTCTTTGTCGATGCTGCTATAAAGCAATTGAGATGCCGAACGATCTTCGTACTCTCTCATCACTCCTCATAACATGGCGCTACTCACATGCCCTGTCCCGGACTGTAGCCAGACTGGTGACCGACAAGTAAGAATCAACCAGCATATCAGGACCCATCACGGTTGCAGTCTAACAACTCTACACGGCGGCAATATGCAGCAACTCAAGCAGACGCAGCAAACAGACTTCTCCAATTGGCTGCTAAAAGAAGGGTATGCGAACAACATCTCGCTCTTCGACGGCACAACGATGGATTGGACCGCGACAGACGATGATACTGAGGACGACGATGACGCCGGTTCAGAAGACATCAAAGACGACAGCCAGGAGACGGAAGCAGGCTCAGCAGCAAATCGAAGTTTGGGGAACCCTTCAGCTTTATACGAAGGGCCGTCGGTGTCAGATGATGACGACGACGATGACAGTGGCGCATCGAACAATAACAGGTCCGAGAAGGAAGCCCAAAGAGAGGTGAAGAGAGTGTTGGAAGCGTGGGTTGTTCACGATGGTCTGCTAGAGGAGGAGTGGGTCGTTCGTGAGCATCATGAGGGCAGGCTGTTGGCCAGACACCATTGGAAGCGCGGCTGAGAGATCGGTGTTTGCATGTTTCGACGACGCTCACCAGTATCATGGTATGTTTTGCAAGCTTGCAGCCTTCCAACGGTGGATGAAAGAGCTTCATTGATTCATCGGCTGTATCATAGCTCATCGTCCTGCAGTGCTCATTATCTCTCGGATACACAGAAGTCAGTTCTCATGATCTCATCGTGCCTTCTTCGTTTCCTGTCTATCGCTCCAGTACTCAGGGTAGCTGGCTTTGTAACCCAGGACATAGCCACCAAACCATCGTCCAACGACGACGCCCATAGAATAGCTCAAGGCTCGCATGAGCCAGTTTGGACCAAATGGGAAGGCGAGGCTGACCTCAGCGCTGTCAAGAAAGAGCAAGAGCTGCGGTAATGAAGGGCTGACGTTCTGGAGGTAGCAGTCGTCAAGATACCTACGGAGATCAGTACCCGGCAGGCGAGGGTGGAATAACGTTGGCAAAGGCTTACGTGTAGATATTGCGGAAGAACTTCGAGCTCGCACCGTTCGCCTCCGGATCATCTGATGTGCTGTTGGGCGACACAGTCGTTGAGATCTCAATCGTGCAAGGCCCTTCAAAATCCTCGTCCACCTTGAACGTATGCCTCGCTCTGGCAGGCACACGAACTGGCTGACGATCGGATGAAGAGATCGTAGTATCTTTGCCTTCAAGCGTGAAGATGTAGCGGCTTCTCACAGTCAGCAAGTAGGCTCATGTAGTGGATAGCCGTATGGAAGGCTCACCCTTCTTTGATGTGGAAGAACTCATCTTGGTACCAGTGCCCTGAAGATTTATATCAGCAACATGGTTCTCAAAGCGCTGTCTCTAGTACAGGAGGAAGGGAGATGTACAGTGGTAAGGAGGAGTGAGATAGTTCTTCTCCTCAGGAATCCTCTGTAATGCAGTCGGGGTGTGTGTAGTTTGAATCTCCAGTACGCTCAGCCCTTCTGGTGGTTGGACCCATCGTGTGGTTCTGATGCCTCTGTACTGCTGTAGGGTGTCGAGTTTCGCAGTGTCTGTTCTTTTGACGTGGAAAGACATTCTACTGGCGGACGATGATGGAAGTGCCTGAACCCGCAATAAGCACACAGTGATTCATGTAAGTCTTCGTATTGCGACTGATTACGAAAGAGTGCGAGCACTTATGGGTTAAAGACGAGAACAGGTCAACGATGTTGTGGAAGGGCGGCTAGAACACCATTGGCCCACTCTGCCGATGCTGCTTCAGGGCTCCGAAGGCGCGTGTGAGATCTGTGCAGCTGAGAGGTCCAGAATGTTGCCATCAATACAAGCAATGCTGTATGTCAGCTAAGGCTTGAGTATGGCTCTCGAGCAGGTGACTTTGTATGCCATACCAGCAACCCTGAATGGAACGAGGAATCCTTCTGCTCGGCTCATCAATCACCCAATCGTCTGTAGCTGTCCAGCGACCCGACTTCGTTCCTTGGATATAGGGCTCTGTAGAATGAGAATCAAGAGGAAGAACTGCACAACGTGTTAAAAAGCTCAACACCGAGCCATTGGATACTGTGATAAAAGATATCTCGTCTTCCGATAAAAGCCCAAACATCCAAAACAAAACGCCAGCGCCTCGCTAGTAGAACAGCAACATACGCATCCTCAATGCGTCCAGTCAACAGCCATGACCGCGCGGGCGCCTCCACACCCCAACAAACATTAGTAGGCAGTACGTACAATTAGGTAAAGCGTCGTGAACATGTCGTCCGGCCTCTATAACCCCCTCGTCAAGGCGAAGGCGGCACAACGATCGTCGTTGGTGTCGGCAGCTGCTCCTGCTGGCTCTCGCTGCTCCCACCACTCGATCTTTTAGTCTCGGTGGCGTCCGCGTCTTCGCTCCCGCGAGCATCGCCCTCTTCGGTGATGGTACTATGTGTTGTAGTGTCCACACTTCCACCAGCGGCTCGCCGTCTAGCTCGTCTTCGTGCGCGTTCGTCATCGGCGCTCTCTCGTCGTCTTCGTAGTCGGAGACTGTCGTCTCTGCTCGGAGCTTCACCCTCTGCTCCATCACCTCTGAGCCCTTGCAGCAGGGAGGCAGCTCGATCAGCGATATCTTCGCCTTCAGAAGTCGGGCCATCGGACGTGGGCTCCTCAGAGCCTTCCGTCTTCGTCGGGCTCAGCAGACCACTCTCATCCACGTTCTCTTGAGTCTCCGGAATCTTTTGCCCGGAAGCGACACGCACTTGATGTTTATCCTTGAGCCGTGCACGCCGTCTTCGATCACGTTGGTCCTTCGCAGCAGGTGCCGCAGCTCGCAGCTTCTCGAGCAGGACGTCCATGGCTCCAGTAGACGCCGGGCTTGGAGGCGTGTCAGAATCGGCCTTGGGTGGCGGCGCAGATTTGATGGCCATTTGCTGCTTGCGGCGCATGCTCTCCTCGTTGCGACGCCAGACTTCTTCGAGACCCAAGTTCTTTTCGTGTGATTTCTGTGTCGACGTTAGTATACCTCACATCGGACGGAGATCTAATAGAACATACCTTGTACTCGTTCACGAAGTTAGCAAGCTTGCCAAAGAACTCTCGCCTCGCGTTTTCATCCTTCGAGTCGTCGCCAAAGAACACCAAGATATCATTGTAGACACGCTTCATCTCATCGAGATAAAGCTGCAACTGCTCTGCCTTCCGCCTCGCCTCTTTCATACTTCGCTGCACGACCTGCGACACTCGATCCTCAGGGTGGAACTTGCCAGGATCGCTAAGGTTACCGGCATCGAGCGAAGCCTGCACGTTGTTGACGTTGTCGATGTACTTCCTCGCATCGCTCTGCAGCTGCTCGATATTGACCTTCTGCGCCGTGGTGACGCCCGAAATGTCATCGGTGAAACCTTCATACTGCGGATACTGCTTGCGTACAACGCGTTCGACGTAGTCCATCAGCGTCTGCTCGTTGTTGGTATCCTTGACCATGCCCAGTCTTGCAAGAGAAGAAAGCTTGAAGCCTACAGCTTGCTTATTGGTGTCGTTCATGTAATTGCCGATATCCAAGATGAGGCCAAACACAGGCATGAGCTTGACTGAGTCGCGCAGACTCTCGCTAACATCCACAACCTGCTTCAGGCGGTGGGAGATCTCATCATACTCAGGCTCATAGTTCCGAGTAAGAGCTAGAGCCCGCATGCGAGCCTTCCAGTAGTGATGTAGCTCGTAAGCCGTGTATAGATAGATCTGATCTTCCTTCGTGAGCTCAGCGGGTTCCTGCTCCCGTGGCGTCTTAAGCGCATCGGGTCCAGTGTAATCGCGAGCATACGGCGCCATCAGCTTCGCGACATTGTCCGGAATGCTGCAGAGATGGTCCTGCTGCAAGAAGTCCATAACAGTGCTGTTGTCCAGAATTTCCTTGTCGCAGTGTATGATCATGCGGCAGATGTCGTTGGCTTCCTGATTGCTGAACTTGGACAAAGATATCTGCATCGTATGCATGAGATCCCGCGAGATGAGCTGCTTCTTCTCAGTCTTGCCTTGCTTGGCCTTGCTCGCGCCAATCTGCTTGATCTCTTTCGCCATGAATAGCTTTTCGATTTCATCCAGGATACCTTTCTTCGACAGCTCTTGGTACTTCTCCTCCTTCTGCTCGAAGGTTGGAGTGTGCGCAGCCCACATAGTGGTCTCGGTGGAGTCGATCTTCTCCCAATGGATGGCCTTGAGCTTCTTCTTCGGTCGAGGTGCGACAGGCGCAACCGGGGCGGTAGGGCTGAACATCTGCTGCTGGGGCAGAAAGCCGCCATGTTGCGCTCCTGGCATCGGTGGCGCGTTTGGTATGGGTGAGCCCGGCATGCCAGGCGGTGGTGGCGGAGGTGGAGGAGCATTAGAGGAGAAGCCAGGCATCGGCGGGGGCGGGGGAGGAGGACCGCCGGCAAATCCAGGCATCGGTGGGGGCGGAGGTGGTGGAGCGCCAGCAGAGAAGCCAGGCATTGCAGGTGGTGGAGCTCCAGCCGAGAAGCCAGGCATAGGTGGCGGAGGGGGTGGTGGCCCGCCATCGAAACCAGGCATCGGGGGTGGTGGAGGTGCTTTCGGCCCATCGAACTTGTGCTTGGGATGTTCGACTTCAGAAGGCGTCTTTGGGCTCTCGCTCTCGAGACTTGGATGACTAGGCCCAGTCGTGATGCCATCGTCTTCATCATCCGAGACATCCACTCTACCTGCCTTCTGGGTGAGCTCAGCTAGCATGTTCTGCTGCGCTGATGCGATGTTGCTCGGCACCTTCGGCCTGCTCATCTGCACCAGCCTTGGTTTCTCGAATACGATGTCATCATCGGCCTCCTCGGCCTCCTCTTCCGTGTCGACCTCAGCCTTCGCTTCGCGCTGACCACCGACAGGCTTCCTCTGCGGCCTCCCTCTCGGGTTGGCAGTACCAAGGAAGTCAATCTTCGCCTGCATGCCCTCAACATCACCGCCCATACCCGCACCCTCCATCTTCTCCCGCAATTCTCGCAACTTATCGGATGGGTTGAACTGCTGCCACTGCTTGCCCTCGAGCTTCGCCTGCGTCTTGGCGCGCTCGAGCTGCATCTCTAAGCGGTCCATGAGACGCTCGCGATTGAGGATACCCTGCATTTGCGCTGGATCAACGGCTGCTGCGGTCTGTCCATTCTTGCCTCCCTTCTTCGCGGTCGATGCTGCGACGTCTTGTGCATCTCGAAGCATGAGGTACAGTTCTCTGGTCTCGAGCTCGTTTCGTTGCAGCTCTTGAGCACGTATCCGTTGGAGCTCTGCGACTTCAGCTTTGTACGCATCCGTCTGCCGCTGCTGGAGATCCATGATAGCGGCTTGCTCATCGCACTGTCGTTGCAGCTTTCGAACCATGCCTTCTGCGCCCATCTCAACCTTCGAATGCATCTCATCGCGCTCCGCGACCGCAGCATCGGCGATGAGGCGAGCTTGATGGGCATCTTCTCTCGCTTGTCGTGCTTCGGAGTCAGTGTACAGCTTATCCATCAAGTTCTGTACCGTGAAGTTCAAGGACTGCTTGAGATCCATATCCGGCAGCCTTCGATCCATAGCCACGTACGAAAGCATACTGTCCACCAGCTGGAACATTCGTAATCGGTCATCGCCTTCGTTGTCCCGGATGAGCAGCAGATGCTGCAGTGCAGACGTAAAGTAATCTCCAGCCCGACTCCCAGCAAGCTTCTGTTGGATAGCGTCTGCAATTTGTGCTGGATCTGAAAGATCTTTGCCTTCACCCTCGGTCGAGTCGTGCATAGAGCTGTTCTCCCGCTCTAAGAAGTCCTCGTAGTCGATAGCTTCGTTGGTACGGTACCTCTCGACTTGCGCATCGATGACTTCGTACTGGAAACCCTCCATCTTCTGCAGTATTCGCTTCAAACCACAGCCAACAAACTGCGCTCGGATGTGACATCGCAGTTCCAGGTCTCCAGGCTTGTCTGGTGCGTCGACGATACTATTGACAAGGAACAGTGAAGTGACGGCGTACTCCATGAGCAGATTCTCCATGCCAATACCACCACTTCGGACCTCATCACTCGCGCCTACAAGAGAGCCCATCTTGCCACGCCCGTCAATTGTGACTTCCACGATACGCATCCATGCATCGAATCGACCATTCTCATTCTGCTGTGCCTTGAGATGATCCATAGCGCTGAGCACCTTGAGATGACCCTTGCCATCCGCCCAGTGACACAAGAACGTGAGCAGTTCCGAGACAAGCTTCCTTGTGTTGAGCCGAGGAGACGTGAGTGAGCCCGCAAGAGCCATAACCACAGTGTCATGCTGGACAGCATCGTCCGCGCCATACTTGCTGTTGTTCAGCGCCTTCAAACATTTGACAATGTCATACTCGCGATCCAGGTCCTTCTCGGAAGTCGTGCCACCAGCAGGAGCCGGACCAGATTGTTGTCGTTTATTGAGTCTGATGAGCGTATTCGTGAGCGCAACCTGCCCCTGCGCCTCCACGAACGTCTTCACCCAAGCAATCGGCTGTGTCCGCAAGCTGACAGACAGACTTTGCAGCTGCTTCTGCGTGATCGTGTTCTCCAGCACCTTCTTGACAAACCACTCTGGACTCCCCTCCTCATCCATGCGGCCATAGACTGCAAAACCCTCATTGTTACTGGGACCTTGCGGCCGATGCGTATTTCGCCTCTTTTGCTCGCCTTGCCACTCCGCTAACCGGTCCTGGTGGACCAGTGTCCATTTCTTGCTGATAGGATATGCCTCCATCTGTCTTCGTGCTTGTTCTGGTAATGATTTCCAACCACGCTTTAGCATCAACTCCAAGAACTCTCTCTCCACTACCTCATCCTTCGGTCTCTTCACGTTAAAGCCGTCCGGTGCAAAAGATGCGGTGCTGGAGAAGGCGGAAGGGTTGTGTGCGTTCAGATGGCTGTTGTCGTGCCTCGATCTGCTTTGTGATAGAGTTGGTAACAGACTACCGTCTGATGCTACACCTGGAAACGACGTCTGTGATGCGTTGGGGTACCCGTTCATTCGACCTCTATCATATCCGGAGTTGTTCGATCGTATGCTGCCGTGATCGCTGGAAGAGCGCGAAGGCGCGTATCCGTTTAGTGTCGTCGCGTCGCTGTCCACAGACCGTCCCGTGGGTTGCCGCGCTACCTGATTCGAGTGCGAATGTGACCTCGAGGAATACGCGCTCTGGGTTGATTGCCCGTCCCAAGCCGGATACTGATGAAAGTCGGTGCCTCCCTTGTTCAGATGATGTGGCAGCGGTTCTCTTTGCGCAGCTGGCTGGCCACCTTGTGTTGGAGGTCGGTTGCCGGGCACTGACTCGTATGGTATAGAAGTTATGACGCCGGACAATGGCGACAGCGTATCGTCTGTACCAACAGGTCGTATCCCACCCCGTCCGCTTTGCTGTATCTCGTCAAGGGTCGATATGGAGCTCCGGTGCGAACGTCGCGAGTCTCCGCCGTTGGTGAGCCGGCCATCGTGGGAGAAGGAGGCCAGACTAGCGGTATCCGGCAGGGGAGGGGTGTCATTGTTCCCTTTGTCCTTCTTGCTCCACGCGAACAACGAGCGCCCGCCGCTCGACTGGCGCGAGTACTTGTCGCTGGAGAACATGCTCGGCAGCGCGACCGGGATGGTTCGCGTGTTGGTGACTGAGAGTGGCCGCCGCGCCGGTGATCGCGTCGGAGATACGCATGTGCTGGGAACGTTGGTCGTAGTGAATCCACCTCTGTATTATATCCAAGCCTACCCTTCCAACACGCTATAACGCTGCATCAAAGCCGGTCCGCTGGATCGTGGGTCAGGTTGTGGGAGAGCAGGAGCGCCTCGAATCCTCCAGCTGGGGTTGCCAAAAACAAGCGAAACCGCCGCCGCCGCCAACGTGCCACTCACTCACCTTTGCTTGGAGCAAGCCAGCACTTTTCAATACCGGGGCGATATGAGCACTGCGTCCACGTGATTCCGAAACGATATGGGTGATGCCGAGTCGTGTAGTGGGTGGTTGTTTGCAAGAAACAGAGTCCGAGCATCTCACTCCCCAGAAGCGGACCCCGGTCTCCTTTATTATTAACCGTCAGCCACACCCCGTCCACATACTTTGCGGCGGGCAGCGGCTAGCTGAAACTCATGCACCTCTTTCCGTCTGCCGAAAACCCTATATTCACTGTCGCAAGACCTTCAGGACAAGAGAAGTTCGTTTCGAGGGTTATGCTCTGCTATACTGTACTCATGCGAACATATTGCGACGAGACCTACTCACAGCATCCGATGTCTCGCGTGTGAAGTCGAGCAACGTTTGCGCTGTCCGTCCTGCGGCTTCTTTTAACATGTGCAAGCTAATCTTCCTACAGCAGCTCTGCTATGGCTGCAAGTCTGATGATGCCTTACGGGCAATAGTCGGAGGGATCAATGTTTGGAAAAACTGCGTCGCGTGCTCCCGGTACATTTCTGAAGTGTCGCGTGGCCGTTGGCCAACTTGCAGGCCAACCCCAATCGCTAGAAAGCCACGCCGTTTCACACGGTGGAGGAGAGAGGGATGCTTCGCAAGCTGTCGCAGCTCGCGGTCGAATCACCTAGCATATCAACCATCTCCGACTACGGCGTGCTCGAACAACCACTTTGCTCTTCGTGCAAAAGGGACGAACAAGTAAACGTCCAGCCATCATCACGCCCAGCACCCTCGCTAATTCGCAGCAAGACATTTATTCCGTCCTTCAAGCACTGTACGAAGTGATATAATACTGTCAAAGTCAGTATGGTTCACGACCAGAGTGCTAGATGGAGATACCGTCAACACAGTCTCACCCACCCCAGCATCATCACCTCCCAGAAACACATACAGAATCAGTGCATGTTCATTCACGAAACAAGCAATGACTCTTCCGCCCAGTCGCCCTACACTCAACACACGCCCCCAATCCTTCCCCTCAATCCTCACCGTTGACCATCCCAACTCGCTCTGCCCAGTCGCATCACCGAGCTGCTTCATGTGCGTGCTGGGATGATTTGCAAGCCCTGCTTCACCATCCGCGACCTTAGCAGGGTCCAGCTCTGGGTTCTCGAGGTTAGTCCACAGTGAAGAGATCCGCAGGCTATCGGTCTTGAGACTAAGCCGCAGGCACCCATGCATATTTCCGCTGAGCTCAAGCTTCGGTCCTAAGGATGCACCTGGGCGGCCTGCTTTAGTCGAGAGCGCGAGTTTCGTGAAGCGATCAGAGATGCTTTTCAATTGCAGCAGGTTCGGCAGTACGATGTGAACGTCAGGCTCTCTACACCTTGGCTCATGTAATCCCTCCACTGACGCTGGCGCCAGTACTCGGACCGGGATATCCTGAGTGACTGTGGTTTCGCGGTCTGGACGACCACCGAAGTTTTCTGTGCTTTCCTCTCTGAACACATCGTCAAAGCCATCACCGACGTGGCCATCGCTACTGCGGTCTCCATTTTCTCTGCTACCACTAAAGCCCGAAGAAGTGGGTAGTGGAGCCGAGGAAGTATTCATCGCCAACGTAGTGATTGTGAGACTAAGTAACGGGATGCCATCCTTCTTGGTCAGCCGGATGTTGGCCGCGATGGCATTTTGTGCGCTTTTCAGTGCTCGGTGCAAAACTGGCAACGGGACCTCCAAGTTGATGGTGTCGTTCTCCGAAGCCGACTGGATCGTGTACGTTTCGAAGATCGAGTCTATAGACAAGGTGGACCAGACTTGGGTTCCTGAGTCCGGGATGACAGTGAAGCGGACATCCTTTGAGTCGAGGCGAACCCAGGCGATTTGGCCAAGAGAAGCGAGGGAGGCGGTGAATTTGGTGAAGGTGTGGATGTTCTGGATGGAGGCTTTGAAGCGCATATTGGCGGCTATGACTTTGTCGAAAGTCCTTCAAGCGTTGACGAGAAGTGGTGGCGAGGCCATGGAGAGATGATTTAGGTGGGCTACGCGTCCGTGACAATTAGACGACATCCAGTATATAAGTTCGGGACACTCATAGTCAACCATGGCCATCAAGGATCGGGCAAGCTTCGCCAATATCTCAATTGTTCATCTTGCATGCGGTATCCGAACTTTGAGGCGTGGTTGGTGCCTGCAGCCTGCAGATCTCCCCACGCGAAACCCCTGCTCTCGCTTATGCACGTCGAGAATAAGGTTTATGCACGGTTACCCTATGCGTCACTTCGCCGCTCGCGCCTGCCTTGAATGTGAACCTGGAACTTTACCTCACAAGGTTCGATGATCTATGAACAACATCTCCTCCTGAAAGAGAGTTGCTGGGATACTATACAGCTTCAATATGTCAGCACGAGGAACCAAGCGCCGTTCCGCGCGACAGGTGGCGGATCGCAAGCAGTCTCGCTCCATCTACTATGAGCCCGAGACCGACGAGGACGAGTATGTCGGCAGCGAGGATGGCGACTATGCACTGGAACTTCAACCTTCGCCGAAGAGGCGGAAGACCAAACCACAGACTCCTGCTGCAGCACGAACTCGCCGCGACACGCACAAGCCTCGCAGGACAGGAAGCAAAGCACAAGAGAAGAAGAAGCAGTCATCGAGCAAGAGGCTGGGAGCGCCGTTGAAGCCAAAGACCAAGAGAGAGACGGTATACACTGGACCGAGCGACAACAAGATACCCGACTGGACGAGTTTGCCGATCGAGATCTTGAGGGATGTGTTCTTGTTCGCATCGCAGTCGATGCAGGAGCAGGCAGCTGTCGGAAGGTACGCTGATCGAATTCGGTCTCGTAGATGATCACATATGCTGACTTTGAGATACAGCTCAAAGGTCACCTGGCTGATGCGCGCAGCTCACACATGTCGTGCCTTTGCGATCCCAGCGCTCGAAGCCTACTACCAATCGCCAAACCCGTCGAATACCCTGCAGCCTCACCACCTTCTCGAACTTCTGCAGATGCCCAAAGATAAGACATACATTGATTATCGCGTGAAGATCAAGAGCTTGGAGGTAGACGTCAACCGCATCGCATACGTAGCTACTGGAAGAGAGCGTTTCGACCTGAGCTCTTTGGTACGGCTGCTGCCACAATTGCAAGATCTGCAGATCACGAGGCCTAGTGACTCGCCTCCGTACCGGAAGTCCAGGATAGGGAAGTGGACGTATCCCCAGGACTTCGTCCAGGCGCTGGACGAGAGTGGCGCAAGACTAAAGACTTGGAGGTGGACTGGCGACTTGATACCTGATGCAGAGAGCGACGGCCACGATCCATACGTCTTCATGACCGTTGCACACACCAGTAAAGCCTTCGATCGTTTGGAAAGATTGGTGCTATGCGGCTTCCATGGTTTTCTCAGCAGCTCGACACTCCCGGAACAGACCGAAAATGCAGAAGAGGATGACAACAGACTACAAGAATCCAAATTCGCGATGGCGATCTCACAGCTGCCGCATGTTAAAGACTTGAGCTTTGTCTCTTGCGATCTTGTCATGGGCAAATTCTTTGAGCGCATCCCGAAGAACCTCGAGAAGCTGGAGCTGAGCAACTGTCTCGAGCTCACGAGCGCTATGCTGACTGCCTACCTAACCACTGGTGGATTGCAACTGCGAGAGCTTACCTTGAATCACAATAGTGCATTGGATTTGACCTTTCTCACCCAGCTGAAGGCCTTTTGCCCGAGACTGGAAGTGCTCAAGATGGACCTCACATACTACAGTGAGAAGATGAACTACAATGATGCATGGGCGATGTATGATCATCTTCTCGCTGAGGACGACGTACCGACCTGGCCATCTACTTTGCGAGTTCTTGAGCTGGTCAATCTGCAGAAGTGGGAAGCGAAAGCAGCTCAAAACCTCTTTCGGTCTCTGGTCGATGATGCGAAAGACCTGTCAGACCTGCGACACCTTGTCATCCAGGCGCACATTAACATACCCTGGCGTGATCGAGTACAGTTCCGCGACCAATGGATCGAGAGGCTCAATACAGTCTACCTGCGTCGGCGCGAAGAGCCGAATCCATATTTGGGCTCACTGAGACAGTACAGACTATACAAAGAAGCGATGGCGAACGGCCACGCCGTGGCGAGCCCTGTCGATCTTGAATCTGACGAAGAGCCTAGTGCCCGTCGGAGGCTCTCTCATGTTCGAGTCACACCGCACAAGGCACCAGCAGATGTAGAAGCCTTCGCTGATGCCGACCCAATTCCTGAGATGCCACACCGGGCTGCCCGTCGCAGTACTCGCGTCGCAACTCGTGTGGAAAGCCTGAACGTTTCTACAGCTGGCGATGATGACTCCTCTTCCGAAGATGATGGGAAGTCGGAGGATGAGAGCAAGGAGTCAGATGTGTTCGTCCAAGGTCTGTGTCCCATTGTCGACATCCGGATCGATAACCAGCGTCCGGCCGAGAACCAATTCACAGCAGATAACTTCCTAGACAGTGAGCCAAGCGGAGACGAAGACTGGCGTTCGGACGCTGAAGATGCCGATGACGGCTATGCGTGGTGACCACCTGTGCCCAAGGGGGATAAAGCTGGGGCGGATGTGGCTTCAACGATGAACATGGTGTGGCTGTACAGGTTGGAGCGCCGGACATGATATTTATTTGGGAGATTTTGCAACGAGAATAATGGCGGTATGACTTGATGAGATGACTGGTGGAGGTTTTGGCGCTACTATCGGGATTTGGGCATGGCTTGTATCATAGTGACTGCGCCAGATGGGAGCAGCTGTTCAGCTTGAAGTCGGTCGCGCCGTAGTTTCCGATCAGATCATCAGTGCTCACACGATGTCACAGTGCCACCGAAAGTCACAGCGAGATGTTCCGTAAGGCTGTGCAAGAAAAGTCAGATTATTGAATGTTCGTGGCTGAGTTTCCAGGAGCTGAAAGTCAAGATCACGTGGAAGGGGTTCGCTTAGATTACCGCTTTAGTCCACACTCCAACCTCGACGTTACCGCAACAGCAGGGGCGACCTCATGCATCGAGGAGAGGTCGATGAAGAGAGCCGGCGTCTGGCAGTGTCCGCGACTATCAAGGACAGTACAGGCTCTCTACACCCCAGGTAGGCCACTTGACGTTGTGCGAGCCAGCTCTGGCGCCTTGCTATCTTCGCAGAGCACGCGATGTTTGGACGGCCTTCGAAAACTTGATGCATCACGGAGGCATCTCAGTACAATAGACCATGGAGAACCTACGATCTACGCGCTCTCCACTGCTCCGGGGCGTGCTGCCATTGCCATCATCCGGATTTCTGGTGAAGCATGTCTGAGCATATACCAAGCTCTATGCCCTGGCAAGGCATTGCCAAAGCCGCGATACGCCACACTAAGGACCTTATATGAGTCGGGTGCTATGGCTAGCGCGGAAAATGTACTGGACTCCAATGCCTTGGTCCTTTACTTTCCTGCTCCGCGAACTGTGACCGGAGAAGATGTGCTTGAGCTGCACGTTCATGGCGGTCCTGCGGTTGTAAAAGCCGTGCTCGCGGCAATCTCTCGGTGCTCCAAAGCTAGTAGAGGTACGCAAAGGATTCGGTACGCAGAGCCTGGAGAGTTCACTCGACGTGCATTCATGAGCGACCGGCTCGACTTGACCCAGGTCGAAGCTTTAGGCGATGTGCTATCTGCTACGACCGAACAGCAACGACGTCTATCAGTCCGAGGTACAACGAACGCTTTGGCAAGGCGCTACGAAGAATGGAGGCAGCAGCTTCTCTATGCCAGAGGGGAGCTTGAAGCTTTGATCGACTTCAGCGAGGATCAGCATTTCGACGAAAGTCCTACTGAGCTATGCGCATCGGTCGCTACTCAAGTGGAAGTGCTGAGACGCTTGATACAAGCACATAGCAGGAATGCTGTACGAGGAGAGATGCTAAGGAACGGGATCGCAATCGCACTTCTTGGAGCACCCAACGCTGGTAAAAGCTCATTGCTGAACTGCGTAGTAGGCCGCGAGGCTGCCATTGTCAGTCACGAGGCTGGGACGACGCGAGATGTGGTCGAAGTAGGCATCGATCTTGGAGGATACTTCTGTAGGCTAGGCGATACTGCTGGTCTTCGAACAGCCAAGCATGCAGCATCGCAATCTTCCCAGATGCAGGATGTCGTTGGACAGATTGAAAAAGAAGGAATGCGTCGCGCCAAAGAGCGAGCGGCTGATAGCGACGTTGTCGTCGTCGTGCTTAGCTTCGAGTACATTGACGGGAAGTATCAACTCTACCTTGATACAGAGGTAATGTCGACAGCCGCCACACTCGTACAGGAGAAAGACAAAGTAGTTGTCGTGATCAATAAGCAAGACACGTCACCAGATCCTTCTGCACGAGAAGCTGCAGTCTATACGACCATCGAAGCTTTACCAGGCATCAGCAAAGATCGCATCCATCTCATATCATGCAAAGATGCAGATACAAGCAATGCGAATACGAATCCCAGCAACGAGGACGCGGGTCATGTGCAATCCTTCCTGCACGGCCTGATCAGGCATTTTGGCGCCATGACTGCAGCAGTAACCCCGGATCTTGCAGGTGGCGCAAACGACGCTGATCCTTCGATCTGGCAGGATTCGCTGGGCGCGAGCGAACGTCACCGCTTACTACTCGATCAATGTATAGGCAACCTAGACACGTTTCTCGCTGAGGTGCAGCCCAATTCTTCCAGTATCGAAGTACCTGGGGCCGATGCGCAGGAGCCGGACATTGTAGTTGCTGCGGAAAACTTGCGTGCCGCTGCTGTATGCCTCGCGAAGATCACTGGTAGAGGTGAAGCGGGTGATGTGGAGGAAGTGCTTGGGGTGGTGTTTGAGAAGTTCTGTGTTGGAAAATGAGAAGTCAAGTTCGAAGTGAATGTACAATAAAAGTTCCAGCCTCCATTCAATGTGCCTAGAATCCTGCCACAGTCCCTCACAGAGGTATCGATTAAGACTCCTGGATGTGCCAAAAACTCCCGTTGATGCGAAAACTCCTTGTGGATGCAAATCGTTCCCATGTAATGCCAAATGTTCAAAAATGCTCATCTATGCCTGCTTAACTCCTCGCTGAATCGCTATCACCAATCGCCGCAAATGCTCGCTCGCTAGAACGCTGTCGTAATGCCGTCGCTGGAAGAGGGTATCATTGTGAATGCCGTAAGTCGATAAAAGTGCAGAGTCGTGAAGTCGTATGTCCATCAGAATGCAGAGTCGTGAAGTAGTAAGTCGTGGAGATCATATCGTCATATTAGGTGGAAGGAGTGTCGTCTCTGCCAAGCACCGCCTGTCCATGAGAGGTCGATCATTGCCGGCAATGGGTCTGTTATAGACACATTTCGGACTTAGTTGTAGCCGCTGTGATATGTATTAGTGACAAGTGCTAGGTGTCAGGAGAAGGATGTGTTGCTTACCCTCTGCCGTCATCGTCGCCGCGAAGTGTAGACATCGCCATAGATTGCTGCATGATTGTGGTGGTGGTGATGGTGGAGGTGTTGATGCCGTTGAGAATATTGATATTGTTGGTTGTTTTGCTGGAGGCTCTCTGTCGTATCTCGGTCGATGGTCGATTGGTAGGAATGCTTAAGCTTAGTTGTATCCTCCACGGCCCATTTCTTAGTCGATGTTAAAGAGATACGAGATACGAGATAAGAAAGATGAGGTAGTCGACAAAGGAAAAGTCTGTCGGGTGTGAAGAGCTGACTCAAGGAGATATCGAAAGCAAGCGTACTCTGTTGGTGGGCTGGTTGATGTAGAAGGGTGGTCTGGTATGAAGTTGGCTTGAGCGATTGTTTGAAGTGAAGTCTGACTGAAGGAAATATTATCGAGGTTGTTGTGGTGGGTGGTTGTTGATGAGATGGAAAGAAAATGTGAACCACGTCGATCATCAGCACTATATATCCTTCTCGATGTCTTGAGGTACTCTCCAGGCACCACCCGGACGGCAGCATCTGCAGTCATACTATTCGCAGGTACTTCCGGCATGGCATGGCCACGCTATCGGGTTGTACCTGCAGCATAGCATACCACAATGGTCTAGCACATCCGGAAGCTCCTCGTCTCGTGCTAGGCAAACGGCCGGTGAGTAGCGAATCGATAGAGCTGCAGAGTAAGGTTGCAGAATAGGCGTGAGATGCCTTGGATGGTCGGTGGCTATCTTTAGCAGCCAATGCAGGGCGAGATACTTGGCTTTTTTGCTGACACACAGCCTCCTCTTCACTCATCGCACACGTTTTCAGCCCGCCTTCTGGATCCAGTCGGGACCCTAGTTGGAACTCGCTCAAGAAGCGTTTTCTATTCGTGTTTGTCGGTCTGCGACCTGCATCGTATTCTAACGTTCCCGCTGCACCATTGCTTGATCGTTACACGTGGTTGCGTGGATGCGGCTCCCCGTTGATCTGCCCTGCAGCCCTACAGCATGGTGATCATGCAGCCGTACAACGTCCACAAGGCGGCTACGACATGTCGTCAAACAGCATCTTGATTGGGGCAGTAAAATAGGCATCAGTGATGAATTGCTCAGTCATGTCTGCGTCATTGCATGTACATGTATACATATTCCACTGACTGCCCAGCGGTACGCATCCGGTGACGCCGACGGCGGCAGAAACGGAACGTATTCGAGGGCTGACTGGGAGCTATAACGAGACGAATTTGCGGTCGACTCACTGGAAGTACTCGGCGACCTACGTGGTATTTTCAACTTCATCGATGAACATGAAAAAAGCACGCCATCAAGTTCTTGGTCTGGATGGTTTGGGGAGCTTCGCCACATCGCAGTTGCTGCATCGTAATCTGCACCTTCCGCAAGAACCCAGATCGGCAACAGCCGTCTCGAAAAGTTGTTTTTGTCGCAGAACAACACGCTGTCTATCCTAAACTCGTTCATCCCATACATGGCACAATAACTGTATGGAAGCGAACGGCATCTGGTAAATCGGGTTCCAACTCCCAGGCAATTGGAGTGGGCGCTTAGGATCGCAGGATCCCGCCTGTTACAGCTCCTTCGGTACGGGGTACAGCTACTCGTCCTTCGACTTCGTCTATCAGTACTTCTACAGGATTGGTGCCATAGGGCCAGTACGCCATCTTTCACTGCTTCAGGGTCAGGAGGTGGCCAAGAGTCTTCCGGTGGTATGAACGCCCTGCACATGGCACAAACCTTTCCGGAGAGGTGCGTGTAGACTTCTCGAAGCCTTCGACCCTGGGAGAAGGGCAGTCGGACGGTCCAGGTCAAGTACTGCTCGCGCCTAGCTGCGATGAATTAACATGTTCGTTGCTGGGCAATTAAGAATAGATCTTGATGCAGAAGTGATCAATGCATTCGCTAGCAGCAACTATATGGCGCACCCGCTACTCCGCTCGTTCATACAGAGTAAACCTGAATACCTTGTCCTCGTGATGTCTGCTTTGTTGTGCATCGACACTTCCACCCTGCTCTTCATGGTCCGGCACATCAGCTTCATGCGTTGGCGTGCTTCTTGCCCTCACGCTGGCCGTAGGCCTTGGTGGCATAGTCGCCACCGTGGACAATCAGATCCTCTGGTCTGTAGTCATGCTTGCCGCTGAAGTAGGACTCGAGGATGTTCTTCGTGCCCGTAGCGTATCGGATCTGAGCATCGATGGAGGTACCAGACATGTGAGGAACGGTGGCGTTGCCGCCGCCCCATGGGTGCTCGGCGTAGCGGAGTGGGTGGTCCTTTGGTGCTGGCTGTGGGAACCAGACGTCACCACCGTACCCACGGAGCTGTCCGCTCTTGAGTGCCTCGGCGACATCCTCCTTGACGACAATGGCGCCACGGGCGGTATTGACGAGCCATGCACCTGTTTTTGTTAGTACGATCAGAGGCTAGGAAAACGTCAGGTGCAGAACATACCCTTCTTCATCTTGCTGAGCAGCTCCTTGTTGAAGAGACCGCGAGTCTTCTCGTGCAGCGGGCAGTTGATGGTGACAACGTCACACTGTGCAAGCATCTCCTCGAGGTTGTCGACCCTGCGGCAGCCAATCTCCTTCTCCTTCTCAGACGAGAGTGGCTGGTAGTCGAAGTAGAGGAGCTCCTTGCAGTCGAATGGCTTCAGCCTGCGGAGTACACGCTCCCCGATGCGGCCGACAGCGACGGTGCCGACGACCTTGTCCTCGAGATCGTACTCGTTCTTCGCAACGGCGGCAACATCCCACCCGCCGCTCTTGATCTGCTCGTGAGCGGGGACGAAATTGCGGACGAGAGTGAGAATAGTCATAACCACGTGCTCAGCGACGGACACAACGTTGGATCCAGTGACCTCAGCAACAGTGATACCACCGTTGGTGGTGTTTGCAGCATTGAGATCAACATGGTCGGAGCCGATACCAGCAGTGATGGCGATCTTGAGGTTCTTCGCCTTCGCGAGACGCTCTGCGGTGAGGTAGCCAGGATGGAAACTGGATGCGATGTTAGCATATCTCAAATCATTGAGCTTTTCGAATAGCTGAGAAGTGTACGCACGGTGTGGTGATGATAACCTCAGCGTCGACCAATTCCTGGTCGAACTTGCTGTTCTCGCCCTCCTTGTCGGAGGTGGTCACGAGAGTGTGGCCCTGGTCCTCAAGCCATTTGCGGATGCCGAGCTCGTTCTCAGTCGTGCCTAGCAGCTTTGGCTCGTCCTTGGAGTGCTTGCCGCCCTAGATATCCACCGTCAGCTCAAGAGCTGGACCATGAAGCCATTGAGGTTGTCTTACATCGTACAAAACGAGGAGAACCTTGCCCTGTCGAGACGAAGTCGCTGTCAGCGTTCGTACCCCTCCCAACGACGCCCCGCGCAATGCGGAGGTGGGCTTGCAGCTCTGCGACAGCAGAGCGCTCGCCGGACGGGCAGCGCGGAAGGCAGATCGTGCAAATACCATTGTGACTGAGTGAAGAGTCCTGAAGGTTTCAACAAAAAGGCGCGGGGTTTGAACTGCAGGCGGAGATGTTTTTGTAGCTTTCAAGAAGCTCTCGAGAAAATAAGCGGCTGGTCCGTGACTGCCATCATCGCTGCGTTAGCGAGCGTTTCCTTCCATCCGCAGGGTTCCTAATTGCCGATTTGAGGGCATTGGGTTATTGCGGGGAGGACTTGCCGCTCTTTGCCTGTGTTTGCGAGAGAAGGAAGCTTCGATGTTTTCAGATACAGCAACAAGAGATGACAATTTGACAGCTTGCTGGTGGCCAGCAGCGGCAGCTCTATATACTTGCTCGGTGGGGATGCTTGGGTCCCTTCGAGCTGCACTACTTATCGCGGATATGCTACGAAACATCCATGCCGGCTGTCGTTCTGGATGCCCTCATGATGATCGAAGATGCCCACAGCTTCCCCACTTGAGGCCACCGTCTGCACGGCCTTGGATGTGTCTATTATTTGACCAGTCTCTCCAATGAAGTTCATTCATCACACATACACAACCTGTAGCGATGTGAGCTGAGCGACACTGTTGATCAGTGACAGGGACTCGTGCGGGGAAACCAAGCAGCTCTTCACATCCTGGCACGCCGAGCAACAACGACAAACAACAAATGCGTGGGTCAGCTCCAGCAATCTCCAGCTCGGTGTGTCTTCCGAGCAATGGCCGTATCGTGACAGTTCGAGACCTGCAAGACGCCATCGGCCACCGAATCCGAGGAGAAGCTTCGCGGTTCGTGTAGGTTTACACGGAGCGCAGTCCAGCTCGCTAGCCCAGGAACCACCCGCAGCTTGTGAACGAGGTCCTGAGATGAAAACCATCTCGACAGCTCCACCGCTTTACCCGCAACTGCCTTGTTTCCCTGGAGGTCAGAGGCATATGCAGACGAGCATACACCCGGGCATGTGCATACACGATTCGTCTGAGGTCCATGTGGTGGGTGCGGCGGGAGCAACGGACTTGCCTGCCGCTTTGGGAGTTCTTACACGGCTAATAAGTTGACCCCACAGTCGCGTCGCGTCCCACGGGCACGAAAAAATGTCGGATGCTTCGCGAGAACCAGATCTGTCCATCAAGAGCGAGGCCACTCCTCCGAGCGGTGGTGACTACGAAAGAGTGCTTAGCTGTACGCCGCTGCCATGAAGCAATTGATTGCATGCTCGACACCGTTATGACCTCCCAGATGGTCCCTCAGACAGCAGTAGGTAGACGCACCTGTCGCCCCACCGCGAGCATGTCATACTCGTTTTCCTAGTTGCACACACATCTTCATATTCCAATTCTGCAACATCGTCTGCTGCTTGGAGGCAACATGGAAGGAATCGCAACACCTAGGCCCACGCGCATTGCTGGTGGGTGTATCTTGTTGGCCTTGACAAACTGGTAAGAAATTGGCACATCATCTTCAACCAGGCGGTAAGAGAAAGATGTATCAACCTCACAGAAGGCTTCATGATCCAAGGGAACATAATAGAACAGGACCACAAGTGTGCGGGCACCGACGGTTGACAATGGCACGTGAGCAAGAATCGATATTCTGAAGAGATGCCAAACAGGGAATCAAGATCCAAGATACCTACCTTCTAGCGTCTCGCGCGTTCGAGTGCTGTTCAGAGAGGGAGACAGCGTCGAGCTTGGGGGCCAGCCGGTTATGATGATCTTAGCACACGCCAGCAGCGCTCAACGACCACTCCCAGGACGCCGCGATAAGATCGGAGAGCCGAATCATTCCCATGAGCATTCATATTGCGTCAATCATGGGTATTCTTCACGAACGATGTCTCGGATAGTTCAATTGGTTAGAATGTGAGTATTCTTCTCGTCCGCCTTGATCCGGAGGCTGTCAGCTGCTGACCGAGCATTACCAGATCCGCTCGTCTTTCGCAAGAACGATTCAGCGGATGATCGAGGTTCGAGTCCTTGTCTGAGAGAAAAGTGGCATGCTGTATGGAGCAAGAATATTGCGAAAGAAAGAAACGGCACTCTTTTTTGTCCCTTGTGGATGTTAGGATATGGGACACGGATGGGGTGCATGCGTGAGGATGAGTGCGGCTCTGCGTATGGCAACCATCTTCGACGCCAGTCCGACGATCAGAATATCTTTAGCAGCTCGAAGTCGGCTTCGAAACCAAAGGGATGATCGAGCGAAGCAACTTGGTCTAGGAGGGTGTCCAGTGTAGCCTGGTGCTAGACGGGCCTCTGCACGATTTTTTTTTCACAAACACACCTCAAACAGGATAAACAGTACACTCAACACCGCCTCGATCTCTTTGATATCTGGCTATTGTCGGATGTTTGCGACCATCGTAGGGGTTGAGTAATTCCGGTGACTTCCCAGGGAGTCGTGTTCAGTGCGCTGTCGCGGAGTGTATCGATGCCGGACTGTCAGACCACGCTCGAAAGCTACTCATGAGCTAAGAGAGTTGGTAGGACTTTGCAGTGAGTAGTGTGTATAGGCCCTTTGGAGGACTCTTCGGCCAATATAAGTGATTCGTTAGGTCAGAGTTCGGGAGCAAAGCCACAGCTTCGCATGATGACTTGCACCTTCCTGACCATACCATCATATAGAAAAAGAGAGCTCCATGATCAGGTCACAACCTACCTCTTTTCTGCCGACTCGCGAAGACCTCTGTCTGCACTCATCGACGCCGAGGAGTCTCGCGGCCTTGGTGAGGCCAAAATTCAGCCAACATCCTACTTCGATGTTCTCGATGCTGCTTGACGAACGGGTGCTCGGCCTCAACGCAACCCTGGCCTCACAACAAGAGTGGGCGGCTGAGACGTTGCCGCAGGTCAAATTGCTTTGGGTGTTCATGATCCTGCTGAACCTCGCGTCGCTGCTACACATTGATCCGCTGGTGCTGCATTTCGTCAGTGTCGTCCTGAAGAAGATACCGGACGCGGTTATCTCCAGTACAGAGCAGTGTGCTGGACTCTTCTGTCCTGAGGGTTGAGGCCGCGACAGCCTTTGTCACTCACCGGTCGCCAGTCACTTGACGATATCACTACCCCTGCAAAAACCACATGCAGTTGAAGGTGTTTGAAGCTGCGTTACGCCACAAGCACCGCCACACTTGGCTCTCGAAGTGGAGGAACATCGACATTCAAGCACCTGGACAATCAATACTCTAACACTCCACGCCAACATGTCCTCCTACCTCAGCAACCTCCTCACGCAAACTACTTCCCGCTACCAGTCATTCCGCCGTACACTCCTATCGAACGAGGACGACGGCGACACCGAAGACGACTCCCACATCAGCAGAGTGCTGCGTGCCTATTACACAGAGAAAGGCCGTTCATACCCACCATGGCTGCCATCTGACCCCAACGACAGACAGGCCATCACTCCACGACCCTACGCACAACCTGGCTCGAGCTACATGAGCAACATAACCGGCGCAAAATCCTCCTACGCACCAGTTCAAAACCAAGCACAGAATCAGCCAGGTGCCCGTAGCAGTCTAAGCGATCTCTGGGACCCTCCTTCACAAGCACAGCCTGCTCCAGTCCAGCCGCAGAGCCTTCGTGCAGGGCGGAGACCTCTCGCTGCAGCACCTATGCCGACGAGCAATCCTGGTGGTCTTGCACCCAGGCCACTGCCTTCGCAGCGTGCAGGTTCGTACCAGAGCATGCAGTCGACGCAGTCTGGTCGGTCCGTTTACGATCAGGCACAAACCCCACCTGCGAGCAGTGGTGGAGGCACGGCACAGGACAGATTGAAGGCGAGGTTATACGGAAGTAGGTCTGCGAGTTCAGCTGGCGGGCAAGGACCATATGAGCCGCCTCCGCCGTCAAACTACGACAGCGGCGGTGGAAGGAGGTTTGGGCGGTAACAGGAGTGAAAAGAGTATCTTTTTGTTGTTCAAGCGGGGCGTCTGGCGTGGATGGACGAGCTATACGCCGAATGCCAGCAATGCACCAGGTCAACTTCAAGGTGGCTAACACAGAGTTGTCGTACTACGTATCGTCAACGTCTTTACTTTCGAATACAGCAGCACCAGGAGCACTGTTGAACCAGCATCGATCACAGAGCCTCTTCTCTTCAAAGTCGTCCCAGACGGGCTACGACGAGGTTCAAGGTAACTATGGCGCTAACACGACCAATGGCGATGGTGTGGCGCTTTTCTTTTCTATATTCGCTCGACACCTGCAGACGGCTTGCATCTCGGCCCCCAAGCCACAATGATGCTGCGGCCACACTTTGCTCGTGGTCAACTTGAAGTGGAAGACAAAGGCGAGGGGCAATACTCTTGCAACCCACTCTTTTGTCCGTTCTACTTGCGTAGAATGATGTCAGTATGCTTCGTTTCGAACCGTCGATAATAGCGACCGTCTTCGCGATCGTGGTACAGGGCCATGCAGCCCCGCTCGTCCCGCGTCAAAGTTCCAATGACACCGCTCCAGTAAGTGATCTCTCCGCCATCGATGTACAGGTAAGGATTGCCGTTATTCTCGACGACGATAGCTGCGCGGTCGTCAGTCCTACTGTGCTTCCATCCTACGATGCTCGAACGGAGAAACGTACAGTTATGGTAGGCACGGTGGTGAAAGACAGCGGTCGTGGTAATAGTTGGCAAGGCCCAGATGGCACAGATCTTGAGAACTATGCCGGTATGGCGCACACAATCCGCTCGATCATTCGAGTGTTTATGGCTAATCTGTCAACGACATATAGACTACAACACCTACACTCTACCACTAGAAAAATCCTGGACGCTCGCAGATGCTCCATTGCAGCCAATCGGGAAACATCACGACTTCTCCTACATCAACGCAGCGCTCTGGCCGAGTGCAGATGGATCTTCGTTTTACTCGTACGGCGGCGCGGTCAGTTGGGCTACCCAGCTCTACAGCTGGCCATCGCTCGAGAACTGGTACTGGCAGTTCACCCCGAACACCACGGGAGGCAACTGGGACGTAGTTCCTCCCAATGTGCAGAGCAACTTCTCGATCCTGAGCCGCTCTGCGAACGCGCTTTATGCATCTGGCAACGGCCTCGGCTTCGCACTGGGTGGCACCGAGAGCACGCAAACCAACTATGGCCTGTATGAAACCATGGACATCCAAGGGTTAGTGATGTATAACGATACTTCGCAACAATGGTGGAATATATCTTCGACGGGCTATAGCTACTCGGGCACTGCTCACGACGGGGCTGCGCATTTTGTGCCGAGTTTCGGACCAGAGGGCTTGCTGTTCGTGTTTGGTGGCTATGCTAATGGCCGCCCTGCTCCATTTGACTACGTGTATTTATTCGAGCCGGTATCGCAGCAATGGCGGAAACAGGAGGTCAGCGGTACTCCACCTGCGCCCGTCACCAACCCCTGCGTCGTGGGTGTTGAAGGGGACAACGGCACTTATGAAGTCAGTACAGGACATTGCCACAGATCCGACAACCTTTTCAGCTAAACTCGTACACAGATCTTTCTCCATGGTGGCTTGGACACCGAACTTGACCTCGATGGCTCCATAGCTCTGGGAGCAGTCTGGTCGTTCACCCTCCCAGCGTTCAATTGGCAGATGCACAGCAGCGAGTCTAAATTTGCCCGTACGAGACATTCTTGCAATGTCGCCGGCAACAGACAGATGGTCGTCGTTGGAGGGCAGGTCTCGACGGCCGACTCTACACTGGACAATTTCGTGCGCGATCCCTGGCCTCAGGGTGTCGGCATCTACGACCTCTCTGCTTTGTCGTGGAGCGATGGGTTCGATGCAAATGCGGCAGCATACGTCACGCCCGATGCTGTGAAAGCGTACTACATGGCGAACGGAAGCATCCCGGACTCCATGACGGATCCTGATGTCAAGCAATGGTTCTTGCGCAATACTGACCACCCGATCTCTTCCTCGAGACCATCACAAGACCATTCGTCCGGAGGAACTAGTGCAGGAGCAATCGCAGGAGGCGTCATAGGTGGTGTGGTAATAATGGCTATCGCTGGAGCGATCATTTGGTATTTGCTGCGACGTCGTCGACGAAGCAAGCAGCATGTCGGCAACGATCGATCTGAGTATCACAAGGCCGAGCTGGACACTGAGCAACGCGCACGTTTGGAGCTCGATGGGCGAGGGGCGGCGGAGTTGCCTGGTGGAAAAGGCCACCACGAGCTATTGGCAGAAGAGCGGACGACCGATCCCGTGCAGGTACATGAAATGGATGTTAATGATGGTCGCCGTTATACGTAGCTTCATGCATAGTGATTGGAAGGAAACGAGAAGGACAGTCAAGTCAAGGATGCTGAAGCGAACATGGCACATCGTTTTTCCATGGCTACATCCCTTCTAATTCACTACTTTCCTTGCAGGAGTGTGCTTTCACCCCATCAACGCATGCCCCGCGTCTTACTCTCCTCCCACGAAGCAGGCGCACGGCTAGCATCTTCAGCGAGATACTTTGATTTATCCGTCAGGCTCGCGCTGCATAGCATCATTCCTTTAGATCTTCAACAGCGTCGCAGAGCGCGGAGATCCGGACTCGTCTGTCAAGATGAATGGCTCTGAGAGTCTGCTCGAGGCACTTCTTTGCCGATGCATGAACTTCTGGCTCAGAATCTCATGCCAAATCCATCTTCATCCCCTCGAAGCATGATCCCTCAACTTCTGCACAATCCCATCCACCGCCTCCATATCCCCAGCATCAACCCCCCTTCCGACCCAAAACTCCTTCGGCAAACTCTTCTCCAGCTCATCAAGCCCCGGCTGGAAATTCCTCACCTCACTACTAATCGCACTAACCGCCTTCTTCCTCACCGCCTGACTCTCATCCTCCACCGCCAGTTTCGCGAGCTTCGGTATCGCACCAACCGCCAGGCACGTTTCTTGACACTTGATATTATTCTGCACCGCGGTGCTCAGACACCACGCCGCCCACTTCCGCATCTCAGCCTCCTCGTTGTCGAGTTGAGCGACGAGCGGCTGCCACATGCCTAAGCTGTGCATGTTGTTTGCGTTGTCGATGTTCTCGATCAGTTGTTCGAGGTTGTCCCAGGCGATGAGTTTGTTCTCGAGGTCGACTTCGGAGAGGGGAGCTATGATTGCTGTCATGGCTTGTCGCATGCGGTCGGCGTCGGAGGGACCGCCTAGGAGTTCGGCGAGGGCGGCGGCGTTGAGGCCGTGGGATGGGTCTCGTTGTTGGTCGGTGGAGTGGGTTGTAGGGTCGTTTTTAGAGGCAGCGGAGTTTTCGACGCTCCATTGCAGGAGTTGGTTGAGAGACGCTTGGTCTGCCATAGCGACGATTCGCTGTGTGGCGAGGAGAGGTGTATGTAGCTTGTGACAGACGAGACGAAGAATTCAAACGTAGTGATGGAACAAGAAAATTGATATTCACTTTGTACCTGCCTTAACGGCGCTCGTGCCTTCCCGATCAGTCTAGCACTTTCGAGCACCTTCCTCGAGTACCTTGCACGTGATAGGACTAGGACTGGCATAACAGTGTATGTGAGCGATGCATGTGATAAATCAGAACTGCTCGTTGGCCTCCAGATCTTCGAGCCTTCGCGGTGAGCATATCGTCGTGGTCTTCGATTTTCTTTTGACCCCGCTACCCCCACCAGATGCACGGGCTCATGTTGAAGAGGGACCCTCGTCAATGTTGGGCTGGGCAGCGAGGCTGGCGTGTGGAATCTGCTATACAGCTACATGTGCATCCAGCCACTGCGTAGAATGCCATTGCACTTGAATGATCATCCTCAGAGGCATGTGGCGATCATGTTATACACTCGTTTTGCCGGCCTGCGTGTCCAGTGGCGCGGTATCGACGAGTCTTGGCTAGAAGGCGTACGTGGACAAGATAGGCACCTGTAGTGCTGATGTCCGGCGACGCCAGTAGATCAGGCAGTCAGATCGAACAAGTAGTCTTCTGTAGTGTCGTAACCCTTCGTGAGCATCTTCCTCTGCGTGTATTCAGCTGTCAAGAACGATTGCGAGGTGTAACACTGCCCTGGCAGATATCGTCCGTGCGCGGACCTAGCGGCTTCCCGGCCCACCGTGAGAAAGTGCTCTTGACACCGCTCCATCTCTTACGACTCCACACCTTCGCGAAACCTCACAGCACCACTTGCAACTCTTTGGTAGTAAGCATTTGGATCATCACACACCTCTCAACAACTACACCACTCTCCAAACACCCCCCAAACACTCGCCGCCATGGAAGGTAAGCCCGGAGGAATTTCCCATTGCCGCCTTCTGCGCCTACCGCTGCAGCACCATACCGCAAGAACGATATGCTGACTCGATTGGGGTGAACAGAAGAGGTTGCAGCACTGGTCATTGACAATGGGTGAGTTTGCGCTCCTCCACCGCCTACTACAAGCTCGAATGGCTGTCTTTCAGCTGTTTCTCCCACGAAACAATCTGGTGGAAACACAGCGGAGAGCTGGCGGCTTCACAATACAGTATACTGACAAGCATGACAGCTCTGGTATGTGCAAGGCCGGTTTCGCCGGTGATGATGCGCCACGAGCAGTGTTCCGTAAGTTGAATCTCAGCTCATCATGAGATTCTCAGCTGACAGCAGCGCAGCATCCATCGTCGGACGACCCCGCCATCATGGGTACGATAAGCCACCACCCAAACCAGCACGAGCAGAACTAATTCAAATGCAGTATCATGATTGGTATGGGCCAGAAGGATTCGTACGTGGGTGATGAGGCACAGAGCAAGCGTGGTATCCTCACACTCCGATACCCGATCGAGCACGGTGTCGTCACCAACTGGGACGACATGGAGAAGATCTGGCATCACACTTTCTACAACGAACTCCGTGTCGCACCAGAGGAGCACCCAGTCCTGCTCACCGAGGCGCCCATCAACCCGAAGTCCAACCGTGAGAAGATGACGCAGATCGTCTTCGAGACCTTCAACGCCCCAGCATTCTACGTCTCCATCCAGGCTGTGCTTTCTCTATACGCTTCCGGTCGTACCACCGGTATCGTGCTCGACTCCGGCGATGGTGTCACCCACGTTGTCCCGATCTACGAAGGTTTCGCTCTTCCCCACGCCATCTCTCGTGTGGATATGGCTGGTCGCGACTTGACCGATTACCTGATGAAGATTCTTGCTGAGCGCGGCTATACCTTCTCCACCACCGCCGAGCGCGAAATCGTCCGTGACATCAAGGAGAAGCTCTGCTACGTCGCCCTCGACTTCGAGCAGGAGATCCAGACCGCCAGCCAGAGCTCTACCCTCGAGAAGTCCTACGAACTTCCCGACGGACAGGTCATCACCATCGGCAACGAGCGCTTCCGGGCCCCTGAGGCTCTCTTCCAGCCATCCGTCCTCGGTCTCGAATCCGGCGGCATCCACGTCACTACCTTCAACTCCATCATGAAGTGCGACGTCGACGTCCGCAAGGATCTCTACGGCAACATTGTCATGGTAAGTTTCATCACATCGTGAACTGGAAAAGTCCATGCTAACACACTCCAGTCCGGTGGCACCACCATGTACCCAGGTATCTCCGACCGCATGCAGAAGGAGATCACCGCCCTCGCCCCATCCTCGATGAAGGTCAAGATCATCGCACCACCAGAGCGCAAGTACTCCGTGTGGATCGGTGGCTCCATCCTCGCCTCCCTCTCCACCTTCCAGCAGATGTGGATCTCCAAGCAGGAGTACGACGAGTCCGGCCCATCAATCGTTCATAGGAAGTGCTTCTAAACGCTTTCGCCCCCTGCAACATCCATTGGTCAGCAACAACAGTCATACATGTAGCGTGCGGTACTGAAACAATGGGGCAAGCGCGACTAGATGGCAGGATCCGCAACGGCGAGGTCGGTGTTTTGCGCTGTGATAGTGATGGGGTGTTGCTGCTGCTGTTCGTTGTGTTTTGGAGGGAAGAGCGGTTGCACAACTCCTCACTGATACGTGCTTGACTACTTCCCGGCATCTGCTAGCTAGGTCAACGGCGTGTTGTATGTCCTTATGGCGAGACGAAAATGAAATTGTGGCTTGTTTCGATAGAAGCTTTTCTGATCTGTGCTTTTTTGACCTCACCTCTCGCCCTGCTACCTCGAGGTTGGCACTATGATCTTGCCACCGTACTGTCGCAGTACTGCAGCAACCTCTGAGTCGATTCTTCGACAGCCTCTCCTCGTCTTCAGGGCGACAAGCTGATGACGTAAATCCAGGTAAGGTGAAGCTCAACTGAGGTATATGTATGTCCAAGTGGCGAATACATGAAGAACTTCTCACTCACACACACCTGTCACCATTACCTTTCCCTTTGCCACTCTATATCCTTCTACATCTCTCCCGCCAGTCTGGCTACAAAAGCATTGAAACATCTCCCCACCTCCACTATTGCACCAACTCTACGAAGAAGCTTTACCACGACCATGGCGGCGGAAGACGGCAGGAAAAACATTGTTATCATCGGCGGAGGCATTATTGGCTGTACCTCCGCCTACTTTTTGACTCGTCACCCCTCCTACGACCCGAACAAACACAAAATCACCCTCCTCGAAGCTACGAAGATCGCTGGCGGCGCCTCAGGGAAGGCTGGAGGGCTTCTGGCACTATGGGCATACCCGAGCAGTATTGTCCCGCTCAGCTATCTTTTGCATAAACAACTCTCCGATGAGCATGGCGGCGAGGCACGGTGGGGATACAGAACTATTCATGTCGGCCAGGTGGATTGTAGAGGTCGTGCCCTGGAGCGGAAGAGCGAGAGTAGCGTCAAGGGCAAGGATGGAGAAATGGACGGCGGAAATGGCCCTACCAAAGTGGAGAGGAACGGAGAGGCACATGTGAGTTTGCAGAAAAGGAGTAAAGAGGCTATGGCGAAGCTCTCGGCTGCTGGTATGCCGAAGGAGTTGGATTGGGTGGCGCCGGAGTGTGATCCGGTGTACGATGAGATGGGCGACCCGAGCACGACTGCACAGGTCCACCCCTTCCAATTCACTACTGCGATGGCGGAGTTGGCGGCGGAAAAGGGGGTGGATGTGAGGGTTGGGTCGAGCGTAACGGATATTGGGTATGGGAAGAAAGGAGGGGTGGAGAGTGTGACGTATAAGGATGGAAAGAATGGTGGGAAGAAAGAGACGATTCCAGCGACGGATGTCGTTATCGCTGCTGGGCCATGGACACAATCCGTCTACCCTCCAGCGCCTATCGCTGCGTTGCGAGCACATTCCGTCACCATCCGACCCAGCAGACCCGTGAGCGCCTTCGCCCTCTTCACTCACATCAAACTGCCGCCCAAAGAAAAGAAAACCAACGGTAGCAAATTCTTCAGCCGTGGCCAAAGCGAGGAGATAGTCAACCCAGAGATCTACGCCCGCCCCCACAACGAAGTCTACGCCTGCGGCGAAGGCGACCGTCTCGTCCCTCTCCCCGCCTCCACCAATCTCGTCGAGTGCGACGAGAGTAGATGTCAAGACATCGTTGACCACGTCTCCGCTATCTCAGACGAATTGCGAGACGGCGAGGTCACGGCCAGACAAGCTTGTTATCTGCCGAACGTGAATGCTGAGAGTGGAGGGCCGTTGGTGGGACCGACGGGGACGAAGGGGTTGTGGATCGCGGCGGGACATACGTGCTGGGGTATCCAGAATGGGCCAGCAACGGGGAAGTTGATTAGTGAGTTTGTGTTTGAGGGGGAGGGAAGGAGTGCGAAGTGTAGGGGGTTGGATCCGAGGAACGTTTTGTAGTGTGTGTAGTGTAAGTATACCCTTGTATCGTTATTGACTCCCAGATGGCATGAAGGAGATGAATGGTTCTGAGACGTGCACGATGGAAGAGAAGTTGTGGGATGGAAATTCGTGATATCCGATCACAGTGTAGACTTGACAGTACGCTACCAATGCTGCAAGGTCATCAATATGTTCGTGACTTCGTGAACTTCCATGATCGCCGTAGCTTCGACATCATCTCGGCTCAGCCTGCTTCCAACCTCCCCTTCAACGCTTTCTCCAACCCTCTGATCGTTGCCTCCTCCAGAGGCGGTGCTATGCCCTGTCTCGCCAAATCCTGGTAGTTCGCCACCACAAACCTCATGATGTCGCTTGGGTTTAGGTGCGACATGACTTGCAGTGTGATCTCTGCCGGAAGTCGAAGTAGGGGAAACAATGCTGGAAGTTGTGTCTGATTCGTGATGTAGTTGATTCGGGGGCGTGACAACGCCGGTGCGAGACCATGGCTGTTGAGAAGCGGATAGTTGGCGAAGGCGAAGTTGATGAATGACTCCGGCGGGAGATAGTCCACGATGCTCAAGACTAGTTCGGCTGGGAGCTCGTAGAACGGGTGGCGTGGTCTAGGCGCTGGAGTAGGCGCTGGGGTACCGTTGCTGCTGCCTTGGTCTGGTTCGGCCATGATTCAACTCGAAAAATGCTGCAGGCACAGGCGGTTTGAGGGTCTTGCTCAGTCGGCATGAGCTTTGTTGCCTTCAACAAACCTGCCTGTCGATAGATATTTCCACACTGCTCCAGATACGAGCCAGCTGCCGATCGCAAGGATCACGATGTAGGCAGCCGTTGGTACCAGGGACTTGGGAAAGATGTTGCCGATGAACGGATCAAGGATGATATCCACGTCCACAGGGGGTGGGTTCAGCATCAAACTTGCATTCGTTGAGTAGAAGTCGGCTGCGGAGATGATTCGTATGAGCAGCACACTTGATGGATGATTCTCTCCAAGCGGCGGTACTGTCTGTAGTTGACGCTGGCTGAACTCGTTGACCTGGCCAAGTAACTCCTTATCGTCGAGAAGAGTGGTCGTGTCGAACGTGTCGATCCAGAAGGTTGTTGGTTGTGTTGCTGCCCAGCACACCCTCACTTCGTATCTCTGCCCGGGATTCAGGTTTGAGAGCAGGTACCACGACTGCACGCCTTGTGCTTGCTTGTTGGCCTCTGCGATCGGGAACGCAACGGGAAGGGCGGCTCTGAGAGAAGAGGAAGCTGGATTGAGCGCATGCAACTTGAGGTGGGCCAGCTGTTCTGATATGGAACGTTGAGGGGGTGCAATGAAGATGGTCTTTTCTGTGTTTGCAAGAACGTGGATGGCGAGGTAGGCAAACAAAGAAAGGTAGCGAACCAGCTTCATGGTGGAAGTGGCGGCGAGGATGCACGTGTCCTTGCGGTGTGACAACAGCGAGGTCTCATGATGCTTCAGAAGCACATGTTTGAAAGCTGCACTCTTCGCCTGGCTTCACAACTCGTCCTCTGCTCATAACAGACCCAGATGCAATGTTGCTCAAGTATCACGAGCAAATGGACTACCGTACGCTACTGGATGGTTGCCCACCAATGAAGGCCCGTGCTAGCGCCAAGAGAACCCGAAGCAGGGGCTACCAGCTAAAAGTTCCCGCACCAAAGGTAAACAGCCAGCCAAAGTCCCCACCAAACGAACTTCAACCACAACCAAGGCACGGTTTACTGTTGTTTCCACCACCTCGTCCTCACTCACACACGACACGACCCGAGAAACACATACCCCCTCTCATCTGTGACCGCACAGAACCGCCAACATGCGTGAAGTCATCAGTCTGAACGGTATGTTTACTGCTTTCACCTCAACGCGCGCTTGACCGCCTGATCAGGAGCGAGGAGAATCGAGCATGTACTGACACTCGACGCGTTTAGTCGGCCAAGCCGGATGCCAGATCGCCAACAGCTGCTGGGAGGTTAGTACACCGTGAAAAGAGCCAGTGTTGACCTCCAATTTGAGCGCATGGGTGAATATGGGTGCCTGAGAAAACAAATACTGACGTTGGGTGAAACAGCTGTACTGCCTCGAGCACGGTATTCAGGTAGGCATATTGACACATCATGACACGGAACATTACTGACATTGCTCGCAGCCGGATGGCTATCTCACCGAGGAGCGCAAGGCGGCCGACGATGACCATGGATTCTCCACCTTCTTCTCCGAGACCGGTATGTGTTTGCCATAGTCGAAACAACATGTGGGCCAAGCTAATCCAGTGCTACAGGCAACGGCAAGTACGTGCCACGTACCATCTACTGCGATCTCGAGCCGAACGTCATCGATGAGGTCCGCACCGGAACATACCGCAGCCTCTTCCACCCCGAACAGATGATCACAGGCAAGGAGGATGCGTCGAATAACTACGCCCGCGGTCACTACACCGTCGGGAAGGAGCTTATCGACCAGGTGTTGGACAAGGTCAGGCATGTGGCCGACAACTGCTCGGGTCTGCAGGGCTTCCTCGTCTTCCACAGCTTCGGTGGTGGTACCGGCTCGGGTTTCGGAGCACTCCTGATGGAGCGTCTGTCCGTCGACTACGGCAAGAAGTGCAAGCTGGAGTTCTGCGTCTACCCAGCCCCTCAAGTCGCCACCTCCGTGGTCGAGCCATACAACTCGATCCTCACCACCCACACCACTCTTGAGCACAGCGACTGCTCTTTCATGGTCGACAACGATGCCATCTACGACATCTGCCGCCGCAACCTCGGTCTCGAGCGACCAAACTACGAGAACCTCAACCGTCTCATCGCTCAAGTCGTCTCCTCCATTACCGCCTCCCTCCGCTTCGATGGTTCTCTCAACGTCGACTTGAACGAGTTCCAGACCAACCTCGTCCCATACCCACGCATTCACTTCCCGCTCGTCGCCTACGCGCCGATCGTCTCCGCGGCGAAGGCTGCCCACGAGGCCAACAGCGTGCAGGAGATCTCCATGTCTTGCTTCGAGCCAAACAGCCAGATGGTGAAGTGCGACCCACGCAACGGCAAGTACATGGCCACTTGCTTGCTCTACCGCGGTGACGTCGTGCCCGTCGATGTCCAGCAGGCCGTGGCCACCCTCAAGACCAAGCGCACCATCCAGTTCGTCGACTGGTGCCCAACTGGCTTCAAGATCGGTATCTGCTACCAGCCACCACAGATGGTGCCAAACGGTGATCTCGCCAAAGTCAACCGCGCCGTCTGCATGCTGTCCAACACCACCGCCATCGCTGAGGCGTGGTCCTCGCTCTCACACAAGTTCGATCTCATGTACAGCAAGCGTGCGTTCGTGCATTGGTATGTGGGCGAGGGTATGGAGGAGGGTGAGTTCTCTGAGGCTCGTGAGGATCTGGCTGCGCTCGAGCGTGACTACGAGGAGGTTGCTGCCGACTCCGCTGAGGGTGATGATGGCGCTGAGGCCGAGTACTAGTCGAATGCGCACGGATGACCTCTGGGCAAGATGCTGTGTCGCAAGGCACGGAAGACTGTTGATTGAGCTTGGCGCAGTTGGCGAAAAGAATGCATGGTTTGGCAGTATCGCGTAGATGAACTGGAGGATACCTACAGCCTGGCGGGTTGTCACTCTACAGAATGGTTGATGATAGTCAATGCTGATGCTGCTTGTTTCGTTTATTGTCTCTACCTTACACCAGATTGGGAGTGCGAGAGTATACCCAGAGTCTACTTATACCACTGTTTTGTTGTCGTGCCCTACACCATCGTGCGTGCGCTTGGATGCCCTGGCCACGGAAGCATCGATCCAAAAGTGCCGGCCGCAGAGTTCGACGCTTCCTCCTTCATGTACACAGCCACGATTAGACCGCCCATCGTCACCAAATGGCCATTAGGCTCATCAGCACCCTCGGGAGAGGAGTTTTGGAAGATGCGAGCTCACGATCCTCGCGGATGATGGCGCGGAGCGAGCTTAGATTGTCCGTAGTGCGGTAACATTTCGCCAGTGTATCGTGTTTCCTTCTTCTCTTCCACCAACCTCACATTGTCAAAACTCACTTGTTTGGGACTCCTTCCTCCTGACTACGACCTTGCCATTTGCGAGAGCTGTATTTGCTACGCGGAAACAACACTGAGCCACCGAACAAACTCGGCGGGCGCAGCATATACCTGAACAAGGTTATCGATCATCATCGGCCGAGTCGCGTTTTCTTGCTTGCGCTCGCCAAACCATGGCAGATCTGCCCGTCACGCCTGACGCGGGGCCCGACCATGGGCCTCCTTCACTGCCACCTGGATGGTGCGTGCACTTTGCTCTCTCGTGAATGATATATATCCGCGTGAGCATCCACTGACGGTGCGCCTTGGCTTTTGAAGGATCGCGCAGTGGGATGCGAAGTACGTTCACTTCTACCTCAACACCAACTTCTCAACCTGTGCTCGATCTGATCTACTTGGGCAACCGAGCTGACCTTTGACGTCGAAGATCGAGAAAGTACTACTTCGTCCAAATAAGCACCGGTGAAAGCACGTGGGAGATCCCAACTATGGCGGCGCCGCAAGTTCCTACTCCTGGAGGCACGCCTGCGCAAGGCAATCCGTATGGTGCGCCTGGAGAGGGCGAAGGGACAAGAGGCATGGGTGGGCAAGAAAGCGACAGAAGCTTACAAGTGAGTACAAAGACAATGGTATGGTAGGCATGGCCACAAGCTGACGGTTGGAACGCAGAGCATGATGCTGAACCAAGTCATGGGAGGCGGCGGCAAGCACAGCTCTTCCTCGCAACAGGGCGGCCTCGGCGGACTGGCCTCGCAGTTCTTGGGCGGTAGCAGCAGCCACGGGTCAAGCAGCGGGCAGAAGCCACCTTCTGGACTTGGTGGGCTGGCATCGTCGTTTCTTGGAGGTTCTTCCTCATCCCATAGCGGTACTCCGTCGTCTGGCCAGCATGGAAGCAGCAGCGGCGGCCTGGGCGCGCTTGGCGGGATGGCGAGCAGCTTTCTAGGCGGGCATGGCAAGCCGAACAACAGCGGCAATCAGTACGGCTACTCTCATTCTGGAGCGTCCAGCGGCACGTACTCGGGCACTGCACCGCCAACTTCCTATCAGCAATCGCACACGCCAACAGCTGGTGCATATGCCCCTCAAGCTGGTGCATATCAGGCACCTGGTCAGCATGGCTCAAGTCCTGCGCCAGGAGGACAATACGGTCAAACCCAGCCAGCCTACGGACAACAGCAGTCGTACGGTCAACAGGCTCCAAGCCACCAACAAGGTGCCGCTGGTTCGTACATGAGTGGTGCCCAACCAAGCTCGTACAATCAATACCCGCCGCCACCGGGACAAGGCGCCACAGGCCAAGGCCAACAACAGTACGGCAGTCAACAATACGGCCAACAACAGCAGCCATATGGGCAACAAGTTCCGTACGGACAACAGCAGCCTGCCTACGGTGGTGGTCATCAGCCAGCTCAACATGATCAAGGCCAATATGGACAACAGGCAGGCTACGGACATCAGGATCAGCAATATGGCCAGCAGCAGCAGCAGTACCAGGCTTATCCGCCTCAGCAGCAGTCGCAGCAGGGCGGGTATGGGGGATATCCGGGGCAGCAATCGCACACTGCGCCGCCGCCTAATCCCGGGTGGTGATGATTGGGAAAAGAGTGGTGGCAAGCAGGTGTATACGGGTTCTCTTGCTTAGTATGTTGGTTGAATGCATGAGATTGATGACAATGGATGCTGGTGATGCATAGCGGCTGTTTCCTGCTTGGGTGTATCTAAGGCGAGCGGCATGCTTTGGGAAATAGCGTGAAAATGAATGATTCTCTATATGAAATCACTGTTGTCTTTCAACAAGTTCCTAAGTTCCTTGTAAAATGAATACGGTAGCTGAATATCACCCGCCTGTCACGTGAAATTAGTGAGAAAGAGCCAAGCCTCTTCGAGACATCGAATCCTACTGACAAGATCACCCGAATACATCACGACCGCAGCCTACAAGCCTTCGTTACCTTTTCGCACTCGAAACACCTTCCACACGACCTCGCATACCAACACAACTGCCAGACTCCCTTACTTTCTCCTTTATCGGCGACAGCTGCGACGTCCTGTAATATAGACCGCAAGTGAGCGATCGCCGCTGCGACAATGAATCCAGAGTAGTGAGTTCACCCAGGACAACTGAAGACCACCCGAGTCCATGTGGTTTCACATGATCATGACGCACAAGCTTGCTAACTTGCGGCTTCTTCGCAGTGTTTCCTCCGCCCCTCCACCACCAACTTCCACCACCCCAACCACATCAGCAACGCGCAAAACATCACCACAACCACAGCCATGCCACGCCAGCCAGAGCCGACTGGACCGCTGCAGCCGCAGGGCAACATGTCAGACGAGCGGTACAATGAGCTAATGCCAGAGGCCTCCAGATACGACTACCTCTTCAAGCTTCTGCTTATCGGTGACTCGGGTGTCGGAAAGTCATGCTTGCTCTTACGGTTCGCGGATGATACCTACACCGAGAGCTACATCTCCACCATCGGCGTCGACTTCGTAAGGACATACAACTATCATATGAAAAAGCGAGGCTGACAGCGAGGCAGAAAATCAGGACTATCGAACTCGATGGCAAGACTGTGAAGTTGCAGATCGTATGAGCTTTGTATACACCTGGCGGCTGGTATACAGTGGAAGCTGACAGTGAACACAGTGGGATACCGCGGGTCAAGAGCGCTTCCGCACCATCACCTCCTCCTACTACCGCGGCGCCCACGGCATCTGCGTCGTCTACGATGTCACCGACATGGACAGCTTCAACAACGTCAAACAGTGGCTGCAGGAGATCGACCGCTACGCCACGGAGGGTGTGAACAAGCTGCTGGTGGGCAACAAGAGCGATATGACGGACAAGAAGGTGGTCGAGTACACAGTCGCGAAGGTATGTTTGCCACGGCACAGCTATGTTTGCTAGCAAGCACCCCACTGACACGTTCCACAGGAATTCGCGGACAGCCTCGGCATCCCCTTCCTCGAGACCTCCGCCAAGAACGCCAGCAACGTCGAGCAAGCTTTCCTCACCATGGCGCGCCAGATCAAGGAGCGCATGGGCAACACCACCGTCAACAACAAGCCCACCGTGCAAGTCGGCCAGGGTCAAGGTGTGCAGTCCGGTAGCGCTGGAGGCTGCTGCTAAGCGGGTCGAGGTTTGAGCACAACGAGGCACATGGTTGAATATCCGAGTGGCCATTGTTCTATATCGGGCGGGCGTTCAGCATGCTAGACTACTTCTCCGCCAGTTAGTTGGGTTGGAAGATGCTTTGATCGTGCATGGACAGCCTCAGAGGTGCATATGCGCTTAATGGATCTTGCGCCTGCGTTGCCGGGCTGACAGGAACGAGTTGAGGGTGTTTAGTAGCTATCGGTGTTCATGGCGTTTGGTAGCTATGGGTTCATCAGAATGCTCAGGTTGTTCTATGTGCTGTTACTATCTCTTCATAAGCCTCGCGGTGTTTGCTTGACTGCTTAATATCAAAATGTGGATTATCCTAGTTTGCTACTTCAACGCCAAGCCATATGTCGCTCGGGTCGACCTGCCGCAGCTGTTTTCTGGGGTGCAGGCTGGCGCTTGCGAACGACATCGACACATCTTTCCTTGCGATCTGACCCATCGCGAGATACCACACTCGCTAAGCAATCCTTTTCCCGTGAATACTCGACCCTGGACTTTCCTGGGACACGGCGATACGGTTCCAGCGCTAAACAGAGTCTCCGACCTGCCCACTCGGCCTCGTCGCCCGTTTGGAGGCTTTAGGCGTACACCTGCCGGACTTATGAACTGGAACTCCTCGTAAGGTTCGCATCCAGACATCTGCTCGTTTGCCTGCACTCTGGGACGCCATAACGAACTTTTGAGTCAAATCTTACCACTTCTGACTTTCACCTCAAACCAGCCCTTTCAGGATGATCAACAGCTCACGCGTCAACTTGTGTTTCTCCCCACACGTTCAACCCCCTTCACAATCCAAAGTTCAGACGACCAACTCAAGTTGATATGGTTGAGACATCAGCAAACCACAAACGAAGTGTATTTCATATATGTTTGCACAAAGGCTTCGCTCATGAGCGACTGTTCCTGCAACGAAACATCCGCCACGCACTAGATGCGCACGAAGAAATATTAGCACGCGTCACGGCTTTCAAAGACCCTCCTGAGCTGAATGGGGGCATGGTTGCGAACGAACGGACTGCTGCTGGCTGGAACTATCCGACTCCCGCGGTGCTGGAGGGTCTGATGAAGGGAGAGAAGCCAGTGCTTTCAATTGATGGGCTAAGGATCAGGCACCCGCAGTCGAAAGCAAAGACGAACGGACGTTCTGGAGGTCACGGAGAGGATGGATGCGAGCATTTGGAGTGGCTTCCTTCTCCAGACGTTGGGTTCGTCGTGCCTTGCACTGTGGTTATTCATGTGGTGAATCCTGCAATCAAAGGTGATGGCCGCGATGTTTGCTATGAGTCGCGACAGGCTACCATCAAGGAAGAAAAGACCAACGGAGTATCTGATTATGGCGTTGAGCTCGATAGTCCATTTAGGATTGAGATCGGCAAGCTTTCCACAGCCACCGAGACTGGAACCAGAGGCTATCGTTGGAATTGGACTGTGGCGACGGAGTATCTTCTGAGGGTGACGATACGCTGCCAAGACAATCGGGACTATGCGGACCTAGTGTATGAGTTGGAGGGTGACGGCACTGCTGGCAGGGATCGAAGAAGCTTACGCCAAATACCTGCTACTGCCGGACTACTGACCGCCAGTTGGAACGGCTTACCTGAGTGTCCTAAGCCCGGAGAGTCACTGATACTGGAACGGCCAAGCGATCAGAAGTCTGGGGAGCCATGGGGACTGAAAGCACTCGAGCCCGCGTACAAGCTCGAGGTTGCTATGGGGTGGACGAAGCCTTACGAGACACCGCTTCAGCGCTACAACCAGAAGTGCGAGAAGGCCAGCAGATTACACACGCAACTACCGACCCCAACCTCATCTGATGGCCACGATACGGCACTGCCACGGCACGAGATCATCTACAAATACGAGGACGGACTCTTCACTAGAACCTCCACAGTTCAGGGTCTCGCCTGTCCGCTCTGTCCTGGCAAGCGAGCACACTCGTCGATGGATAGATTGAGGCTGCACTGCGCGACATACCACGACCACTTCAAGTTCGAGACGGAGGACACGGTCCGCCAAACACAAGGCTCAGACGTTACACGCCACATCGTATGGATCAGTTTGAGTCAAGAAGACACAAACGAGAGGCGGAACCAACCCAGAACACTTGAGAAGATGCACTGGATTGCTCCGCAACGACCGTTCAACATCGCGGCGCAGCTCAGCGGCGAAGACAATTGGATGGGCACTCCTCGAAGCAAGGCGAAAGACGGTCGGGGTAGACCTCCGAAAGGCAAAGGAAAAGAATCCCCGTCGATGGGTCCGCCTCGCCCAGTCCGTAAACGACCTGCTCCTGAAGACCTGGAAGATCTGACAGACGACCGGCCTGCAAAGCGTCGCGTACCGAACGTGCCGGGCATCAAGTTCTACCACACCACCTCCAAGCAATCCATCGCGCCAGACTCTCTGGTCTCCAACAGCGATGAAGATATCGACGAGTCGTGGCTGAATGACCGAGCAAGCCGTGATCTGGAAGATGCCGGCATCACCGGTGTGGCAAAGGAGTTCTCACTTTTGTTCGATGCACACCTGGAGCGCGAGCAGCCGGAAACAGACCTCTTCGCGAAAGAGGCACTGATACGGTTCGTGCGGAAGTACCAACTGAAGCTGCAGGATCTGGAGTGGCAGCAGCTTTTTAGGAAGAAGCTGCGGTTGCTTCACGAACACAACGTTATCGGGCATGAGACCCTATCGTACTGTCTGCAGCAGTTGGAAGATAGACGAAGGACTACTCCTGCGCGGTCTGAAGCCCATGCAACGGCCGGGGCGGAAGAAGAGCAGCAGGTGCAAGACGCCGACACTACTGCGTCTGGCCTCACAGACGGACGCACAACAAGCAAAGAGCGGAAGCGATGGGCCAACGGCAGGATGGTCAATATCGGTGGAGAGTCGGGCATGTCGCCGCCGATGAACAGCGAGGAGCTACTGGCGCGTCGGAAGAGCGCGACACCTCGGACGAACGGAGTACCTCAAACCAACGGCGCACCTCCAACGCGTCAGATGAGCGCGACGCCGCAGACGAATGGAGTACCTCACGTGAACGGCACGCCCACGCCAAACGGAGTGTCTACGATAAGCGGCGGGAGTCCACAGCCACCACCACAAAGCACGGTGAAAGGTCTATGCACCTGCGGCAAATCAGCCGCATGGCAGCGTGCTACGATTGCGTGTGCTGATCCGCGATGTCTAAGGAAGGACTTCCATCTCACGTGCGTTGGACTCGAGCAGAGGGTGCAGGGTTGGAGGTGCCTGGATTGTGCATGATTGAGTGCATGATTGAGCCACGTCGCCCGTGGATCGGGGGACTTTGAGTTATGAGTGATTTGTTTATTAGCGTCGCGGTACTTGCATCCCAGCGATAAGAGGGCCGGGGACTTGCATAGTTCTCCTTGAGCAAGAGTCGTTAGAGCTGTAGATTCGAACAACATGTAAGGACAGAAGCAGACAGTGCATCGAAAGAAAGGAGGTCTGAGATCTTACAGACGATCCGCGGTAATTTCACTTTCAGTCTATACACTATCCACGATCTATCCACCACGCTGCATCCAAGTCAGCCTAGCACGGAGGGATCAACCCTTCCTCTTCCTGCCCCCACCCCCGGCATCCTTCCCACTACTCACCGCCCCCTCCCCAACCTTCACATCCGCCTTCTCCCTGCCCTCCTTACTCACCCGATCCCCCAACTCACTCAACTCCTTCGCCCCCGCCTTCGCCCTCAACGGCTCCGCCGCCGTCTTCTCCTCACTTCCCTCCTCATCGCCTCCCTGCCCGAACTCATTGACACGGGTATAATCCACCCGATAAGCCCACGCCTGGTACAGATACACGAAGAAGATGACATCATCCCGCAAAGTGGCGAGCCGATGCAGCATGGGCATCTTGATGGTGAAGGCGAAGAGGTCGTCGATGAAGGTGCCGAGGGTTTTGTAGATCATGGTGCGCGCGGGCATGTGGGCGACGGATTTGAGGCGGTAGTTTATGTAGAGACTGGGTACCTAGATACGGGGTGGAGGAATTAGTGGGGGTTTGGGTGGGGAGGGGGAAGGGATAACGTACCATCATCAAAAAGCCGTAGGCATAGACGGAGCCGACGAGGGTGGTGATGATGAAGCTGTACCAACTCTTGTGGCTCTCGTAGATGAGGGAGTAGACTGCGTAGGCGGCGAGGAGCGGTACAGCGACTATCCCCATCCATTTGAAGGCGATGCGGTCGTATTCTTCCGTCTTCTCTTCGGTCTCGGAGAGTTCGTGTTTGTCTTCGAACACGACGATGTAGGGTAATTTGCCGTAGAAGAAACTTCCCTGTGTGGGTTCGCGGACGCGGACATTGACCATTTTGGTGATTTTCCAGGCTTCTATGGCGATACCCACGCCTTGCCCGAACAGGATCATCCAGGAGGTGCTCTCGTTGTTGTCGAGGAGATACAAAAAGATGATGGCTTGCATGACGACGTTGGACAGGATGGTGCGCACGCTGACGCCGACGTTGTCCTTCTTCTTGCGCCAGTGCCCGACGTCGGATTTGAAGGCGAGCATTTCGAAGACCATGTGGAGGATACTGACGATGACGGTTGTGCCGAGGAGGAAGGGATTGGTGTCGAGGAGTGTTTCTTTGATGAGCTCCATTTCGCTGCCATCGCCGCCCCCGGGGGTTGTTTCGCCGCGGGCGGCTTTGCGGGCGGTTTCTTTCATGCCTTCGTCCATGGTGGCCATGATGGAGAATTGCCAGTTTGCAAGGGTGGAGAGGGCGACGTTCATGTCGAGGGTCTCGATTGGGACTGAGCTGTTGAGCTCGGTCATGTGGGATTTGAGTTGCCAGAAGGTGTTGTGGTAGCACAGCGGATAGTAGAAACCGTTTCGGCCGCTGGAATCACGGGCGCCGGTGGGGTCAAGAGTGTAGAACTGCTTGAGTGCGGGGTGCATCGCTGGGTAGGCAGAGACTCCTGAGTCCGGGATGAAGGAGAGGGTAAAGTTGGGGTGGTAGTAAGAGGCAGTCATTGGGCCGGAGGCTGCCAGGTCCTCAATCTCCTCCTCGCCTTCGCTGTCTTCCTGGGCTTCAAGCAAGTTGCGAGTCTTGCGGACCTTCTTCTTGGTCAGATACGTGGTGAGGGGACGTAGCATACGGTAGGCTTTCGCGGTATCATAGTCCGGCTTGCTAGGGTCGAGCTCAGCGCCGGTCTGCGCAACGAAGATGTGTGCCCAGAGAGTGCCGTTGTCCTGAACAGACTTCGGTACAGAGAAGGAGGTATGGATCTCGCGGTAGTCTTTCTTGCTTGTTTCTATTGCAAAGCCTCGCTCTTCAACAATCAGGCTTCCCTGCAGCATTGCTTGGAATGGCGGCATGACGACGCTGTCGGAGATGTACATGTTGACGTCCAGTGTGGCGTTGGCAGGCCACATGGGGTAGATGTTCTGGGGGACCATGCTGTAGTTGAAGCCATCTCCTTGTACTGCTCCGTCGACCGGGGTGACTTTGGGGGGGGCGTTCTTTGGTGTGCCACTGCCCATGTACTGCTTGAGTGCGAATTGAATGGCGATGAAGATGATGACATTCTTGCCGATGCTCCATATCCGCTGCTCCCAGGACTGCGGTGGTGCGTCTGCAGGTGGAGCACCAGCGCCTGCTTGCTGTGGTGGTGGCATGGTTGATATACCTGTCTATGCACAGTGGCGGAGAGGTACGGGCGTGTCGACAGTTATGTAAGTGTGCTATTGTATCTGTACAGTATTCACCTCTTAGATGCAGCCATCTTGACATTCACATGCACTCGAATCACGACAGCTCAACGAGCGACGTCTTCTCTCCACACGCCATCCCACGTTTTTCCATCGAACTTCGGAGCTTGTCCTGCGCGCTTACCTCATCCGACGATAAAGCGGGCATCCGCCGACTCGTCACAAGGCAGGCACCTCGACTCACTCTCTACATCTACGTACCTGACACCTTCCACCTCGAGACAACTCTCACTTCCCACCTACGCCTGCCACCTACAAATATCTTGCGACACCTCATCATCACTATCGCGGCTGGAACACCGTCGTCATGTTCTCGGAATGTAAGTCATCCTCCCGCTGCCCTAATCACCCACCACCCGCTCGCGTGACTAACTTCACTTCCACGAGAAGACGCCTCACGCTTCCTCCAGCAGTCCAACGCAGCCCTCAACTTCAGTCAACATCCCGACAACAACGACGGCACCAGCAGTCAACGTGCGCGCAGTCCACTCGACCGCCGACGCCGATCCCACTTATCGCCCAACTCAAGGTACGTTCAGCGACCGGGCGGCAGCTACTACATGAATCCCAACGCAAATCCCCATCCCAACCACCAAACGTCCCAGACCGCGTCACAAACACGGTTCCCTTTTGCATCGCGGTTGGGGCGGAGAGGCGGCGGCGAGGATGCGCCGCTGTTCTTTCAGCGTGAGGAGGATGGCTTGAGGGAGGAGGATGAAGGTCATGAGCATGAGCGGGAAGTGGCGGACATGTATGCGCTTCAGCGGAGTCGACAGCAGTTCGGAGCCAGTCACTTGACCGAGAGCTCCGAGTTGGAGGACGATGCGATAGAGCCGGTCGAAGGACAAAGGCACGACAGAGATGAAAGCTCAAGTCCGGAGATGTGGAGAGGAAGACAGGGCGTGAATGCGCCGTCAAGAGGAGGGATGGTATATCGCAATGAGAGTGCGCCAGAGTCGGAGGTGAGTGCGCCTAGCTCGAAGGGCAAGGGACGGCTGGTGGATGTGGATCTGGCGAGCACGATAAATGAGGAGCCGCCTGCGTCGCTTTTCAACGTCGCATCCGAGGTCGATCCCGACGACCCACCAACACCTTTCCAGACATTCCGGACAACGAAGTACAATACGAAAGAGCCTCGGCAAAGCAGCTACATGCCTATGGAGACTGACTCGGAAGCCAACATCGCCATGCCTCGACCGCCCTCGCCTGGGGAGAGTGTGCCGCCTACAGTAATACTGCCTTCCCACGAGCCGCCACGACACGATGCCTTCTGGGCGACCTTCTTCCAGATAACGACATTTGCCATGTTCGCCGCATTCATCCTTATCTGGTTCCATACCTCTGCGCCAAGCAGTAAGATTCCTTTGGGCGACACAATCTACTCGGCCCTTCGCGGCAGTACGAACATGCTGCTATGGGACACGATCATCGCTGTTGTGGTCGCGCTGGTCTGGCTCGCTCTCCTCCGCAACTACGTCCGCACTCTGGTCTATCTCATCCTCCTCGCAGTGCCGATCATCCTATTCAGCTTCACCCTTTACCCTCTCATCTCCAGCTTCAAAGGCAGCCACCACGGTTCTTCAATCCAAGACAAAGCGATGCGCTACCTCTCGCCGCTCCCCGCAATATTCGCAGCCTTCTGGACCTGGAGCGTCATCACCAACCGCCACAGCCTGGCCCGCAGCATCAGCATCCTCGAATTCGCCACCAAGATCCTCGCCGCATCCCCTTACCTCGTCGTCCTCGGCTTCATGACCCTCGGCGTCGTGGTGAGCTACACATGGATCTGGATGCTCATGTTCGAGCGCATCTTCCTCGGCGGCCACTTCTCCTCCACCGGCCCCAGACACTGGATCCTCTACGCCAACTCCTGGTGGCTGGGTATCTTCTTCATCCTGCAATACCTCTGGACCCTCGGCATTATCGCCGGCGTCCAGCGCGCTACGACCGCCGCTACAGTCAGCCAGTGGTACTTCCACCGCCTCGCGGTCCCGCAGCCAACGAGCCAGCAAGTCGTTCGCGCTAGCTTTGCGCACGCCACGCAAGCGCTTTTCGGGACTGTATGCCTTGGCTCGCTACTCTCCTTGCTCATCCGCCTCCCGCTCATCATCCTCCCTGGCCGGATCAGCGGTGTGGTGAATATGTGCGCTTACTGGATGATCCCAACCTCCCTCGCCACGCTCACGAACCCGCTCACCCTCACTTATGCCGCTATCCACAGCCAACCGCTCGGCATCTCCGCCCGCGGTCTCGGACAGCTGAGTTTCGTCTCCCGCACAAACCCAAGCAACACTTTGGGACCACGACATTTCCACTCCCGCCACGGCGCTGGTGGCGCTCACAACCCGCAGTCTACACTTGTCGCCTACCGCCTTGCGAAATTGTTGTTGCAAGCGACGAAATGGATCATGTCCCTGGCTCTCGGCTTCGGCGGCTGGGTTCGCGTGGCGCACAACTTGCGTCTCAGCTCTGCGGCTGGTGACGGTGCGGGTCTGAAGGGGAGTTTGTACGCGTACATCGTGGCGCTCATCGCGGGCACGATCGGTTTTGCGGTGTTGGGGGCAGTGGAGAATGTGGTTGGTGGGGTTGTGGATGCGGCGGTGGTGTGTTGGGCGAGTGAGACGGCGGGGGGAGATGCTGAGGCGAGGTTTTGTCGGGAAGCTGGGACGCTTTTC
>JAABUL010000682.1_pt1 | contig 71365 bp, 79 predicted proteins | sample 5559151 | NCBI WGS metagenome assembly JAABUL01 (sample SAMN10711876, study PRJNA513368) | rock metagenome | isolation source: Antarctica rocks | place: Antarctica: Victoria Land, Pudding Butte sud | reverse complement strand
TCCTTTGCCTTCTCAGCAGAGCCCGCCACCTCGGGAACAAAGTAGGCCCACATCAAAAGCTGTTACACCGCGTATGTCGCGGGCGTCCTCGCCCGTGCTGGGACCTGCCACGAGCTCCAGGACCGCTCCACCAGTCTCATTTGGTTATCCGTACCATCAGTCGATGCAGAACTCCTTTTTTACAGAGGCACATGCACCCACTGCTATACGCGGATAAAGGAATATCAAACCTTTTGGCCGTATACATTGATACTCGAAAGTTGCTATGCTGTGCTTTGTAGTTTACTATCCACAACCATGTGTAGCATACTATCTCACCCAGCATCCACCGATCCTAGGATGCATTATACGAGAGATGCAGCCCTTGTCCCTGACATTGAAGAATATGAAACCACGACTATGGAAACAGAAAGTCATGATACATACTCAATCATGCTTCAGACGAATTACTCATTCGAAGAACAACTCTATTTCTTGCACCTTTTGGCGGCATTCCGAGATTTCGGCATTCTGGCGTCTGTCCTTACGGTGGAGGGAAACCTCCGCCCATAGATTTTTTAATTGCTTGCGAGCGTCTCTTCAGAACAGGTTCATGGTGCCTTTCGACTCTCTCTTTTAGGGGTCTAAGGGAGTGCAAGGAAAAGTCACGGTACATGCTTTTGGGAGCGATGGCGTTTCGGGATCAAGCAGCAAGGTAAGGGGATCTTACCAAACCGGGATATGCTGCGTGCTGTTGCTATAGGAAGATTGCTCGATATATTTCCAGGCGATGAATTTGTGGAAGAGATTGTTGGTGGATAGCTGTGATACGGTACAACTAGCTGGATGGCTTAATGCTGGATAGCTGGATATGATGCAGTTTGCTGAGATGATAGCAGATGAGCGTTGATAGAAATTCTCAAGTTGCTTGAGATGCTTGTTCAGGTCCCTCCCAAGATGGGATTTCTGGGACCGTAACTCGATTGACTTGAGTGATTGAATCTCTTCTATCCCATTCGCTTCTGTTCTTTGACTCACTCTTAACTCGTGTAGTCTCAACTCTTCACTTTCAATTCCCCGTTATTTTCTTTTCATTGACTATTCTAATACAGAAAGACTTCGAAGTAAAAAAAAAAAAAAAAAAAAGAAAGAAAGAAGGAAGTAAAAGAATTGAAGAAACGAAACCAGACCGTGCAAAGAACGAGGTAAACCATGTTTTTTCTCATGATCTTTATCATTTAAGAATTTTACAAAAGTATGATAAGTGATGTGTCAGAAACAAGACATGTGAAAAGGATTTACATAAAAACCATATATGTTAAAGAAAAGAATTGTATAAAGATGTGTGCTTGTCGATACAATCGATGACATGTTTTCATCGTTTCAATCCTCCTTGTTCAATTTTAATCACCTACATTCCTCTTCTTCTCAACTCCATTTCTTCTCCTTCATTTCTTCTTCTTCTTTCTCTCCCCTCCTCACCCATCCCATCCCATCCCATTTCCACCCCTTGATCTGCACTCACCCACCCCCCTCCTATTCTCAACCCTACGCATACCGCAACCCTTCCACAAAAACCCTGTACATTCTCCCGTGCTAGAGAAGTGAAAAGAATCAAGGAGGCGAGAGAGTGTGAAGGGGTTGGTTTTTGAGATACGGGGCGGGGCGGAAGAAGGGGGGGGGAGGATGAAAGGGTTTGTTTTGGTATATGGGGATTGGGTGTTGGGTGTTTTTGGGATTGGCGGGAGAGGGAGAAGAGAAGAAGAAGAAGGAGAAGAAGAAGAAGAAGGAGGAGGAGAAGGAGGAGGAGAAGAAGAAGAAGAAGAAGAAGAAGAAGAAGAAGAGTGGAAACAAAGACGGGAAAGAAGAAGAAAGAATGGGGTAGAGATGATTGCATTTTTTTCTTCTTCTACAGTCCCCTATTTTTCTTCTTAGATGAATATGGAAAAATCGTGAATATATGGTATGCATATCTGACGAGACGCGTGGTTGGGTGTGTATTTAATCTTCCATCACCTTCCCCTCGCTCCCTCACTCACTCCATCCCCCTCCCCCTCCCTTCCCCTTCTCCCCTCCTCATCTCCCCCCCTTCTCCCCCCCCCCTTCCCCAATCAAACCAAACCTAAAAACCTAAAAACCTAAAAAACAGCACCTCCCAGAACGCCTATTATGGATCTGCTCAGCTGAAGCTGACGGGGTCTGACGAAGTGCTGTTTTGGCGTGGGAGGGATGGGAGAAGAGGAGGGAGATGGGGATGGAGATGAGGGGCCAAGAAAAGGAATTCAGAAAAAGGTGAACAAGACCAGCCAAAAGCAATCCGAATCCACATCACATCCATCCAACCCTTCGCCCTGTCGTCCTTCCTACTACTACCACTACTACCACCACCACCACCACCACCACCATACCCTCCCATGGATAAGTCCGAATTCCTCACCACCAGCAGACATGGAAACCTGTTTTCCTTTCCTTTCCTTTCCTTTCCTTTCCTTTCCTTTCCTTTCCTTTCCTTTCCTTTCCTTTCCTTTCCCCTCCTTTCCCCTTCTTCCCCCCCCCTTCTTCCCTCCCAAGACCACAGCAGCACAAACAAACAAAAAGCGCGCAGCGAAGAAAACAGCCAGAGTAAAAAAAAATAAAAAAAATAAAAAAACGAACCTATCAAAAGAACTGGAACCTAAACCATTCATCCTACACACACACACACGCACACACACACACACACAAACCAGTTACGACACAAAAGGGGCGGAGAGAGGGATTGGAATGAACGTGCGCGTGGTGAGGGAGATGTATGTGCTCGCCGCCGCCCTTGATTGCAAAGCCTTTTAGCGGGCATTTTGAAAAGGAAAATCGGTTGGAAGCGGTGTTGGGTGTTGTGGGGCGTGTTGGGGGGTAGGAGGGAATAGGTAGGGAAGAGGTAGAGGAAGTGGGAACAAGGGTGGAGGGATGCGGGAAGGGGAGGGAGGGAGGGATCTAGCTGTGTTTTTTCCGCCAACTCCGAGTATGGAGTCGAGCTGAGAGAGAGAGAGATGAGAAAGAGAGAGAGATGGAGAGGTGGTGTTGAGGTATTGAAATATGTGTGAAAAGCTCTTCGACGGCAGTAATCAGCCCAGACTCTTTTTTTTTATCTGTCTTTGCTAGATGAGTGAACTGTGTCGTAAAAGCGAACTAGGATGCTAGAGGTATCATATCCATGTGTCCTTTTTGTAAACCGGTTTTGTTCCTTGTTCATGAGCAAGAAGAAGAAAAGATGAAAAGAAAAACAGATGAACAGATGAACGCCATGCCAAAAGCCCGCTTGAAAAATTGGTGGAATCCTGGATCCGCGTAAACGCCATGCAAAAACCCCTGGCAAACATATCTTCCATCCAAAACACCATCGAGTTGTCCCACTTTACTTGTTCTTCCCCTACCCCCATATTTCCCTAAACACGCCCCTAACATTCCACCCCCCAAACAACCACTCATCCCCATGCCGCCCACACCTCGTCACCGTGCCCGACGTCCTCGGATCCCTCTTCCTCTCCTTCCCGCACTCCGTCGATGTAGACGTTGCTGTGGTAGAGGACGAAGAGCGTATGTGATGCCGTTGGGAATTGGAAGAGGCGGGAGCGATGGACGGTCGCGAGATATGTACCTGCGAGACGGCGGCCGGGGCGGTGTGGCTTCGTGCGGGCTTCATGTGTGCGAACAGGTTTGTTGTTGGGGATGAGGGCGGGGAGGATGCGGAGTTGGGGGTTGAAGGAGCGGTGGAGGAGGGCGTTGAGGCGTTGGAAGTGCTGAGAGCGGGGGGCTGGCGGGATGCCGGTGAGCGTGGGTGGGTGGCGTAGTGGGCTTCGAGGGCGGCGCTGGAGATGTATTGTTTTATGCAGAAGGGGTAGAGGCAACGGTAGGGTTTGAAAGTTCGGGGCGGTGGGTAGGTGAGGTTGAGGGAGGAGGTGGGGGAGGACATTTTGGGAGGGGTTTTGTTGAGGTGAGTAGGTGTGGATGTTGAAGACTTGAGATTATCCAAGGTGAAGGGTGATAGGTATAGGTATTGGACGTCGTGGGTTGTAAGCCCTTCACGAGGCTCGAGGATGGTTTGGCTGGTTAGTGCCGGACGATAGTGCTCGTAATCGTATTGATGCCAGAGAAGAAGCAATAGTAGCGCTGATGGTAGAGAATTATAGCAATGAGGAAAAGTAAAGTAGATGATTGATGGCAACCGAAGCTCAACAACGATCAATATCCCAGAGCATTACAAGGCAGAAACATCCGAGCGAACAGGCAGCCTTTTAATGCAGCGCAACTCGATCGGACAAAAAGTCACTCACCGAGTCACACCGACTCAGCTGCCTTATCTCCACCACAAGGGTGGGGTGAAATGGTCATACAGTACTGTACCTTGATACATAGTGGGCATCGCAAGGTGCATGAAACTTAGCGAACAGTCATACTCTCCCATGCTGCTGGACATGCGTAGCGAATAATAGGAAGACCGCCTCTTTTCTTACCGCTACTTGGCTCACTTCACCTACAGTACTGTACCTAGTATGTATCATAATGTATGTAGTAAAGGTGGGGGCGGAACTTTCCGATAAGGGATGACGCCAATTGCTGGGTCCAACCGTCCAAAGAGCCAATGGATCTCGACTCTCGCCGTCTCGCGAGCAGAGCATTGTCGGTGCAGCCAGTGAGAACGGCAGCTTTACGCCATCACTCATGAATGCCTGGGTGAGGGGCAAGGCTGAGTGAGAGCTGAACTTTGTCGTCGCCGGGTGACAATCGCCGAGCCCCACGTGGCAGTCTAATGCACTGGAAGCCCTACAGGGTGTGATGTTTCTACTAGTAGAAGGATCAAACAAGTATCGAAGATAGAAGCTTCGAGCGAATAACCATCAAGGATCTTGCTTTGCTCCTTCCAAGGCGAAACATCACCTTCCAAATCATTCATGATTCGTTCTCAAACGCCACAGACACGTGGGAAACGAGAGTTAAATCTACGCGAAGATGAGGGCGTTGTACCGTTTCGATTCGGGCCATCCACCGCTCTCCCACGAGGTGGAGATCCATGAATCTGACACTCCAAAGATCAGACCCGGATCCTTTGGCCTGAAACGCCACGTGCGACGGGGAGGTATACATGATGCATACCTTGAACTCCAATCCTAAAGAATTTGGCCAGATATCCACCTTGTATACGGATGTACCTGAGTCAAGCTGTGTCAAATAATAGAAACACAGCATTAGAAATCAATCAAGCTGGCGTGAGCTTCGTTTCATCTCCATCGGAAATTGAGTTCCAGGTACCCGGAATGCCCAATATGCCTTGACGAGAATTTCTGTGTACAAAGATAGAAGGCGTTTCAAAAAATACCAGTCATCAAAGAAGACACATATGATGGATCTCGCAGTTGTCCTTCCAACCATGCGAGTCCTAAATCGACCCAGGCCCACATACTCGCCTGACTCTGCGAAATGTGTATCGATGGCGTCGACGCCATCTCATTGTCCTCGCAGCCCCCACAACAACAGACAGTTGAGAAAAGAAATGCTGCCGTCTAGATGTGTGCAAGCGAACGGGTCAAGCGCACTGACCGACGGTTGCCATGTGAGATGATAAATCCGTGTACCCCAATATCTGTCGAAAACGCCTTTGGAACGATGGTATCTTGAGAGGCGTTGGTACTATATTTTGAGAGGAAAAGTATGGCCGCAAACTTGATGGCTAGCCGAAGCAGCCCGAGCGAAAATCCATAAGCACGGAACATCATTGGGTGGGGTCGTTGCATCCTGCCATTGACAGCAAAAACCATCGAGAGAAGTCCTTGCATCCTCCTATACACCAAAACCGCCTCGACCATCATCCTCCTACCCCTCCGCTTCACCCCTGAACCACCCCATCCACCACCAACGCACCCTCCCGTGCCAACCCCCACCCTCCCTCCCGCTCCTCCATACGCCTCCGTATCCTCCCCCATCTCCTCGCACCGTATCCTCTCATAACCCCCCCTTTACGCCTCTCCTCCCCACCACCCATCAACCTCCCCAGAATACTCCCAAGCCCTATCCACCCTTCCACCGCAAAATCCTTCAAATCATCCTTCATTTCCTTCAAACCCTCCTCTACCTCCCCCGCGCATGCTCAAGCAACGAGCGCTTGTTCGACCGGTACGTGAAGGCTGTCACAGAGAGGATTACTCCCGAGCCGCCGGAGACGGTGGCGTGCTGGAGGAGGGTTGGGTGTGTGGTTAGCTTTTGTTTTGGGGGGGGGGTGGGGATGGGGGACGCAACACTTGAAGTGTGTCCAGAAGGTTGGGGGGGGGGGGCATTTTGTCTAGGGTTGTCGTACGGATTGCGGTGTTTAGGGAGTGCGAGCGAGAGTGGGCTTGCTTGGAACGTAAGAACGACAGTGAGAACAAGTGGTTCGATTGCTTCAAGAACTACACAACGAAGGTGAGACCCTTACTAGCAGGTGCTAGTTTCTCAAGCACGGTACAATTTGAGCATTTCCCAATCCGTTTCCGCTTCTGGAAAAGACTTTGCGGCAGTAACGCCTTCTGAGCACAACAACACCCAACCTAATGACTTCCGGTACGAAGCGGGCACATGCCCTCTTTCCCAGGTCTACTATTCCAGCATTGCCAGCAGAATTCTCTCATAATTTCCGCTTGTCTCCCCTCTAATCCTCGAAGCCAGGTCTTTGTTGTACTTGACCTTGTAGGCCCCCTTGACCTGCGCCATATAGTTCGGATTCCAGTGTATAGCCACCACTTGGCAGACTAGCCTCTCGTCCTTCGTTCCTGGACCTCTCATACAAGCCTCCAACAGTCTCGCGTCTCGCATGGCGCGATCAGTACCCACTCTTATCATTTGGATAAGAGCATCTTCCATGTGACCGGAGAATTCTCTTTCAATCACTTTCTCAAGCGGGATACGGTATTTGTGCTCGTAGGCATTAGCAGTGGCTCGGATGTGTCCGTTGCTACGATTGCTGAGAATCGAGCAAACAGTCAACTGTTCCGTGCCGACTTTGCCTTCAGTTGCGCGATGCAATTCCGTAACGTCGGCGTCGACTTGCTGAGGTATGACAGGTGCAGATTCCTCTTGCCGTGAGGCAGCGAGTATCATAGAAAACAGGCGCTCTGTCTTCGCAGAAAGGTCCCCACGAACGTCCGACTCAAGAGAGCGGTGGTAAGTCTGCTGATATGCGTGCTTGATGGCATTCATGTCGGCATTGCTCCTCCCGATAAGAACGTCGTTTAACACAGATTCCTTGGTGCCTGCACCTCTCAGTGCATTCTGAAGGCACCATACGTCCTGCTGTAGAGGTCCACGTAGGATTGAGAGTAGCGTCATCTTGAAATATGACGAAGTTTCCGAGTCGATATCACCTTCTAAGGAGCGGTGATGACGTTGTTGGTATGTATGTTTGAGCACGGGGATTTCAAGCGGTCCCATACGCGCAAGCACGCGAATGAGGCTGGCTTCATCTGTGCCGAATCCCTTCATTGCCTTGCGGAGAACATCCGCTTGCCCAGAAGCGTCGAATTGAACCATTTGATTGGGCGCATATCCTGGGGATGGAGGCGTCGGTTGAACAGGAGGAGCACCGTATGACTGCGGTGGCGGGGCTCCATAGGGCGCCTGGGGTCCACCGTACGATGCTTGTTGCTGTTGCGGCTGTTGAACAGGGTACGGAGTTACACCATATTGACCTGGCGGGCCTGGCGGGGGCCCACCGTGATACTGTTGCGGAGGTTGAGGTGAGGGGGGACCATATGACTGCGGTGGGGGATATGGGGAAGGTGCCCCATATGGTTGTTGTGGAGGATATTGACCCTGAGGGGGCATGCCATGATGTTGTTGATTTGGAGGAGGACCTTGAGGAGGAGCGCCATATGGCTGCTGATTTTGTGGCGGGTAACCTTGGGGTTGCTGATAGTAGCCCTGAGACTGACCATAACCTTGAGGGGGCCCAGGAGGAGCAGCATGTTGTGGCGGGTACCCTTGCGGCGGGTATTGGCCAGATGGGGGCTGCTGATAGCCCGGCTGAGGAGAGTCTGGGTGATTGTGAGCATTAGAAACTTTGGCAAAAGTGGGTACAAGACTCACGAGAAGGAGGGCCTCCATACGGTGGGTAGCCGCCGCCCTGAGGGGGAGGGTACGCCATAGTATCTTTCAGATATGCAGACGAAGGTCACAAGGCAAAAGTTCGGAAATAAGGAGCAGTGAAGGGGTATTGACAAATGCGGAGATGTTCAGATTCTGTATGATACGGTATGTGGGGTCTAAAAGAGTCGAGTACTGCGCCACCAGAAGCCGGGGCGATAGTTGCAATGCGGTTTGGCCGCTTCAGTAGAAGTAGGATATGATGAAGGCGTGAACAAGAGTATTTTCCACGGATAGCTCTCGGTGACGAGGATTTTCGAGCGACGGTTCAAGGTAAGTTATAGGTTGATAAGGCCTGAAGAAAGTGGCATTGCAAACCTTAGCGTGCTTAGGTACGCAGTAGGTAGTGGGGCTGAGCCGTGGCGCAACGCGTTCGCATTACGAGTACTCCGTAGTCTCTGTGCAAACGCGGCAAATCCAACTGCTGCAAGGCTGAGAGGTTGACCTCACCAGGTTGGACAAAGTAAAAATTTGAGTGTAACCGTTCGAGATCGATCAACTCCGTATGTTCCTATGCTCACTTCTTCTAATCGCACAAGCTTTGGAGAGGAACCAAAGTCAACGCTTGTGTTATCCGCAAGATAATGACGAATCGAGCTGTCCATGTGGACATATCTCCCCTGGCCGGTTACTGTTTAATGACTTCGCGCACCTCCTAGTGGCTCATTTGAAGATCAAGCTGCGACTGAGATCTGAGATTGCTCCTAAGAAGCCAAAAACCTAGACCTCGACTTTTTGCGCTGTCAGTTATCCTAAATTCGCAGTCAATTAGCATACCCTCCATGGCCCTGCATGATTGAGATTGCTGCAATAGTGTTGAGACATAGGTGGACTGCAAATTGAAGCCATCCAATTGGTATATTCGCTTTGCTTAAACATCTTTCACCCAACTGCCGTCCTCCATTCTACCTTCTTGTTTACTGCCTTCCGCTCTCCATGTGTCGACCAATCCTTCTTTTTGATCTTCGTCAGGAAGCCCACGTAGTCTCCGGACTTTCAGAACCGCTGCTCTCACTTGCCTCGTACATTCTTCCCTCAGCTTGACCGCCTCGCTTCCATACTTCAGTTCATCATCCAAAATGCCCGTCTCTTGATCTGCGGCTCCATTGCGTATCCTGTTTCTCTCGACGATATCTTGCCATTTCTTTCTCAGCTCATGGAAGACGTGACTTCCCTCCCCTTCTTCCCCTCCCACATTTTGTCCAAACCAGACACCACATCTTTTGCCAGCCCGAGGTATAAATCTCGGCCATTCTCTCGCCTCATGCATAATCTGATCATTTCCCTCGATCCAGATTGGTACAATATCAGGGCAGACATCCGGCTCCAGTATCAACCTCGCGACTCCCCACTTGAAGTAGCGCATAGTCTTCTTGGCGTGTTGATGGACCCGACCTTCCGGGAATATATGAACCCACGAATATTGCTTCGAGGCATATGACGAAGGGGCGGGGAAGGTATCCTCGCCCCTTGTGGAGTAGGTATGCGTGGGTGAGGAGAAGGGGTCTGTAATGTCGGGCGATCGCAGTGAAGACTTTATTAAAAAGGGATTATCTGTGTATGAGGGTGCAGTGTCTAATAGAGGACGAGAGAGAAGCCGAACAGCCTCCGTCATAGATGGTTGGAAGAGGCCACCGAAGGGGGAGTGTGCAAGACGGTGAATTGGGATCACTTGTCCAAGAGTGAAAAACGAAGATAACACTCTAGATATGACACAATCCTTAGCCGTCAATCTTTTCAGATGATGCTAGGTTGAGGAACACACTTATTCGTGAAGCAAATGTCGTGACTGCCCAGACCCCAGCGATGGTTGCTAGGATTGAAGTGGTACCGAAATGGAAGCGTTCCAAATAGCAGAGGGTCATCTACTCTGCATATTCAGGGAGCGTCAGGTCTTATGAGTAGTAAAGTTCCAAAGGTAGGTGTTTGGGATACATACGTACATACTAATATGATTGGAAACTGGGGCGCGCAAAATTAACGCCAAGCCCAAGAGCTTTTGAGGGTGACAGCTTACTTGTAACTAACCCATGCTGTCTACCTTCTATATTGCGTTTTCCGTCTAAGAGCTCTAGAAACTCCTCGAGACCATGCACTTCTGTTCTGTTCGCGCCAAACAATACAACACGCGTGATAGAGCCTACAACGCCCATGACTAAGGCAGAACCTATTCGCCATGGCAGGCTGGGCTGTTCAAGAGGAGAGGCCATGGACTCTGACGGAGTTGCAGAAATAAATTAACATTGTGAAAGACCAAAAACACGATAGTCGCGTTTCACGGCTACCGTAGTAGTAGTGTCAATGGCGGTTGGCGGAATGCTTCTGCCTTACATTACAACTAGTAATCACTAATGGTATTAGCCCATGGTAGTGTACAATTAAAGCATGAGCCAAAACCCGCAACTGATGGAAGCTCAGATGTGATCAGATGTCGCACAGTAAGCTTACACCTCTCTCCATCCCAGTACAAACCATTTACGTTTCGACCAGGCAAACGTAATACCTCACTCGCCTTTTTCACCTCTCACGAAAGATCACTGCTCAAATCTACCTGGGGCTCTCAAGCTACCCGCCTATCGCGCGACTCCTTTATCCCCTTTGCGTCATGCCAGCTTTGCCTTCAAGTTGCCCGTGATCCGGTAGCGTGTCCCTCCAATGCCGATATTTTCTGCCGAGAATGTATAGTGAGTAATTTGCTAGCGCAAAGGAAAGAGATCAAGCGGTTAGAGAAAGAGGATGCAAGGCGGCGCAAGGAAGAGGAAGAAGCGAAGAGAGCGCGAGGGGAGGAAGAAAAGGGAAGGGCTGTAGAGGAATTTGAAAGGGTAATAATGGGGATGGAGGGTGCGGTGAAGAAGGGCCCCAATACAAACCAAGCTGGTATCGAAGTCGGGGCGGAAAAGGCAGGTGGGAGAGGTGTAAAGCGGAAGTTCGAACTGGATGAGGATGAAATGCTCAAGAACGCAATGGAAGAGAGAGTAAAGGCAAGGAAAGCTTTAGACGAGGAAAAGGTATTGTTTCGCGGCTCTCCAAAACCTACACTAGATCTTAGGAGCTCACATTGCTAAATATGAGTCTAGGCCGGCAAACCCAGCCTCCCATCCTTCTGGGTTCCGTCACTCACCCCATCCTCAGCTAACAATTTCCCTGTTAAGCCCGCCAAACTGTTTCCTCTTTGCCCTGCCTCCTCTCCCGGTCATTCTCATTCATTATCTCTCAAAACCCTGGTTTCTATCAACTTCAATACATCCTCTTTTGAGTCTCCTTCGAGCTCCGCCCCCGAACCCGCCTCCCTCACCTGCCCCGCATGCAAAAAAAGCCTCAGCAACTCCATCAAAGCAGTTCTTACCATTCCCTGCGGTCACGTCCTCTGCAAACCCTGCGCTGCAAAATTCATGTCTCCTGCAACAGACTCGCCAGACCCTCATGAGTCCACTGTGGAGCAACGTGATCATAACCGGATCTTGTGCTATGTCTGCGAAGCAGATCTCACCAGCGAAGGGGCTGGGATAGGTAGTGGAGGCAAAGTTACGCAAACTAAAGAACGACAGCGTAGGCCAGGGCTGGTACAGATCAAAAGTGAAGGTACTGGCTTTGCTGGTGGGGGAAAGAACATGGCTACCAGAGAGGGTGTGGCTTTTCAATGTTGAAATGTTGTGTCGAGCGACATGTTCAAGTTTTGATCTTGCACAATAGAACCATGCACACCATAGGTACTATAGAACGAGGCACAATGTTGAAGCACATCTAATCTGGTGACTTTGCTCTATGACAGAGTTTTAGAATTAATATATATCATGCACTTTGCTAACCATGTATAGCAACCTATATGCGCCTCAAAAGCAAACAGCAGATGAAACTTTCCACCGAACATCCTTCCCTAGAACCCTAAACCCCGTATACAAAGAGTCAACATTATAATACAATGTCTGCCACTCAACGTCAATCTTATCTTGGCTGGTAGTGGTCCCTGGCGAGGCCAATCAACTGCGTAATTGGGCCTCCTCTTCTTCCGCCCCTCCGCAATTCTCTCTTCGGAAGTGTGTCCGGATATCCATGGTCTGCGCGTACACCATGCTGATAACCGGCTGCTCCTGCGACACTCGCTGCTCCATTCTCTTCATAGACAATGGAATTATATCCGTGATTGGATATATTCTGAGCTGGAGCTGCGATGGCAGGTTTGGGAAGGACGCGTAAGGTCAGGCCTGTGCCCAGAAGAACAGCGACGACCACAAATTCCTCGATGAGAGCCATTACAACGTTGAGGACCACAGAGCCAGAGATGGAGGAGAATTTCCTATTCTTGGCAAAGGAACCGAGGAGCGAGTAGAGGAGCCGCACGAAAATAAACGGGACGGAAGCTGCGACAGCGAGAACGACCCGTTTTTCGCCGTGCTCAACGGAGGATATTCGTGTTGCGATAATGGCAAGCAGTAAGCAGAGACCAAGCCATGCCACTACAAAGAGGACGACACCAATCTTGGTTTTTGGGTCGACTTTTGTGGGAATACTGGCGGAGCTGCTGTTGATCCCGCCTACAATAGCGAGGATTACGCCCACCAATGAGACGAGTTGTATGAGACGGAAGGCCAGACCATTGAATGGGCGCTTGCTGGAATCGTTACTTTGGATATAATTAGTGGTTATACGAACTGAACCATTGGAGAACTCACACTCGGGACAGAAGACCCAGGCAGGCAAGGATCAGGAACGAAAGGCCGACAGATGCGCAAATAAAGGCTACGGTTTGAATGCCTTTGGAATGATTGGTCATGGTGTCAAGCTGGCAAGACGCCCCAACTATGCGGGCAATGGAGAGAATGATGAGGTATATCCAGCCAGAGCTTCTATTGAAGCCATGGCGCAGGGAAATGAAAAGGGCGAGGAAGGAACATGGAATATAGACGACGAGTTCGACAATGGCGACTCGATCGCGGGAGTCCAGAGTCATTGTGCAACTTCTCTAATAGCAAATGAGGGAAAGCAGTCAAGAAATCACTGATCAAGGACAGTCGAGACTGGCGGAGTGAGTCGATATGAGTGTTTGTTGGATGGACAATCTACGAGATTCCTTGTTGTATATATATGAAGATTTCCTCACATTGCGCGAAGATGAGAAACTGTGGCTTGGACTATCAGATTAGGATAGCATCGCGAGGTTCAGATGTATCTAGACGAGCCCTGAGGCACATGGCTCAGGGGCTTTTGATTGCATCAGGAGCATGAACGCGACAAGGTTGAAAAAGGCGAATTTATATCCTTAAAATGAGAGTAAGCTTATTTTAGCATGCATACTGTATCTTAATGCTTTGCCTCCTCCTGAATCATCAGAAGTCAAACAAAAGCCGTTGCAACATCGGCAGCGGCGGCATCAGTGGCATTACTCTCTGCGTTACTTTGAGGGAACAAAAGTTTCATCATCTGCAAACCTCCTATCTTTCTCGTTTGGCATGCACCAAGCTTCAATTTTACTGTGACATCTCTTCTTGACGATTCGACTTCCCGGGATTATTTCACTTCAATAGTCGGCACGATTGCTATTCTTCCATCCTTTGGCAATCCGCGTCCGTGGAATACATTGGATTAATAAGTACGCACAAGTGCGGCTGTGAGAACTTAGAGCGATTGTTCATCTCTGTAGTCTGCACACTTCGTCAGCACTAAGGTAGGTTCTATGACTATGGTTTTTCGTGATACCTACTTCTGCCCCTAGCGTGGCTGAACTGATGACTGCGCAAAATCGCACAGCATGCCCGATTTGGTCTAACCTTGTCCACGTATCGACACTCTCCTTATACTCCCAATTCCTTCTTGAGTTCTTCCTCACCTTGAGGTTGTTGTGTTACGATATCTAGTATTGGCAAGGTTTTCCTTATCCTCGATCTCATAGAGTAGGATTATCAAGTATCTCGCAATGGTCTTCTGCGGCAAACCTAGTAAAGGATGCAGCGATTGTCGGGCAAGGAAAGTTAAAGTAGGCATATCTGTTGTTCCAGAACGGCTTGAGTTTCGCGCTGCATGCCTATTTCAAACATGAATTCTTCTTCTAACCAATTGTTAGTGTGATCAAGCAAAGCCGGCATGTGCCCGGTGCGTTAAAGCTGGCCGTGTCTGCCCTGGATACAGAGACCCCCTGAATCTTTCATTTCGAGACGAAAGCGAAGATGTTGTACGCAAAGCAAGTGTTCGGCAAGATCATTCGATTCAACGCAAATCTCGAAGAGCGTCTCCTACGCTAGAAACTTCTGCGAGCCTCATTCAACGGACTTGCAACAACACTAAATCACCACTTTCAGAAGATCTCGGTCTCTCCCGTCAGACCCTCTCAGTTTCCGTCCATGATCAAGCAACTTGTTTTTTCTTCTGCAACTTTGTTGTGGCCGGACAGGATTCCACCAGGGGCCACTTCGGTGGGCTGCCATCACTTCTTCAGTGCCCCGGTAATGGGGCCCTAAGCGCCACCGTCGCCTCAGTGGGTATGGCAGGGCTAGCAAATACAAAAGCTGCCCCTCAAGTGATGATCGCTGCCCGAAAAAGCTATGCAAGGGCGCTGAGATTGATCAATACTGCTCTTCAAGACCCTATAGAATCGACAAGGGACCAAACACTCTCAGCCATCCTTTTGCTCGGCTTATTTGAAGTAATTTGCTCCGTCAAGAGCGCTCCAAAGTGACAGAGAGCTAACTTTGGCCCAGATCATCACTTGCAACAGCGAACAATCAATGGAGTCTTGGACCAATCACATCGATGGCTGCAGCGCTTTACTACAATTTCGGGGCCCGGAGCAGCTCCGTACCAGAAGTGGGCTTACAATGTTTATGCAGTGTCGCTCTCAGATCGTATGTATCTTGCATCTCAACTCTATCACGCTCTAACAGCCCCGTAGCTCATCAGCAGCCTTCAACGAGAGCTAAAAGTCAATTTTGACATGGCCGCATGGGGTGGTAGGTTTTCCGAGTCATATTTTCCTCACTTGAGTCTCGCCCTGAGTCACTAGACATGTTTTGGGAGCACGTCGAGCTTGTATTCCCATTTTCTCTCTCTTGGTCGATTATAAAGCTCGGTCCCACAATCGATTAGAACAATGCTGACTCCGAAATGAACGACAGATATATCTCAATACTACCGAGACGATTTTGAATTACCTGCGCACCAACTAGTAATCATTGTTGCTCGATTCAGTGACTTGCGTGCTGCCCTGAAGTCGAAGGATATCACCGACCCTTCCTCTATCGTCCTTTCTCTTCTTTCCATCGACGCTGCACTGTTGGAATGGCTTACACTGCTTCCGCCAAATTGGGCCTACAAGACTATCGACACAACGACCGAGTCCGACACGACCTACGGAAGCCAATCCCACATCTACGGAGATGTCTGGATAGCATCAGTGTGGAATAACTACCGCTGTGTACGTATGCTTTGCAACGAATCAATCTTAGGCCACCTCGGACGTATACCTTCTTCGCAGTCTATACATGTTAAGGTAGACTATAGCGCGCAGGCTCGCCTATCGCGCAGTCTTCTCAATCAGCTTGCCTACGAGATCTGTTCGAGCGTCACTTTTCAGCTTGGCCCTAGTAAAATGAAGGATGGTCATCTATCATTCCAGTGCATAGCCCTATACGGCTTCTATCTTCTATGGCCGCTATACATTGCAGGAAGTGCAGTGGGAACGCCCAATCCGCTCAGATTATGGGTGATCCGTTTGTTGGACGGCATCGGGTATAGCATGGGCATCCGACAAGCATCAGCATTAGCGCAGATGTTACAAACTAATATGCTTCACTCACCAGACTTTTCAAAGAGCGATGGTCAGGAAAGTACTGAAACTTGTCACCACGAAAACAGTGATGCCGCGAATGCTACCGAGGAGGAAGTCTATTTACCTCGGAAATGATGGATCACGAGCATCTGCAGCTCTCACCCACGACCGAGAAATAGTGTAAGCGCTATTAGCAGATCGTCCTTTAAAGGATCTCCTTGTATGTTTAGCGAAGGAGCCCAGAACGTGGGCGTCTTTAGCTACAATCATTTAGATAAGATGTACATCCAGGGATGCACGAGTCCACGTGGTAAGTGTCAGAGGACACATGTAGGAAGAGGATTTGAAGCGTTGATACAGTTTGTGCGTGGAAGAAGGTGCTCGAAACGACCTAGCTTGCCGTCGTGACGCCTATTCATCACGAAAAGGGGGACTGCGCCCTGGAGCTTGAGGTCGCTTCCTACAGAGGTCGTACACATCTTGCGGAACGCCCAAAACACTCATGTCCCTGGATAGCACATCATATGAAACATACTGCGTATGAGTGGAAAACTGGAATGTCGCAACCTCCAAGACCCCAAACCAAATGGCTTATTCTCTACATTCGGCGCGACCTTGTTAAGCTAGTGGCATACCAATTTAGACTGTATAGGCGCTAGGCCGGTGAAAGAGGTGGATTAAGTTTTGAATTCAACAGCAGATCTTCAAGGCAACCAACAAAAAGCATAGGATGTTCGCCGAGCTTGGTATGGAACATAAATGTTTCGATTCTTAGAGCATTCACAGCTTCTAATCTATGGCTACAAATCGCTACGTCTCTGATGAAAGGGTTTCTGCGTGTAATCATTCTCTTTTCTAATGGCACTATACTTCTTACACCTACTGCTCTGAGAACACTTTCAAGATGGTTGAGTAAGGTTCGTGATAATGAGCTTATAAGATGGTATCTTGGTACACTGCAAGGCATTAACGCCCCGGCAAAAAGTATAAGGCCTGCTGATAGCTGAACTGGAACAAATCTGGCAATGAGATGATTGCGGCTCTTAATTAGGGATTGTGACTTCGACAATAAACGGCTACCTACAGATTGACCCCTCTTCGCAACTTCCCCACGAGTTTACCATAACAACGACTCGAATATGCCTTTCAACCTTTCCCGTTTCAAAGACTCAAAAACTCGGAAGCGATTCAACAGTGGGAGTACTAGCCTGCCGAAACCTGTTCCCTCATTATACAGACTGCCTTTGTTTGATTTTCAACCAGCGCAGCCCTTGCGCTCTTCGCAGCTCTTACGCATCCCCTTTGAACTTCGATTGATGGTCTACGATTACCTCTTCCGAGGCAACGTTATTTATCTGTTTACCGCATTTAAAAAGCTCGCGTATATCTGCTGCAACTCTTCCTCGTCGCATGACCTCACAAAAGCGTGGTGTAGATCGGCGGCCCATTTCGACCACACCCGGCGAGTCAATGTCGAGGCATCTATATTGCCAATTCCCCTCTTACTCAGCTGCCGAAAATTATGTACAGAGCTAATTCCAATCCTTTACGGTGAAAATGTCTTCCACATTGAGGATATGAAAGCCTTCATCCGGTTCTCCGAAATCATTCCTTCACAGGGCCTAATCGCCATCAAACATCTTAACGTCCACTGGACTGCTCCTCGACCTCCTCTCCAGTATCCCGGGACAGGGCTAAGATTCTTGCGAAATTTACCTTATGCCAATGTCACGTACGTTCAATTCTGGCACACTGTAGCCAAAGAAATGCCCAGACTTCGAAAGTTGCAGTTCGTTATTGACGATTACCGCTGGCTTGGCGAAGTGAGTATTAACGACGCTTGGCTTGGTCCGTTGAAAGAGGTGCGTGGACTAGGGCGTTTTGATCTGGGGACTGAGGGGGGCTGGGCGAGGATGCAAGTGACGGGTATCGAGCACGAGTTGAGGATCATCATGTGTGCGAATAGGGAGAAATAAGTGCTTCTCATCACACGCTTGTTTAAGCCTCCTATCCCGAGAGAATTTGTAAGATGGTCCTTCGGCTTGATATAAGTCAAGCCAACAACGACATTGACTACATGGACCAACTGAAGCTCAAACCACATCCTGTGGCACCAAACGCCCAAGATCTGGCTCCTCTCTCAGCATTGCTCATCCAAATTGAAAGACGGCGTAAACGATCGGCGAACGCTTACTTTGCGCGTTCTCTTTTTCATTCTCGCCAACGTCACTTTTCACCAAGTCGATAGGAAGTAGATCGTCCGACAATTTGTTTCGTGCACGCATACCGCATCAGTTCCTAGACTACACAAATGCAAAAGGAGAGAAGAAATGCCATTGTGAAGGTTCTCAATTCGTGTTATCGTACAAGCTTTTTGGACAAGAAGCTCTAAGGAAAGCAGAGCTATTCGCAACTTTCGACTAGTATCCCTGTCCTTAGCAGTGATAAACCTATGTAGTTGGTGTTTCCGAAATTCAACTGTCTAGCTCATCAAGATTTCTATATATGCTTTCGTGTTGCCATCTAATGGATGGTATGAAGCTAAATCACGTCGACCTTTTAAAGATCGTAGCGTCCCGCAGTTCAGTAAGAGGGTACAGGAAAAGGGGGTATGATACTTAGCTCCCAACTAAGTGTCTCAAAGAACTCGAGGAAGACGGAGGTATTGTATCGCTAGAGGGACTTTCCAGCTCTGTTGGTTCTTCCGTATCTTTTCTGGACTCTCCAGTGCAAAGCTTGGAGCTACCCTTTGCTTTATGGTCTGTAGGATATTCCTCGTTCCAAGTAGACTTCTCCGAGACATCAAGAAAGCAATGCGGGAGAATTGTATCGCGCTTTTCTCAATGGATTTTTCCACATTCCGCAGTCCATTAGAGAAGGCTTACAAGTTCCCTAGTCTGGTCGTTGCGTCATATTCTGCCAACTCATAGAGGACGTATCTATTAAAGTCGCTTGGTACTGAAGGCAGCCACTCGTCTGCTTTGGGCAGGACGCTAGGACTAACAATGAGTCACGTGACGGTTTAGAACGCTTACGTTAGTATTGCCTGTACTGAAACCCCGCCATTTGACCTCACTCACATGCACTGGGGCGAAGCTCTACGCATGATAGGATATAGTCATGGACCACGATTATCATCTGATAAGGTAGTCTCACCACTGATCATGCGAGACCCTTCCATCCTACCTGCCCTTCAAAAGGCTCGCTGTGACGCATCCCCAGACTAAGTCCTTTGTCTTGATCTTCAGTCGTCGGATAGCTAGAAGCTTCACAAACGGCACCCTGCCGATAAAGCTTGTTCTAGAAGATAAGGAAGGGATCTTGCACCATGGCACCACACTTTGGCGGAGCGATCTCTAAGTTGGATGTCGAGACAAGTCGACTTGTGGAAGATTTGGATCGGAAGCGGAAACAGTTGGATCTGGAAATCGCGGAATTCAAAGCGAACAAAGACGAGGAATACAGGCTTTTCGAGCGACAATTCGGGGCCGTGCGAGCCGCACAGGATAGGCGAGACGTAGGCGACGATACGGGAAAATCTTTGGAAGAGCGTGGCCGGCATCTAGAGCAAGAACCAAGCCTGGGCGAAGCTGTTCTAGAGAACGGCTCGACTGGCAAGATACAGAACGGTTCCGATGGCGGTGGTATTGACAGCCAACCCCAAATTTCGTACCTCTCAGACGTGACAAATGTACAAAAGGATCCTTTGGTAGGGTCGTTCCTTCACGAGCACGAGCGAGAAGAAGAATTCCGAGGGCTATTCACTCCAAGCTATCTCCCCCTCTTGGAAAACATACCTCAAGGGCAACGGCGGGGCTCCAGGGAAGCCCATCTATCGCCACTATTCAATACCCATGAGCCGTCTACAACAAGCCACAATACCGCCCAAGGTTTCTCTTCATCAGCCACGCTTCCAACATCTAGCTTTAACGCCTCGCCGCCTCCTCCACCCGCTCGTCCCTTAGCGGCAAGTGTCCCACACGGCGAAGACTTGCATGAACGAAGAGACAACTCGATAGCGAGTCTCCGGAGCAGCATGCGAGATCCGAAAGCATCTCGTTCGCCAAAGCGTGTATTGTTCTCTATAGATGACGTTGTTGTGTCGCCGAGCACATCTCCAGTTGCCCAGCGATCGAACAAAGGGCTTTCGTCTAAAACAGTCAGGCTCTTCGATATGCCTCCTATATCTCAGAAGGATGACAACGCGAGAAATGGCAAGTATCAGGGCTACTGCGTTATGGATTGGGAGACGAATTTATCCACCACGTCTGAGAAATACGGCTCTCATGGTGTTCCACCATCTGCCATCCCTAATGGACGTCCGTCCGTCTCCACCACCCTAACTCAGCCGCAGCCAGCTGGCAATGATTCTCCGTCCACTGGTGGAGAAGAGTTTGAGCATGTGAATGACGAAGATGAACTCTTTACATTTGATGAAGATATAGATCTGGGAGATTTCGAGGATCAGAAGGAGAACGGTGACGGAGATCCCAGGTCTGACGAGGAAGAAGACAGGAAAGAAGAAATTCCGGAAAGCTCACCTCATGCGGGTAGTTTACCTATCGAGATTAGATGGCCAGTCAAACATGTTTCAGGGAACTAGATGGAGACGGAAGAGTTCTTTAGCACCGCAGGATACTTCTAGTCTGCAACGAGCGAAACATAACAATGGTTTCATGACGCTGTTAGAAGTGACGAGAAAGAGCTTGAGATGTATGTTAAAAAATTCTATATTAGCCAATATATAAAGGGCAAGCCGCAGCATGTTCTCTACTGTTGTTAGCTTTACCTCAGTATTCCCAAACAGAAATATCAATTCGAAACCTCATACCCTGCGAAGTTTCCGAGCACACTAAACGCCAACATCAAGCAGCAACACCAGCCACCAGTTTACGGCTCCGAAAGCAATATGGAGAATAGAAACGCACCCGATCAACCCTCCAAGGGTGGAGCGGAGGACAAACAGGCAAAATTCACCGCTGACAAGGGATCCCAAACAGATCTCGCCGAGCGGATTGAAATCTGCGAGAAGGATCAGTTACCCGCCTCAGTACTAGAATGGAGGAAGAAAGTCAAAGCACGAGAAGTGAATATAGGAACAGGCTTATTTGTAGATATCAACAACATGTTGGATGAAGAGAAGACACAAAAGAGAGCAGCAGCGCGCGCACAACCAAAGGCTAGGGCTTATATACACTCGTCCGATATCTGGATGGTGAATATCAAAACCAACCCTCCCACTCTAGACGGACCAACTCTGGATCAGCAAGCCTGTGTGTCTCGGGACGTAGCCAATGAGGTTCGCCATCAATTGCGTGTCTCAGAAAGCTGTCGGGGAGCTAACGTATTCTGCAGATCGCCTGCGGAAAGTGGCTGGCAATTGCAAAGTCTTCCCTAGGCAATGCACAGAAGGAGATGGAGACACGGCAAATGTTGGGGAAGTTGAAGGACGATCAGCAAGGATTTGATAAGGAGTTCTCCTCTCCACCCCCTGCCCAAACTGTACGTGTTTTTGTGGTCCAAATGCCTGTTCTGTGGCGGGACGACTCTTCGGGTGATTGAACGTATTATTGTATGGGTCTGTGGCACGGGACTTCCTCGGTGTTTTTCCTTGTAGAGTTTATTCTTATCTTCTTCTCTGACCGGTGGTTCTTGATAGTGTAGCTTTCTTCTAGGCCTCGGGTTATCTGCATCAATAGAATTACATCTCATTTCTGCCCTCTAGCTTTGCAGCATCCATTTCTATACATGTGAGGATTGAGGGTAGGAAGATGCGAGGCCTTATCCCAGTGCTTGTCGAAGTTCGTAAGTACGGAGCCATCAATTACGTGGGAGCAATTTTCCCAACGCTGCCAAAGTTCCAGGGAATATGGAAGATGTTGAAGAAGGGTTTTGGTTCTGTTCAAGAGGGAAGGCTTTGGATTTGATGGCAGGCAACAACCCAGTAGGTTCGCCGCTTACTGTTATAGATCGGGTGTGAGACGTTAAGAAGGAAAGTCTTAAGAATAGGCCAGTGGTGAAGCTATACCTCCAGCATCTCCATTAGTGTCTGTTTCTATTCTGAACAAGTTAATTTGGACACCACTTCTTTAAGCTGTGAGAAGGTTAAGAATACAAGCATGACGATAGCAAGCTTGATAAAAAAGTCCAGAGGCTTTCACAGCAGCTTCAACCGCAGAGTACCTCAAAGGTCCAACGACATCATTAATCACACCGCTAAGATCCCCGTCAAATCTCGTTCACACAGTCCGTATCAATCGCACTAGAAAGGACAAAAATACGAAAGGCCCTATAGATTTCACTCAACACGCTTCGCTCAAGTTACATACACCACCGACACTCGACCCAACATCCAAGATCACTACCTTTACGAGCTTCGTCTACCTGAGATAGTCGATTACCAACATGACTCGGAATGGGGTATCAGCGCCGTCATCAGGATCAACGATGCGTAGAGTTGATCAAGTAAGCTACATTTGTTGCCCTGATATAAATCCTTTAGTGTCACCTACTTACATCCTTCACCAGCCTGCTGCATCCAGCTCTAAGGAAGCCGCCAAGCAAGCATCCGTCTGGGAAATCATTGTAACGATAACCTGCCTCGAACCAAGACGAATTCTATCCTTGACCACGGAGCAGGCCCAATCGCGAACTGAGGCCAATGAGGCAAGTCCCCTCCTCCCTCATCCGCTGCCATTCTCTCTCGTTCCTTTTCCTTTCTCTTCCCTCTCCATCTCTCCCTCCCATCTTTCGTCTCCGTCGCTTCTCAACCTGCTAACAAAGAGACACCAACAGAAAGCAGCAGGGAAGGCGTACGATCTACTCATTGGATCATACGTCACCGATGTATTCTTCCCAGCCCCAGCCCCCGCCCCGGATTGGTATCAGTGGAACCAGAGACACCGTTTGTCAGTGAGGCACGATATTTTGGAGAGGACGGGAGCTTGCTTTTTTATGGTGTTCGTGGCCAGCGCCGATGAGTACAAAATCGAAGTGAAGGAGGTCAGACGTTGAAGCCGAAATGGCTTCAACCAGCAAGATGCAGGAAGTCAATGCAGCGACAAGATTCAAAATGCGTTGACGCGCGAGCATTAGGGTTTTTCATGCATCACGCGTACTGGAGGCTCCGAGCTCCTGGTTGAATAGGCTTGGAATTGTGGGTAGCTACGTCCGTTACCCACTAACTCAATAACATTCCGCCTACTACAAGATACACTACGAGGGAGAATCTTCAAGCCGCCCCCTTTTCTCCTGGTAGGCTTGCCTACTTTGTTCAATGCGTCTTGGTGAATGGAAAGAGTTTTTGGAAGATCTTGGTTAGGTGAAATTGAAGTTGGGCGAATCTTTAATGCCATCGTTTGGTGGACAATCACCCCCAAGTTTTGACTTTAACCAACGCCCCAACCACGCCCTACCCTTCACACCCCCTTCAATCCCCTTGCCCACCCATCAACCAACCTCCCTAGCCTACCTATAAACCACCCCCCACACCACCAAGGCCCCCCACTCCTCCCTTGCAACCCTTCCCTCACATCCAAAAACCTTCCCTCCCCCCCCTAAAGCCCCAAGCGCCAAAACCATCACCCCAGCAAAAAAAAACCCCGCTTCTCTCATGTGAAGAGATGATATGGGTGCAATTCAAAAGATCCGGGTGTTGAGAGGGCCGCGCAAGGTGCTGAGGGGGGTTGGGGGCGGGGGCGGGGGGTTAGATGGCGGTAATGAGAAAGGGAAAAGGGGTTTTTAGTATTCTTAACTCTGAAAGACTGCCTTTGAGCGAATGTGACCGCCACGATGGCAATGCCAACACTGCTAGTTGTGGACTCATTTGATGTGCTAGCTCAGCATCACTAGTCACGCTCTTCCCACAACGGACAGAAATTTATTCAGAGAAAACAGAGTGCCGAGCCCCTCACAATGTAAGATTACTTCATCGACTGTTCTCATGCTCAAACCTAGACACAAGCCCGCAAAACGAACGGCCGTATGGTATTAGTATTGGTTCTCATGCCGCATGCTCATACCCCTTTAAGGCTGTAGGATCGGTTTACAGCCAAAAATAGGGACGGATGACTGGCTGTAGGGATTGGAATATGTGCGTGAGGGAGCTGTACTGACTGTATTTAGGAAGTCGTTTTGGATGCGGTTATGAATTGGTTTGATCATCCCCTAATCGTACCATTTTAACGGGAAACATTCCCAACGGTACCTAAAGATGAGCTTAGGTATACCCGAAGAGTAACTGCATGCGCCATGCGTCTATCTACAATACTTTAGTTCTAGGTGTAACAATGCAAACCACGACCCCTGGTCCAACCTCGTTGCAACCGCCATTGAAGGAACGATTTTCCAGCTCTCTCCCTAGGGTTCAGAAAGGACGCTTTTAATCCATCTTAAACATGTCCTCCCCATGCGGAGCCGGCAACTCTGCGACCGGCCGGTCACATTCCTCCAAATCAGGTGGTATCAATGCCTCCAACTCTTCTGGCGAGCCTCCACGCACTGGTGTGCCAAAAGCACCGGCTGTAGTCCCCTCGTCTTCTGCAAAATCAGCAAGAAGTCGGCCTCTACCGCTACTGGGCGAAGAAGCGGCTTTAGCACTCACTCCGTCGTCGAAGAGATCTTCATCTGGGTCCTGGTCGCTTCCCGGCGGCGCAGCGATGACCTGCGTCATTCCATGCATTTCCTGATCTGCGTTGGTGAGATTATCAAAACTCCAATTCGGAGTTGATCGATATGGCGTAGCCGCGAACGGTCCATGGATGCCACCAATCCCTTCATCTTCCTCCAGCTCCATACTCTCCAACATCCCTGGCTGCGGACCTTCATATCCTGGTAGCTCATCATCCACTCCGGTCCTCCTCTCCGCTGTCCCTTCCGTTAAGCCACCACCTCCAGCTTGGTGAATTGCTCCTACTCCTCGTAAGGCGCTCGACGAGCCATTGCGGGAGGAGTCGTCGAGTCGCTTGCCTTCCCCCGCCGGTGATTCAGTTCGGGAGGCATCATGAGAGTCGGAGGATGGGTTTTGGGCAGCGTTGACCAGCTGCTCAAAAAATGGGCCACCCAAAGGTTGGGGGGCCCGACGGCGATAGAAGAGGAGATAAGCAGAAGGTGTCACAACAGCCTTAACGTTATTGCGCAGTATGACCGAAGAATCTGTGTCATGTTAGCACGGTCCGAATGAGGGACCGATTAGGCGAGCTTACCATTATACTCATACCAGTTCTTGTCAATGAAGTTCTGTGCAAAAGCCGTGTAATGTCCTCCACCAAGACCGCCGTAGTGGTTGTCCACGGCGAAAAGGTCGTATATTGGACTTTTGCCTTCTTCCTGCATGGCCACCCTAGAACTCAGATCAAGGCCTTCGACTGGGAAGTCCACGAATATATCTAATTTATCGCTGAAGCGACCTTGCACACTAAAACGCTTTAGGTGAATGACAAGAATATCCGGCGCTTTCCATAGCTCAAAAGTCTTGCTTGCTCGGCGATGTTCCTTACAACGTGGGCAATACCATGCGTCATTCTCGGACAGCGTCTCTGGCTTTCCAAATTCATCCAAACAGTCGCCCAGACTGATCCCATTCCTCTTCCGGCTAGCCCGACGTTTCCGTCTTTCTTCGAGTTCAGGGTCAGGCATCGTTGGAATGCTTTCCCATGTGGGCGCACCTCGCAACTCATCGTCCTGAGTAGATTCAATCCCAGTAAATAAAGCGTCATAAGCCTCTGGACTCCAATCAAGGACGATGGCTTCGCCGAGTCGGATTAACGGGATGTCATTCGTTCCAGGTTGGGGTTCTTCGCGGTCAGAAGTCGTAGCAGCATCCTTACCTTTCCGAGAGTATGTGATTAGCTTCTTGCTGTCTCGAGACGTACGCTTAATAGACCTACTGTAGCGTCCACGATGCTGGACCAATCTCTGCACAGGGGGCAGGCCATCGGAATCACTGCCAGAGCCATTACCAAAGTATGAGGCTGGCGCTACTGCCGGGCTTTCCTCTACAATGTCCTCGTCGCTGGAGCTGGCACTGTCGAGCCTCTGTAGACGACGTTGAAGTTTTGATTGCGTCTTCATCTTACGATCAGTCACAGGCTCAGGCATCCTCGAAGCAATGGTAGGGTAGTCCTTGTTTTCGTCTTGTAATGTTGACCAGCCGGTCGGAATCATCTCTGATCCAGAAGAAAAATATTTCATCTCAAATAGATTCCTAACTTCCGGCGTAATGAAATTTGCGGGCTGGAGCATGCGAGCGAGCGGCTTGGATTTTGGCGCCGCTGAGTTATCAAGGTTCGTAGGTGCTGATTGAGACCCATCAACAGAATCCCGCATCGATATATCAATCATCCCATCCTCGCTCTCAAGAGACGTGGCCTGGACCTTCGAATCGGACGACGAGTCTTCATCGGTGGCCATTAGAACAGTGTCAGAATCTTCTGGAGCTGAATCGTCGACCGAGCCATGGTCTTCTCTTAAGAAGTCTCTGGTCGTCATTGTTTCGACTTTCGCCAGAACTTTTTGTAGAATAGCGTCGTAGTTCCTAACTTCGTCGCGCGTAACAATAATGTAGGAAGGGACTCCAAAGACAGCCCGATGCTGATACCGCCATGAGCCATCTTTGAGTTGGCGGTTAAAAACGGCTACAAGCATCTTATCCGCTAGCCCTGATTCGCTATCGGGAACGTCGCTCTCCTCGTCAGAGTGAGAATTATGGAAGATTAGAGGTCGAATCTTTTGGCTCTTCTTCTTCGGTGGTGGGCAATTGGTAGGCTCATCCTCAAGTTCAAAGACGGCGATGTGGTCACTTTCGGCAATCCGCTCTTCGCCAATTGTAGCTTTGTCGTCAAACATCTTGTAAATTCTGTTCTTATAGATCTCCGCAACAACCGTCCGTTTAGCGTGAATGCCCGCTTTCCCAGCCACGTACTCCTTGAGAGCAGCGAAACTTGCATTTTTGTCAATGTCAACTGAAACCTGTATGGGCCGTGAGTGCAAGGGAAAGAAGAATATAATTCTAGACCACAGGTTTTCAATCGGAAGCTGCAAAGTAAGATTATTGAACGGATCGAAGATGATGCTGACTTTGTTGCAGTTCGGACAGACAACGGTGGACTTGTACATGCCAGCGAAAAGATCTGTAATCACCGAATCGTTACGAGCCTGGTATATCTCCCAGCATTTGTCCGCCATAGCGCGTAAAGCCATCGGATCGTTGACCATCTCGTCGGTGGAGTCCGGTTTTTCCACGTACGGCTTCTTCTGGATGCGGTTTAGGTCTTCTTGTAGACCATCCAGAAGAAACAGTAGGAATTCCTGAGAATCCTGCTGTCCATAGCCGGAGAAAGAGGGTCCGTATTTGCCGATGACGTTCTTGAAGTTCCGGGGAGCGAAGGAGGAAGTTGCATTTTCACTGAACATCTCCTTAAGTAGTGACGCATAAGCTTTTGCGACTTCGCCGTTGTGAGACAATGGGTTGCTTGGATTTAATTCTTTTCTGTATTTGTCCTCTGAAGACGGGTCAGCGGATGAGTTGATTGATATGTTTTTGGAAATATAAAGACTCACGAAGAAAGTATTGGGTCAATTCCTCGATACTCCTGATGCATTGCAACGCCGAGTTCATGTAGCAGGTGTTGCCCAGATTGTTTAGCCCAGTCATTCCACGAGTTCGGCGATTCTTCTGCGCGCGGCCCCTAGTCATCATACCTCCTGTCCCGGGGGATGGGCTTGTCCTTCCGCTACTGGTGTGCTTTGGCCTGAGTGTGTCTCTTACAGTTGTAGCACCACTTTTGGTGATACTGACCGGCACACCATTGGCTTTTGCTTGTTTAGAGGGCGCATCCGAGACCCACTCGCCACCAGCAGGACCGCCGATCTGCTCTTCAAGAACGATTACCTCATCCTGCCGCAGGCCGACAACGTCCAATGTCGAGTGCCCGTTGTACTTCTCATTTGCAGTTTCATCTTTAGCCTCAATCTGCTCACGCTGCGAGCCTAACTGTAGCTCCGCAAATGTATACACATCCAAAACAAGCTGCTTTCCTGCATCTACTGGTGTGATAGCGTTTGGCGCCGGAGAGTTACTCCGAGACTGGGCGGGAGTAATTAAGCCGGCCTGGGCATCTCCTCCTAATCCACCTAGAATTCTCCAAACTCGCACCTTCGTTCTAAGATCCACGCCAGCCAGAGGTTTGACGCGTCTTAGGAAATCTTGGAAGAGCTCATGCCTGCTCGCGAGAACTTTGATAGGTATTGCGTCCTTCTCTGCGAGCGTTTTCTTCGTCGTCCCCCCACTTGTGTCAGGAAGCTTCAACAACGTAAAGACGGGAGGATACAGCTCATACTGCAAGTTGGACGTAGTTTCACTGGTACTCGTATTGTGGCAGTGCCTTGGAATGACTAGGGATCCTTTAGCAATCCCATACCAGTTGATGACCAGGTCCCAAGCTTCTTGCGGTAATATTTCGAAGTCTTCCCCTATTTGTGATCCAGGCCTTAACGGTATATACGGCTCGCCCTTTTCGTCTTTTAAACCTTTAAGTGTCTGGTCCACAACTAGGTTGAGGCCCGAGTTATCTAACGGCCCGATATCTCCTTCTCTTGCTTCTTTCCCATATTTATCAGCACCTACAGCATTAGAGCCCCTGGAAAGTACCCTGGAAAGCCATTTGGTGGCGACGATATAACCTTTTTGGCCTTCTTGAAAGGGCCGTTCTGCCATTTGCATGACTTGCTTGATTTGATCATCGATTGACGGGATGTCAACGTTCGTAGTACTTGAATTTGACGAGGCCCCAGATGCGTCGCGAAGCCCATTGCTGGAATCTGTCGTGGAATTGCCGCTTCGGGAAGTATGGTAAATGCTGTTCGGTAAAGTATCGGCCCTATCTGCGACTGAGTCTGACGTAGAGCCTTGAGCAGATGAAGGACCTGGCTCCTGGGAAAGCATATCTACGGAGACCTCCCTTTTATGCCGCGCTGCTTGGCTTTGAGATTTCCTTCTTGGCATTATGCTCTCATCCACAGGACTAGATTTCGGCTCCACGGGAAATTGGTTAGGTACATCCTCTTCCATGTTAACATCCTCCCTGGGCCGGTCACCTTTTAACCCTTCCATGTCAGATGCCGGTCTTTTGGCAGCAGTAGGAGACGATGGTCGATCCAGCTGACCCAAAACACTTCCTAGGCTCTTCTTTCTGACTCCAGCGGTATCTCTTGCCCCCAACGATTCGGTGCCTGATGTCTCCGCAGTACCTTCTCTATCGAGCGTTAAACCGGAGTATGCCGCACTAGGTGAGCTTGCGGCCGTGCTCGATAACTCTGGTGTAGGGGATCGTCCCTTTCCAGCTTTTTCAACTATCAAATGCTGCGGGAAAAAACATGGAGGTGAGGGTGAGGAGGTGAGGTTCGTTACACGGTCTGGCAAATGGATCTTTGGAGGTGAGGATAACCGCTGTATTTGTTGACTGGCTGGCGGGCTCGAACCATCCCAAACAGATGGACGTGTCGGCGATTCGGATGCTAAAGTAACTGGCGGTGAGAGCTTACGCTTCTTATGGGAAGACGTCGTGAAGGTGAAGGCCTTATTTCCCAAAGGAAATAAGGCTTGGTGTATGGGAGGGTGATCGTGTCAGGAACGAACATATGATAATGAAGCCAGGACACAGTCTAAATGATACAGTAGATGATAGACCGACTTCTTCCGTCTATCATGTGTTTCGAGGTGACTAAGTGATAGTTTGGAGGCTCTGGACTTGTGACAGTTTGTGTACGAATACGTAACTTAATGGCGTCGCGATTTGCCAAGCCTTTGTTCAGTGTGGTATCTATCTATCTACTGTACAATAGATGAAACTATACCGGTAAACTTCACTTTTTTATTGTTGAATCATGCATTTTAGCCCTGCGAAGATTGTAGACAGCATATCAGCTCAGTTCTAAAATCATCCTATGAGGAACAGTAGAATTTGCCATTCTTCCGCTCATCGTCGGCACTTCACTTTCCGCTTCACACCAGAAGGAGGGTAAGATAATTCACCATCCTCAATATAAAAAATAGTATGGAATTGACTGTGGAACGACACTCGTTTCTAGCTGTGATAACCAGCCCAGAGTTCATAAAAGCCAAACATCTTACATCTTACATCTCTCTCGCCAGGAACCAAAAAAGCCCAAAGTGCCTGATATGCTCAATTATATCCATCCCGTAATGACATAACCATCCATCAATAACCATCATATATACAAGCCCATTCCCCCTATCCGCTCAAAAATCGATACATATCCACACAACGCACCCCAAAAGGCTTATTAACGTTATGGCTGTCAAGATGCCCGCTCCGGCTCGATCACCGATTGTAATGAGCCTTGTCGTCACCGTTGCACCAGCCGGATGGCTATTGACGGGACCCGTTCCAGCACTTGGGTTGCTTTTGCTCGAACCTCCGGTTACCAATGATACGGGCGGGTATACCTTCTGTATTAAATTTGCCTGTATAACACTCAATGCACTCATCTGCTCTCCCACCCCTTGCATATTATCCCACGATCCTTGATACCATTTCCGCCCACAGGTAGTGCCGCCATTTGGTGCTCCGCTACATTGGCCTGCGGCACCGGTGGCAGAGGTGCGTAGTTTCTGCATAATAAAGTTCTCGGTGAAGGGAGCGATTTGCGTTGTGGCGGCCATCCACCGGGCGAGATAGGCTTTGAACGAAGGCTGATCGTTGTTGCAGCTTGCTTGCGGTTCGCAAGCGACTTCGACCATAACATTTCCCCCTCCATGCTGGCTCGGAAAGAAGACTGCAGAGCCATTGAGGAAACCTTCAACGCGCGTGCGCCAGGTGGAGGAACCATTGGTCTATATGTAGAAGAACGGGTCAACTTCCTAGTCGGAAAACCAACGTTGAAAGAGGAGACTTACATAGTTGTACATGTTTGCGGCGCCCATCAGGTACGTGCCCACATTATACGTCCATTGAAGTGGTGTGGCTTGGGTACAGTTGTTCGCGATATCAGCTCCATCGTAGACTAGGTATTGGTCCGTAAGAAGCGGTGTCGTCAACGCCCAGTCGTAGGACTTCTCGGCCCATTGTGCGTAAGTGTCGTTGCCCGTATATCTAGCAAGGCGAGCCGCAAGCTGGAAAAAGCCTCCGTTCGAGATGCTGTTCTTGTAGTTGTAACCTTTGTTGAAGGTGAAGATCTGCCACCGAAGTCCACCTCCACAGTTTTGTGTGTCCCATCGTTCGACTTGCTCGTTGAAGACTGCCTGAGCGAGAGACAGCCATGACGGCTGTTTTGGTGGAGGATCGGGGAACTTCATCTCAGCAGCAGACATTGCTGCGAATGCCCAAAAGGCTTGGTCATCATTGCCCTGTCGGATAGTCAATGGATGCTGTATAGGAGAACGCTTTCCCGTTGGCGGTTTCTTATAAGCTTACCTCTGTTTTGGTCTGATTTGGCGGCATAAAGTCCTGGTTGGGTCCAATCTGGGCCAAAAGACCTTGCGTTACCACGTCATTGTATGTATTGTCACCCGTATAGTACCAGTATTCGACCATTTGACCAAACACCGCCCCGGCTTCCCACCAGTAATATGGGTCTGGCAACAGGCCGACAGACATCCCCGACTCGTTACCGTGATAGAATGACATCATACCATGCGCGACTGTGGCAGCCGCTGCTTTGATCGAGTCTGCATAATTACCAGTCAGTGGAGTGTTCGTGAAGTCATTGTATCATCACGAAGGAGGCCAGCCTGAAGCTCGCGATCGAGTCTTACCAGTACTGCTAAGATCCAAGTTTATCGCCATCGTAAAATGTCCGCTATATACCAAAGCCCCCAGTACTCCAGCCAGTGGAGATCTCCATCGTAGGAGCATCATAGTATATTATAGTATAGGAATTATATTGAAGAATATAGATGTGTGCCGTCCGTTATGCGACGAAATGGGGTGCGATGGAATGGAGTGCGCTCGAGCGGGTTGTGGAGGGGAGAGTGGTTTCTTGAGCCCGCTGGGCATCCATCAGTGTATATGCAGCTGAGGCGCGCCGTGGATGAATTGAATTGCTTTGGATTACAGTTAGGTTCGTGTTTTGAACTGACGTTGCTTCAATCAAACATCTTCTGCGAGGGTGGCGCGGTGCGCCCTGGGCTGAAGAATAGAGAGCCTGATCAGGGCGCCTTAGCCCTGAAATAGCGCCGGAGTAATGATTTGTACCTTTTAAGGTACAGTATGACAGTCGCCGGCGAGAGGGACAGCCGACAGCTGAACCGAGAAATTGATTCCTCGACTTGTTCTGCCACAGATTTATTTAACGATTCCTACTTACAACAAATGTGGAGATTTGTTCATGTAATCATGAGGACGAATACGGAACAGTCGAAACGTACTCACTGATATTCTACCGATGCAGCGGCACAACCGAGATTCGACAGCGGACTCCTGACAATGTGTAAAATACCTTAATCATCCTTGGAGCACCCGAAAATCCCGGGGAAGCCATGCCCTGAAGAACAATATCCCGAGACATTACACGTGTACTCCGTCTCTCACCACTTGTTGCGAGAAAGAACGAAAGGAGGCAGTTGCATTGTTATGGGTAATGGCCGTAATAAGGCTAGAAATATTAAACATCTGCCGAGGTATGCTTCTCTTTCCCAATTAATGCGGCGGACACGTCGTGTTCATGCTCATCTTCATTCATTAAGTGATGGAACTTCTAAGCTACCAACGAGGGGTAGTACTGCTGATCGTGGGAACGCTTGCTATACTACATGGTGTACTACCTGGCCTCGATCTTATCAACTTCTTCCTTGGCTTCCTTCCAGGTGTCAACGTTCTTCTTGGCCCAGTCTATGTGACATTTCGCGTATGCAATCTACTCAGTGTTAGGACAGGTTAAGGATCTCAATACGGCTCGAAGACAAACCATGTATCGCTTGAGGTCTTCTTCCTTCTCAAGCTGGAATCTTTTCAGATCCTTCAGAATGCCTGCGCTCGCGTCTTTGACGTCCTGCTCTGATACTTGAAGAGCTTGCTCGAGCTGGCCATGATTAGTAAACATATAGAAGGACGATGTTGAGCTTTCATTACCTGGACCAGACTTTCTCTGGTCTTGCCAATCTGATCCCGCCTTGTCCGCTCCGGATCGACGTCAACGATACCGTGCACCGCATGGCTGATTCTCCCAAATATTTTGTTGGCGACGAAACCACCACTTTGACTCTTTCTGTGGTTAGTCGAAGGCGTGGGCGGCTCTTGCCCTTGGGGACCCTGCGACGCTGACGGCGTCGATTGACTTTCGCCATGCGTAGGGGGAAAGTCTGAATCTATAGACGCCGTATCCTCGGTGTTCCCTTCTTGTCTCGTGTTTACAGAGACCTCAGATCTAGTGCTGCGCCCAGAAGCCGAAGATATAGAGCGCTTTGGTGGTGCACTAGGCGCTCCAGTGCTAGTAAGATACTGCTCAATTCTATTGGCTTCCTGTTCGCTTCGTTCGAGGGAGTCAAGAAGTGCCCTTTTTGAGGATAATTCGTCTTTGGTCATTTCTTCCTGGACTCTTTTCAAGACCCTGAATCGTAGCACACTTCGAACGACTCCGGCAAATTGTGCACTTTCACGCATTGGTTCGGCGAAATTGGCGCCAAGGGTAGATGACAATTCTTCAGTCGCGATGTACGAAGAATCTACGGCCTGCCCTATTCGCTCAATGGCAGCAGCAACTGTTGGCGATTGTTCGGAAAGCGAGAATCCGTTATACCTCGCGCCTAATTCCGCCATGTCTGTTGACAATGCAGAAAGATGCGTTAGAGTTCGTCGGTTGGCTTTCTCGATATTGCCTTGTAGAAGTAGCTCTAATTCTCGAGTGGAAGTTTCGAAGTTATTGAAATAGGGATCGAGGTCTTGCTCTGATAGGTTCTCAGATGAGGGTGGAAAACGGCCGAAAATTTGCGGACCAGGAATGGTGTGAGCTGCCGATGATGCCATGACAGAATAGCTAGGCGGCGATGATGGAGTTCCCGAGGAAGAAGTTCTTGAAGCTGACTTTAATTTTGCAGAGGACGATGGTACTGGAAGCCATTGGTGTGCAGGGGTTGGTTTTGAGGGGTCGAGAGGAGGCGCTTTCAGATTGCTTTTTGGTATTGATGCCACTGGGTGCGAGTTCAATACTTCACTCTAGAAATACATCATTAATCGAGCCGATCTGAACTTCGAAAAGGGTGCCTTACCCAGCTAGCATTGGGGTCCAAGAATCTCCACCATACGCCATCCTCTCGAACCTCCTGCATCTTTCTACAACGATTCAAAAAAACAGTGAGCATTCGTTTCCTTAAGTCTATGATACCCATATCCTCTTTGGCCTTTGTAGGTTTAGCTGCGTAGTCCGCCATCGAGTGCTTCTCTGGGATCGGCGGTATAATAAGTGTCGGATGTAGGCTCACGAGCGTGGCTCGTAGAGAGTTGAATTCTGAATAACGTCTTTGTACTTCGAGTTCCTACATTATATCAGCTTGAACCCAGAATCTGATTCTCATGAAATGCACACTCCAGTCCTGATTGTATACACTATGTAGCTTCCGCCACTTTGGTGACTTTTACCCGCGTCTGTAATAATGATTTGTAGATCTGGATTCTCGTACAGAATTTTCTCAACGCGGCTGTCGTAACTCCCTTTCTTCCTGGTAGGTAAAGAGGCACTCCTCTGCTGATTGTAGTGCTCGTCATCATCGTCACTCAGATCTTGCGGCCTCGAAACAAACTCTGGTGGCTCGTTAGGCGGGGATTCGTCATCAAAAGTAGGAGTCGACGGCCGTTCAAATCCGGAGCCTTCTGTCCATCAGTAACCTGCTCCCATGAAGTCCCGAACAACTGTAGGATTAGATTACTCACGGTGGTCCTGTGAGCTGACGTTGGGAATATCTGAAGAATTGCGGCGGTCGAAGGACCCGTAAGGGTTGTTGTCCTCGTCATTCCACATCTTGCCCAAATGTCCTATCCTTGCCCATGACCTTATGGAGTTGCTAATAGGCGTTGTTTAAGGTGTGCCTTGGGTTGTTTGCAACTCTAAGTGGAGCTTAGGACCTGACAGCGGGGCGGCAACTTCCGATTATGTAGATATAGCGCAATCGTCACTGATATAGAATATTTCGTGCAGGGGAGTTCAACATGTGTTTTCCCTACCTACTCACCCTTCGCTTTCGCAATTCATCGTATTCAGCAAATTCATACATACTATAGGAAATCTTAAAGGAAAAAACCAGTGCGACAATGAGAGAACCTGCTGAGAGCGATCCATGGAGATGGTGGTCGAGAGACCTACTGTACATGTAACCCAGTTGTGCGACCGTCCCCTATTGCTCAATAATAGGTATTCATCACCCCTATGGATCTATGTGATATCACAAGTAGGCCAAATTCGCAGTCTATAATCTCCAATTTATTCAAAAAGATTCTCGATAGCTTTGCGCCCCAAAGCCGAAAGAACCACAATGTAGCATGACACTGCATTTTCCTACCATCCCTGTCCACTCCCTCTCTGTTGCGCGGCAATTCATTCGTGCTAGAACTTCTTCACCAATGCCATCAAGTTGGCGAGGTCTTGAGAAGGACTATATCTGTTGGCCACTCATCTCAGGCTGATATGGACGAAGCTCGAGGGTTCACCGTTGCTGCTCAAGGACGAGATTACACTTGGTATAGACCTTGCAGGAGAAAGTCTTCGATCAATCTCAGAGCTGTCGTCGAAACCTTGCTCGTACGGTGCAGTGTGAGCAGAGTCGAAACTACTAATAAGTGTGGATTGATTGGATAGACCTGGTGTGGGCCCGTCGCTACCCCATCGACCTGGTCGAACGCTGGAAGATGAGTAAGACATTGGCCTAGGTGGTCCATTGACTGATGGTACCGAGTACTCTCCGTGATGATCGCTTCGAGGGCCTCCTGCACCATATCGTTGTCCCAAATCTACAGTGGTGAAGCTCGGACCACGGGCGCCGTTAAAAGGCCTGCTGCTTTCCGAAATACCGCTTTCTTCATCTCGCCAGGCTAGACCCGCACCTAGTTAGGTAAGGTATACCAGTCAGCTCATCTAGGTTGAGATCAAAAGGTCCTGCGCTCTGGCTTCTCCATCACCGTTCTTGAAAACATGGAAGGGCAAGAATATTCAGTAACTTACTAGAATATGATTCATTACTTGCAGTAATCGCTGTTGAAGACCACCCTATCGCCTTGTTCCATTCTTCGTCAAAAGGGGCTTGCCCGGTCTGTGATCCAGGTCTATTAGAAGGCCAATTAGATAATGTTTGACTTCGTGTCGTCCGGCCTGAAAGTCCAGACTGATAAGACGATGCAGGAGGAGAAGACCTAGTAACGGATTTGCCATACTGCGAAGATTGGGTTCCGCTTTCTGAACGGTATGGAGAAGGATTGCAATTGCGTCCGCCCCAATAGGTCTTGGAAGGATAATCAATCGCCTTCACAGGACCCTTCAGAACTGCTCTCGTACTGCCTACATCCGTAGACGATGTCGTGGATGTTGAGTAATCTGATGAGCTTGAAGATATTTTTGATCGAGGTTTAGATGGGCCTATTAGAAAAAATACTCAGGTGACGATCATGACATCTTACAGTGGCCCTTACAAGTAGTTCCTTCAACATCAGCACCTCGAGTTCCGGTTTTTATCGCTGGCCGTCTTGAGCCCGGCCACACCGGGCCTCGCCTGGATCCATGCATTCTAGACTGCCGATAGTGTTTACGCTCTTCTTTATCCAACCTTCTCACGTACAACCAATATATGACGAAAAGAGCAAAAGCAATGAAGACAACACCAAGGACGACAGTGACTGCGATGAGAGTATTGACAGTCCCGCTAGACGCAGCATTGTGCGCCAATGCCGCGGGTATCGAAGACATCGATGCCTGTATAGTTGCAGTGGCCGCCACAGGCTCGTTGATGATTTGCTGGCGTTTCAGCATAGTGCATGTGGTATGTCGTGTGTACATCGGTCTTGTTTTCTCTTGTCCTGTCTTGAAAATGCAAGCAATGCCCGTTGACGTGTTGGAAGATCATTTGTGAGACCTTTCAATGCTCACTATGAAGTGCAAAGAACAACAATAGAATACAGGGCAGTCCGCAAGATGCTCAGGCCTTACTCGTGAAAGTGTACCAACAACACAATGGCTCAATGCCACCATTGATTGCTATTTTCTGTGCTGGACCCAGTCAAGCAACAACGCAAATGTATCTGTCACGCCACCAGAGCAGATGCATCAAGTTCAACGCGGATTAAGATACCGGCTCCACGCATCTAACGCAATCACCATAACAATCTCTTCTCTTCTTCAATGCTGCCTAATGTCTATTCTCCACCTCGAGCTAATCTGGTGACACGATGCATGAGCCCGTACCCGACTATACCTTTATCCTATCGGTCAGTCCCATGGTACTGGCAAACCTGCAACCAACCGCGGGCCTGGGAAGGCCACAGGTATGCCACTAGACAGCCTTGTACGTCTCGTGCTGTACTCGACACATTCATATGTGGGGACCTCGAAAACCCCTTCTCAAAATTACCAGCACCCAGCACAAACTTCGCTGGTAGGGTAACATACAGTGTTCACAGCAGGGCCAATCAGCCAGGATACAGTTTTTCACACCACTCCTTCGCCCCATGCCGATCCCCATCTTAATCCTTGAACGGATCACCATCCTCATCTCCTTCATGGCTCCCATGTATTACTGTCACCCTGTCAATCCTCACTTTCTTCTGCCTTTTGGTTGGCTTTTCCCCATTCAGCACCCCTCCTCCTAGCTTACTCATCGCTATTCCACTTTCCCACCCTTTATGGTCCCCCGCCGTCGTCAGATCCTCCCAAAACGCCCTGCGAGCTGCGGGCCCTACTTCTATGGTTTCTAGGCCTTCGATGGTGCCCTCGCTTCCACTTTCGTCCTTCGCTTTCGCTGGGCTCTTCTTAAAAATATTCAAGCCCTGGAGCTTCTTTCTCATACTCGTACTGCTTCTGCTGCTTCGCTGATCATCACTAGAAGGATCCCATCCCATCTGCCTCTCTTTCATCCTTCTCCGTCTCTCCCCATTCCTCCAAAAACCCCACATCACCACCGCCATCAATGCCAGCCCCGCCAACACGCCGACGACCATAACACCATCTCTCTGTCCCTGGCTCCAAGCTCCCCAACCCCTACTCGCTGGCACCACCAACATTACTTTCTGCCCCTCGCCATCTCCTGCAGCAAACCCTGTCTTTGCAGCACCACCAGAAAATCCTGCCGAAGTCATATGTACCACCCCAGTAGTGCCCACCCCTACCGAACCAGCTACAGTAGCAGCAGGGATCCCTGCGGAAACCGTCATTATATCTCCAGTCCCGCCCTCCCCAACCATCCTCGCCGTTGTCGCTGTAGGCCCGGCAGCATACACGATCACGGCGTCCAGTTCTGTAACCAAGAAGATCGAAAGTGCGGACGGAGGAAGGTGGATGGTGGACAAGGAGAGGGTGGGGCCTGAAAGCGTGAGGGCTTCTCGGGCAAAGGGTATGGTAGGGGTGGTCCGTTGAAGTGTTGTTGTTGTCGTTGAGAGTAGGGTAGGAATGGGGGTGGTGTTGGGTATCGTAGAGGAAAGAGTAGGGATAGCCGGGAGGCTGTAGCTATAGGAGAGGTCGGTGGGGTACACGTTGGCAGACATCTTGGGTCGTTACTTTGTTCTCAAGATGGATCAAACACAAAACTTCCGAAACCTAGATTCAATTGCACAGGACAAATGTGTTGAAGAAACAAAGGGTCATCTGAGTCAGTGAATAATATCTCTTCTGAAACGATCATCGGCTGAGTTTACACCGTGGGTGAATCGGTCCATTCATGCTTGCTGGGTACTGAAGGTAGTTTGCAAAGCCCGTTGGTTTCTTTCCAAGGATACTAAACCGTCTGGTCATATGCATCGGGATTTCAAGCTGGATCAATGGTGTTTTTCACGCATGCTTAGGCTGGGATGTCTGTTCATGCCTGTCGTGTCAGTATCTTGAGACCGAAGCCCCCCATTTATTTGGATGCCCAGGTTCCAGAAATCACCATCTCATCCTTTCAAATCCCCATCTGAAGCGTCCGTCACATCGCTGCCATGTTTACCACACCGCCTACTCCCCACATCGATCCAGCACAGGAGTCACTTCGGTGCAGGAGTCATGTGAAAGATCTGTGCATACGTACCGAAATTGCAAGCTTTGATGGTAGATGGATTGTAAGATCTGCCTGCTTGCTTGCGCTTGGGATGGCTGTTCATCATCGCTGCTACAGATTTGGAACGATCGTCAGCATGATGCTGAAGTCCCCTACGCACCGCCTCATCCTCACATATTTCGACTCTAAACATTCGTCACCTTGTTGCCATGGCCAAGAAATCCCTCATGAAAACCCCTCCTCATCCCCTCTCACTAGCCAAGCACCTTCGTCACCTCCCCCCATCTCCCTCCCTCAGTCATCACCTCACCCTCCCAACCTCCGAATCTGCACACTCGTCACCTCGTGGCCATGATCGTTAAAAAATTAATTCACGTGAATCGACCATTACAGGCACAGAGGTTTCCACCTCGTGGTTCTCGCTTAAATTACTTCATTCGTAAAAAAGCCCTAAGGCCGCTAAACAACCCCTTTCTCCCTCACCCCCACCCCCAGCACAGACAAGCCCACCCCAACTCACACCGCCGCCGCCGCACCAGCAGGAGCACCCGCACCGCCGCCAGACCCAGCCGCAACCCCAGCCACCACAACAGGAGCACCACCCGCAGGAGCCCCAGCCACAGAAGCACCGCCGACAGGCACCGCAGCAGGCGCGGCCACAGCCGCCAGGTGCAAAACCCCGAGCGGCATACCCCCAGCCGCCGCGGGAGCATTCCCACGGCGGGAGTAGAACATGGCGCGCTTCAAAAAAATGATGGCCCCAAGGGCCAAGAAAAGGACCGCGAGCATTATTGATCCGACCAAATTCAGGTTCATGGTCAGGGCTACACATGCGAATTAGGGCTGACATTGCATGTTTTAGCTTGCATATGACCTTACAGTAGCAAAAAGCGCGTGGAAGAAGATTTGTGGGTGTTAAGGGTTAGTTAGGTTAGCTTTCGATATGTTAGTAGGTGTGCATGGAAGATTCAGTGGCGAGGAGCTGCTTACAGGGAGGGGCGACGAGAGGTATCGGTGTCGAATCTTTGTGATATCGTGTGAAATTTTGGGAAGTAGGTGATTTTTTTATGTTTGTGTTCACGCTTGGGGGTTGTCGAAGGATCGTGGTTTCGTTCGTTATTATATCTTAGCCCTAGCCTTCACTATTCGCTGCGACGACTAAGCATCATCGAACCAGCCCTATAACTTCTTCAATCCTTTGAAGCCATAGATCATGCACCATATTTTCCCTCCCTACGTCTAGAAAGGTGCTCAAAGAATCACGGCATTTCTCCTGTCTCTGCTTTCTAGCTGGCGAACCATCTATTTTGTGACCATCTAGCAGTAATTTTGCAGCCAGTATAATTCGTATACCGATTGTAAAGGCTTCCGGTTTGGACGTCCAGCCAAGTGGACCATCAACATTGTTCCTGATTGTTACCGTAAGTGCGGAGATTCCATCAAGTGTCCAAGTACCCAGTGCTGACTTCGATATAGCATCAGGTCGAGCATTTAGGTCAGCAAGGGCGCCAGCCCACATTTCGGCTTCTTTCACATCGTCAACAAAGAGATTCTGCTTCTCTTCGACGAAAAGAGCGTTGTCTATACGCATGGCCTCCTGAAGCAAGACCTTGACGGGACGGAGCTGCAGGGTTGGTGGTTCTTTGATTGGCAGAATCTTTACAGATGGAGAAGCCCCAGTCAAGCGTTGTATAGCTTCTGACCACAAGCATACCGATTCGTTGTACTCCCGTACTAAGAAAAGTAAGAGCCTAGGACTCGCCGCAAAAGAACTGAGCGAAAGGCTTGTGGTTGCCTTGGAATCTCCATAACGACAGGAGACTGATAGCAGAGAAGACACTACTACTGAGGCCTGGTCTCTAACATCTTCATCGTCATCTACCAGTGCATCGTAAAGGGCAAGGTATACACCAAGCAGCTCTGGAATTGTGTTGGGGATTGAGTCGTGGGCTTGGAGGACGGTTATAAAAGTTTTGATCGAGGCGACGGCTGCCATTCGGGACGAAAGTTCCTATTGGTACTGATTAGACAAATAGCTCGCTGGCGACGTAACAACATGATATATTTACCGATCTGTCGCCTCCGGCCAATGCAAGCGCGCGAACCCAAACAGAAAGCTTACGTTGTGTATCACTATCATTAGAGTTCGTTATATATTTCTGAACGATGCGACCTCCATCTAAGCGTAGTGCCTCATCGAAGTCCAAAGGACCCTTGCGCTGCAACTTTTCAGGCCGAGCGCCGCACTGTAGGTCTTGACTGCTGGTGGCATCATTTTCTTCAGGAGCGATTTCTTCCGGGTCGAGACTCGTCGAGACCTGTGTCGCTTGCTTTGCGGAGCAGCATGCATTGTCGGTCAGGCCTAGGCACCGTTTGAAAGCACTGGCAAGAAGGCTCGAGGAAGGCTTTCTGAACAACTCTTCTTGACTTCCAGGCGTTGATACGGTTGGCCATCCCTTAGAAAGAGACTCCCTGCATTTCAAAGCGAACGTCCTGTAAAATATACCTATGTACAAGATGAGCAGGCAAACTTGCCAAACCGGGTGTCCAGAAACCTACTACTGGAACCTATCATTATCTGTAAAACGTCTACTAAAACGTTAAGGTATGCCGTAATGGTGAAGGAACAATTGTTCAATATGACTACGGTTTCGAAGGACTCGTCGAGCAAAGGTAGCAAGGCCTCAAATTGATCTGGCGATAATTAGCAAAGCAATAGAATAGCTTAGTCTATGAGACACTCGCCATGTGATCTGGCCGAGAGTCGACTCGTGTTCAGTAATATGATCTGGCGAAGGTACAGAAGTCTCCCATGCAATGCATTCTGTGATGGCCAATCTGGACGAAGAATTGTCTTAATGTCCGCGAGATAGTCTTCGTCACTCAAGACAAGACCAAGGGTTTTAGCAGCCTTCTCCCTTATTGGCCAAGCTGAACTTTCCATCTGGTCCCAGATGAGCTTTTTAATTTCGAGCCTTTGCTGAGAAGGCAAGCCTGATCTTTCTATGATTTCTAATGCGGGAAACACTCTTTGAGCTTGCATAGAAGCAGCGATCTCGGAACGGTCAACAGCCATCGTTGGTTTATCGGCTTCTCGAAGCATCTTGACTAGTAAATCTGGCAAGCTGGGGTACTTTTCGTATATCAACTTCTCGAGCCTTCGATGAGAACTGGGCACTCTTGTCGAAGAGGTATCGGTACCACCGTGCAACCGACGAATGAGAGCTTTGAACAGCATCAAACCGCAATTCCTAATTTCCCATCTAGATACTTTTAGCTCTAAAACTCGAATGTGAACTCGATAGCTCCTACATGTTGCTTTCAATACAGGAAGCGGCAATGTCCAACGTATCCGCAACATGCGGCTCAGTACCAGGGCCAAGACGAGTGTCAGTGAAGATGTCTTTCAAGCAATTCAAGGCGTGTACTTGAGGCAGCCGCAACATCTTTTCTCCACTGATACTCTGAATAGGTTCATCAGCTATAGCTTGCAAATCAAGAATCACTTCTATGAGAAAATCGCCGACTGGAAATGCGGCCAGAATGCCAGTGATCAACGATGGAATGCCTGCTGATCTCCTTGTAAGCGCCGAAGCATTCTGCTGGATACTTGCTAATACATCCTGGCACTCATCAGCTCAGATCAGTTGGGGTTAAGTGGCATAGTGCAGGCTTTACCAGGTACCATTGCTTGGGAAGACGTGTTATACTTGAATGATTTCTTCGAGCACAAAGCAAGCAGCAAGCAGCAAACGTCTGCGAAACTGTAGAGAATGCACCTCGGTGACGAAGCTCGACCAGCTGCGTAAAAGCAAGCGTCCCCAAGTTTTGGAGCTCATCATACCAAAGACCCGTCTTTGGGTTTGGCGGACCATAGGCAGGACTCGTAATCATTGCGTGACACAAGGAACTACAAGTAGAAGTGAGTCAACAAAAGGTTAGGAAGACAGTCTGAACTGGGAGCTAACCTCGCCTCTTTCAGGGCCCGCCAAGAAAATGAAAGTGTGTCTTTGGTTCCGATATCGAGTACGTCCAGTTCGTCCTCTTCAGAAGCATGGCCTTCAGGAGAATCTATACACAGTACCTCTTTCACAGCTTCCCATACGTCTTCACAATCCTTAAAGATTCTTTGGTTCAATCGCCTCCAGAGAGCCGGCCCAGTATCAGAATCGTCTATCAGGGAGCTATAGAAGTCGGGCCGATTGATAATGTACCTAAGCATTGCTATCAGTCACCCATGATTAGCGCGCTACCGAGGATTTTTACCTCAATGCAATCAGATATCCATGGAGGGTGTATTTTCCAACGGCCAGACGTACGTTATCGCGTGCGACTCTGATGTCATGCTCAAGACGTTCCAAAATGTGGGTCAAGATCGAAAGTCGACGTTGATACCAGTTATCGGGTCTGGCACTGTTCTGGCAAGTCCCATAGAGTAGGTTGTACAGTCTACCAACACCATCGGCATGGTCTGCTCTACCAGTATATCGCATTATAGCTTCTGCTCGAAATAACGTATGGATTAGTCCTCTATGATCAGAGCGTAAAATGACTCTGTCGTCAACCCTAGGTTCTATGGCCATAGTAAACCCACCAGTGTCGCTAGCTGGAGCTAATAGGGTTGACGGAGCAAGCTCGAAGATTGCAGCGGCCGCGTTGCGGACATCGTCGAAGGGGTCCAGCATGAGATCCAAAGCGCATCGCAAGAGCTGAGGGGTGAACAAGCTCTTTTGCAATGGTTCTTTATCTCTATTACTGGCAAACTCCGGTGGCAGCCTTACAGCACCTGCGCCATCATCTGGAGGAAGGAGCCAATAAAGTAACTGTAGAGCCGCAATATGGCGTTGATATGAAGATGTAGGGTGCAACTCCCGGGTCAAGAACTCGGCATACCAATCTAGAAAGGAAATCTGCGGGGCCATGAGGCTGGGATCAGAATCCAAATCCTCTCCAATGCGCTGAATCCACCTTTGACGAGGCCTATCATTTTCTCCGTTTGGTGTCTGAGTAGAATAGTGACTGGTCTTGTTGAGAGAAAAGATACTACTTCGCAATCTTGTACAAAGCTTCTTCATTTGGTTTATAAACTCATTTCTGGCCCTAGTATTGACCTCGGCGTGGAATAGTGGCAAGGTCTGACGTAAAGCACCAAGTAATCTCCTGGAAAAAGGTTCAATAGAAGATCTAGAATATGTAGCAAGATCGAGTGCGGCGATCCTTATGTCAGGCGATGCATTTACAAGAAGTTTAATACCAAGGTCTTGTAAATCTGAACCGTTTAGATCTGCTTCGCTGCAAAGATTTGATCCTGCACCTTTTTAGCTATTGATCCTACGCTGCTGTGTGCCAAAACAGTAAAGGATCGTGCACACCCACGTAAGTTATAATTCGAACCGAGCTCGACCACTATCCTTGCTGTTAGGAGACATAACTTGGCATCACTAAGAGTATGTGATCCAACATCACCCTCCTGTAGATCTTTCAGGGGTAGAGTGTCTAAGAAAGCTTGTGTACCAGCAGGAGATAAGCGGAGCAGGCCTGGAAGTATGTGCTTTGCAAGACCCTCAAGAAGCTCAGGTTCCTCATTGAGAGCCTTCTTGATCGGTGGCAACCAGAGTGGTAGTGCTAGGTCATTGCAACCCTCTGACTTATTTTCTACTAAATGTCTTTGCAACGATAGGAATAATGAAGAAATAAGACGGCCAGTAGCGGGTGCAAGGTCAGGATACTGTACCCACTGGAAGATGCTGAACACAAAGTCTTCCATTGACTTCACACATTCTGCGTCCGAAGCGTTTAAGATTCTATCTGAATGTATATCTTCAGCAGTCATATCGAACTTCCCTAGTTCTCTCTTCTCAGTGAGCATAAAGACCAGCTGAGAGGCATTGATCATATGCTTATTCAAGAAATATTCTAAAGCTTGTACAGCTGCTTTGATCGACGATGACTCAATATCACCAATAATAGTAAGAATTGCGGAGGACACAGCATATCTAATCAAAAACACCCTTTCAGATGCGGTAGGGTAATGAAACGCAATCTTGGCCAGAGTAGAGAGTAGATGCCTCATCGGCTTTGATTTGTTGGTTTCTGACCTGGTAAGATAGACGTCAAAAGCTTGAGTCCACATAGAAGAATCAAAGGCCAAATCACGGATCTGACCATTACCTGAGGCCTCGCACAGTTCGAGGAGCCCACAAAGAGCATCGCAAGTTGCGGCGCCATGTCCCAAAGATGTTTTGCTAGACGTTAGAGTCGTTAACAAGGCCTGAATAAGCGCTTGCACCTGCCTTTCGTACTGTAAATTTAACCCTTTTTGGAGGATGGCATCTTTCTATACCTTAGAAATTTGTCTTCAACTGCATCGTCGTTCTTCAATCTCAAACTCGCAAGGTTCTTGCTCAGCAGTCGCACTTTAGCTTCCGATAAAGTACCCGAGTTATCGCCTTGCATCTCGGCGATGCTCTTTCTACGTTCGATCACGGAGTGTGAGTTTGTGTCCTTATGGTCCATCTTGAGTAGAAACACATGCCATTGTATCCCTTAAACCATCAATCGAGGGAGACAAAAGTCATAGGTCCATAAGCGACTAAGGCGCTGCCAAGATTTTACTGCTTAAGGTATGGTCCCGAAACTTTTGACTCCTGGCACCAGGATGTGAGGGGACTAAGCCTTATAGGGCGCCCTACTAGGATATCTGTTTATTCAGCCCCATTCACCTACTCAGCTCACTCTCTTCAATTTATCCAGCTCACTCACCAATTGTTGTTTTCTTAGATCGATGCAAAAGAAGTTCCCGTACCAGACAATGCATTTGCTGCTGTTTAACGACTATGAAAGACTGACACCTGTTCAAAACATGTTCGAATCTTCCTCTTTTACCTTCGTACATGTTGAGTTATTTAAACGAACATCTTTCTAATTAAACTATTCTTACCCTAACCTGCCGCACTGTTCTAGGTGTCTGTGTTGGGTGTAGGAAGAGGCTATGCATCCACTATAAACAGGCTGAACACATTGGGCGCTTTCACAAGATCGCTTGTTGTACCACCGTTCTGTTCTGTTGATACATGATCCACCGTGTCTTTTACAACAGAGTAAAAGGCTGACACCATGGTAGGCCGTTCAGGCCTGCGGACACTGCTTTCATATTCGAAAAGATGGCTCTCAAGACTCAATCCACTATCCAAAGCCTCATCCACTAGAAAATCTGTGCAGACAGGGAAACCCCATCCCCAGCAACAGTCGTTTTTCCTCAGCCGCTTATCTATTGAAATCCGAGTGGTCATCTATCAACATATTTTCGGGCCTTCACTGATATATATTGTGGATTTGGGTTACCGTCTAGCCCACGTGAGGTGTCTACAGTGGCAGACAGGTGAGGTCTGGGACGGTCATCGACGTGCTTTTGATGGATTTGAGGGGATGACTATCCTAGACGAGTCAATTGACCCAATTACTGGCGCTTTGTATAATCTCCAGGCTGATGTGCGTCACTTGAATTCCCTCATCCATGCCAGTCAATACTCTATCGCAGCACAACGTATCAAATCTACAGCGTATTGGCTCGTCACTGCAGTTATATCGAAGCCCTCTCAGTCATGTATTCAACGCCAATATTCACAATCTATCGATCCTTCATTCTTCTCGGCAATTTAAAATTCTCGTCGCTTCGTCACCTTCGCAATATCCATCTAGAAAAGCATTTCTACTGATTCCCACAGCTTGAGACTGGCGCAACTTCCGATATGGCAGCCTGGAATCGAAGTTGTCGTAGCCTCGCTTCGATGGGTAGTCTTCGAAACCTACGCATCAGTCTCATGGAGGCTCGGTTCTTCATCGACACGCGGTTGCAGAATGAAAACGCCAAGCTCGTAGCCGGCGTCCTGGAGCCATTGAAGTCTATCGAAGTGGGGGAGACAGGGCACTTCGACGTCGTCACTGGGGACTGGGGACTGGGGACTGCTGTTTCCGCCTAGGAACGTGCCATTCCAGCTCATAAATGAGTGAAAATGCTCTTTCCTCAGGAATAATATCGATTCAATGCCCAAGTGAAGAAGCTGGTATAATCACGGCGAGGTTTATGCTAAACCACTGTACTGAAAGATCAGTCCCATTTCTTGCGAGGACGCTTACGATAGGGAAGGAGGGTGCTCGCATGTCAACAAAGCAGTGCCTAGCCTGTCTATGAAGGTGCAGGCTATGAACAAGTTCTTGGGAACTCGTTAGCGACATAAGGCTTCTACGTCCATTTCTTTTAGGTCAGGGGAGAAGAAGAAGAAGGGGATGTGTAGGACAGATATGAATTCAAAAGCCCCGAAATTTCAAGTCAACAAGACATAACTGGGATGGAGATGATTGATCCTGCCATTATCGTTATTTTTCTCTATTATATTTGAACAGCAATAGCTCCCGACGGCTCATGATGGTCATCTCAAGAAGGATCTGCTGGATGATCCCTATTGTCCACCACAACACTTGCTGTTTCTCAAAGATAACTCTAGCATGTTCACTGTATTTCATCTTCTTCTATCACTAGTAACAAGCCCAATTACTACGCACGAATTACGCAACGTTGTCTTTCATCCCACGGATGAATGCATCGATACTATGTCAGTACAATGGTAGATGATGTTTAGACTGTCATTGAATCTCCCACAACCGCTAAATATTGGCCAGCAACAAGTGCCACCTGTACGTGGTGCTGACTACAGACCTTCTATCCCGCTATAGACGACTTAAGAGATCTCAGATTGAAATATTAGAGGCGCTCGAATTAGTAATATTGCTGTTTCATTAGATAATGACAGTTATTTTGTTTAAAGAATACAAGATCTTGTATAGAGTCAGAGATTTGTGCTGAGCATTGCTCTCGATGGTCAGTCTATCTATACAAGGCTTTGAGTAGCTGTACGCTCTGAATCAGCGCCAGAAGGGACTTCGATGAGTAGAATACATCCTGGGGAGAACGTCGTAACAACAATACCCCGGAGGTCTTTTAGTAGAATAACGATACCTTTAGAAGGATGATCAAGAAATTGAAAGAAATCGAAGTAGAACTGTAAAGTGCAGACGCGGAAGGTCTAGCCGGTTCCGCAAAATCTTAGCGCAATAATTTTTTGGCCTTTCTCTACGACCAAGTACGACATCCACCCAACACAGCACCGTCGCAGCCCTCACCACCTAACCCCCACTCCCTCTTCCACCCAACCCCACCTCACCATGTCCATCTGGGAAACCCTCACCGGAAAACGGCGCCCCACCGACCCCCCCGCCTCCTCCTCCTCCTCCTCCGAAACCCTCCACGACCCAGCCACAACCACCACCTTCCAACCCTTCGACCCGACAACCGCCCAAGACGTCTCCTCCTTCCTCTCCACCCCCTCCCTCCCGGACCCCTCCCAGCTCCACCCCCTCGCGGGCCTCAACGCCCAAACCCTCGACTACCTCACCCTCGAAGAATCCGCCCTCTCCGACCTCCCCGGCTCGCGCTCCGCCCTGCCCTCGCGCGGCTGGTCCGACGATCTCTGCTACGGCACCGGCGTCACCTACCTTACGGCGTTGACTTTAGGGGGCACGTGGGGCATGATGGAGGGGCTGCGGAAGAGCCCGGCGGGGGCGCCGCCGAAGCTGCGGCTGAACAGCGTGTTGAATAGCGTTACGAGGAGGGGCCCGTTTTTGGGGAACTCGGCCGGCGTGATTGCGATGGTGTATAATGGGATCAATTCGACGATTGGGCATTATCGGGGCAGGCATGATGCGGCGAATAGTCTGGTGGCGGGGGCGTTGAGCGGGATGCTTTTTAAGAGTACGAGGGGGTTGAGGCCGATGTTGATCTCGGGGGGGTTGGTCGCGGGGGCGGCTGGGGCGTGGACGGTGGGTTCTTGTCTAATTGTGGTATGTTTTTGGTATCTGAGCTGATGTTCGCGTTTCTTAGGTTGCAAGAAAGACGCTTTTCTAGATTAATTCCGACCAACGCCGCCTCCTATCCTCACACTCCAGACACGATACGGGGCTCCTCCCTCTCACACACCAGCTTAAGACCTTCTGGGGCACGATTCCGGCATCTTTTGACTCTTAGCGTCTTCTGCATCTTGTCGTACATACTTTGGGTGCAATCCTCTCGGCGCAGGGTTGGCCATTAACCTCTTCACTCCTACGTTTGGCTGTCTCATAGGGCCCTTTGTATCTATATTCTCTTCACGGCAGAACGGAGTTTTTTTTCATAGAGACTACTTAATGCAAGCAAGGAATCAGAGACCTATGCTTGATTCATGGTCTATATGTCTACTTAGGATGTTTTTGCTTGAATTGACAACTCCTGAACGTTGTTTCCGGCGGTTGAATAGCTAAGACGGAGGAGGGTTGGAGGACAAGTGTTGCGATGGGGCAGTTCAGGATGTGAAAAGTGAGGCCAAAGTGATGTGCACCAAGTGGGAGTCCTTCTGAATGTATGGGGGGGATCGAAAAGAAACTGCTTCGACACTGTCTGTACATGATCTCGCACTGAGAATGAATGGTGTAGTGTTGCGACTCAATGTATATGTTTTGTGTTTTGTGGATCTCAGAGTGCCAACACAACATCATTCTTAGCTTCAACACAGCTCATATCGTTCCACCAGAATACTGTCAGCGCCGCACTTTTAGCTCCGTCAAAGCGTAAGCTACATTGGCAGACTCATCCTACCAGAGCACTTTTGACTCCATTGATACATACTCGGCTTCGGTAACACTATTTCTGCCAGAACAAATTTTGATTCTACCCACGCGGACTTAAATTGGGCAAAGCTCACTGGCGTCTGCTGAATCTCATTTTTGGTAGATCCGAGCTTTCTACCATGGAGAACGACCATCAAGAAACTGCAGGTAGTGAGCCACCGCTGACGAAGGTGGCTCGCCAGTATCAAAAACCTCGCGCAGCTTCGCCGGACCTTGATCCTATCTCAAGGCCCGTGAGACAGAACTCCCCTGCGGTTGATCGCAACCAGGAAAGACAGGCGAGGAAGAAGATACCGACAGTAGATGAAGCCATTGACTGGGTGAAGGAGCAGAATGTCCGACTAGGACGTTTCGGGCTTTCGCAAGGTAGATTCCCGACATCAGACTTCTTCAAAGATATGTCCGTCGATTCGTTTGCCAGTCCTTACGCCAGTGATAACGACGTTGTTTCTGCTATGGAGCAGATGCATGCCGATGTCAGCCGCGTGAAACAGCGGGCGGAGGTACTGGGAGTCAACGAACCTTTACTAGAAAGTGTAAATGTTGAGGTCAGTCGACGAATTCTCGCATTGAGCAGCAGCCCAGAAGAGACGAAACGACTCGGTAGACCTCTGAACCTTCGTCGAAAGATTGATCTTTTGCAAGTGCTTGAACAACCCATACCAGATCCACCAACGGACAGCGTGGTAGGTTACGTATCCCTAAAACCACTCGCCAAACACACCGTTCAAGTCAACTTACCGCTTGATGCCTCGGTTACGGAAGTATACAGCCTACTCAAGGGCCTATTGCAAACGGAAAAAGCGGCCCTCTTCGAACCAACAGGGGAGACATACAATGAACCGACATTTTGGACTTACCGTTTCGTAGTGGGATCAACACCGGAGTTCAAGAAACCCGCTTTACCATTGTCGAGTGATATTGACTACCGAATAATGATCCGCGAAATAGTCAGAAAACGCATTCCACGTCTAACTTCAGTGCTTTTGGAGATGGAAGGTGCTGGAGGAGACAAAGGACAAACGCACAATGGCGAAACAGAGCAAGGTACGGACAGCATGCGCCAAGGCACTCGGTATGAGACTCAAGGAAACAAGTCTAAGGTACGCCTCGGCAGGAACAGGATGAACCGTGGCCTAGATACTGACCGCTTTTAGGAACGATCCTCGAAGACCGATACTGCGCCTTTTGGCGACAGTCGGAGCGGTTACGCCCCCGAAGACAACATCTTCGATGAAGATGGCAACCCTTACTTTGATGAAGGGCCAATCGACTGGAACAAGGTCTCTTGGAAATATCAGAATGGCGAGGCGGGCCTTTCAGATGAAGTACCGAAACGAGACAAACAACGGAGGACCGCAGTTCCAGACCAGCAACAGACTAGCAAGCATGACCTGAGGCCTCGCCGCCAGAGGTAGGGACGTTTCGTCCGCAGCTTAGATCGAGTCCACGCAAACATAATCGACTGCGTTGGAGGCTCGTGAAATGGGTCATTCTGCAAACCTAAGTACCGCAGGAAAAAACAATGAAGGGCGTTCCATCTGTCTTTTCTTCGATCTGTACAACGCTCTTTCCCATTAAGTAGTAATAGAGAGAACACAAGGAACAGGTTCGCAGCCACGTAACGGCCCCAAACACCACAATATCATGCCTTACTTGACAGAACACAACCGTTGTCAGATTAGATCAAGTAATTCAACCATCATCGACCGCATCGTAGACCCAACATCAGCAATCCCACTACAGCCGCTCGACGCCCCATCAAAACCATCAGAGACGCCCAAAAAGAACCTCGAGGCTTCAATCACAGCGATCTCGCTCCTGTGTAGTAGAACCACCTCTATCGTGTCGACACAGTCATCAAGCGCCTTTGCTATCATCATTCAACAGTTATGTGTGTGTGTGTGTGCGTGTGTTGATAGAAAGGGAGTCACAGCCTCACAGGGATCGGCATCGTTTCTTCCTTCTTAGCGCGCTAAAAGATGATTACGCGACAGTGGGGCGAGTCACAACAATCAGAAAAAAGGAGTGAGGAGGATAAAACCGACTGCGTCCCCCGCTCGGAAATCCTGCTAAAGCGGGTTTGAGTTTTCATAATTATATGCAAACACCCTCGCCCCAACTAAGGTACCTACAGTACCTTTACTTTTCATTTGCATAAATCCAGGTACTTTCCTCGCTTAGGGTTTGAGCATTTGATATTGAGGTGATTATCGTTGGGTTTTACAGACAGGCCATTCACAAGCTTGGAGGTTCATGCACACCGCTTATTAGCTCGCTTACATTATTCCGGAGTCGAACATTCACAATGGATGAACCCGACAGCACCTACGCACCCCAATCACCAGACCTATCAGCATACCATTCCTCATACGCGGTCCCAGAACAACAAACACCCCCCTCATACTACCCGCACCACCAACAGTCACCTTACCAACAACAACAATACCTCCTGCAACAACAACCAAGCCCCTACGAATATCCGCAATTCGACAATCAAATACCACAACAACCCTCTTACCACGAGTCACCGAGCGCAATGCCCGCCAAAAACGGACAAACAAAAAGTGAACACAATGACGGGAATTGGGCGCCTGGAACTGGCCCATCAACGGGCAAAGGAAGGAGATCAAAGAAAGCGAAGCTCGAACAGGAAGATTATGGCGCTGGAGGAAAACTGGCGCCGGGAGTGGAAGAAGGAATCGAAGTAAAGACGAAATTCCCCGTCGCGAGGATCAAGCGTATCATGCAAGCCGACGAAGACGTGGGCAAAGTCGCACAAGTGACGCCAACCGCAGTTTGTAAGTTGCCACTTCCCAAAGACTCGAAATAAATTGCCCTTTTGCTGCCCATGTCAGAGATCAGCAAGCTAACAGAACCCCCCCCCCCTCGCCACAACAGCCAAAGCCCTCGAACTCTTCATGATCTCCGTCGTTACCAAAGCCGCCAACGAAGCCAAAGCCAAATCCTCGAAACGCGTCACGGCCGCGCACCTAAAAGCCGCCGTGCAGAAAGACGAACAGCTGGATTTTTTGGCGGAGATTATCAGCAAGGTGCCGGATGCGCCGGCGCCGAAAGTGAAAGAGGAGGCGGCCGATAGCGAGGAGGGTGGTGGTGGGGAGGCAGGCAAAAAGAAGAAAGCGGTGAGGAGGAGGAAGAGGGAAGGGGAGGAGTGAAGGAAGGAGATTTGGTGGTTGAGCATCGAGGGGTCCCTCGCGCATTTGGGTGCGGGCGGCATCGGGAGAGGCGTACCGTGATGGCTGGAACCAGAGGTTTTATGGATTTAGGAGATGTGAGCCCATCATAATCAAAGCTTTAATCACAACTGTTCCGAGATCATACTTCGCGCGTGTTTCGCGCCGTGGGTTGCTTGATCACAGGAAAACCGAGCGGGTTTCGCGATCGGAAAGATGTGCGCCAGAATCGCACTAAGCCTTACGAGTACCTGAATCATCACGTGATGAAAGTCCAGATTGGGCTCCTCCCAATAACTCACAGCCCCCCAACTGAAAAGCTTTTCAGATCCGAAGAGGATGGAAGTTTGCTATGCACGCATCCATCAACCAACCTCCCCCCCGCCTTCTTCCAAAACACCAAAATCCTCTCCACCCCCTCTTCCTCAACTCCACCTTTTCAAATGCTACCGTCGCCACCCCCCCACACACACACGCCCGCCCATTCATCCACCGCCACAGTCCCCGGTATCCCCACGCAAATTCCTCAACTTTTCAAACTCCTGGCCCCCCACACCCACATCCCCCCCCCCATTAAAGAGATCAAAAACTCGCGTTCCCCGCTAATCGGAATGATGGGCGGGTTTGGTTATCTCGTTGTGTGTAACAGGAGGGAGGATGAGTGGGAGGGAGGGGGGAGGGGGGGAGAGTGCTAGGTAGGGGGTTGAGGTGTGATTATTAGAGAGGACTTGCTGGTGGTTAAGGTAGGTGGGGGGAGACCGGGAGAGGCTATGTAAATGATGGGGAAGGGATGTGTTGAGACGGTGGATGGATTTTATTTTTTCGGATTATGAAGGTGGACTTATGGAATATGTATACTTGTGCTATGGTAGGTTAATCATGGCCTTTGAAGATTAGGCAGTAAAGACAGGATCTGTAGGGTAGGAACGTCATGGCTGCTACTTGGAACATACAGCTCTGGGGATCGATCCGAGGCTTTTGTACGATCGTGTCTTAGCCTAGGTTAAATATACGGAGTTGATGTGTGGACCTGGCCGAGAATGCCATTCTGCTATTCTCGGAGGGACTTGAAGCTTTGACCTTTGATGAAGCCTGGGGGTGGGTGTTTCAGTCCTTCAGTGAACAAAGTCAGTTCTGTCGCCCTGTATGAAGCACTAATCATGGGTTTGTTGGCGGTCATCTATCATATGAACAGAATGGTCGGGTTGAGGATATCCAGAACCTTTTCGTTGGTATGGTGAACCAGCAACAACAGGTTGGTCGATTTTACCTGTAGAGTAAAACTCGAGGATGTTTTTGTTTTGCGCACAGGCATATTCTACTATTCCTTTCATTGACTCCATCAAAAGTCTGAATATGGCTATACAGGGCTGGTCAAGGGGCTTCCATCATAGTAATGTCAAGTTGACTTTGCGACCGGCTCCTGCTTGGGGTGGGGTTGTCTGTCTGATGGTGAAACGTTTCGAACGACTTTAGGCAGTCATGCCAAGTCGCCACACGATACTTCCCCTAAGACGGTATCTCCACTTCTCCAGGTCCATGATCAATCCTGCAGCAACAAAAGCAATGTCGAGGTAGATTGAGATGGCAGTTCAGGAGAGACAGGAGGTAGCGCAGCCGGTCTGTTTGGGTTTATGCTCGCATTGGAGGCACTTGTTGGTTTTGCAATTCGCTGAGGCTGAAGTTCGTGTTCCTACATTAGTGTTCTTAAAGTACGTTAAGCGATGACTGAGGTAGTACACCTCGCTCGAAGGCTACGCTTATGAGTAACATATCTCGTGATTGCTTCGTTTTCAGAGTCGACTTGTCTCAAGTCAGATACCAAACGTTGTGCAACTTGTGCTTGGGACAGAAGAGCCACTTTCAGAATCCGTAGGTGGATGAGTGCAGTACCGGAAGCTTTCCGAATGTTTGCTGTCGGCTTCCTGCATTTCCTTTCCGCCACTCTGGCAATTAACCCCCTCGGGTATTTCATGCATGTCAAGGTCTGTGCTTTTCCAACAGCATTCTTTCAAGGATGTAGTCGTAAATGGAATTTCGTATAGACCAGATTAGAAGTTACAACGGGCTCCGATAAGGCGACGAGAAAATTGCATCCAGAAAATCCTTGCAAAAGTGCTTAAACAATCCGTGGCCAATTTCCTTCACCGTAACGCCTGCAAAATATCCGGAATCATAACAAGCTGTCTACTTCGCCAGGTGGTACTGGCTCTGCAGCTCAGCTACTGGCTGTGGGCTTGAATGTATGTCAGTAGAAGACAGAGTAGAGTCGCTCATGAGTACATTATGAGACTTACGTTTTTGTGTCCAGGCTATCCATAAGATTGTTTGGCGGGGGCGGAGAATTGTACCGATGAGAACCATCATAGGCAGTAATATCGCTGTACGGGCTTGCAGGCCTGTAGCTCTCCAATGGCGGGGAGGATAATTCAGCCACCTCAGATTGTTCGGGGTTTTTCGGGTACGGTGGAGCAGCTTGTCCACCGAAATCTCCGAATCTCGCGTCGCCGGGACTGTATGGCATGGATGAAGTTTGTGGTGAGAAAGGGCTGTGGTGAGCTGCCATCATATCTGATCCGGGAGGCTGTTGGTGATGGTCGCGCTTTAGAAACTGGATCATGGTCCTGTGACGGCCGAAAAAGTAGAGAAGAGTGCCAATCAGCCCTAGAATGACGACAGCGCCAATCACGATACCTGCAATGGCACCCGATGAAAGCTTGCTCCCATGATCGGGTACCGCACTTTGAGATGTTGTGGCTGCGGTAGGGGCTGTTGAGCTAGGCGAGAGTGTACTTGAGGGCATCGAGCTTGACACTTCCGCCGATGGGAGACTTTCCCCTGGAGCAACCATATACGGGGCTTGCTTGGCCTTCTGGGCTTGCGTGGCAAAGGTGAAAGTGGCGTTCTAGGTATGTTAGTGATGAACCTGTAACCCACAGTAGTCACTGCTCACGGGATTTATGACCCCAACCATGCCGAAATTTTGACATGACCCCGGAGCCGCGCAATAGAAAAACACCGGACTTGTATCATTGACCGTCAGGTTCCACGCTGGTGGCTACGGATTCGGAATGAGTAAATTTATATCGCTCAATACTAGACGCTCACACTTACATTGCTGAGAATTGTGTTTACCGGAAAGAAGCCGGACCAGAAGCCGACCTTATTCGCTCCAGTGTCTTCGTATGGGAGGCATGGTATTTGATACTCGGCGCGAGCAACCGAGTGATTCGGTGGGAAGAATTGGAATTCTTTTCGAGGTTAGGTACTACTTAATCAAATAAGTCCATGTGGGACCATTCTTACGAATGATGTCGCCGACAGCAGCTTCGATAGTGCTCGGATCAAATTGGTTGACTGCCTGATGCCATTGTATTTCAGTACTAATCATGCTGATGCGCTGCCAAAATGTAGGAAGAGAATATCCCCTTTACCTTTCCTACAGACACCGTATGCACCTGGATTGTGCTGGTGGAAGACGAATTTGCTGAGCTTGTCGCAGATGGTGCAATCTCGCTCGTGACCGTTTGCGAATATCCCAATTGGGATGAAACAGCAAGACAAAGTAGGCTTGCGATGAAGAACATTTTCATATGATTTTTGTCCGAATGCAGCCTTGAATTGAAGGTGTCAAGATTGCGGAAAGAGAAGAGAGAACGAAGGAAGAGAGATTATTTCCCGCCTTTCGACACCTGTTGTGAGAGGCAGTACCTTAGAATTCCAACGTATGTGCAATGCGGTAAACAAGAATCATAAGCATTTTTGATAGGCTGCGCCAAAGGGATTGACCAACGCCACCGGACGCGTTGGGGACAGGCAGATTCTTTTAATACCTTATCATTCAGCTCCAACTACACATGCGGAACTGTGCATACATAGTAGTGCCACCGTAAGCACTAAAGCATTGAGCTACTAGACGGATGCTACCGTACGCCGTACGTAGCACCACCCCATTTCAGAGGTGTCGTCCTACCAGGCCTTTTTACCGGAATAAAGTGATGTGCACCTGGGGTTGTCCTTATGAAGATTTTTATGAGAAGAAGCAAAACGAAGTCAGCCTCAAGTAGCTAGCTCTAGGAGGCTCGGTAAAGCTGGACGTCAAGATCAAGCCGATGCCACTTAAATAGCTAGCGCGATCGGGTGAAATTGCCTAAACCTCAGTTTTACCCTGAAAGCAGATCCTCATAGAGAGTACTTTATGTACGGTACATTATTATTATACATATCCATAGCCCCCACTAAGCTCGTCCCTCGCTTAACGAGCTTAGTGGGGGCTGAGGATAAGGTAACAGTACCTTACCATCAGCAAAACACGACGATGTATCTTTCGAAGAACACAATACACCTCGCTTTACGAGTGTGTTACCCCCCCATGAAGATATTAGTGCTGCATGGTAACCAGGCTTCATGAATTGCTGCTCATCTCAAAAGTATTGATTGGCATTATCCTGTTCCGTTTACGCTGCCAATTCATTTCTTCAAAGTCCTTTCGATCCTTTGTCGCCAGTCCAAGGACTCGGTAACGGTCCTACCACATCCCATCTCCTGCTCCGAGGCTTGTGTCGAATATGCCTAATTGTCATGTTTAGTATTCACCCATATCAGCATCCTGCGGGCCCAGTCTCCCCACTCCCACTCCCCCCATCTCTTTCACTCACCCCTCCACCTTCCCACTCGTAGCGACCCGTCCCCATCCTTAACCCCTTGCCACTACTTTCTGCACTACTTCTACCACGCTGTTTTGTTTTCGCCACAGCTATTGTGTTTCGCGGACGATGCATGGAATGAGTAAGACGAGGATGAGATATGAGGATGGGGAAAAAGGGATTTTGCCCATTCGTCCCTACGACCTTCAGCAATTCTAGAAACTTGGCTATGCAATGTCTAGCTCCCATTCATGGTCTATGGACACACCTATATACTTTTCTATACCTCACCATCCTCCTCCGCATGAACTCAGCGTGGGTATCATTCTCATCTTGTGACTTTTCTTCTCTCCATGTTGTTCCATCCAAACCGTGCGAGCATGATCGCTATACCCAATCGTCGTGTACAGGGGTTTTTACACGAGCTCTAGCAATCTTCAGTCTCCTCTCCAAAACCTCCAAGGCTGCGGGTCTTTTTCGTACCGCTCTTCAAGTGTCTCTCCACACCCATCGTCGCCACCTGTCCCCACCTCCCATCCTATGTTACCACTCACTGCTGTACGTGCACCCCAGTCGCCCTCCTTACCGAAAGTTCTTCCTCGCTGGATGCAAGGGGCTTTGCGGCTTTTTGTCCTAGAGGACTTTCCGTCAAGCTGATTAGTTCCGCCAGCATTTTATCTCGTGTTGTGCGTGTGAGTTCCTCGACGTCGGCGGAGATGAGGCACTTGGTGGGGATTGGAGGGAGGACTGTGGGGTTCATTAGCACACGTATCGGATCAATATACTACATAGCTCCTATAGACCAGGTTTGATACGTACTTTTCAAGGGTATCCTGCCGCCCCTAAACCTCCTTTGCCCTATATCCAATACCCCAGAATAATTCCCACATACTACTGGTACGATATCCACACCCGCCTTGACCGCCAAATGAAACGCCCCCTTCTTGAATGCTCCCAACTCGGGTCCCCTGGCATAACTCCTCGTGCCTTCTGGGAAGATGAACACACATTGTCTATGTCTGTTCATTTCTTCCGCGGCGCCTTCAAAGGCCTTGATCGCTCCCACCTTGTCTCCGCGGTCAATAAAGACGGTGCCGGAGAGGGCCATGTACCAGCCAAGGAAGGGGATTTTTTTGAGGCTTGATTTTGCAGTCACGGAACAATAAGGTGGGAATACTGTGCCGAGGACGAGCACGTCAAGCTCAGATTGATGGTTGCCAATGATAACACATGGTCTTGTGCTCAGGTATTGCTCGCCCTCCACAATCTCAAAGCGTACGCCGGTAGCAACAAGCATGGCATATTTAAAAGCCCGAGCAACAAGATACTGAGCTAAACGATGGCGGCCAACGAGACGCAGGAGGATAGAGACGACGACGCCGTAGGAGGCACATAGGAGGAGGGCGGCGTAGGAGGTTAAGCAGCGGGCGTAGAAGGATGCGGGTTGGTAGCCGAGGTTTGAGAGGGAGAAGAGGGCGGAGGTAAGGCCGGTATAGAAAATTAGCATGCGGAAGAGGAAGAGGAGGATGGTATGCATGTTGGTTGATGTTTGTAGGGCTCGAGTTTGTTTGAGTAAATGAGGGTTGAAGAGGGTTGAGGAGGGAGATAAGTGTTCGTGATGCAGGTTTCTGCAGCTCTCGGCGTCTTGGACGAGGTATATGTAGCGGGTTTGGGGCAGAATATCTGTTACGAGCGTATGATCATGTTCATGTCATTATAGGAATAGGATTTAAAGATGAGAGAAGAGAGTTGGTAGGTGTGACAAGGTATTGTCACACGCACAAATTTCGTGGTTGAAGGGTGGTCATGGGCAAAGTCAGGTCACAGTCTAGGATCGCCTACCTATCGAGTAGCTGAGCACAAACACGAAAAGGAGTGGATTATGGGGCCACGACAATAATCAACAGGGCCCATAGCTTGATTAATATTGGCGCTTTCTCCCAAGTAAAAACTCCTGAAATCTTCGTTTGCACAATGGCTATGCCTTCTATTGAGATATGGAATGAGGAAAAATCAGGATGTACAGGCTTCTGTGCATACGCTGTTATGCACAAAACGAGTACCCACTGCGTTCCCTCTTAATAATATTACACCCCTTCACGCTCCTGTCAAATACCTCAAAGTCTCTTCTCTCTCTTCCACAGGTAACATCTCCAAAACTTGCTTGATCCCCTTGAGCCCTCCCTCTTTGTTGCTCCTCAAGAGGGCTGCAATATCAAAAGCGACCCCTTCTGACCTCAAAGCTTCTACCTTGGTATGTACGACCTTTTTGTTCTCTTCATACCACATTGCCACAGCGCGATCATTGTTGTCGAAATTGTCGAGACCTGTCCACGCACTCAGGTTTCCCAAGCTGGTTGCTCGAGATATCGGACCCTTCACGGAAGTCGCAGCCATTTTCTTCAGGATGGACTCCTCGTTGAGACGGCGGCGAAGGCGCCAGTAGAAGAAACGACGGGCGTTCTTCCACTGAAGTGGTTGGCGGATGGTATTCTTTGCTTTCATCCTACCTGCACGGTCATGGAGGTCGGCGAATTGAAGCGCGATCTGCAAGTAGACAGGCAATAAGAGTTGTTCTCGCTCAGTCATCTTCACCTTTATGTCGCTTTGCTTGTCTTGTGGCAAAGACTTGTCGGCTATCTGGCGCTTCAGCTCGGCGTAAGTGGGGTCGAGGCGAGCCATTGTCTCGAGCTGCTTGTCACGACGGTACTTGATATTCACTATGCCCTCTGGTTCAAGAACGCCACCACGAGCATCTTCATCGGCGTACATCTCCATGCGATCTGGATTGATTGTAGGGTCCACAACGACCTAGAAATTGTTAGCAACATTGTTTTCAAATAGCGCTATAAGAATTACCCATGATCCACCACGAAGCTCGCCGAATGGTGGAATGTACACAAACACAGGCTGCTCATATTTCACAAGGGCGTCGACAATGTACGATCCGTACTTGAGCACTTCGTTGTACATATCGCGCTGGCCTCCTGAAAACCCTCGCCAGTTGGCCAGAATCATCAACGGTAGCTGCTCTCCATTGTTGAAATCATTGATAGCCTGAGCTGTTTTGAAAGCAGAATTAGGGTACCAAACTCCACCAGCCTCGTTGGTGATTGTCTCTATTGAGTCCGGATTGGCAGGATCTGCTGGTGTTACATTCTCGACCGAGCGTGTTTCAACAGCAATGACACCGATGGGAATTCCTCCCAAACGAGCACGCCCAACCACAACAGTCCTGGCCCATCCACCGAGTGATTCTTGGAAGGAGTCTTTATCGAACAAACCAGAAAGGAAACCCTCCTCATCCTCCTTGCCTGCAACGAGCCATCGGACGTCGTAAGCTTGTTTTGGTGGAGGGTAGTAGGTAATGGTGCGGTCCCATGTATCCGTGCTTACACCAATCGGTATTGGGCTGTTCTTCTTGTCTGGGACAAATGACATCCAGTCGACAATCTTGGACACTCCTTCGAAATCGTCGCTGGCTGTCATGTGCGATACACCGTTTCTGTACATAATCTGCGTTCCCCCAAGCTGGAGATTTGACGTGTATACCTCACGTCCCAAGAGTTTGTTAATAGCAGCAGCACCAGTCAGAATGATTGGTTGACCTTCGATTTGTATGGCTCTCTGACCAAGACGGACGAGATATGCACCAATACCTATGCCACATAAGTTAAATGATCGCACGTTATGTATTGCGGTACTTACCAACTGATCGACAAGTAACCAAAGTGATCGTAAAGATATCCTCGTACGCTTTCGAAGTGGCGCCAGCAATAAGACCGGATCCCTTGAGACATTCGACACCCAATCCGTCCTCGGCACCAATGATGCTGACTATCTTGTGCCTCTCCTCGCCATCATCCACGATTTGCTCGGTCATGACGTCTTTTGCTTTCCCACCTTCGAACCTCTCCTTCTTCTCTTTTGTGAGATACAGATATTTGAAACCGGCTTCCGGCTTCGTAGGGTCGTTCCAAGCAGCAGAGAAGTGGGGTATAATATCTTCAGCCATACCAATGCGAGCACCTGAGTTTGCTGATAGGTATATCCTGGGAATACCTAACCTACGGGCGAGTTCTGTGCATTTGAAGAAGAACTTATCTTCAGTAGGGCCGAAGGAGCCAATCTTGAAGGTGATATCGTTTGCGACAATGATAAACCTCCTTCCTTTCGGATACTCAGGAGTCTTAGCTGTGACAATCCACCCAACCATACCATGTGTGTTAGTCCCAGGCTCACGAGAGACTTCCGCCAATTCATCATGTTCGTCAAGCACCAACTCACTGTAGTCCATGCATTCGCCAGTTGGCGGTTGCTTGGATGCCAGAGATGAGTGTTTCGCAACAGCTTTCGTCCATGCATTTTGGAAGGCTTGCCGGAATAATTCAGGAAAATCATAGACAAACTGAGTACCCATTAGATGTGCTTTGTATCTCTTTGGTTGTAACCATTCCTTGGTCGGGTAGGGCGTTGACACAGGTCTCAAGTGCATGGCTCCGATCCTTGTGGTGCCGCCAATACTATGGAACAGCCATTCGCCGCCCTTCTCAGACTTCTTTTCCGCGTACATTTCGACTTGAATGACGAAACCTGAAGTATTGGTAATGACAACACGCAAAGGGTAGGGTAAGCCTGTGCCAGGCTCTGTACATATAATACGAATCTCTGCGCCCGTTACCCGCAACCTCCACGCTCGTCGCCCGAAACGGTCCAGGAAGCCTGCAAGGGCCTCTTCGACCTCTTGGGGCTGTAGTGGAAAGACAGGAGAGAAATTGATGAAAATATGATTCAAGTCCGAGTTGTTGTTGCCTATAATCTCCATAGCATCCAGGATGTCATTCATGAGTCTATCAGCTTCTGAAGTTAGGTACTCGACAGTAGGAATTTCATCGCGTAAGCGACCAGGCCGCACAACTGCACGAGTAAAGTATCTCTTGTCGATCGCCTTGTCGCTATCCGAACCTTTGCCAAATGCTTCGTAGATATGGATGTTCCTATTTTCCGTAAAGACGGGCTTGATACGGAATTTTGATAATCTGCCAAGTTCAAGCTGGAAAGCAAGAGCAGGCTCGATGTGACGAATACTGTCGTCCTCCTGATATGTTGGCCCTCGGAAGGTAAAGTAACCTGGATAGGTACCATCTTTGTGCCCACAGATAAATGTAAGTCTTCGTACTCTACGAGCAAGAAGCTCTTCTTTGTACTCATTGACAATTCCCGTGATCCTATCCAGGATCTCGGTGTCGTCAAAAGACTCGGCGTCTCGGATGGCAACGTTACAAACACCAGTGAGTTCCTCCTGCGGTTCACGTTTGGGAGATGGCATCCTACGCTTCTGAGTAGATGTAAGCTCAGGCATCGTCCCATTCTGGGAATCTTTCTTTGGATCGGCCAGAGGGAATGTTTCCAGAGCTCGCATAAGGTACTCTTCGGCTTCATCAAGGTATTGCACTGGTACAATCACACCTTTGCGCATAGGTTCATCGACGCCCCTACGGATCAAGTAGGACATGTCGCTGATGGAGCTGATACGTTTAAAAGGGTCGCCTTCTGCTGTGGGAGTGGCGGGTGTGGAGGGATAGGAAGATGTAACAGGCATACCAAATTCCGATTGGCCAACCTTGCGAAGTAAGAAGTCCCAAGAAACAATATAGGGCGGTTCGTAATCATTGTGGTACTCAATACCTTTGAGAGAGTATGCTCGGTAGGCACGACGTATGTAGACCTCAAGGGCTGCTAATGACACCCACGGATCCGAATGACCAAAGAATTTTGGAAGAACGTCAAAGACTGTGTATTTGGAATCTACAACCTCTCGAAGCACATCAAGATCCGGTTCTCGATGGTCCCATCCAGTCTCACCGTATCTCGATTCCACTACGGATGACCGCAATATGTGTTCCATCTGCGCTTCACGCTCCTCAAGAGATGGTAGTGCGCACTGTATCAGGATTTCTCGGGCTTTGAGAGTAGCCTTGGCAGTTTGCCTTGATTCCAGTTCCGTAAGCTTTCGCAACGAGGGTCTGAAGTACTTGGCCACGTTGCCGGCGTTTGGTCGATTGGGTCTGTACATCTCCAGTATTGCAAGGATGAGATTGTTCTTGGCTCCAATCCTAGTGTGTGAGAGCACTGTTTGAACGACTCTCGAGACATCGTCTTTGTTCTCATCTCGTAGTTTGAGTATCACGTCTTCGTCTCTATTATTGCGGCCTGAAAAAAGCTTCTCGACGTTATAGTATTGGTCGATCAGATCACAGAAAACTCGGAATTCATGAACCTTCAACCCTTCGGTGTAACGTTCCATCACCTCGATGAGAGGGGCAACAGTAGATTTTAACACAGAAGCATCAGCAGGGCTTACATTCTCCTCAAGGAACCTCGACAGAGTCTTGATCAACTGCTTCGCAGGAAATTCGGTCTTCCTAGTCCTTGATCTCTCGACAATTTGTGTGAATGCTGTGTCAAGCTTGTTGGGCATCCTGGCATGTAGAGCAGAGAATTGAGCATTCCATTCGCCATACGGTAATTCAGGGTCCCTGAGCACTTCGATCAGTTCGTTTAGCGTCGAAGCCATGATGACTTGGTTGTCAAAACCTTGGAGGATGTTTTGCAAGATGCTGTACCGTAATGCGAATCGCTGGGGCGGCTTGTTACCTACGACCTGCGGTGGACCAAGAGCAGGAAGCTGTCCAGAAAAGGGCTGTGCATGCTTTACCCTTGAAGGGTCGTCTAAAGCGAGAATACCCAGGATATCTCCCGCTTCTAGAGTAGCTCCAGGCTGCTTGATGAGCTGGACGACGCCTTCCTCCTGCGTAATCAGAGGCATGTACATCTTCATCACTTCGACTTCGGCAAATGTTTGTCCAGCCTTAACATGCTCCCCATTCTCAACTGTGAATTTGACAAGTTTCCCTGGGCTGGGGGTGCGTAGCTGAGTCGGATCATTCTCTTGTTCCAGTAAGCAAGTCTTGCTGTCAACGCTGACGCGAGTAGCGCCAACTTCCTCTTTCCAGTAGACGTTGTGACTCCGTCCACTCAGCAAGAGCAAAAGGCCGCCGTCAGCGAGCGCTCGTACACCGACTGCACACTTTGACCCGTTGATAAATAAATGGTAGCTGTCTAGACTAGAACGGGTGGCGGTAAATTTATACCTCACGCCTTCATAGATGAAGTCGACTGGAAAAACAGTCTTAAGTACATCCTTCGAAGGTACCTGACCCTTTTCCAGACTTGCTCTGTACTCGTTTATGCAACCTTCGCTGGCGACGTGGGCCTTGGTCACGGCACCGCATACCACGGCTAACATGGGGTCTGGCCTTTCCGCAGTCAACCTATTCGAGATCAATTCATCAAGCCACCCAGTTGTGATTGTATTGTTTTCAAAAGCAGGTGTCTCAAGCAGCCTGATGAGATATTCAACCGTCGTACGGAAGTCGCCACGAATGCTTAGCTCTTTCAATGCCACAACCATGTGTTTCCGGGACGCAGAGCGATTTTCGCCATAAGCGAAAATATGGCCGAACTGGCTGTCCGAGAAGCTGTGGATGCCTCCTTGCGTTCCGACAGAGAAATATCCCCAAACGTTGGAGCTACTTCGGAAATTCAATTCGTGCATCATTCCACTCGAAGGTTTGAATCCTTCCCCTGGGTCTTCGGAAGTGATACGACATGCTGTAGTGTGTCCTTTGGGTGTTGGTCGCCGCTGAGACTGAATGCTGTCTTCCTTGTCAAAGTTGAAGTCAATCTCGGAAGATGAAGATGGGTCTGCACCATACAGGATACGAATGTCTTTAATGCGATGGAGCGGTATTCCCATGGCAATCTGCAGTTGGGCTGCAGGCAAGTTGACGCCGCTGACCATCTCCGTTGTGGGATGCTCAACCTGTAATCTGGGATTCAACTCAAGAAAATAGAATTTGTCCTCTGCGTGAGAGTAGAGATACTCCACTGTCCCAGCCGAGACGTAACCGACGAGTCTTCCCAGCCGAACCGCAGCTTTCTCCATCGCCGCAAATGTTGCAGGCTTTGCGATCGTAACGGGCGCTTCTTCGATAATCTTCTGATGCCTCCGCTGGACAGAGCAATCTCTACCAAAAAGCGAAATATTGTTGCCATATTCGTCTGCCAAGAGTTGGACCTCCAAGTGCCTCGCGTTCCCGGCGAGCTTCATTATAAATATAGGGGATCCTGGCACTTCGCTCGCAGCAGCATTGTATAGAGATGCAAAGTTTTCTTCGCCTTCGACTTTTCGAATACCCTTGCCTCCTCCACCTTCTGAGGCTTTCACCATTACAGGAAAGCCAATCTGGCGGGCCTTTTCTAGACCTTCTTTCGGAGAATGTGTACAGCCCTTATCGTAAACATCGTCATCAACCGTTACAATGCCCTCTGAATCAAGCCGTACTTGATCAACCCCTTCACCTGACCAAGGTATACATGGAACTTTGGCGTGTTGCGCGACTATCGTAGAGGAGATTTTGTCACCGAGGGACCGCATTGCAGAGCCTGGAGGCCCTATGAAGATGATCTTCTTCGGTGACGCTGCCAATGATTCTGGCAATGTCGGATTTTCTGAAGCATGTCCCCTGTACTGGTATTAGCAGTCCGCAATCAAGCAATATTTGACACCAAAGGGTACGCACCATCCTGCCCATACCGCATGTACGTTCATCCGCTCAGCAATGTCCACAATCAGCTCGACGTTGGCATAGTTGTTATTATTCGTGCCTCCAGGGACCTGTGAGCCATAGAATCAGCAACGAGCCTTGAGCGCTACCGCCCACGTTCTACAGGGCTACGGCCAAATCGAGGAGCTGCAATTAGATGCACATACCTCGACATACTGATCTGCCATTCGGATGTAGTCGGCGTTGGCCTTCAAATCCTCCGGTGTCGCCATCACCGTAAACTGGATCGCTCGCTCGTCTAGAAATGTGTCATAGGCCCATTTCCGTACTGATCTAATTTCTTTGACTGCTGCAATTCCGTTATTGGCGATAAGGACCTATTCCGAAACGTCGGTTAATGAAGCTCGACTTTCTTCTGTTTTCCGTAAACTCACCGAAGTAATGACTGTGTGACCATCATTGCTAGCAATAAAATCTTTGACGGACCCTGCTGGGGCAGCTGCAAGGTGATTACCGCCTATGAAATGAGCAGGGAGCTTATGTTTTGCTGCGTAGGAACTAATAATCTTTACTGGGCCATTTGTTTGATGGGCAGTGCCATTAACTTGTGGCGTCCCATTTGGCTGCGAGCGAGCCATCTTGAGAATCGTTACGCTCGATTCCGAGCAGTATATGGGCGACAGCTTCGGAGCGAATGTGCTGAGGAGGAACTTATTCCGTCCGTTCGGATAAGGCTCAGCAACGATATGTTCCCTGGTAGTACTTGCTCGTAGGAGTAAGTACTGATAGGAGAATGGGGTTCGATGTGGTTACGAAGGAAGATTGAGGTAAGGTAGATGTGGTAGCGAGTGTTATGCTCTGGGGACGGTCAGCTAGAAAGCTTCAACACAGCTTCCGAAGCTGTTGAGTCGCGATAAGACACTAGCGGATGATCCTGGCATAGATAAAATACCGGGTACGGAGTGCTACTCTATTCCGTATCCGTCGCTCACCGAAAAGTGTCAGATTGGTCGGTGCTATGTATTCGGGTCACCGAAGAAAGATTCGGCAAAAGGTGAAGTAGTCATAGTACCGTATTCCAGCTTGTACAAAGTCGAAGCCAACTATGAATTCTGTTTCTCAGTATTATCAAGAATTTTCTTGTTGGGGCTTCAATAATCTGTTCATCGTCAGAGCCCACGAGCAAGAATGTGGGGAGATGGAGATACCCGGCCGACACATCCCTGCGTGTTGGGCGGATTGCAACGAGATTGCCGCATGGATGTCTACACTTGCACGTGACTCGGCGAATAACGGTCAACTCTAAGACTCTGGCTATCCGTATGTACATCTCATGATATAACCAAGGCCAGATATCGAATATATTGATATTTAAGGTGGCGAAGACTTTGAAAGATGTCGTTGACCTTACTGGGTAGCGCTTTCTCATATCGAGATACTGGACGAATACTCTTGCTCCATTCGACTGCAAAACCCAGATCACCAATCATACAGAAATGCGTGTGGCGGTCTAGTGCCTCTGTTATTACAACGACAGCTGGATACTAGAGTTGAGCATTAGGTGAAGCGGTGCGATTCGAGAAGCGGACTCCTGTCTTGCCTGACTAGCATTGGGACTCGAAAATGAGTAGATGTTCTCCAACGGTTGAAATGGAGAGAAAACAGGTGCATGGAAAAAGTCTGTGGGTTTCTATTCGCAGCATGAGGTAGCCTGGCAAAGTGTATATGCTATGTGCAAAGTATCATGGAGAATCTATCCATGTGGGGAGTCGCAATACAAGAACAGCGCCCAAGCCAGAAATTGTCAATCTTCCACTTCGCCATGTCAGCGAATAGCCAACACTGATGTTAGCAAATGCCAGTATGTTATGATTCTTCCGCCTACTTCCATCTCCAGCCGCTAGACATCAATTTTTACACGTAAAGATCTGAGATCCAGTCCACATTTAAGAGAGGATACTTATACAAAAGTAAGGAACAGTATATCCAAATTTCGATTTATATTTCTTCCTTCATATGCTGTGTTGGCCTGCCTTGCTCATTGCCACCGCCATATTCCATAGGCCGAGCTTCCACTATATTCACATTCGCTATCCCTGTCTGCGGCCCTGTGAAGTGTTTCCGACCCGTTGTGATCCAGGTGACTGCACTTATAAACGCAATGACGCCAATGGCCGCGCTCGTATAGTTCATATCATCCTTATTTACTGGATTGAGGGTCGGGAAGTTGAAGGTGATTGACGTAAATAGGAGGAAGATGAAACCGATGATATTAAGAACCACCCCCCATTTCCCCAACGTGTAAGGGCCCGGCAGGACTTTGGCGTGGCCGGTGAAGCGAGCTAGAATACGGACGAGCAGAGGCATGGCGTACGAAAGATCTGCAAATTGTATAAGTAAGTGAATCCGGGTGGAGGATGAAATTTGTCTCACAGAAGCCTTCTGTAGCTATGGATATCACGGTGTTAAATCCCGTCACAGTGCCGAAATAGATCGAGTTCAGTGCCATTTGTACTCCACAAGCGAGGAGAATGGCGTATACGGGGACTTGACGCTTTGGCTCGACTTTCGCGAACACTTTTGAGAAAGGTAGACCATGATCGCGAGCGAAGGCATATAAACTTCTTGAACCCTCGGCGATTAATGCATTGGCGCAAACCAAAACAATGACAACGATCAACGAAGATAGAAAACAAGCGCCAACTACAGACTGCGTGGAGTCATAGAATATCTGGATAAGAGGCACCCCCGTGGTAGATTGAGCCGTCTTCGTGATATCTCCAATACAGAAGCAGATGGCAATAAGAAAAACGAAACCAGTTACGGCGCCAATATAGACCGACATAATAATCGCTCGGGGTGCTTCTTTAGTGGCATTTTTCAGCTCTTCGGTCATGTGAGCGGGCGCGTCATAACAGCACATCCCAAAAGAGCTCTGTAGCAGCCCCAGAATTGCGGCGAACCCCGTACTAAATCCTGTGAAGTTCTGAAAGTCATGGAAGACAAAGCTGGCCGGCTGCTTGTGGTTGTTAGAAGCAAGAATGACGATAACCACAACCACGAAAGACAGTATATTCCAGATCAGAACACCTCGCGAGATCCTATCTAGTAGATGCGGGCCGTAGATGTTAACAGCGGTGCCAAGGAGAGCGATGAGGTAGGCAAGTAGCACCGAGTGCCAGCGCTCGACAGTGTAACTAGGAAATGAGAGGTTCGCTTGACCAAGGATGAAGTTCGCCCCAATTTGGTTATTTGTTGCTCCCATGCTAAGAATTCCTATGCACATCCGTTAACTGAAGCTTAGGGCCTTTAACACATAGTTCATACCGGTGATCATGAACCATCCAGTGATCCACGACATTCCCCGTGCGACCTTTGGAGGCGCAAGCACCGCAACCCACGAATATTGACCGCCAGCCACTGGATAAGCAGAACACATTTCTGCCATCGAATACGCCACTGCAAGTGTCAAGATGCTGACGCCAATCCAGGAGTAAATCATCACCGGGGGACCCCCGGACTCAACGCCCACGATCAGGACTCCCCCCAATGCCGTCCAACTTGTCACAATGCTGAAGCTAAATCCAACCATGCCCAACAGGCCGAAGGAACGCTTTAACTCTTGCTGATAGCCCAGATTCTCCAGAACCGTCTCCTCCTGGACGTCATCATTAAAGACCTTTTTCTCAAGCGACATGTTGACCGTGGATGTGCTGAAAATTCACGTGTCGAAGAGGTCCAGAGAGGAAACTGGTCGACAATAAAAGGCACCGTGGGGTGTAGCCAGTACTAATGCTGCCTCTTCGCAGCGCGCATTGACCCTTGTAGAGGCTCGAATGATCTGGAACGTCATTCCAGGCTTTTCGATGACCTGTGATAACCATAACCATGTCAACATCACCTTGCTTATCTCGATAAAGTGATAGATAGCCATGACTGAGATATTGGCAGATAAAAACCCCACAAGTGCCGTTAGATGCAGGGACTTTATCTCCTTCCAGGACTGGATTGGTCTACCTCCCCACGTAACATGTAGTACAGCGGCGGGAAGATTTAGATCACGTATGCGGACCCTACAGCTTGAAAGGCAGCCCGTTTCTATATCCGAATCAACCCGACGTGCCGATTAGCTTATAGAAGGGCGCAACAACATATTATCCATCTCTGTCCCAAATTGAGATTCGGAGAGGTTTATTTAGTACACGATCACACACCATACGGGCCCTCCTCTACGCCTGCATTACAACAGAATACTTATCGAAGCGGGAAATCTAGATGCCTCCTTCTTAGCAGCATTGCATTCATAACTTGAGAAATTTGGATGATCGAACCTCCTTACATATGCGATGCTCTCGGACGAAGAACAGAACCAGTAATACAGCACCAATTAACAACATGTGATTCTGGTATTCAGATTTGAAAAATGACTCTTGAGAAGATATTCGTGGTTTCGCAAAGGCAATTGCATGACGAAATCTTGACTAGCAGCGAGGGATGGGTGGCAATTGGACTTTCGAGATGGGCATTTACCTTCATAGAACTTCTAGGGTGCTCCACAGCTGCCAGGATAAAGTACTTGACTTAAGCACAACAGGAGCGACCAATTGCTATCGCCAGTGCAGCTCTCGCCATCGGGTTCTCTTGTCCATCACCAAAGTTCAATATTCGCTGATCCTAACTTACCTGAAACTAATCAAGAGCAGAAGTAATCGAGCATAGGAAGCATGACACGCTGGAGTATTCGCTCCTCGTAGTTTAGAAAGATGCCGGAAATACTACAAGGCAATCAAACCTTTACTCCATGTTCAGACAGAACATTTCGCACCACAAGTCAAGGAAGTTACAAGGGTAAAACCGGTGGGTTTGGCTCGAAGTACGGAATACCTCACCGTGCTTACCTGCAGCAGCCTTGTGTATCGATTGATTCGCGCTAGTTGTTGCGGAGGTAATAATTCACTGAAAGTACTTTCGAGTTAGTTTTTAGTGTGTCAACCGAGCATAAGCGGCCTAATTTTAGGTCGAGTCCCGACATTTCTACTCAACAGAACTACTATTAATTCTACCTCGTTACACACTCTTTATCATGCCTC